>Ga0302325_10032093_pt1 | contig 10792 bp, 10 predicted proteins | sample Palsa_T0_2_FD_201948 | JGI IMG/M metagenome (GOLD analysis project Ga0302325, IMG submission 201948) | Peat permafrost microbial communities from Stordalen Mire near Abisko, Sweden - Palsa_T0_2 | ecosystem: Environmental > Terrestrial > Soil > Palsa > Peat permafrost | place: Sweden: Abisko... | reverse complement strand
CGCAGTATTTCACATGGCGCGGGGGGGCGCAAGGCGCGCTACTTGTGCGCGAGCTTCGTTCGCGGCAATGCCGCGTACTTTTCGCAGCGTGGGGCGGGCAATCATGCCCGCAGTCTGGTTCAGAGCCGGCTACCCCGCGAGCGAAGCTCGCGGGTACGCGGGCTACGCCCGCGGCGCATCTCTCAGCGTGCCGCGAGCTTCGCTTGCGGAGAGCCGGCCGACAGCCGGCTGCGGGCAGAATTGCCCGCCCTACGGTGAAGATCACTGGGTCAGGAGGCGCTTGTACAGGTTCCAGAAGCGGGGGAAGTCCAAGTCCAGCTTCACCTGAACTGGCGTGGCGGCGGGCGCCAGGCGGCGATCGAGCGGCACGGTGGCGCCATAGGTCTTGCCGAAATGCGTGTCGATGTCCAGCCAGGTTGTCTCGGCCTTAGTCACGAAGCCGATGTCCAGCAGCCATGCAGCGGCCAATTCATCCCACAGAAACGCGGTGGCGTTTGGGTTTTTCAGGAAGCCGGGATAGCGCAAGCCGTAGTCGTCCTTATAGCGTTCGGTGACGGGCGTTTTGGCGGCGACGATCTCATCGAAGCGCGCCTTGTTCAACACGGCGCGATTGCAGATATCCAGGGGGAACATGATTTTCTCGGGAATCCGCGAGCGGAGGACGGCTTGGGCGGCCTCGGGATCGAACCAGAAGTTGAATTCCGCCGCGGCAGAGGCGTTGCCGGGTACGTGCACGTTGCCGCCCATGAAGACGATGCGCCGGATCTTCAGTTCGAGATCCGGATGGAGGCGGAGGAGCATCGCGATGTTGGTCATGGGGCCCAGCGCCAGGATGGTGATCTGGCCGGGGTGTTGCTGAATGGCGGCGGCTAAGGCATCCAGCGCCGCGGGCTGTCCGGGAGGCACGAGCTTCGGAGGGTTGGCGAAGGCGCCTTGAAACTGGAGAGGCGCTTCCAGCCTGGCCATATCGGCGCTGTGGATGAGGGGCAGTTGGGCGCCCACGTACGGGTGGATTTCCGGATGGCCGAGCAAACCGAGGATTTCAGTGAGATAGCCGGCACTTTCCGCGGCCCAGACATTACCCGAGACGACCGTGACGGCGGCCACCTGCACTTTTTCGGGGCTGCGCAGAACCATGACCAGCGCGGAGCCATCGTCGCCGAAGAAGCCGCAGTCGGTATCGAACACGATGGTGCCGGCGGCGGAGGCGACAGCGGGGAGCAGGAGCAGGGGCCAAAGGGTCATAGGGTCATTATGGAATGTTTCGGGGCGAGCTTCGCTCGCGGGCAGGAGTGCCTGCGCCACGTCGGCCGAAAATGGCCAAACTCCAGAGCCGGGCATTGCTCGGCTGCGCCACGTCAGGTCGCAGAATGTCCAAACTCCGGGAGCCGGCTAAAAGCCGGCTGCGGGCATGATTGCCCGCCCCACGGTGAGTGCCGCGCCACGTTCAATAGAAGAGGTACTTGCGCCACTGCTCGTCGCTCTTGCCCAGCAGCCGCATGAGGTGCCGGCTGGTGTGCAAGCTGAACGGCCGCGGTTGGCGTGCCAGCCGCATTCCGGCCTCTTCGGGCGTGCGGCTGCCTTTCCTGTTGTTGCACGGATTGCAGCACGCCACCAGGTTCTCCCAAGTGGATTCGCCGGCGCGCGCGCGCGGCACCACGTGGTCCAGCGTCAACTCCGAGGAGGGCAGCATGCGATGGCAGTATTGGCAGGTGTAGCGGTCGCGCATCAGGATGTTCTTGCGCGAGAGCGCCCGCGTTTGATGCGGAATGCGCCGGTATTCCAGCAGGCGGATGACGCTGGGCAGCCGCACCGCGCTGCGCGCCGAATGGATGTGGTGCGTGGATTCCTCCTCGGCCGACGCCACGCCCTTCAACACCAGCACCAGCGCGCGGCGCGCCGCGCAAATGTTGATCGGCTCGTAACTGGCATTCAAAACCAACACGGGTTTTTGCAGTCTGCTCAAACTGGGCATTTAAACAGGTCCCCTTCGCTTGTCAAAGTCCGCCTGATCCTTAAATCTCCGGTCTACGCGCGCCAGCGCCAGCAGCGAGACCGACCTGGCTCCCGCCTTCTTGAGCGCCCGCGCGCAGGCTCCCGCCGTGGCGCCGGTAGTCATAACATCGTCGATCAGCAGGATGCGCAGCCCGGCCACTCTACGCCGCGCCCGGAAAGCTCCGGCTACGTTTTCGCGCCGTTGGGCGTTGCTCAAGCCCGCCTGCGCCCGGGTGGCCGATCCGCGCCGCAGCGCCTTGATTACCGGAATGCCGCGGCGCCGTGCAATCGCCTTCCCCAGGAGCTCCGATTGATTGAAGCCGCGCTGCCAGCGCCTGCGCCAGTGCAGCGGCACCGCCGCGACGGCGTCGAATTGCCTGTCCCGCGGCAGGGCATCGGCGAGCAAGCCGCCCAGCGGCTGCGCCAGCCGCCGCATGCCACTGTACTTGAAAAGATGGATCAGCTTGCGCAGCGTGCCTTCGTACGCTCCGTAACAATACGCTTCGTCGAAACCGCGCTGCCCGTTGCGGCAGAGCATGCAGCGGCCTTGGGAATCGAGCGGAAAGCTGTTCAGAAAAGGCGTCCGGCAGTTGAGGCAGAAGAACTCGGCGCTCAGCGGCGCAGGCTCGCGCAGGCAAGCGGCGCACACCGGCACCATGGAGAACCGGCGCAGGGGACGTTCACAGATGCGACACTCATCGGGAAAAAGAAGGGAAAAAAGGCCGTGCGAGACCGTACCGAAAATCGGAGGAAGAAAACCGGGAAACGATAAGGCGCGCCTGCTACTCGAGAAGACTCACCTCCCAGGTGAAACTCCATTCTACAACAAACGCGCGCGCACACATTGCCACCCGGACGGATCGCAATTAAGGCGCCTTGATTTCGAATACCACGCCACCGCCGGCTGTGCCGCCGGTAGGGGTTGTTCCATAAATGTTGCCGGACGAGTCGCGCATCAGAGTTGCGCCCGCGGGATAGCGCCCGTCAGTCCCGCCAGTGAAGCTATACAGCAACGTTACCTGGCCGGCGGTATTCAGTTCGAACACTTCTCCAAAACCCGACGCGCCGCCCCCATTGGTAGTGCCGTAGAGGTTCCCAGCCGAATCGAGGATCAAACCTGCCTCCGGCAGGCTGCCATCGGAGCCATTAAAGCTGAGCAGCACCGTCTCCTGGCCAGAGGGATCCAGCTTAAACACTACACCCGCCTCGGATAAGCCGAAGGAGGCGGTAGTCCCGTACAAGTTGCCAGCCGCGTCCAGGATTACGCCTGCGTCGAGGAAGCCGCCGAGGGTCCCACCCCCGAAACTGTACAGTACTGTCTCATTACCGGCTGTATCCAGTTTGTAGACTATGCCGAAGCCTGCCGAACCACCCTGTTGCGTGGTTCCGTAGAGGTTACCGGACGCATCGCGGACCACACCCGCCATGGGGTACTGGCCATCGGTCCCGCCGGCGAAGCGGTGCAGCACGGTCTGCCGGCCGGTGGTATCCAGCTTGAACACCACACCCCAATCCCTGCCGCCATTGCTGGTGGTGCCGTAGAGGTTGCCGGCCGAATCGCCGATCACGCCTGCGTAGGGGTTGCCGCCGTCGGCGCCGCCCGTAAAGCTATAGAGCACGGTCAGTTGGCCAGCGGCATCCAGCTTGTATACGACCCCCTGGTTGGCTGTGCCGCCAAATACGGTAGTGCCATAGAGGTTGCCCGCCGAGTCCGCGGTCAGACCTGCGTGGGGGCAACGTCCGTCGACTCCACCGGTGAACCGGTACAGCACGGTCTCATTGTCCTGGGCATCCAGCTTGTACACCACGCCGGCGTTTGCGGGGCCGCCTGCGCAAGTGGTTCCGTACAGATTGCCCGCCGCATCGCGGATCACACCGGCGTAGGGCTGGCTGCCATCGGCGCCCCCCGTGAAGCCGTACAACACAGTCTCGTGGCCGGTGGTATCCACCTGGTACACCACGCCGGCGGCCACTGTGCCGCCCGCCGAAGTAGTGCCGTAGAGGTTGCCCGCCGAATCCAGGATCACGCCTGCGAAGGGTTGGTAGCCATCGGCTCCGCCGGTGAAGTTGTAGAGCACGGTTTCCTGGCCGGAAACAGCCAGTTTGTAAACCACACCCGCGTTGGCTATGCCGCCGTTTTGGGTAGTGCCGTAGAGGTTGCCTGCCGAGTCGCGGGTTACGCCGGCCTGGGGCAGCGCGCCATCGGAACCACCCGAAAAGCTGTACAGTACCGTTTCATTGCCAGCCGGGTCGAGCTTGTACACCACACCCGAGGCGCCGCCCAGGAAGGTGGTCCCGTAGAGATTGCCTGCCGAGTCGCGGATTACGCCTGCCAGGGGGTCGCCGCCGTCCGCCCCGCCAGTGAAGGTGTACAACACGGTTTCCTTGCCGGTCGTATCCACTTTGTAGACCACGCCCGCGTTTGCGGCGCCGCCCAATTGAGTAGTCCCGTATAGGTTGCCCGCCGAGTCGCGGATCACGCCCGCGACCGGGCCGCGTCCATCGGCCCCGCCGGTGAAGCTGTACAGCACCGTCTCATGGCCGGTTGTATCCAGTTTGTACACCGCACCCATGCCGGCTGTGCCGCCAGCGTTGGCAGTGCCGTAGAGGTTGCCGGCCGAGTCGCGGACCAAGCCCGCCAGAGGGTCACCCCCATCGGCGCCCCCCGTGAAACTGTACAGCACAGTCTGGTGGCCGGCCGAATCCAGTTTATACACCACGCCATGGCCTGGCGTGCCGCCCTGGCTGGCAGTTCCGTAGAGGTTGCCAGCCGAGTCGCCGATCACGCCTGCGTAGGGGATGCTGCCATCGGCTTCGCCGGTGAAGCTGTACAGCACGGTCTGGTGGCCGGCTGAATCCACCTTATACACCACACCTTTGCAGAATGCGCCGCCAAGGATGGTGGTCCCGTACAAGTTGCCGGCCGAGTCGCGGATCACGCCCGCGTAGGGGAACTCTCCCTTTGGCAGATTTGCGAAACTGTGCAATACAATTTCACTGGATGTCTGCGCAGGGGCTATTCCGGGGGTAATCCCCATGCCGCCTAGTACGCACGCCAGCGATAGCAGGCAGCCTTGTCTTACATTCGCCATAAGTTCCTTTCATGCACGCATCGAGACCGAGTTTCAGCTAAACAGTAAAGTGGGGATTGCAGGGGGGAGCGCTCAGAATAATACTCGACCGGCAGCATTGTGCAGAATCCGGTATCCGTTCCGGCTTGGTTTTTCATATCTGAAAGAGAGGTTGCCGGGCGCTGAACGTGAACGAGGCCGTAAGAGTAATGGTCCCTAGCGCAGTGACCGAAGACCGGCAAGAGCCTGGACGACCGGCATGGGGAGCACTCCCTTGTGTTGGCTCATCCCCGGACTATTCGGACTAAGCAGTCTGAATATCCAATTAAGAGTACGCCGAACGCCGAGCCGGTGTCAACCGGTATGGAGCGTTGCAGTGAGGTGGCTTACGCCTTGCCGCCCGGATGGATCTGCTGCGCGAGATAATTGTCGAGCCCGATCTCCTCGACGATGTGCAGTTGGCCTTCCAGGTAGTCGATGTGATGCTCTTCGTCGAGCAGAATCTGTTTGAACAATTCACGCGAGCCGTTGTCGCCCACTTCGCTGGCGGTTTTGATGGCGGCGTTCAAGCGCGGCACCGCATCCAATTCCAGCGCCAGATCGTTTTCCAGTTGGCTTTTCACGTCCGGGCCGACCTTGATGGGAAACAGCTCGGTCATGTTGGGAATGCCTTCCAGAAAGAGGATACGCTGCATCAGAATATCGGCGTGGTGCATCTCCTCGATGGATTCCTGGCGGTCGAGAGCCGCCAGCTTCTGGTATCCCCAGTTCTCACACATTTTGGCGTGCAGGAAATACTGGTTGATGGCGGTCAGCTCCGCCTTGAGCACTTCGTTCAACAGATGCAGGATTTGTTCGTTGCCGCGCATTACCGAATTGTAACCTATGCGCGGCGCGCCGTCAGGTGGCCGGGCCCAAACCGATTTTACGCAGCAGATCCTGCATCCGCGGCTCCTGGCGCAGACTATCGAAGCGCGGCTCGACTTTGAGCCAAGTCAGCCACACATCGCGCTCCCGATACGCCCGGTCGAGCAATTCCAATGCGCGTTGCGGGTCGCCCAGACCGGCGTGCACCATAGCCAGCCAATAGGACGAGACGTATCTGCGCCGCGCGAGATCCTCCAGTTCGCGAATTAGCCTGGAAGCCGCCGCGGATTCACCCGCAACCGCGTGTACCTGAGCCAGGGCCGCCAGCACGGCCGGCTGATCGCCCGAGCACGTGCGCGCGTTGCCGAGCTCCACGATGGCATCCTCGGTCAGACCCATCTGCGCGTAAGCCAAGCCCAGCGTGTATTGCGCAGCGCCGAACTTAGGTTCCATCGCCAAGACCTTCCAGGACTGTTCCGAAGCGCCCTGAAAATCCCGGGCCACGTATAAGCCCCAAGCCACGCCTACATGGCATATGGGCGAAAGGGGATCGATTTCTTCGGAGCGCCGCAATTCGCGCAGGGCGTCATCCGCCCGGCCGGTGGCCGCCAGATGCGCGCCGTACGCCTGATGAACGATGGCTGCATTAGAACTGAGAACCAGGGCCGTAAGATACTCCGCCTCCGCACCCGGCCAGTCCCATTCAAACAGTCTCTTCACGCTGGCGAGCGCGGCGTGCGCCTCGCCTAGATCCTGCCGCGCGCGCAGAGCGTTTAGCGCCAACTCTTTCGCGCGTGGATAGATCTCGCCCGCCGGAGCCATGTTCAGCAATGCGGACAAGCAGTAAGCGTCCGCCAGGCCCGCATAGGCGAATGCGCAATCCGCATCCTGCGCCAGAGCGGCGTTGAATTGCGCCACACCTTTGTGCAGATCCTCTTCCGTCAGCTTGTGACAGAAATATCTTCCTTTCAGACAGTCCTGCGGCACATCGGCCGTGGCGGCGTTCGAGTGCACCAATTGGATGCGCGCATTGGCGACGGCGGCGACCTCTTCCACGTGGGCGATGAAGCGGTATCCGAATCCGGTGCGTGTTTCGATGAAGCGCACATTGCGCGAAGTATCGCTGAGCGCGCGCCGCAGCGCGTTTACCGCGGTATTCAGGCTGCGGTCGTAACTCACGTGCAAACCGGGCCATAAGTACTGTGCGAGATCGGTGCGCAGTACCAGTTGGCCAGGGGTTCGCAATAGAAATTCGAGAATCTGAAACGGCTTGCGCTGCAATTTAATGCGGATCCCGTGTTTGCGCAGTTCGCGGTTTTCGAGATCCACCTCGAAGTTTCCAAAGCGCAGTCTGGAAACGGTATTCATGGTTTTGGGCGCGGGAAATGACATGATCGATCAAACCCTTTCGAATCCGCTAGTTCCATCGTCAGAAACATTTGACTCCCTGCTGATAAACCGTATTGAAGGCGCGTCCATCTATTGCATAGACGAAGCACAAGCCTCAAAGGCTTCAACCGGTGAGGCTATAAAAAGGAGAATAGTCATGAACGTACGGAAACACTTGACAGTAAGCTTGGCAGTGGTGGCGTTGGCGCTCGGCCTGACCACGGCGCGGGCCAGCGCGGAATCGGTACTTAAGGGCAGTTTCGAACTGCCGGCCGCCGCGTATTGGGGGGACACACTCTTGCAACCCGGCCAGTACAGCGTCTGGATGACCACGGAAGTGCAGGACGTTGGGCAGGTGCACGTTGTGCATGTGAGCGGTGAGGGTATCTCGAAGACCTTCCTTACATTTGCCAAGCCGGGGCAGGAATCCGCGCGGAACTATCTGGAGGTCGCCAACGTTGGCGGCACCTATGTGGTGCGGGCATTCGACGCCGGCATTCTTGGCAAATCGTTCGGGTTTGGCGTGACCAAGAGCGTCAAGAACAAAGCGCTGCGCGCCAGCGCCGGACCGGCCATGGAAGTTCCGGTATCTACGGGAGCAGGCATCTAATGACCGGTGACGTGGGGCGGGCGGCGCCGTCGGTTTGCCGTCCGTCCCTGTTGTAAAACGCGCGCCGTGTGGCGTGCGGGTTGATTTGGAGGCCGGCCATGTAGCCGGTCATGTCCCACACAGTTTCTTTTCCCGCCTGCAAAAAAGGGCTACTCTGCCCGCTTGAAATCCGCTTGAAATCAGGGTCTCACGTTGTTCCACCCTCCTACGTCTGATTTATTAGATCGCCGCGCCGGTGATTGCATTGCGATGAGGCGCGCCAGGTGAGAAAGTATTCCAAATGTGCTCATCACGCTACCATCTCGCCCAGGTCAACATCGCGCGCATGCTCAAGCCACTGGATTCGCCCGTGATGGCGGGATTTGTTTCCCAATTGCCAGTGCTGAACGCGCTGGCCGATGGCAGCCCGGGTTTCGTGTGGAGGTTAGCGGGACCCGAGGGTGACGCCACCGCGGTCAGAGCCTACAACGACCCCCTCATCCTTTTCAATCTCTCCGTGTGGGAGTCGCTCGAAGCGTTGAAGGCATTTACCTACAACAGCGGTCATCTGGCCGCGTTTCGGGCGCGCGCGCAATGGTTCGAACGGCCTACGCGGGCGCATATGGCGTTATGGTGGGTTCCAGTTGGCCACTTGCCGGGCGTGGAGGAGGCCGCCGAGCGGCTCGAGTACCGGCGGGAACATGGCGATACGCCAGTGGCGTTCTCGTTTGTGCGACCATTCCCCAAACCAGAAGAACCATCCGCGGACCCGGCCGCGGCGCGCCTCAATCCGGACCCGAGGGCCGCTGCTACGGCGCGTTCGGCGCGAGTTCGGTAGCCAACCGCAACAGCGCCTCCAAGCGTGATGTGTTACTCTTAAATTTCCAAATGTGCCGGCTCGAATGAGCGAGGCCTTCGTGCTTCGCACCTATCCTCTCAAGGAAGCGGACCTCGTCGTCAGCTTTCTGACTCGCGACCAGGGGAAGCTGCGCGGTGTGGCCAAGCGGGCGCGCCGTCCGAAGAGCCCCTTCGGTTCCGGATTGGAACGGCTTTCGCAAGTGCGTATGTCGTATTTCCAACGCGAGAACAGGGAACTGGTGAACCTGGATTCCTGCGATCTGCTGGTTTCCCAATTCCGGTTGCTGTCGGATTACCGGGCGGGAGTGGCGCTGGATTATTTCGCGGAAGTTACGGATCAGTTACTGCCACCGGGTGAGGTGAACGACCGGTTTTTCCGGCTGCTGACAACCGTACTGGAACATTTGCACGCAGCGGAGACAGGAAGTGTTTGGCGCGCCGCGACTTACTTCAGCTTGTGGGCAGTCAGGCTCTCGGGCTTTCTGCCGGAGTTGAATGTTTGCCTGAGTTGCGGCAGCGTGCTGGGCGACCGCGAGACGCCGGAGCGCGCGTTCTTCATCGGCGGGCGCACGGGATTGTTGTGCGGTACATGCCGCCGGACGGCGGGCGCCGGCAGTTGGGAATTGACCGTGGAATCGAGAGGCATGGCGGAAGAGATGCTGCGGAAGCCGGTGGCGCAAGTCCGGCGGGAAGGCTGGTCGCGCGAAACTTGCGCGGACCTGCGGCGCTTCCTGGTCCAGCAAATCGAGCAGCACATCGAGCGCAAGCTGATGACACCGCCGGTGCTGGAAGCCGAATAGACGAATGGAATCGTTTCAGGAAATCATCTTCAAGCTGAAGGCCTATTGGGCGGCGCGCGGCTGCATTATTCAGGAACCGTACGATGTGGAGGTGGGCGCCGGCACCATGTGTCCGGAGACCTTCCTGCGGGTGCTGGGACCGAAGCCTTACCGCGTAGCGTACGTGCAACCCAGCCGGCGGCCGGCCGATGGCCGCTACGGCGAGAATCCCAACCGGCTGTACAAACACTCACAGTTACAGGTGATTCTGAAACCTTCACCCGACGATGTTATCGAGCTGTATCTGGGCAGCCTGGAGGCGGTGGGCATCGATCTGCGCCAGCACGACATCAAGTTCGAGGAAGACAACTGGGAAGCGCCCACGCTGGGCGCCTGGGGCGTCGGCTGGCAGGTGATGCTCGACGGTCTGGAGATCACTCAGTTCACTTACTTTCAGCAGTGCGGCGGCATCGACCTGGATGTGGTGCCCGCGGAGTTGACTTACGGATTGGAGCGGCTGGCGGCGTTCCTGCAGGTGAAGGATAGCGTCTACGACATCGAGTGGGCGCCGGGCTTCACTTATGGCGATGTGCGCCTGCAGGATGAATTGCAGTTCTCGGTTTACAACTTCGAGATGGCCGACGTGGAGACGTTATGGAAGCTGTTCGCGCTGTATGAAGGCGAGGCCGCGCGGCTGTTGGCGGCGTATCCGAAGGCGCTCCAGGAGGCAACCGAGAAGGCGCGCTTTCCGCTGCTGCCCGCGTACGACCAGGTATTGAAATGCTCCAACCTGTTTAACACGCTGGATTCGCGCGGTGCGATCAGCGTGACAGAACGGGTGGGGGTGATCCAGCGCGTGCGCAAGCTGGCGGTAGGGGTGGCGCAGGCGTGGGCCGATCAACAGGGGGCCGCGCAATGAGCTTGCCGTTCCTGCTGGAAATTGGCACAGAGGAAATCCCGGATTGGATGATTCCGGGTGCGCTCGAGAGCCTGAAGGGCCAACTCGATGGCTTGCGAATTGTTGCGCGCATGGACGCCACTCCGCGCCGGCTGACGGCGCGCGCGGAAGGCCTGCCGGAACGATTGCCGGATACGGAAGAGCGGGTGAACGGGCCGCGCAAGACCGCACCCGAGAAGGCCGTCGAAGGTTTCGCCCGCAAGCAGGGAGTTACTCCGGCCGATCTCTCGGTAGAAGGCGGATACTACACCTATCTGCGCAAGACGCCGGGCCGCAGGATGATCGA
>Ga0302325_10032092_pt1 | contig 10793 bp, 6 predicted proteins | sample Palsa_T0_2_FD_201948 | JGI IMG/M metagenome (GOLD analysis project Ga0302325, IMG submission 201948) | Peat permafrost microbial communities from Stordalen Mire near Abisko, Sweden - Palsa_T0_2 | ecosystem: Environmental > Terrestrial > Soil > Palsa > Peat permafrost | place: Sweden: Abisko... | reverse complement strand
CACCCCCCTCCAGCCCGGTTAACCCGCGAAGATGTAGGTGTTCAGGAAGTCATTGCGGAACTTCCCTTTCGGATCGTACCGGGTCGCCAATGCGATGAACTCCTCCAGCCTTTCATACCTCGACCGGCACGCGGCCGGGGACAGCGTGAACAGCTTGCCCCAGTGAGGGCGGGGCTGAAATGGGGAGAGTTCCTTTTCAATGACAGGAAGCAATCGTCTCACCGCGGGCCAGTCCTGCTTCCACGTGAAGTGGATCGTTACGCTTGGCTGGCGGTAGCAGGTGCTCATCCACAGATCGTCGGCCGCGATGGTGCGGATCTCCGAGATCAGCAGGTGCGGAGTCACCTGGTCGCGCAGCCGCTCCACCGCCAGAATCGCGTCGACGGCATTGCGCCGAGGCACGAAGTATTCCGACTGGAGCTCTTTCCCGGCGCTCGGAGTGAAGCCCATGCGGAAGTGGGGCAGCCGCTCGTACCAGGGGCCGGGCACTCCCATTTGTTCGGTGCAGTTTTCGGCGGAAAGCTCGGCAATCGGATGGAGGTTTCGGACTGCGGGCTGCGCACCGAAGAAGTCCGGGGGCGCCTCGAATACCGGCCCGTCTCCGGCACGACTCTTGATCCAGACCTCTTTGATGCGCTGCTTCTGCCAGTCGGTGAACAAACTGACGCTATAGCCGCTCGACTGAATGTCATCGAAGCGGTCCTTCATCTGAGCGAGCGGCAGATCCTCATACACGTACTGCCGCACCGTATAGGAGGGCTGAATATCGAGGGTGATCCGGGCGATCACGCCGAGAGCGCCTAGCCCGACCACAGCTCCGCGGAAGACTTCGCCATCGGCCTTGCGCGAGAGCTTCACCACCTCGCCTGCCGCGGTGACGATTTCGAGGCCGGAGACGGCGGTGGCGAGATTGCCGTTTTTCTCCCCCGAGCCGTGCGTGGCGGTGCTGCAGGCCCCGGCGATCGAGATGTGGGGGAGCGAAGCCAGGTTGTGCAGCGCAAAGCCCTTGCTGTCGAGGTATGGACAGAGTTGGCCGTACGTGATGCCCGCATCGACAGTCACCGTGCGAGCGCCTGGGTCGAGCGCCACCACCTCGTGCATCGGTTTCAGCGACAGCAGGTTGTAGCGGCTGTCCGCAATGGAGTTGAAACAGTGGCGAGTGCCGAGCACCTTCACTCTGTCCTGCGATCGCAGAAGGGAGCGAATCTGCTCGACCGAAGCGGCCTCCTGCAGGCGGTCCGTACTGTAGGAGAGGTTGCCGGCCCAGTTGACCGGCTTCTGCTGCGCCGGCCCGGCGGAAAGCCGCGCGATGACGGGGCTGGTGCTGGTGGCCGAGAGCAGTTTGAGGAAGGTTCGTTTATTCACGGTCGCCTGGTTTAGAAATGATATCAAATCGGCCGGCTGAAGCTCAGCCCCGGCAACTGGTCAACGGCAGCACGTTACGATTCGAGCGCGGCGTTCAGGGTGATTTTCGTGTTGAAGAGTTTGGAAACGGGGCAGCCGGCCTTGGCGTTGCCTGCCGCCGTATCGAAAGCGGCCTGCGTGGCGCCCGGGACCTTGGCCTTCAATTCGAGGTGGCTTTCGGTGATGGCAAAGCCGCTTTCGGTCTTCTCCAACGAGATGGTGGCGGAGACGTCGATGCGCTCGGCGGTCAGGCCGGCGGCGCCCAGTTGCCCGGACAAAGCCATGGCGAAGCAGCCGGCGTGCGCGGCGGCTAGCAGTTCCTCCGGATTGGTTCCGACGCCGTTCTCAAAGCGCGTTGCGAACGAGTATTGCGTATTGGAAAGCGTGCCGCTGGCGGTGGATACGGCTCCCTTGCCTTGTTTAAGATCGCCTTGCCAGACGGCCGATGCGTTACGTTTCATGAATCCTCCCGATCAGCTTAATGGATGTTCGGCTACCCCAGGGGGATACGGGAATTAAAGTGAGGCGGGCCGCCCAATGGAATTGTCCCGGGGGGTGGCGGCACAAGGCTGGCCGGAGAGGCCGGCAGATGGCCGCCGGGCAGCGAAATCAGAGACCAGGCGGTTTCGCGGTCCGTGGGCTTGCCGAAGTAGTAGCCTTGTGCATACTCGCAACCAAGGGCCTTCAGTTGGGCAAGCTGTTGCGCCGTCTCCACGCCCTCGGCGATGATATCCATGCCCAGATTATGGGCCAGAGCCACAATCGTGCGGATAATCTCCAGACTATCCCCATCCAGGCCGATCCGGCTGACAAATGCGCGGTCGATCTTGATGGCCTGGACCGGCAGGTGGTGCAACTGGCTCAGCGAGGAGTAGCCGGTGCCAAAATCGTCGATATCCAGGCCGATGTGTAGGTCCCGCAGGCGCGCCAACAGCGTCGAAATTGTATCCGAGTTCTGCATCATGGTGCTTTCGGTGAGCTCGAAGCTCAATCCGAATCCGCGGCCGCCCGGCCAACTGTTTCGCAGGATGCGCTCGATTTCGTCGATCGCGCCCAATTCCGCGAATTGCACGGGCGAAAAGTTCACGTGCAGAGTCAGGGCGCCACTGCCTGGCAATAGCGCGCTACCTATGGCCGTGCCCAGCCAGCGCTGCGCGTCCCGGCAAGCTTGCTCGAGGATCCAATGCCCCGCCGCAACGATCAAGCCGGTCTCCTCGGCCACGGGGATGAAATCCGCCGGGGGAATCATGCCGCGCAATGGATGCTGCCAGCGCACCAAGGCTTCAAATCCCGCAATGGCGCAGGTGCGCAGGTCGACAATCGGCTGGTAATGCAGCCGTAGTTCGTTACGTTCCAAAGCCCGGCGCAGGTCCGTTTCCACCTGCAGGCGGGTGATGGCGCGACGGCGCATGCCGGCGTCGAAAATCTCGAAGCGGGATCTCCCGGCCGCTTTGGCGCAATGCAGGGCCGTATCGGCGTCGCGCATCAAGTCCTCGGCGCGCTCGTAGCCATGGGCGCTCCGGGCGATCCCAATGCTGGCAGTGACAAATATTTCGTGCCCATCCAGCACAAAAGGCGCGCGCATCGCCGCGCCGAGGCGATCGGCAACCGACACGGCTTCGCCGCCTTGCCGGATCTCATCCAGCAGCACCGCGAACTCATCGCCGGCCAGGCGCGCGACGCCGCAGTCTTCCTGCAGCCGCGCTACAGTGTCCGCAGCGCGCAGTTTGTCCCGCAGCCGTTCGGCGAGAGCCTTCAGCAACAGGTCCCCAGCCAGGTGTCCCAGGCTGTCGTTGACATTCTTAAAGCGGTCCACACCCAACAGCAGGATCGCAAACTCGCGCGCGGGGCGCCGCTTGGAGAGTTCGACCCGGCGCGCCAGCCGGTCCATGAACAACAGACGGTTAGGCAGACCGGTCAGCGGATCGGCCACCTTCGCCGCGGTAATGTCGGTCTGCGAGCCAGCGACGCGCGTGGCTTCGCCGCTTTCATTCCACACCGCCAACCCGCGGCTCAGCATCCAGCGATAGGTGCCATCCTTACAGTGCATGCGGTGTTCGCAGTCGAGTTGCGGAGTCTCCCGCCGGCAGTGCGCCGCCACGGCCGCCTGCAAGCGGGGGAAGTCGTCCGGATGCACCCGGCACAGCCATTCGTCGGGCCGCTGGCCGATTTCGCCGTCCCGGTAGCCTAGCATCTCTTTCCAACGGGGTGAATAATAGATCTCGCTTTTCACCAGGTCCCAGTCCCATAAGCCGTCGTTGGAGCCTCGCGCCGCGCGGGCGTAACGGTCCTCGCTTTCGCGCAAGGCGGTGGACAGCGTCTTCTGCGAAAGCAGCGTGCGAATGCGCGCCAGCGCCACCGGCATGTCCACCGGCTTGGTGACATAATCGTTCGCGCCCATTTGCAGAGCTTCCACGATGCTGGCACTGTGCCCTTCCGCAGTCACCATGATCACCGGAAGCTGAGTGGAAGAGTACTGCCGGCGAATCGCCTGCAGCACCTGCATGCCGCTCATACCAGGCATACGGATATCCAGCAGAACCATGTCCGGCGCCTGCTTCCGGATCGAGTCCAGCGCCTGGGGCCCATTTTCGGCCAGCGCCACCTCGAAGCCCTGGCGCTGCAACCGGCGGGACAGCATGTCCCGGTTGCTTTCTTCATCGTCCACAATCAACAGCACCATTTTTAGTGGCTCTCCTCCAACAACTTGTGCCGCACCATCTGGCATCCCCTTAACAGATCGGCAATTTCGTGAGCCAACGCCACACCGGGAAAATCCCCTTTTCGCAGGATGCGCGCTGCCGGGCTGAGCCGCTTGCGCTCCTCCGCGTTCACTTCCCTCGCGGTCAGCACCGCGATGGGGATCTCGCGCCAGTCCTCGACCTGGCGCAGCGCGGCGATGAAATCGAATCCATTCATTCCGGGCATCGTCAGATCCAAGACAATCAGTCCGGGTTTCCGCCGGGCCACACATTCCAGGGCGGTGCGGCCATCTCCAGCTTCGATCACCTCGCCGAAGTGTTTTCTGAGGACGCGGGCGGCCAGGTCGCGCGAAGCCGCATCGTCGTCGACTACCAACACCGGTCCGGCCACTCTGTCCGGCTGGCACCTCTGCAGCACGGCCAGTAGGCGCTCCGGCTCCACCGGTTTCTGCAGAAACTCGGCGGCGCCCAGCAGGCATGCACGTTTACGGTCGTCGGAGATCGTGACCAGGATGACGGGGATCTCCGCCAGCTCCGGATCGGCTTTCAACTCGTTCAAGACTCCCCAGCCATCCATGCCCGGCATGAACACATCCAGCGTGATGGCCGCCGGCCGTACCTCTCTGGCTTTGCGCAGCCCTTCGGCGCCGCCGGAGGCTACCACTACCTCGAAGCCTTCGCGGGCCAGGCTGCGCGCCATCAGGTCGTGCACCGTGGGATCGTCGTCGATCACCAGAACCGTGTTCGATGGCGGCCGGTTGGCGGCGGGCGGGACCGTGACAGTGGCGGGCGCTCCGCCAGCAGGCCGCCATCCTGGCGTAGCGGCAATCGGATGGTGAAAGTGGAACCTTTGCCGGCCTCGCTGGAGACCGTGATGGCGCCGCCCATGAGCCCGCAAAACCGCTGGCTGATGGCCAACCCCAGGCCCGTCCCCCCGTACTTACGGGTGGTCGAGGCGTCCACCTGGGAGAAGGGCTGAAACAGTTTATGCATCTGATCCGGCGCGATGCCGATACCGGTATCGCTGACGCGCCACTCTATGGCCTCCGCGCCATCCACGCTTACCGGAACCACCTCCACCCCGATCGTCCCATTCTTGGTGAATTTGCAGGCGTTGCTCAGCAGGTTGTCGAGGCTCTGCCGGAACTTCACCACGTCCACATACATGGCGGGAAGAGAGGGGGCGCAGTGCACTATGAGCTGGTTGCCATTCGTCCTCGCTAGCAGCGCCATGGCGCCGGCCGCGTCTTCCAGGATCTGGGCGGGTGAGGCGTACTCCCACACCAGCTCCGTTTTGCCCGCCTCAACTTTGGACAAGTCCAGCACGTCGTTGATCAGGCTGAGGAGGTGCTTGCCGGCGGCGGTGATGCGCGCTAGGTCCACGACCGGCCGTGCTTCGTGGTGCTCCTCGGCCTCCTCGCGCAGCATCTCGCTATAGCCGATGATGGCGTTCAGCGGCGTGCGCAGCTCGTGGCTCATGTTTGCCAGGAATGCGCTTTTGACGCGGTTGGACTCTTCGGCGGCCTGCTTGGCGGCCAGGGCTTCCTCCTGTGCGCGCTGCCGCCGCGCGTTCTCCTCGCACAATTCCCCGACATGCCGCTCCAGTGCGCCCTGGACTACATGCAGATCCAGGGTGCGGGCCTGGATTTGCCCCATCATCTCGTTGAAGCTGTCCACCAGGACGCCGATCTCGTCATTGCCGCGCTTTGCCGCGCGCAGAGAGTAATCCCGCTCGGTGGAAACGCGGCTGGCCATTTCAGCCAGGCGCAGCGTGGGTTCCGAGATCACCCGCTGCAGCATGGACGACAGCAGCAGCGCCACCAGCGAGGAGATCAGCAAGACCACCAATGCGATTCCGGCATAGCGTTCCAGGCGCGCATCCATATCCTGGAGATCTCGCTTCAGGTAGACGGTGCCGATCCAGTCTCCATCGAAGACCACCCGCTGAAACAACGCCAGATGACCATCCTGAATCCGGGCGCCCTGCGGGCCCGGAAGGCGCGGCAAATCCTTCGGCAATCCGCTCCGCTGGAATACGGCGAAGAGCCGCGCGTGTTTTGTGTAGTTGCAGGCGGCGACCAGATGCGGCTCGGCCCGCAGCGCGGCCAACGTCTCGTTGGCGGACCGGCGGTCGTCAAAAGCCAGCGCCGCCGTGCTGCTCTCGGCAACAATCTGCGCCAGGGTCTTCAGTTGGTGGGTGACCGTCGTTCGATACGTGACCAGTTCATAGGCCAGGAACGTGAAGCAGGCCAGCATCAACGCCACGGTGCTGGTAACCATGCTGATGCCGATCAGCTTGCGCTTAATGGAGATGTCCCGAAAGGGCCGCATATTAATTCCGCGTCTGCGGGGGATTGTCCCGCCATACGGCCGCCAGCCGCAGCAGCTTCGAGCTGACCTGCAGACCGGCGCGATCCGCGGCGTCCAGGTTGATTTCGAAGCGGATCCGGTTACCGTCGCGAATGAAAGCGAGGACGCCTCCCAGCCGGGAAAACTGGACGAGCTCGCCGATGGTCAAAACCGGCGAACCCCTCACGGATTGTACGATCCGTGCGATCTCTTTCCGATCGGAGGCGCCCACGAAGAGAACCGCGCAACTGCGCGGATCCGCGCTGGAATCGAGGCGGCGTACCACGACCGGATGTCCGTAAACGGTTTTGTTCCGCAGCGCGACTGCCAGCACCGGGAACAAACCGTCGTCTCCCCATACGCCGACCACCACGGGAACGCCGCCCGCGCCTAGGGCGCTGCCCGGCCAGTCCACGAACTTGGTGAAGTTATACAACATGGCGCTCTCGATCTCATACTCGGAATGCTCGGCGGCGAGCGGCGGCTCGAGGGCGGCCTGGGCTGCCAGCGATATGCCGGCCATGCACAAAGGCGCCAGGCGTCCTGCGCCGCGGGCCGCTAGAATGCCCATGTGACCTTCAGTTGAACGGCCCGGCCCGGCTCGGTGGGCTGGACATAATACGTGGGCGCGAACTCCAAATGGCGGCCGTTCAACAGATTCTGGCCCGCCAAGCTGATCTCGATCGCGCGGGCCACGCGCCAGCCCAGCCGCGCGTCGGTGCGCACGTAGCCGGGAACGTCCAGCCCGGTCAGAGCCGACACGAAGTAAACTCCGGTGTCAAAGCCGAGCTTCTTGCCAATATCCCATTGCGACCGGAACTGCACCTGGTGAGCCGGTGAGCTGCCTTCGATATCTTCCGGGATGCTTTGCGCCCCAAGATCCGCGCGATCCAACCCGTAGCGGAACCAACTGTAGTTCCCGGTCAAGCGCCATTTCCGGGTCAGGCTCCAGTTGGTGGCCAACTCGATTCCGTAAGTATGGCCGGCTGCGTTGTTGCCGAGTTGCATGGGCACCACCAGCGCCGCCGGCGGCCCGGTCTCGAGGAAGGGCGCCCCCAGGTCGATGCTCGCCAAGTCGTGGTATATGGTGAAGAAGGTGGCCAGATCGGCGGTGACCCAGCGCGCCGGCTGGGTGCGGTACCCGGCTTCGTATGCCAGGGCGGTTTCCGGCTGGAAATTCGGGTTTCCGCTCAGCAGACCCTCCACGCCGGAGCTTTGCGTGAGTTGATACTCGAGGAGCAAATCCCGCTCCACCAGCGCCGGGGTGTGTACGGCGCGCGACACCGAGGCCCACAGGCCTTGCCGCGCCGTCGCATTCCACAGCAGGCGCGCGCTAGGTTGGAGATCGACGCCGGAGTAACCGGTATGCTCGATCTTGGCCCCCAGAGTGAGCGTCAGGCGCTCGGGCAGCACGGCGATCTGGTCCTGCACGAAGAAACTGAACAGCGCTTCGGTGCTGGCCGTGGGGATGAACCGCACGGTGGCGCTGGGCGGCGGGAATGCCTGCTGGGTGGTTACGATACCGTCCTGGTAGATTTGAAAATCGAAACCCCACATCAGGTCATGCCGCGCCGAAAAGGCGAAATGGTGCTGAAAATCAAATTCCGTGGTGTTGGTGTTCAGCCGCCCAAACCCCTCCACACGGTCCTCATCGCTATTCGAGAACTGCATCGCGAGATCGGATCGATCCGAAAACGTGTGTTTCCAGCGCCCCATCACGTAGTCTCCGGACATCGTCACCGAATCCGGAAGGGGCGGACTCAGGCCGATCGCCGGATAATCCGGATAAACTGTTTGTTGTGCGCCGCCGCGGTAAATATCTCCCTCGACACTGAGCATATCCCGCGCGGATATTTGCCAGTCCAGGCGCCCGCCTCCCTGCGCCGAGTCCCATTGATCGTGGGCCGCCTGCCCGGTGGAGGTGGAAAGCGGCCCATCCTGGAAATACTCCGCGTCTGCCCGATAGAAGATACGGTCGCCGGCGCTGCCGCCATAGCGTACCGATCCCAATTCGTGTTCTTCGCTGCCGCCGCCGGTTTCAATCGTCAGGCCCTGGGTTTCCCGCGCCGGCTTGGTGATAATGTTGATGACGCCGTTCATCGCGTTAGCGCCCCACATGGTGGCGCCCGGACCGCGAATCACTTCGATACGCTCGATATCGTCGAGCGGCACAGTGTTTTGTTCCCAATACACGCCCGAATACAGGTGGTTGTAAATGCTGCGCCCGTCGATCAAAACCAGCATCTTATCCGCGAATTGTCCGGCGAAGCCGCGCGCGGTCACCGACCAACTGTTCGCGTCGATGCGCGCCACCTGCAATCCCGGAACCATGCGCAGCAGCTCCGGGATGCTGTCGAGTCCGGAGCGCCGGATATCTTCCTGCGTGATGACGTAGATCGCGTCCGCGGTTTGGCTGAGTTTCTGCTCCTTGCGCGCCGGCGAACTCACTTCCAGATTCATTAGGGTTTCCAGGCTGGCGTCGGCGAGGTCTTCCGGCGATTGCGGCGAGGGGGCGCTCGCCCAGCAAGCGCCGGCCAGGAGTATTACCAGGGGTATCACCCTCCGCGACCGCCCAGAGATGCGCGCCGAATTCGTCATCACCATGGCTATCGGCGGCCCGCACACCGGACTTTATGATGCTAAATCGCGGACATGACCGGGCCAGGCAACGCTGGCTCCCAATGCGCCTGTCAAGGCTCCCAATGCGCTTGCTAGTTGACCTCGGCCCGTGCTAAGCTACTTCCAATTTTCAGGAAACGGAATTTCCAGGGGGTACCATATGATGAACGCCGCTCGAGCTATACGTGCATCCATTCTGGGGGCTATACTGCTCCCGGCGTGCCTGCTGGCGCAAGACGCCACGGGCAAGATTACCGGGGTGGTAACGGACCCCTCCGGCGCGGTCGTGGCGAACGCCGCCGTGACTGTGACCAACCTTGCAACCAATTTCCGCAAGGAGGCCAAAACGGACTCCGCGGGCGTCTACCAAGTCCTTTCGCTGCCCATCGGCAAATATAAAATCACGGCCAGCGCCACCGGATTTGAGAAGGTGACGACGGCGCCCCAGAATGCCCTGGAAATCAATCAGAGCATGCGTGTGGATATCCAGCTTCCGGTCGGCAAGCTGACCGATACGGTGGTGGTGGAAAGCACCGGGAGCCTGGTCGATACCGAAAGCTCCACCGTCGGCGCCACGGTGACCGGCATGGCCATCATGGAGTTGCCGCTAAATGGGCGCAATACCTTGGACCTGCTCAAGACGCAGCCCGGCGTCACGCCCACCAATCCCGACTCGGGCGCGCAGGGAGAGTACAGCATTGGCGGACAGCGCACCGATTCGGTCACCTATCTGCTCGATGGCGGCAACAACAACAGCCTGCTCGGAAACGCCGTAGTGGCGAACCCCAACCCGGACGCCGTCGCCGAGTTCAAGGTGCTGGAGAACAACTACACAGCCGAATACGGGCGCAATGCGGGCGGCATCGTGAGCATCGTGACCAAGAGCGGCACCAATACCTTGCACGGTACGGCATACGACTATGTGCGCAACACGGATTTCGACGCCAACAGCTTCTTCAATAATGAACAGGGTCTGCCGGTTGGAGTGTTGAAGCGCAACCAGTTCGGAGGCACCATCGGCGGGCCCATCGTAATCCCCAAGATCGTGAATGGCCGCAACAAGGTTTTCTTCTTCTTTTCGTACGAGGGCCAGAGGCAAACCTCTCTTGAGGCGTTGTCCGAGACCACGGTTTATACGCCTCTGGAAGCGCAGGGCAATTTCTCGGGGAGTGCGGGGCAGCAGCAGGTCGCCACTTTCCTGGCGAATAATCCATATTACCAGTCGAATCCCGCCCTTGCCGCCCAAGGCATCATCGATCCCAACTCCATCTCTCCGGTGGCCAAGGCCTATTTTGCCAACAACCTGATTCCCATCACCTCATCCGGATTCCTGTTTCCGCAGGCGCCGGCCATCGCGAACTACAATGAATATCTCGGCAAATTAGACTACAACATCACTTCCCGCGACATCTTCGGCTTCACCTTCACCCACCAGCTCTATCCGCAATACTCGCCGTTCACGGCGAACAACGTGCCCGGCTTCCCGGTCACCAGCGGAAACGACATCTTTTCCGGCACGCTGAATTACACGCATACGTTCACCCCGGCCTTGTTGAACGAACTGCGGCTGACCGCGCAACGGCTGGACCACACACAGGCTGTCCCCGCGAACAAGCAGCCCGATGCCAGCCAGCTCGGCGTCAATATCACCCCCGACCAGAACACCGGGCCGCCCATTCTGTTCTTCGACGGGACCGGGATGACCGTGGGCTATAGTTA
>Ga0302325_10032090_pt1 | contig 10793 bp, 5 predicted proteins | sample Palsa_T0_2_FD_201948 | JGI IMG/M metagenome (GOLD analysis project Ga0302325, IMG submission 201948) | Peat permafrost microbial communities from Stordalen Mire near Abisko, Sweden - Palsa_T0_2 | ecosystem: Environmental > Terrestrial > Soil > Palsa > Peat permafrost | place: Sweden: Abisko... | reverse complement strand
CCTTTACCAGCGCTCTTGCCAACGCTCTCGCGCAACCGCTTCTCTCCGTTGCGGACATCGCTATCTGGTTTCTATTGCTGTATCTGCTGGAGCTTGACCGGCATCGCTTTCTACCCCGCTGGACTCGCATTCTGGCCTTCATCTCCATTTTTTGCGGAGCCACCGACGGCCTGTTGGTCTTATTGGACTGGAGCGGGCCGGTAAAGATGCTCCAGATCGCCGACGCCGTGCTCACCTTACCGACCATGTTGATTGAAGCCTATCCGCTGGTCCTTATTGGGTTTGCCATCGGAAAGCGGCTGGATACCGCCCGCTGGCTGATGGCAATACTTGCCGCACTGACGCAGTTGACCCTGGGGTTCCAGAATTTCACCAGTCAAGGCGTGCGCTTTACCCATTGGACGATCTCGCAGAAAGTAGGCGCACTGCTGTTTACTATCGGCGGCAACTCCTTCGATTTAGTTACGTTGGAATTTTCCTTTCTGCTCATCTCCATCGTCTACGCCGTCTACCGCTACTCGATTGAGCAGAGTGAGCGTCAAGGTGTGTTGGAACAGGAATTCAAGAGTGCGCAGGAGCTGCAACAGGTTCTCATCCCGGAGACCCTTCCCTCTCTCGATGGCTATGCAGTGACCAGCGCATACCGGCCCGCACAGCAGGTCGGCGGCGATTTCTTTCAACTCATCGCCCAGCCTGATGGCTCCGCCTTGCTGGTGTTAGGCGATGTGAGTGGCAAAGGTCTTAAGGCAGCCATGACGGTCTCGCTGATCGTTGGAACCATCCGCACCGTGGCGGAGACCGTGGACGATCCGGCGGAAATTCTCTCTATACTCAACCGCCGCCTGTATGGTCGCCTGAAAGACGGCTTCGTGACTTGCCTGGCATTGCGGCTGGACCCAGACGGAGAATGCATTCTGGCCAATGCCGGGCATCCAGCTCCTTTCCTGAACAAGACCGAACTCAGCTCGCCGGGCGCGCTGCCGCTCGGCCTCGATCCAACCGCTGAATACGAAAAGGTACAGTTTCGACTCGCCGTCGGGGACAGGCTCACCCTCTATACCGACGGCTTGCTGGAAGCGCGCAATCCTGCCGGCGATATCTTCAGCTTCGAACGCCTGCGAGCGCTCATCGCCACTCAGCCTGACGCGAAACAAGCCACGGACGCGGCAGTTGCCTTCGGCCAAGACGACGACATTACGGTGATTATCCTCACCCGATTGGCGCCTGGGGTCGAACCCACAACCTCTCTGCTGACGCCGGCGCTGGTGTCGTCTGGCGCTTAGTCCATTCAGTCACCACAATTGTGCGAATTGACAGCATGGCTCGATGATTCGGACAGTAAAATCAAGAAAGCCAAAAAGACAAAGATATCCATCGCGTTAGAGAGGCTATTGGACCCGGATGGTCACCTGCTCAATCTCGCCCGTGAAGTGATTCGGCGCATGGTATTCCGAACTTACCTCTGAGCCCAGATTGCTGCCTATGTCCACACCTGTCCCGGTGCCATGCAAATTGAGGAAGCTGCCCTCGCCGCTCTGCTTTCCGTTGACGAACAATTTTCCACTCCCTGGAAGCACGGTTCGCGTGCCGTCAGTTGCCGCGTTGGCATGCTGTCCGCCGTTCGCCGGAGTAATCTCCACCCGCACGTGTACCCTGCCCGTGGGCAGGGGATCAGAGCTGATCATCTGGCCTGCGCGGCTGCCAAACGCATTGACCTCATAGATGACCCGGTTGTTCTTGACAAAGAGAGATGATCCGCCATAGCGTCCACCGCGAGAGAAGATAACGCCGGTTGTTCCCGGCGCAGGAATGTGCACATCGGCATCGATGGTGTATGCGCGGCCGTCCAGATTTGGCCCCAGGCGGCCATTCAGGCGATCCACGCCGTCCTGGTAAATGAAGGTGTTCTGGTCCGCACGGCGGCCGCTCGGAATGTCGCCCGCTGCCGGCAGCAGTGGATATACCTGGTTGCGCTTTGCCTCTTCGTCAAACAGTGCTTGCAGTTCCTTTAGCTTTTCCGGGTATTTCTCCGCGAGATTATTGGACTGGCTGTAGTCGCTGTTGAGGTCATAGAGCTGCCATGGATGGACATCGTAGTCTTGCGGTCCCTGCGGGTCTGTGCCCGGAGGAGTTCTACTAGGCTCCCACGTAGACCGGACAAGGTCGCCAGCCCACCACCCGTCTTTGTAGATGGCTCGATTTCCGCTGGTAGCAAAGTACTGCACGTGATGCCGGCTCGGTTCCTCCGGATGATCGAAGGTATACACCAGACTGGTTCCTTCCAGCGGTATTTGCGGTACTCCATCCACGGTCGCCGGCGCCTTGATGCCGGCCAACTCATACAGGGTCGGCGCTATGTCATTTACGTGGCCGAATTGCGAACGAATGCCTCCGGCATCTTTGATTCTTTTTGGCCAGGAGATCACCAGGGGGTCTGTCGTTCCACCCAAATGCGACGAGTCGACCTTTGTTCCCTGAAAGGGCGCACTCAGTGCCCATGCCCAGGCGGCAGCATAGTGGTTCAAAAAAGCCTCGCTGCCCAGTTCGTCGATTGTCGTCAGTCGCTCGCTGACGCTCTTCGGGTTTCCGGCGATGTCAATTGCATCTCTTCCCGTTGGGCCGCCCTCGGCACTGGCGCCGTTATCGCCAAAGATCCAAACAACCACGGTGTTCTCTTTCTTTCCCTCATCGTCGACTGCCTGCAGAATACGCCCCACGTCGTAGTCGGCCTGGGCAGCATAGGCGGCATAGACTTCCGCTTCATGCGCGACCAGTTTCTTTTCCCCGGCACTCAGCGAATCCCAAGCCGGCAGTCCCTCCGGACGCGGCGTCAGCTTTGCATTGGCCGGGATCACGCCGAGCTGTTTTTGCCGGGCAAAATTCTCCTCCCGCAATTTGTCCCAGCCGGCGTCAAACTTCCCCTGGTATTTCGCGATCCAGTTCTTGGGAACCTGATGTGGCTCATGAGTGGCGCCGGTCGCGAAATAAAGGAAAAAGGGCTTGTCTGGATCGGCCGCATCCTGGTCGTGCAGCCAACGGATGGCATCTTTGGTGATGTCATCGGTCAGGTTGTAGCCCTGCTCCGGGCGCGTCGCCGGCTCAACCGGGGTGGTGTTCCGGTATAAGTGCGGATAGTACTGGTTATCTGCCGCACCGAGAAAACCATAGAAGTATTCGAACCCCAGCCCGGCAGGCCAACGGTCGAATGGTCCCGCGGCACTGATCTGCCACACCGGCGTGTTGTGCCATTTACCGAAGGCCGCGGTGTTGTATCCATCGTCTCTCAACACTTCCGCAACGGATGCCGCGCTCTTCGGCCATAGGCTGTTGTAGCCGGGAAAGCCGGCCGCCCGCTCGGCTATCGCGCCAAAGCCTATTTGATGGGCATTCCTCCCACTGAGCAGAGCCGCGCGTGTGGGAGAGCAGTAGGCGTTTACATGAAACCCGTTGTAGCGAAGCCCCGACTTGGCCAATGCCGCAAAGGCCGGAGTCTCAATGGGGCCGCCAAAAGCCGAGGTGGCGCTGAACCCCACATCATCCACCAGTATCAGGATAATGTTTGGAGCACCTTGCGGCGCTGTCACTGCCGTGGCCCATGCGGGGGTGGACCGGCGGGCATCGATGTCCACGGTTCCCGTGAAGGGTGGTTCGGGGATCGGTAGCGCTTCCTGCGCGATCAGGGAGGGTGAAGTGAGAACCGATATCCATCCGAATACCCATGCTGCCCAGCGAAACAATTTCATCATGCTCTCCACGGCGAAGATCCGTTTTCCGACATCAGAACGAGCAGGCAAGCCGAAGCTGTCCAGGACCCAAAGACGCGCCAACAGTCTTAGCGCAGTAAACAAGAGAGAGATAACGTGTGGCCCACAGTCTTAGGAAACGAAAATTGGGAAGCTGCTTCTTTTAGGGGCGACGACAGCCGCGGCGGTGTGCACAACAAGAGGAGGGAGACAGCGCGGCTTTTGGAAAGAAGGTAGACACGTGGTGAAATACTCGTTACCGCCCACTCATGCTACAAAAGGCAGCATGTGTCGTCAATGCTCATGCTCGCTGCGCAGTTCTCCGCAGGCCGTGTGCCGGTGTTTGCAAGAAGGCTTCGAGAAACCTACTTGCGTTGCGACCGAGTAAGCCAACCGATGCTCTAATGACACATGATTTCAGTAAGGCGTCGCGCGGTTTTTTGCCTTCCTATTCTGTTGCTGTTCTCGATTGCGCTTGGATGCCATTCCCAAATCGCGCCGACTCCAGCGCAGGCGGGCCCTACTCTGAATCCAGAGGCGGTAGCCGGACAGCTGCGAGCCATTGCCTCCGCGGGAACCCTCGTCGACCTGACGTTTCCGAACTTTCCTGACTACAGCCAGCAGGTTCAGGCGCTGTATCAGTCGGTGAACTACATGCCGGTTTGGGTCCGCGACGCTCAGGCGACACCCCAGGCGCTGGCGCTGATCACCGCGTTCCAAAGCAGCCGGCAAAAAGGGCTCAACCCGGAAGAGTATGACGCATCGCGTTGGCCTCAGCGCCTGGCCGGGTTAAAAAACTTACCGGCAGATGCAAACACGGTTGCCCATTTCGATGCGGCGCTCACCGTGGGCGCCATGCGCTATATCTCCGACCTGCACATCGGGCGCGTCGATCCAAAGGCCTTCAAAATCGGCATCGATGTGGAGCAAAAAAAATACGATCTGCCACAGTTTCTGGCACAGAAACTGTTGGGAGCAAACAACGTACCGGCGGTATTGAACTCAGTAGAACCGCCTTACTTCGGGTACCAGCGCACCGAGTTGGCCTTGCAGACCTATCTGGCGCTTGCGGATAAAGATCACAGCCCGCCGCTACCGGACGTGGCAAAGACGCTGGCGCCCGGCGACGCCTACGCGGGGGCCGAGGCTCTGGCACAGCGATTGCAATTATTGGGTGATCTGCCGCCGGGCCCTGTTCCCGATGCGCAGCCAGGAATCTACCAGGGAGCGTTGGTCGACGGGGTCAAGCATTTCCAGGCCCGCCACGGATTAGGATCGGACGGCCGGCTGGGCAAAGACACCCTGCTCCAGTTGAATACCCCTCTGAGCGTCCGCGTCCAGCAATTGGACGACGCATTGGAACGGTGGAGGTGGCTGCCCTCGGACTTTTCTCCTCTGCCCGTTGCGGTGAACATCCCTGAGTTCGTCTTGCGTGTATTTTCGCCCGATCACCGCGTTGCCATGCGCATGAATGTCGTCGTGGGCAAAGCGGTGCGCCACGAGACTCCTGTTTTCGCGGATGAGATGAAGTACATCATCTTCCGGCCGTACTGGAATGTTCCCCTCAGCATTACGCGTGCGGAGATCATTCCCGCGCTGCAGAAAGACGGCGGCTATCTAGCCAAGAAGAACTTCGAAGTGACCGACCAGAGCGGCAAGATTGTTACCAGCGGAGCAGTGAGTGCTGACGTTCTGGCGCAGTTGCGTTCAGGCAAACTGTTGGTGCGCCAGAGGCCGGGACCATCCAACTCGCTCGGACTCATTAAGTTCATATTTCCCAACGACTACAATGTGTACCTGCACAGTACCCCGGCTCAGTCCCTGTTTTCTCAGTCGCGGCGCGATTTCAGCCATGGCTGCATACGCCTGGAAAAGCCGGCGGAACTGGCGGCGTGGCTGCTGCAAAACCAGCCTAAGTGGACACTGGACGCGGTGAACGCGGCGATGCAATCCGGCCCGGATAATCAACAGGTGAACCTGACTCCGCCCGTTCCGGTGGTGATTATCTATCTGACCGCGGTGGTTGAGGAGAATGGCGAGGTCTATTTCTTTAACGACATCTACGGCCATGACCAGAGGCTGAATGCAGTGCTGGCCAAGGGACCGCCTTACCCCTGACGGAGGGGCAGTTACTACCAGCGGCGAACGCGGCCTACATCTACGTGCACAAAGTCCGACTGCGCGTAATAGCCGACTCCGCCACGGCCTAAAGACAGCGCTGCATCGCGAACTTCCGCACTGGAAACCCCGGGAATTCGAATATCGATGGCCTTCGCTTCCATGTGCTGGCTGTGCTCGGCAACCCCATGCCCATGTTGCCGCAAGTAGTTGTTGCTCCAGGGAGTGCGGTATCCGCAGACAATATCGATTTCGCCGTCGGGGTGTCCTAGCTTGACCAGCAGATCGTGCAGCAGATCGAATTCTTTGAGGTCATAATCCTTTACGTCGCCGGTGCGGTGGTCGCGGAGAAAATGGTCTAATTCCGCGACACGATCGGGCAAGTACTGGTTACCTATCCGATAGACCACATCGATACGTTCGCCGGTATGCAGATGATAGAGGCGCAGCCGGTAAGACGGCGAGGCAGCCTGTGGACTGGAATTGACCGCGCCGGAGGGGAACACACCTAGCAGCGTGAAGAAAATAAACAGCTTAGCGATAACGGAGCCCTTGGATACCATGCGTCTTTCCGAGTAGAAGAATACGCTTTGATTATAGCGGGTCAGCTAAGGCTCGACCTTGACTACAGAAATCGAGGTAAGGTTCCGCACCCAGCGGGCGGGGCGCCGCTCTTCACTTGAAACCATCTTGAACGCGCCATCCTTGGTCAGCTTTTGACCGTCGAGCGTGTCGGCAACGATCACGTCGCCGGTATGGATGGCCGGATCTACTTCAGCCAGGGAATACAGGACGCCATAATTGTCGGTTCCCGAGGCGACGATCCCAATCAAGAAGAGCTTTCCTCTCACCGCTTCACCCAGAGGGACGCCGACCTTGCTTAAGAGATCTGCGAGCAAGACGCCCGAATAGGTTTCGTTGGTCTTGCTGTGAGCATTGAAGACCGAAACCGACTTGTGGGGCAGAGCTGCCAGCTCTTCGGGGCTCAAACTCAGCGTTTTGCCGTCGTACGTTTTGATGGTTAAGTGAGTGGAGGGGGCAGAAGGCGCAGAGTGCTCCATCTGCTGGGCAACGATGGTTGAGCTGCCGCCGCAGAGCAGGAGGGCGAGAGCAGGAACGACAATACGTGTTAGCCAGAAGGATGGTCTGCGCATGACAGCGCTATTCTAAAGCAGATTCCCAGGAGCGCTGCGGCCTAAACTGAACCCCTTGCTTCCGTCTCTGCGTTCGACGCCGTGAACAGGATCGAGGTTCTTGCTTTCGAGTGTAACTTCCGAAGCATAAGTTCGTCTCATTACCGGGTTGGAGGTTGTATGTCCCGTTACTTTGCCATGCGCAACACCGTGCTTGCCCTTCTGTTAGCCTTTGCCACCAGTACCGGCTGCACTGCGGCCGCCAGGACGCCGATCCCCCCTCCGACAAGCGATAGCCCGCTTGCCCAAACTTCGGGAAAGCAGACCGCTGTCTTTGCCGGTGGCTGCTTCTGGGGCACGCAATCGGTATTTGAGCGGGTCAAAGGAGTGATCTCTACTACGGCGGGATATTCCGGTGGTTCCGCATTTACGGCGCACTATGACCGGGTGAACGAAGAGAATACCGGGCACGCGGAATCGGTGAAGATCGTTTTCGACCCCTCGAAGATCACCTATGGTCAGCTCTTGCGCATCTTCTTCTCCGTCGCCCACGATCCGACGCAACTGAATCGCCAGGGACCCGACGTGGGCTCGTCCTACCGCTCGGTCATTTTCTATGCCAACGACGAGCAGCAGAGAATCAGTAAAGCGTATATCGCGCAACTGGACGCGGCTAAAGTCTTTCCCAAACCGATCGTGACCGAGGTTGTTCCCCTGAAGGGCTTTTATGATGCTGAGGACTATCACCAGGATTACGCACTCCACAACCCGAACAATCCTTACATCATGGTGTGTGATCGTCCGAAGATCGAAGCCCTCAAGCAGCAGTTCCCGGAGCTCTTCAAGGACTATCACGGGGAGTAACTGGTCATTGGCCTTTGCCGAGGCGCCGGAAATATTCAGCTACCGCGTCTTCATACCCAGACGGGACTACAGGCTCTTTCGTAGTGCGCACCTGACCTGCCTCATCACTTGAGTCGTGGCGCAGTTGCAGCTCCAGTTTGTCCACTCCGCTCAGCACTTCGGTGTGGAGTTGTTCGACCATCGCCGGATTGCCCGGGAAGCGTTTCGGGTCAAGGCGCTGCATCTCGCGCACCAGGTCCTGAATCTCCTTGAGCGCAGTGGGGTCATTCTGCGCCAGGTGGTGAAGCTCGTTTAACTCCTGCAGACCCTGCCGGTACGTAGCTTCAGGGTCGGCGGGAACGGGCGAATTATCAGGAGCCGCAGGCCCGCCAGCGCGGTCGAAACGGTTGTTCCCCGTATTAATGTTGTTCCACGCCGTGCCCACTGCTCCGCCGCCAGAGCGCCAGTTGCCAACGTCGCCGCTTAAGTTATCCTGAGCGACCTGGTTTCCCCCACGTTGATTCCCGCCGCCGTTCTGAGCAATCTGAGCTCCTGGGCCACCGCGGCTGCCCCAGCTCCCCTGCTGTTGACCAAACTGTCCACTCTGCCCTTGCAGCTGGCCGGGCTGTCCACTCTGGCCCGTCTGCTGGCCCGACTGTCCGCCCTGTTGCCCTTGCTGCTGGCCCGGCTGCCCACTCTGCCCAGGCTGCTGGCCGGCTTGGCGCCCCAACGGATTCTGCCCGCGCGCAGTGAGAGACTCGATCTGGTTGCGGAAGCGTTCGACGTGGTCAAGTGCAGCGGTTTGTTGCCCGTCCTGCGCTTGACCTTGCCCAGGTTTGCCGGGGCCCAGCCCTTGCTGCGCCTCGTGCACCTGTTGGCTCAATTGATCCAGACTCTTGCTGATGCCCTCTTCCGTTCCATTCGAGTTGGGGTTGAGTCCGCGGCGGAGCCAGTCGGCGGTGCGCTGGACGCGGTTCGTCAGATCGGTCTGGTCCATGCCGCTCAGTGCGTCGCGCAACTTCGAAGATGCTTGCGGCTGCGTCGGCGCCAGTTCACGGGCGCTGTTGCGCATATTCTTCTCCAGCTGAGAAAGATCATCGGAGAGTTGCTGCCGATCCTCCGCCAGCTTGTTGCGCTGTTGCAGCCTTGCTGCATATTGCTCCTGGTTAGAAGCCCCCGGTTGCCCAGCCAAGCCCCGAACGCGATCCGCTTGGGCATGTTCTTCCTTGCTCAGGCGGTCGGCTTCACGCGAGAGCGAATCAAGTTTGCCTGTGGCCTGTTGTTGCTGCGTACCGCTCATCAGACTTGCCGCCTGGCGAAGTTGGTCAGCCGCCTGGCGTGCAGCATCCGCGCCTTGTTGCTGTCCGGTGCTGCGCTTCATCTGTTCATCCGCCTCGCGCAGCCGATTCAATGCCTGCGTCACACGAGGATCGCCCGCACTTCCGTCAGCATTCGATTGAGCTCTCGACCCTCCAGCCCGCGACTGCGAGGACTGGCCGCCGGACGACGATCCACTCGAGGAGCCACCGGAGCTTTGCTGTCCCTGTTGCCCTTGCTGATTTGCCTGTCCCTGTTGTCCTGGCTGCCCCTGTTGCTGCTGACCCTGACCTTGTTGATCGCTCTTAGGCTGACTGTTCTGGGCCAGCTGCTCCATCTGTTTCTGCAGCTGCTCCGCCTCACGGCGTAGCATCTCTTGCTGCCAGCGCTCCTGCATGGTTTGCGCGTTGTTGCGCTGCTGTTGGGCCAACTCTTCCTGGCGCCGGGCGAGCGCATCGAGCTTTTGCAGAGCATCGTCGACCGCCTTGGCGCGCTGATCCGCCGCAGAGCCGGTTTGCGCTGTCTCGTATTGGTTTTTCTCCGTGTCCAGCTCAAGGTCGAAGAGGCTGGCAAGATCACGGCCTGCGCCTCCGCCGCCTCCTCCGCCACCACCGCGCTGCTGCCCGAACGCAACCTCTATCTTGCGGAAGGTCGCCTCGGCACGCAGCAGGTATTGCAGTGCTTTCTGTTCCTCTGGGATCGCATCGTGCCATTGCGTCTGCTTCAGCTTTTCCGACGAGGGCGTCATCGCCGCTGCGGCTGCTTGCATGTCGTGCCCGAAGGTGTTGAATTCCTCATTCGCGGACGACAAATCCCTGCTATCCATGCGCGCAGCCAAGGACAACGCCTGCTCCTGCAGTTTGGTCTGCACCTCGGAGAGGAATTTTCCCGCTTCCGCCGAGTCCTTGGGCGTAGCTGTTTTTTCATTCTGCCGCTTCCAGGTCGCGGCGATCAGCTCCTTCTCGCGTTTGGAGATGTCCGTCTGGCTTCCAGCGCCACCCCCACCGCCGCCACCCCCACCCATCTGCTGCGACTGCGAAAATTCCCGTTCAAACGGATCGGCTTGGATAAACGACATATCGGTGCGCGCTTCCGAATGTCCGTCTTTCGCCGTGGCGTACAGGCTGACCAAGTCTCCGGGAACCAGCTTGAAATCTTCCAGGCTCAAGGTCGCCGTACCGTCAGCGTTCTTGGCGCCCGGCTTCTGCAACAGGTCGACAGTCTTTTCTGGTCCACCGTTGACCGAATAATGAAGGCTCATTTTGTTCAGGCCAAAATCATCCGATGCCTTCACGCCGACGGTGACTTCCTCAATCGGACTGGCGCGGTAATCGCCGGTCGGCCTGTCAATGGCGATTTGCGGTGGGTTCGCTTTGTCGGTAGCGATAAAGTAGTCCTCCGACAGGCGGACCGGCTGGCCTTGATCGACCGCGGCCACATGGTAGGCGCCATCCTTTTGCATGAGGATGGAACCCTTGTACATATTCCCCTCGCCGGCGCTAAGCGTGATCTGCTTTCCGTCATCGAGCGTGAGTTGGCCGTTGCGCAAAGGGCGGTCCATCTGCACCGTCAGCTCTGCGTTCGTCCCCTCAATCGCCCGCAAGTCGCCGCCGTGCTCCTCCGTAACCTGAGGCATGCC
>Ga0302325_10032089_pt1 | contig 10793 bp, 8 predicted proteins | sample Palsa_T0_2_FD_201948 | JGI IMG/M metagenome (GOLD analysis project Ga0302325, IMG submission 201948) | Peat permafrost microbial communities from Stordalen Mire near Abisko, Sweden - Palsa_T0_2 | ecosystem: Environmental > Terrestrial > Soil > Palsa > Peat permafrost | place: Sweden: Abisko... | reverse complement strand
CCCGGTGGGAGACGGCGCGAAGCGAACTCGTAGCATGGAAGGCCTAGTATAACAAGGGCGTTACGTACGCTGTTTGTTATATCAGGCGGTCCGCGCGCAATAGAACGAGTCCTCCAAGTCTGTCCGGAAGAGGTCACCTTCCTGGAGGCCGCTGGACTTAAGCTCAGACCACTTACAAGCGCCCCGGCAAAATGGAATTGCGGAAGGATGGGTCGGCAGTTGCCGGCGAGAGCTTCTGCACCATGTCATCGCACTGAACGAGCAACATCTGCCCAAGCAGCTCCGCGATATAGGCGATCTACCATCGGTCAATACAGACGCGTGCCCTGGACCCCCGTGCCTTCCCCAGTGCGATATCCTTCAGGTATAAGCGTTGGCCGGGGTTCCATGAGTTTCCGTGAACAACTTCACGCCTACATTGCGCAACTGGAACAGCGTTTGCGTTGGAGCACCTGGCTGCGCGGCTTTGCCATTCTCGCAGGCGGCGCTTTGGTGGCGACCGTGGTGCTGGTCGTTATCGCCAACGCGCTGGCCTTTTCGCGTGGAAGCGTGACCGGCGCGCGCTTCGCACTGATCCTGATTCTGGCCATTGCGGCTGCCGCCGGGTTGGCACTGCCCTTACGCCGCCTGACCCGCCGCCGCGCGATTGGAACCGCCGAATCCGCCTTCCCGCAATTCCAGCAGCGCCTCACCACCTTCGCCGAGCGCGACGGCCAGCATCCTTCTCAGGATCCCTTTATCGAACTCCTGGCTGGAGACACCCTTGAAGTCGCCCGATCCGCCGGGCCCGAGCAAATCGTCACCGGCCGCCGACTCTGGATCTCGCTGGGCATCGGCGCGGGCGCCTTCGCCATTCTGCTCTGGATTATCGCCGCCGGACCCGGCTTCTTGGGTTATGGCGCTTGGCTGCTTTGGACCGGTACGCACCGCGGCCAGCCTGCGCTCTACGACCTGCGCGTGACTCCCGGCGACGCCGTGGTGCGACGCCACGCCGACCAGATGGTCGCGGCGCTCCCCACCGGCCTGCGGTCTCCCAGCGTCAAGTTGCATGCCCGCTTTCAGAGCTCCCCCAGGTGGGAAGAGACTGCGATGCAGCCCACGGCGGCGGGTAGTTTCGCCGGCGGCTACGAATTTCTATTTGCCGGTTTGCGCGAGGACGTCGAATACTATGTCACCGCCGGGGCGATGACCTCGAAGCACTTTAACATTCGCGTGTCCGATTTGCCCGCGGTGAAGCAGATTCGCGTCACCTACCATTACCCGGCCTGGACCGGCATGCCCTCCGATGTGGAGGAGCGCGGCGGCGATCTACGGGCCGTCACCGGCACCCAGGCCGAGCTGGAGGTGTCGACCGACCGCCCCCTGCAAGGCGGCCGGATCCAGCTCGACAACGGACAGCAGATTCAGCTCTCTGGTGGCCGGGATAACGTCTATCGCGGTACCGTCAAGATGGATCGGGACGGCGTCTACCACGTCTCCAGTGTCGAGGCGGGCCAGCCCGTTCGCGTCAGCGAGGATTTCTTCATCGAGGCCCGCAATGCCAACCCGCCCGTGATTTCGCTGGTGCGTCCCGGCCGGGGCGACTATCACGCCAGCCCCATCGAAGAGGTAACCGTGGCCGCCAAAGCCACTGGCGATTACAGCCTCAACAGCGTCACTCTGCATTATTCGATAGACGGCGGCCCCGAGACTACGGTGGATCTACTCCGGCAAAAGGGCGCCAAACAAGCTGAAGGGTCGGCTACGCTCTCGCTGGAGGATTTCAAGCTGCTTCCGGGCGATCTGGTTAGCGTCTACGCTACCGCCAAAGACGCTAACGCCGAATCCCACACCGATATGATGTTCATCCAGGCCGAGCCGTTTGAGCGCGAATTTTCGCAATCGCAACAGTCCGGCGGCGGCGGTGGTGGCGGCGGCCAAGGCAATCAATCCGCGCAGATCTCGCAGCGCGAGAAGGAGATCATATCCGCCACCTTCAAACAACAGCGGGAAAAGAACTCGACCCAACAGCAGGCCACCGACATCGCCAAGCTGCTGTCGCAATCCCAATCCACACTGCGCGATCAGGCCGTCTCGCTTTCCGGCCGGTTGGAGGCCCGCGAGTTGACCGATGAAGTGCACGCCATCGGCGACTTCCAAAAGGATATGGTGGCCGCCTCCAACGCCATGGCGCCGGCCGCGCAACAATTGCAGCAGCAGAAATGGAAGGACGCCATTCCCAACGAGCAGAAGGCTCTGCGATTCCTACTGCGCGCCGAAGCCACCTTCCGGCAAATTGAGGTTGCGTTTGGAGCGCGCGGAGGCGGTGGCGGCGGGGGCGGCGCGGCCCGCGATTTGGCCAGCCTCTTCGATCTTGAGCTCGATACCGAGAAAAATCAATACGAGACCCGCCAAACCGCTGCTACCACCGCCGAACAAAAGGCGCAGGAGGTCGCCGACGCGCTGAAGAAGCTGGACGAACTGGCCAGGCGCGAGGAGGATCTGGCCCAGCAGCAACGCAATGGCGCCCAGACTGCCGGGCAAAAATGGCAGCAGGAGATGCTGCAGCGTGAAGCGCAGCAGCTCCAGCAACAGATGGAGCAACAACTTGCTCAAGATGGCCGGCAGGCTCCGGACGGTCAACAGGGTCAGCAGGGCCAACAGGGCCAGCAGGGCAGCCAGAGCGGTTCAGCTTCCGGGCAATCCGGCGGGCAGGCGGGATCTTCGTCCCCGGCCGGCAGCCGCCAGCAGGCGGCCCAACAGGCGCTCGACCGGCTGCGCCAGGCCAACGACGACATGCGGCGCGCCGTCTCCCAAAGTTCCAGCGGGGCCGACTCCCGCCGCGCCGCCGACCGCTTGCGCCAGGCCACCGACCTGCTTGGCGGTGTGCAGCAGCAGGACGCCGGCGGCCGCCTCGACTCGATGGCTAAAACCGCCGATCAGTTGGCGGCCCGGCAGAAGCAGCAGGCGGATCACGTGCGCGGCTTGGTAGCTCAACAAAGTGCCGCGCGCGCCTCCGGCCAGCCGCAGAGCTACCCGTCCGCCCAGGAAATCGACAAAATGGTCAATGACCGCCAACAGGCGACCGATGACTTATCGCACCTCACCCAGCAAATGCGCACCTCGGCGCGCGAACTCGCGTCCACGCAACCGGCGGCTTCCAATAAGTTGCGGAGCGCGCTCGATGGCATGGACGAAAACGATCTCGGCACCCGCATGCAACGCAGCTCGGATCGCCTGCGCAGCGGCGCGTTCTCCGATCCCTTCGAAGCAGCCCTCACCAGCGACCTGCAAAAGCTGGGGCAACAGGTCGGCGATGCGGCTCGCGCTTTGGGAAGCGCGCAGCACGCTTCCAGGGACGGCGCGCTCAACGGCGCCATGGACGATCTGTCCCGTCTCCGCGACCAACTCGCCCGCCTGGGCGAGCGTTCGGGCGCTCAACTCACCCGAAACGGGCCGTCCGGCCAGCTTGGGCAACAGGGTCAACAGGGCCAGCCACAGGCTGGGGAAGCCGGCGGACGGCAGTCGGGTCAGGTCGGCAACCGCCTCGCCGGTCCGGTAGGCAATCGGGCCGGCGGCGCAGCCAATCGCGATGGAAACCCGCTTGGCGCCTATGACACCGGCAATACGCGCATCTCCGGTCACGCCGTGGCGCCCCAACAAGGTCCCAACCCGGCCGATACGCAGCGCCAGATCGACCAGGGATTGAACCTGCTGAACCAGGTTCGCGCCGTAGTGCAGGATAGCCCCGAGGCGCGCCGACAGTTGCAGTCGCTGATCGATCAAATGCGCAACCTGGACCCCAGCCGTTTCCCCGGCAATCCCGCCCTGGTCGAGCAGATGCACCAACAGCTTGTCAGCAGCGTGGACGCGCTGGAGCTGCAACTGCGCCGCCAGCTCGATGAAAACCGGGGCGGCACGATCCGCAATACCGACCCCACCAACGTCCCCGCCGGCTATCGGGACGCGGTCGCAGAGTACTACCGCAAGCTCTCGGGCGGCGGCCACTAGCGGCTCAGGCTAAAATGTCGTGCACCACATTACCGGCGACGTCGGTCAGGCGGAAGTCTCGGCCGCTGTAACGGTAGGTCAACCTGGTGTGGTCCATGCCCAAGGCGTGCAGAACAGTGGCGTGCAGGTCATGAATGTGCACGGGATTCTCCACCGCCTTGAAGCCGAACTCGTCCGTGTTGCCGTACGTCGTGCCGCCTTTGACGCCACCGCCGGCCAGCAGGGTGGAGAAGCCGTGACTGTTGTGATCGCGGCCATTTTGCACCTTCACCAGTCCGCTGACTTCCATGACCGGCGTACGGCCGAATTCGCCGCCGATAATAACCAGCGTTTCCTTTAGCAGGCCGCTCGCCTTGAGATCGGCCAGCAGCGCGGCGATGGGGCCGTCGGCGTCCTGGGCCAGTTTGCGATGAATGAGGATGTCGTCGTGGTTATCCCAGGGCTGGCCGTTGCCGTAATACACCTGCACCATGCGCACGCCGCGCTCCACCAGGCGGCGGGCCATCAGACAGCCGCGCCCAAAATCATGGTCGCCGTAACGGGCGCGGATGGCTTCGGGTTCTTTCGCGATATCGAAAACTTCCGGCGCTTCGCTTTGCATCCGGTAGGCGATTTCAGCCGCCTGGATGCTGCTTTCGAGCTGGCTATCTTCGCCTGTGCGCTTCTCTTCGATCAGATTCAACTGGCGCAGCAGATCGAGCGCGCGCCGCTGTTCGGGCAGTGGCGTTGAAGGATTGCGGATGTAGTTGATGAGTTTGTCGGGGGTCTTCTCACTGTTCGGGATGTAAGTGCCCTGATAGATAGCCGGCAGGAACGTGGAGCTCCACAGTTGCGCCCCTACGACCGGGTAACCCGGGCACAAAACCACGAAGCCGGGCAGGTTCTGGTTCTCCGAGCCGAGGCCGTAGGTCAGCCACGAACCCATCGACGGACGGCCGGGAACACGATGACCACAGTTCATCAGGAAGAGCGACGGCTCATGGTTCGGGATCTCCGTGTACATCGAGCGAATCACGCAGACATCGTCAATCGCGTCTCCCAGCTTGGGGAAGATCTCACTGATCTCGATGCCGCTCTGACCGCAGCGGCGGAAAGCGAAGGGCGAGCCGAGCAGGTTGCCGGTTTTGCGCTCACTCTGCAGGTTGCCGCTGGGGATGGGTTGGCCGCTGTACTTCTGCAGCATGGGCTTGGGATCGAACGTATCCACCTGCGAGGGACCGCCGTTGAGAAAGAGAAAGATGACGTGTTTGGCCGAAGCCGCGAAGTGCGGGGCTTTGGGGGCCATGGGGGCGGACGCGCCGGACGGAGTCATGCTCCCAGCCGTTTTCGATGCGCTAAGGATACCGGCGAGCCCGGCCATACCGAAGCCCGTTCCCATGGTGCGGAGTATTTGCCGTCGCGATGGCTTAAAGGTCATCTGGTTCTTTCCTTAGTTGAGATAGGTGAACTCATTGGAACTTAGCAGGACCTGAGTATATGCGGGCCACGCACCGGCGTTTCTACTGATGAATTCGTGAGCCAGCCTGCGCTCTTCAGCCGTGGGATCGCGCTGCAGCACGAAGTGGTAAGTGGCCGTAATGCGCTGGTCGTCACTGGATGCGCTTGCGGCAACTCGCGCGGCCAGGGCGGTGGACTGATCGATCGCGAACGGACTGTTCATGAAGAAGAGCTTCTGCAGCGGAACGGTGGTTTGCAGCCGCTGCTCACTGGTGTTGTTCGGATTCGGAAAATCGAACAGCGCCAGCATCGGATCGAGCTGGCGGCGCGAAATGTAGGCGTAGACCGTGCGGCGGTTGTTTTCTTTGTCGAGCCGGACGGCCGGGCCGCCTGCCTGCAAATCGAGCTTGCCCGAAACGTACAGGATGGAATCGCGGAGCGATTCTGCGTCCAGGCGGCGGCGATTGTATCGCCAAAGCAGGCGGTTGTCGGGGTCTTCGGCATAGTTGCGGGGGGAGGGCGCATCGCTCAACCCATAAGCGGCGGTCAGCATCATCTCGCGATGCAGTTTCTTGAGTGACCAGCCTTCGCGCACAAACCGGCCGGCGAGATAGTCGAGCAGTTCGGGATGCGAGGGGCGGTCGCCCTGCGCGCCGAAGTTGCTCGGCGTGCGCACCAGGCCGTACCCGAAGTGCTGCTGCCAGACGCGATTGACCATAACGCGAGCGGTCAGCGGATTGACAGGGCTGGCGATAGCTTCGGCGAGTGCCAGGCGCTCTTTGCCGCGCGCGAAGGGTTTCCGGTTCCGCCGGAGACAGGATTGCCAGAAAGTGCGGGGGAGCCGCTTCACCCGGGTTGTTCTGATCGCCGCGGATCCAGACATGTTGTTCCTCGGGCTTCTCCTTGTCGACAATGGTTTGCAACACGGGATAAGCAGGCGGGAGATCCTTCTTCAGCGCGGCCACCTGTGCGCGAAGCTGGGTCAGGCGATCGAGCCAGACGCCCGCGAGGAAACGGTCGATTCTGCCATCCTCTTTCTTGGAGTCTCCGTAGAGCAGGATGCCGTGCTCGCCGAGCATGTCTTCCCAGAGGCCGAACCTGGCGCGGTCCAATGAGACGAGATTCGCTTTCGAGAGATCGTCGCGAGAGGGATCGAGACCCAGGCGAATGTGGTTTTCGTCGTCGACGTGCGCCTTTTCGGCGATGACGCCGAGCACCTGGGCCTGGAATTCCGTGGCCGCCTGCGCACGCTGGTCCGGCGTTCGAGCCGCGTACCAATCCTTCAGAAAGGGGTGTTGCTTTTCCGGATCGGCCAGATACTTCGTCCAGCGGGCGAGCGTTTCCCGATCGAGAGACGGGCCGGGGGGTGTGTCTGTAACTTCACTCCAGCTATCGCCGGAGGCGAGCACATACCGCGCGGTCTCGGACGCCAGGATGAGACCCAACTGTGCGGACTGCGCGTCGACGTACTCCTTGAGTTCTTTCTCTTTTTTCCGGATAAGGTCTTCCTGGGCTTTATATACATCGACGGTTTCCTTGGCAGCCAGAGGAACCTCATGCAGCTCCGTGTTGCGGAAGATGCCCATCAGAGAGTAGAAATCGCGGGTGGGAATAGGGTCGTACTTGTGATCGTGACACTGCGCGCAGGCCACCGTGAGCCCGAGGAAAGCGCGGGACGTGGCATCCACGCGTTCGTCCTGCATCTCCGGGCTTAGGGCATAAAAGCCGAGGCCGGCTTCGTATTTTTCGCGATCGGGAAGCTGATCGCCGGCGATTTGGGCTTTGACGAAAACGTCGTAAGGCATATCGCTCTGGATGGCCTGAATCACCCAATCGCGATAGCGGTAGGAAGCCGGATAGGGGTCGTCGTGTTCCGAGTCCAGCCGGTCGTCGGAGTAGCGCGCGACATCCAGCCAGATACGTCCCCAGCGCTCGCCATATCGCGGCGAGGCGAGCAGACGATCCACCACTTCGGCGAACGCATCGGGCGATCGATCCTGTTCAAATGCAGCCACCTCTTCGGCTGTGGGAGGGAGGCCGGTGAGATCGTAGGTGGCGCGTCGAATCAGCGTGCGCCGGTCGGCGCGGCGGACCGGATGCAGCCCGCGCGCCTCGAGTTTTGCGGCGATGAAACGGTCAATCTCCGTGCGGCCCCAATCGGCATCCTTCACGTCTGGCGGAGTCGCGGGCTGGACGGGTTGGAACGACCAGAACGCGCGCTGCTCCGCCGTGATTTTATAAGGCGGCGATTTCGGGGCGGCTTTCCCATCCTGCGGCCACACTGCGCCGGCTTTCACCCAGGCTTCGACAGCGGCTACCTGGCCGGCGGCCAGTTTGCCGGAGGGCGGCATCTTGGGGTTTGCATCGTAGCGCAGAGCTTTCACTAGAAGGCTGGCGTTGGGATCTCCAGGAACAGCCACCGGACCGGATTTCCCGCCCTTGAGGAAGTGTTCCCGGGAGTCGAGTTGCAACCCGCCACTGCGCGCTTCGGTGTGACAGGCGAAGCATTTCTCGGCGAACAGGGGGCGGATCTTCGTCTCGAAGAAATCGGTGTCGACGGAACCCGGCGCCGGCTGAGCAGGTAAAGCCAGTGCGGTGGCAGCCAGGAGGACAAAGCTGCCGGCCACTGATCGCATACCTGATTTTACAGCATATGTGAAATGCAATCCGGCGCCGCCACCCGGATGTACAGGCCATCGTGGCGGACTTCTTCACTGGCGCCGATGCTCGAGGCTTCACGGACTGTGCGCGACCCTTTGCCTTTAGCGATCACTGCCTTGGGCTGCGCGGCGGCTGACATTTGCCTTCCCAGCGGTTTCACTCAAGTTTTCCAGCAGATGTTACGTTATGGCTATCGCAAGTCGCGCGAGCTGGACGACAACGAGAGGAGAGGATTAGATGGTTGACAAACCGATAGAGAGGGAGTTGAGCGGTTTCTGGAGTGAGGACCGGCTACTGAGTTTCTTCCTTGCATTTCTGGTGCTGATGACGATTTTCGTTCCGATGGTTGGCCTGTCGCGCCCGGGGCGAATTGCAGTAGACCTCATTTTAGCCCTCATGCTCCTCTCCGGCGGAATCGCGACCGTAACCAAGCGGATGCTGCTGTATCTCATTGTCGCGCTGACCATTCTGGAATTCAGTGCGGACTTGCTCGTCGAATTCAACCCTTCGTTAAGCCTCAGGGGCTGGGACACGGTGCTCAAGTTGTCGGGCATGGCCATACTCGTAGTCATGACCTTGAAGCAGACATTTCTTCCCGGCCAGGTGAACGTGCACCGGGTCATGGGCGGCGTCGCTGCCTACCTGCTGATCGGTGTGACCTGGGCGTTCGGCTACAAACTGCTTCTGGAGGAAATGCCTGAGGCAATCCACTTCCAATCGTCCTTCGCGGGCATTGCCACAGGTGAACCCGCCCGTTTGCTTTATTTCAGCTTTGCAACCCTTACCACCTTAAGTTACGGCGATGCGTATCCAGTGCATCGCGTTGCGCGCTCGCTGGCCATAGCAGAAGCTCTTATCGGACAACTGTACCCCGCGATCCTGATCGCCACATTGGTCGGGATGGCATTGCAGGCCCGGTTTGCCGCGGCTCTCAAAGGAACTGAGTCCAAGTGACCGAACTGGAGTACAGGAGGGACTCGACTGACTTTAGTTAGCTGCGAAGGCAGGTTATCGTTATTGGGTACGCGGTATGCGGATCCGAAAGAGGCAGGTCTACAGTGATCGGCGCGTGATCCGAAACCCCGTCGGGCACGGCATTGTTCAGCTTGCGCATGGTTACGGGGAAGTGCGGAGCGAATTCAAACCTCATTCCTCCGCCACGAGGCTGCGCGATGAAAGGCTTCACCAGGAACCAGTCCAGCTTGTAGCGGCCCACCAGTCCGCCAAAGTCCCCCATCAATGTAAACGTCGGCTCCAATCCCTTGCCGGCCCGCTGGTTGCTATTCGCCAGAGTTCCCCTTTTCTGGTTCAGGTTGCGTTCCGTCTCGCCGCGAAAATCGAAAGCCTTGTCATCGGCGAAACGAAACCTCTCCACATGTCGGAAAAGGATCGACTCCCTGTTTTAACGCAGGATTCTCAGGGGTCCCAAATGGCTCGTAAGCTCACGCCTTCAACAGAGGATCAGATTTGGTGCATAAGCGGGCTGTCAAAAGGAACAGCGCTTGATTTCGACCTTCATGGCGGGCTCATGAAGATATTACTACGCAGCTATTTTTCGCTCTGGCTCGCTGGATAAGATTCAATCCTCTCCCGAAGTGCGGACAGGTGTGGCATAGCCACGCCGAGGCTTTCTCCGGTATTCAGCACATCGAAGTAAAACCGCTTCATCTCCTCCGCACTGTTGGCGAAATGACTTGCCTGGACAAGGCGCCGTCCTTTTTCAGTAAATCGGATACCCCATGCAGCAGCCAGGCAGGCAAGCCAAACGGGCGTGTTCAAAACACTTCTCGCTTCGGGGTAACTTCCCGGATTGACGCCGCGCGCCGCAACCACACCCAGTGCCTCCCGCACGGCCCATACCCCCAATCGCAAGGTCCTCAGATTCCGGGTGGCTTCGGCGATACCTCCCGCCCAAAGGCAGAAGCCTATTCCGCCTGCGTTGATCGCGTGGTGCACCCAGAGCCATTCGACGATATTTGGTTTCACGTCCAAGGTGAACCCTGCGCTCTGGAACAATTCGGCGACAGCGCTGAACCTATCCGGATCGGAACCCTCCAACATGCCAAGGCGCACCGCGGGGTCCACGGTTGCCACGAGGATGCCCTTGGCATCCACACCGCCAGTGGCTTTGGCATAACCCCAAAGGGCGGAAGATCTCGCCAGAATTCGGTCAATATCCTCTGTTCCATCCCAATTTGCAGTGAATAAGAGAATGGTAGCGCGAGATGCATCGGGCTGGTACTGCTGAATAGCCTGAACGGCCTGGTAGTGCTTGGTCGCGACAATCACGATGTCGAAATTGTCGGAGCGGTTGATCCGCCGAACTGTCTTAGGAGCATAGGTAGCCCGAGTGTGTTTGGGATAACCGCTGCGCAGATCCAATAGGTCCAAGGTGTCAGTGGCAGGAAGCCCCTCTTTCCGCACGACATGGGTGACATCAATGCCCGCTTTGGATAACGCCCAGCCGTAGATTGTGCCAACCACACCCCTACCGACGATGAGGACTCTCATTTGGCTGGGATCTCCTTTTTGAGCTCTCTAAACTGCCTATGGTAATGCGATTCATACAGTCTGATTCGCGTGAACGAGTTCTGACCGGCCGAGCCAGGATTTCGTCCCTGCGAAGCACAAGGAAAGCAGCCTTGCCCTCCACGGCATCTTCAAACTCGCGCACCTTGCCCGGCCAGTTGTGCTCGATCAGGATC
>Ga0302325_10032088_pt1 | contig 10793 bp, 10 predicted proteins | sample Palsa_T0_2_FD_201948 | JGI IMG/M metagenome (GOLD analysis project Ga0302325, IMG submission 201948) | Peat permafrost microbial communities from Stordalen Mire near Abisko, Sweden - Palsa_T0_2 | ecosystem: Environmental > Terrestrial > Soil > Palsa > Peat permafrost | place: Sweden: Abisko... | reverse complement strand
TGAGCGAAGAAGAAGAGTCGCCCAGCGAGATCGTCCGCGAGCGCGTAGCCCGGATGCAATCGCTGTGGCGCGAATCGAGGGAGCGTCTGGGCGCCGCGGTTATTCAGTTCAACTATGAAGCGCCGCCTTTCGATGCACTGGGCCATTTGAGCGCGGCTCTGCCCGGCGGGCGTGGGCGCCTGCTGCGCGCCATCAACCTGGCGCTTTGGGAAGCCGCCGCGCGGACCCAAGGCGTGGTCATCCTGGATGTGGACCAGGTCGCGGCGCGCTTCGGCAAAGACCGCTGGAACGATCCGGTGCTGTGGCACACCGCCAAGCAATATCCATCGGCAGAGGCCATGCCAGCGCTGGGGCATCAGATTACGGCACTGCTGCGCGCCATCCTGGGCCTCACTTCCAAGTGCGTGGCGCTGGACCTGGACGGCGTGCTTTGGGGCGGAGTGATCGGAGAGGACGGCATAGCAGGCATCCAACTTGGCGGCGGGCCCGCGGGCGAGGCGTTCGTGGACTTCCAGCGCTACCTGAAAACGCTGGCGCGCACAGGTGTGCTGCTGGCGGTTTGCTCGAAAAACAACCCGGAGGATGCCATACTGCCATTCCGCCAGCATCCGGAGATGGTGCTGCAGGAACGCGACATTGCGATATTCGCGGCCAATTGGAAGCCCAAGGACGAGAACCTGCGCGAGATCGCCGGGGCACTGAATATCGGCCTGGATGCGATGGTGTTTGCGGACGACAACCCGGCGGAGCGCGCACGCGTGCGGCAGAACCTGCCGGAAGTCGAGGTGGTCGAGATGCCGGCGGATCCGGCGCTCTACGTTTCCACTCTTAGCCGGCAGGGGCTCTTCGAAACGTTGGCGATCACCAGCGAAGACCGGCAGCGCACGGCGTCGATTCGCGAGAACCTGGAACGTAAGGTGCTGAAATCGAACGTCGGCAGCGTGGACGATTACCTGGCTCAACTCGATATCAAGGTGCAGTTGGCGCCGTTCGATGAAGCCAACCTGCCGCGCATCGTGCAACTGATCAATAAGACGAACCAGTTCAATCTCACCACGCGGCGGCGGACGGACGCGGAGGTGCGCGCCCTGCTCGCGGCGGGAGCTTATACGCAAGCGATGCGCGCCAGCGACCGTTTCGGCGATAGCGGGTTGACGGGCGTGCTGATCGCTGTTCCGGAAGGCGGCGGTTTGCGCGTGGATACCTGGCTGATGAGTTGCCGGGTGCTTGGGCGGCGGCTGGAAGAGGCTATGTTTGCGGCCCTGGTGCGCTACGCGGCGGAAAATCATTCCACGCATATTATTGGCGAGTACATCCGCACGGCCAAGAGCCACCAGGTGGCGGATCTGTATGTGCGCCTGGGGTGCGCGGCGGCCGGACAAGAGGGCGAAAGGCGGTTCTTCCGTTGGGAAGCGGGGCGGATGTTCCCCGCTCCGGCGATGATCGACTGCACGGATCTGACGCAGCGGGCAGGCGTGCCGGTTTAAAGTGTATACTGATTGGCAGCCGCGAGCCAGATGAGAGCCGGGGAATCATGACGACTCAAAGCAGAATAACTCGTGTAGCTCTGAAGAATTACAAGAGCATCGCCACTTGCGATGTGCCGCTTGGTCCCTTAACTATCCTGGTGGGCCCGAACGGCGCGGGCAAGAGCAACTTTTTGGATGCGATGCGCTTCTGCCGGGATGCCCTTCGGACACCGCTGGATCAGGTGTTCGCAAAGCGCTACACCAATTTGCACCACTTGCTCCACCGCTCACCGGCGGACTCGGAGAGCTTGGGAATGCGTTTCGACTTCGCCTTGGACCGCGGGCAGCAAGGGCATTACAGCTTCGAAATTGGACCGCAGTCTCCGCGCGGATTCGAAGTTCGTCAGGAAAGCTGTGATATTCGCAGCTCCGACGGCGAGCTCAAGCATTCGTTCGGTGTCCGATCGGGCGTCTCCAATAGCATGCTGCCGGCTCTTTTCCCTGCTTCTAGCGCAAACCGGTTGCTTCTCGTCAATGCGTCCGGGCTTCAAGAGTTCCGACCTGTATATGAGCTCCTCTCGGGCATGGAGTTCTACACACCCGATCCCGAGATAATGCGCGTTGAGTTGGACACCACTGGTTCAGCCGATATTCTTGACGCAGACGGCGAAAATATTGCGAGCGTGCTAGACAGGCTCAGCCATACCCAAGGATCTACGAAGGATCGTATCGATCAATACTTGCGGGCTATCGTGCCAGGGCTTGAACGGGTGGAGACGTCAGAATTCAGGTCTTATAAGCTTCTTAACTTCTGTTTCTCGGTCGCCGGCTCGTCGAAGTCGTATGCCCTTCCGGCGAGTGCCATGTCGGATGGAACGCTTCGCGCGCTGGCGCTTCTCATAGCGCTATTCCAAAACGCCGGCAGCGATGCACGGGTACCGGTAATTGCAATCGAAGAGCCAGAGACCGGACTCCATCCGGCAGCAACCGCTGTCCTTCTCGACGCCATACGCGAGGCGAGCGAGTCCGTTCAGGTGGTGCTGACCAGTCATAGCACAGATCTCCTAGATAATCCGGAGATCCCTGGCGATGCGATACGAGCCGTCTCCTGGGAGAACGGGCAAACGGAAATTATGGGTATAGACAGCACGATCCGTTCGGCGCTGCATGACCGGCTCTACACGGCTGGCGAGCTCTTGCGAATGGGGAGGCTGCTACCGGAATCCCGCCAGCCCCGCGAAGCCTCTGAGAGTGAAGTTTCTGTTTCTCAGTAGATGGCGCTCCTTACCGTAGCTTGCATAGTGGAAGGCCACGGCGAAGTTCAGGCTGTCCCGATCCTGATTCGCCGCCTCGTCGCATTCGCGAATCCGGCGGTCTACGCGGACGTTCAACGCCCGATCCGGGTACCCAAGAGCCGGTTGTTGAGCGACGGAGGACTCGAAGATGCAGTAGAGCTCGCGGTCAGGGGCCTTCGCCAGCCCGGATTTGTGTTGGTCATCATGGACAGCGACGACAGTTGCCCGAAAGAACTTGCCCATCTCGTGTTGGCGCGGGCTGAACGCGCGGCCGCTGACCGGGCGGCCGGTTGGTGTTGTGCTCGCCAACCGTGAGTTCGAGAGTTGGTTTATCGCCGCGGCTGAGTCGGTTGCGGGCCATTCTGGTTTAAGGCTTGACTTGATTGCTCCGCCGGACCCGGAATCCATTCGTGGTGCTAAAGAGTGGCTGCGCAGCCACATGCTTCCCGGTAGAACATACTCGGAGACTATAGACCAACCTTCGCTGGCGAGCCAGTTCGATCTCAACTCCGCCCGGCGGGCTTCATCCTTCGACAAAATGTATCGTGAAGTCGAGCGTTTCTGCAATCTCGCGGCCACGAGTTAAAGTGGTAGGAGCCGTGACACTGATCGATCAACGCCTCCAACAGATCTTCCGGGAAGCTTTTGAGAACGACAAGCTTACTCTTACCGACTCCATCTCGCCGGAGACCATGCCGGAGTGGGACAGCCTGGCGCATGTCAAGCTCATGATGGGCTGCGAGGAGGAATTCGGGGTGAAGTTCAGCATCGAGGAGACGGTGGAAAGCACCAGTGTGGGAAAGCTCAAGTCGGTGCTGGTATCCAAGGGGGTCGGGCCCTGATCTCGCCGGTAGCCGAGTCCGAGCTTGGCGAGGTGATGCACTTCCTGCGGACCGTTTTCGGCGTCGGCGAGAGCCACCGCATGTTCCAGGCGGATGTCCTGCGCTGGAAGTGCTTCGCGCCGCATCCATTCTGGGAAGGCGGGCGCGGCTATGCCCTGCGCTACCAAGGCGCGATTGCGGCTTTCGGTTGCGTGGTCCCTTGCCGCTTCCTGACCGGATCGGAAGCCGTGGCCAGTTGCAATGTGATCGATTGGGCCGCCAGCAAGGCCGTGCCCGGCGCGGGGCTCATGCTGTACCGGCACATACAGAGCCTCTCAGGCACCATGATCAACATTGGCGGGACAGAGGAAGCCCGCAACGTGTTGCGGAAGACAGGCTTTCAGGCGCAGGCGGAGATCCAGCATTTCACGCGCGTGGTGCGGCCCTGGCGTCACTTCCGGCAAGCTGCACAGATGGACTGGAAAGCGCCGCTGCGCCTGGCGCGGGATTATCGGGAATTGACGCGTTCAGCGCAGGCCGGTGGACCTGCTCCGACGGTGCGACGCGTGCGCAATTTCGACGGTGTTACTGCGCTTCCCGATTCTTCAATAACGGGTCAGGTGGTTTGCGCGCGGACGCCGGAGTCGCTGAACTATTTCCTGGGCTGCCCGGCCACAAAAGCGGAAGCGTATTTGCTGGAGCGTGAGAACGAGTCCGTTGGATATTTCTTGCTGAGCCGAATAGGTAATGAGTGTCGCATCGCAGATTTGTGGACTCGCTCGGATTGGACTGCGGCTTACGCAGCGGCCACGGCGGTCGGCGACGATGTCACCCAAATCACTGTGGCGGCATCTTCGCCGCTGCAGACACGCGCACTCGAACAGGCAGGCTTCCGCCGCACGCATTCGGAGCCGGTCTTCGTGCTGGATCGAGACGGCAAGCTGCACGGCGATCTGGCTGTCAGTCTCCTCGAGAACGATGGCTTTTATTGGAGCCGTTAGCCGCGCCACCCGGCCAGACCTCGCTGAAAATACAAATCCTCGTGGCCGGGATCGGCGCCAATGCGATTCAAAAGGAAAGCATCCTGATGGACCTGGTTCAGGCCGGGCTCGGCGGTGACCGCCGTACGCATGCCGGCCGCCCGGACGGCCTCGGCCGCCACCGGCCCGATATCCCGCATTTTGCCATTTGGATAACAGAAATGCAGCACCGGCCGACCCAGTTCCGATTCGATGCGCGCCTTCGAACCAGCGATTTCGTCCCGCAGTTCTTCCGGATCGGCCATCGCCGACAGGATGGGATGGGTCTTGGTGTGCGCCCCAAACTCCACGCCGGACGCGGCCATGGAGCGGACGGTATCCCACGATAGGGGTTGGTATTCCGCCGGCACTTGTTCCGGCATTTCCGCTTGCAAGATGGCTGGCAGATCGTCCACCAACTTGCGGCGGTCCGCCGCGCTCCAACTCACCGCCAGATCGGCCAACCGCTGACCTTCCGCACGGCGGCACGCATCTGATTTGAGATCGAACATCTGCCCATCAATGGACGCGGCGGGGACTTTCGCGTGACAGAAAGAGTACACAATGCGGTCAAACCACAGCCAGTCCTTGCCGTCCAGGAAATCGGTCACCAGGAAAACCGTCACCGGAATTCCGTACTCGGCAAAAACCGGATAGCCCGCTTCCTGAAAGTCGCGGTAGCCATCGTCTACCGTGACTGCGGCGGCATAGGGAGGCAAGCTGCGGCCTGCGTGCAGCCACTCCGAAACGGTTGTCATCGAAACCGGATGGTAGTGTTTGCGGATGTGCGCGCATTGGCGCGCCAGGGCGGCGCGATCGGAGAAGCGATGGTACATCAGAATCCGCAGGCCCCGACGATGGAGCCGTCGCACCATGGCGAGGCCGCCCGCATGTTGAAAAGCGAATTTGGCGGCGGACTTCACCATGACGGACCAATGTAACAAACCGCCTTTTGGCGGGTCTTGCTACAGTGGTTCACTGAATATGCCAATTCATCAGCGCATCCTGGTCACCGGGGGAGCCGGTTTCGTGGGATCGGGTGTAGCGCTGGCCCTTAAGCGACACTATCCGGAGACGCAGGTGATGGCGTTCGATAATCTGCACCGCCGCGGCTCGGAGCTCAACCTGGACCGCCTTCGCGAAGGTGGCGTGACGTTTGCGCATGGCGATATCCGCTCGCTGGCCGATCTTAGTACCTTGCCGGAGCCGCCAAACCTGATCGTAGAGTGCTCGGCGGAACCGTCCGCGCAGGCTGGCTATGGCGGATCGCCGGAATATTTGATCGACACCAACCTGATTGGCTGCTATCACTGTCTGGAACTTGCGCGGCGCGTGCATGCCGATTTTGTGTTCATTTCGACGAGCCGTGTTTATCCTTACCGGCGCTTGAACGAACTGGCATACGAGGAAGGTCCGGAGCGTTTCCAACTCTCCGCGGAACAGTCTGTGACGGGTGCGTCGGGGCTGGGGGTGAGCGAAGAGTTTCCGCTGGACGGCCCGCGTTCGCTATACGGTATGACTAAGTTGGCCGGCGAATTGATGGTGGCCGAGTACGCCGACGCGTATGGCATCCGCTACCTGATCGACCGCTGCGGCGTACTCACGGGGCCTTGGCAGATGGCTAAGGCAGACCAGGGCGTGATCGCGCTGTGGATGGCCGCGCATTACTTCCGCCGGAATCTTTCCTATATCGGGTTCGACGGCAGCGGTCGACAGGTGCGCGATTTCCTGCACATCGACGACTTCTGCGAGCTGCTGCTGGAGCAGATCGGCAATTTCGAAATGTATCAGGGGCGGCTGTTCAATGTGGGCGGGGGCACGAATTTCAGCCTGTCACTGAAAGAGACGACGCGGCTATGCGAAGAGATCACAGGCAACCGGCTGTCCATCAAGCCAGTGGCGCAAACTCGTCCCGCGGATGTGCGTATCTACATTACCGATCACCGGCGTCTGACGGCGGTCAAGGGCTGGCATCCGGCGCGGGATGCACGTGCGACGCTCACGGATATCTTTAACTGGATTCGCGGCACGGAAGCGCAGGTGAGGCATGCTTTGTTGTGAATGGGCCGACGGCTTTCAGGCCAATGCCACATACTTTTTGACAGTGACGCGATCCCGAGTTCACCGTGGGGCGGCCAATCATGGCCGCAGCCGCCTTTTCAGGCGGCTGAAACGCGGGCTACGCTCGCGGCGACCGCAAGAGTGCGGTCGCGGCACGCTGAGAGCGTGCGCCACGTCAGGTTACAGAATGTCCAAAACTTCAGGCAGCCGGCTGCGGGCAGAATTGCCCGCCCCACGGTGCAGAAAGTATGTGGCATTGGGCTTTCAGGCTGCAAGAAGCGTGAAGTGCGGAACGCCGAATCGTATGCCGTGCCATCACGTGAGTCTACTCCTTTCGCCCCGCCTCGATCACTCCCGCCCAGCCTACCGGGGCCGCAAACCGTTCACTGCCGTGGCCTGCGAAGTCGCCAAAATGAATTTCTATTTGTCGGCGGTCAACGATCTGCTGCGCCACCCCGACGACCAACTAAGCATCGGCCCGATCCTATTCAATTGGGTTTCCTCCGGTGCAAGACAATTCTAACATCAGCCATGTGCTCCCGGCCGCGGAATCCCAAAACCGAGGCTCAAATTGCGTCGGCTTCCCATAATAATCCGCGACTATGTGAACTTTCCGGCGGCTCTTCCGGGCGCCTCGTTTCCGCCTGGCCGCTGGTGGCGCCCCAGACGCGTCTGTGAGCCGGGCGGGACGGCTTTCTGCCGGCCGTGCCGGTGCATCCGCCTCCGAATCGGGTGGCCTTTGGAAGGAAAGTCGAACCGCGCGGGGCCGTGCCACCTTCACCCAGGTCGGGCCCACCAAACGCCCGCCACCGAATCGGTGTGGCCACCGGCGCCACTGACCCGCCCGTAGGCCCGAACCGCGCGGCGGACCAGCCCGGGTTGAAGAGCCTTGCGGACCAAAAACAGTGTCCGATATCGGTGGATGAGGCCGGTGTGGTCACTCTCCGAGTGACCAAATAGCACAGCGATTCCCTACTGCCTACAATAGGCGTAGTGACAGGCAACACCCAGTTGCGACGCAGCCTCGCGATTCGGAGGAGGACGCAGGCGCGTGAACCCGGGCGGGCGTTTCCATCACCTGCAAGGCGGCGGTCGGGTCCCGGCCACCGGTCACCAGCGCGGCACTTGGCAGAGGCCTTGGCGTCGGTCCGATTCCGTTGCCGAGCAAATCCCCCAGCTTCTCCACGCGCTGCCAGATCTAGCGAATATAATTAATTCGGATCGGAGGAACAGGTTGATTCAACGGATGAAAGCTCTCGTGTTGCTCGTGATAGCCGCAGTGGCCGTCCAAGCGCAGACTTTTACGACCCTCGTCAATTTCGCGGGGCCAAATGGGAGACAACCGGATTACGGAGCCTTGGTGCAAGGGGTCGATGGCGATTTTTATGGTACGACCGCCTTGGGCGGCGAGTATCAGTACGGCACCGTCTTCCTTGTAACGCCTCAGGGCGGTCTGAAGCGGCTCCACAGCTTCGACAATTCCGACGGTGGTTTTCCGAATAACGGTCTCTTGGAGATTGTGGGCGGGCTCCTTTATGGAACGACACGCGTCGGAGGCGCCAATGGCCGGGGAACAATATATAGCATGTGGCCCGGCGGGGGCTACTTTACGACCTTGCAAAGCTTCGATGTTGGTGACGGTGTCAAACCGTTTGCCGGGCTTATTCAATCATTCGAAGGCTCGCTTTACGGAACGAGTGATGGCGGCGGAGCATGGGGCTACGGCACGATCTTTAGCATGAGCTTCGGCGGAGCATTGAATACCGTCTTCAGCTTCAACATTGTGGACGGAATCGGACCGTATTCAACGCTGATGCAGGCATCCAACAAGACGATCTATGGAACAACCTGTGGGTCTGGCGGCAGTGGCAACTACGGCAGTATCTATACGGTTGATTCCAGCGACGCATTCGCGACGCTACTTAGCTTCAACTATACCGATGGCGCCTATCCGTATGGCGCGCTCGTACAGGCTTCGGACGGCAATCTCTACGGAACCACGCAAGCTGGCGGTGCTTACGACCATGGCACCATTTTTCGTATGACCACGTCTGGAAGCCTCACGACGCTGCACTCATTCCATTACAGCGACGGCTCAGCACCATTCGGCGCGTTGGTGCAAGGAACCGATGGTAGTTTCTACGGTACAACGACAAAGGGCGGCGCAGGCGGGCGGGGCACCATTTTTCAGATGACACTTGCGGGCGTCTTCACAACTCTCCATAGTTTTGGCGGAGGCGATGGAGCGACTCCATCTGGCGGTCTGGTCCAAGGCACCGACGGTGCTTTTTACGGAATGACTGTTGCCGGCGGGGCGAACGATGATGGTACGGTATTCCGCCTGTCCACTGGGCTCGGACCGTTTGTAAGGCTGCTGCCGTCCTTTGGCCCCCAGGGCACGAGTGTAGACATCCTTGGGACTGATTTGACAGGCGTCACGAGTGTCAGCTTTAATGGCGTCCCGGCCTCGTATATCACTCCCATCTCGTCTACTGCATTTAAGGTTGCGGTTCCATACGGCGCAACTACCGGACCCGTACAGGTGATAACACCTGGCAGCACACTTACAAGCAACGCGCTATTTCAGATACCGTGAAGCGGACCGCAGCTCTTGGTCTTCTCTGTGGGAAACACCTTCCAGGAGGCCCGAATTTGGAACGGCGCCCGGAAGCTAGGACATGGAATTGCATAGGTGAGACGCGGGATAAGGTCGTCGCCGAGTACTCTCGCCGCGATGTTTCGAAACCGATTGGAGCCTCGGAATATCAACTCGCCGCGGCGTTCCCCGAGACGTTGAAAGGCATTCTGCCAAGCATCGATGAACTGGAAAACGAGCTCAGTCCGTCGGCTCTTCCAGCTTCGCGAACAGATCTTTGAAATCCACATGGCCGACCAATTCCGTATCCAGCATCAGGCCGGGGCAAGGGCGGATGCCATCGCGGTCGGCTTCCTGCACCGTGTGCTTGTACGGATCGGCTATCCATATGTGCGCAACGCCGAACCGTAAATAGTCGGCCAGTTTCGCTAGAAGGTCTGCCGTCTCATCTTCGGGGGATACGATCTCGATGATCAGATGAGGCGGCGTTGTGAATACGGGTTCCGAGCGATAGGGCAGCGCCATAACGCAGACATCCGGGATGCGGTACCGATGCTTCTTCCCAACTACCCGTAAGCGCTGCTCCGTCATGACGTGGAACTTTCCTTGTCTTTCCCGGGCGCCGAGCAGAAGCACAGCCAACGTCTGCAGGCGGCTATGCTTGCGCTCACCCACATGACGCTCCACGAGTTCCCCGTCCACGTACTCCATATCGGGTTCGTAGCTGGTGCGCAGATACTCTTCTACGGGAACGCTGGTCGATGTTGCCATGCACTTAAAGTCTACTCCTTTCCGCTTCAATCGCTCCCGCCCAGCCTACCGGGGCCGCAAACTGTTCACCGCCGCGACGTACGAGGTCGGCAGGTTCCCAATCGCCTCGAAAGCTGCTGAAGGCCCGCGCTTCGGCGTCGCACAGATGGCTCAGCAGTGGAATGCGCCGCCAGTCGAAACCCATCAGAGTGGCGCAGGTAACATCCACCATGCCCGGATCTTCTCCCCAGACCAGCAAGCCGCAGGGCTTCGGACGCGGCTTCAAAGGGCCACAGTCTTCGCCCGCGACGATGGCATCCACCAGGGTCAAGATGGGTCTGGGCTGCGGCCGCGGCGCGCCGCCGGCAGCGTAGTTGAGCGCGATATCCACCAGGTCGTGGACCGTGCGCCATAGCGTATCGTTACCGTGCCAGCCGCCTCCATGGATCGGCGGCGGCCAGGCGGCTCGCGCGCCGGCCCGCGCCAGTTTCCACATCCACAGAGGCGCGCGGGTCTGCAACAGCTCCCGGACGGGACTGGCAGCCTCGCTGAGCCAGTTACTGTCCGGGTATTCGTCCCCGCCATTCCGGGGAGACCCTGCGCGAAAATGCGGCAGACAATCCTTGGACCCGATGATGCCCACAAAATTCTTCAACGCGCCCGTCATGCCGGTCTTCATGTGGGTCTTCAGCTTGGGCGCATTCAGGATCACATCGGCGCTCAGTATGCTGTTGCTGACGAGGTAACGATGCGCGCCGCGATGATGTCCGTTGGTGTTTTCG
>Ga0302325_10032086_pt1 | contig 10794 bp, 7 predicted proteins | sample Palsa_T0_2_FD_201948 | JGI IMG/M metagenome (GOLD analysis project Ga0302325, IMG submission 201948) | Peat permafrost microbial communities from Stordalen Mire near Abisko, Sweden - Palsa_T0_2 | ecosystem: Environmental > Terrestrial > Soil > Palsa > Peat permafrost | place: Sweden: Abisko... | reverse complement strand
CGGAAGCCCGGAAGCCCGCGCACACCCGCCCGCACCCGCCCCGGGCGCCCGCAAGCCCACGCGCACCCTGCGACTGACCGCCGGATGGGCGCCCGGGCGGCCGCCGCACGCACCTTCCGACCGGGGGTGCTAACAAGACGGACTCCCGCAGACCCCCCCGGGGTAGTGAACGGGTAGGGACTCAGGGGCGACGGTCGCTGCTCGGTTGGGGCGGGTGAGACAGCGGTATGTCAACCGCGGGTCGGGATGCACAACGCTCGGTCACGGGCCCGCAACGAAATCGCGGTCGCGCCGGTGGGCCGGCGCGGATTTGAACGCCAGCCCGCCCGCGAGCGCCCACCCCTAGTCCCGCGGCAGCTCCCGCTTGATCACCTTCCCCGTCGCATTACGCGGGAGCGCCTCGACGAACACCACGTCGCGAGGCACCTTGTAGCGAGCAAGCTTCTGCCTGACCTCGCGGCGAATGTCGTCGGCGGTGGGCTTCGCACCCGGACCACGCACCACGAAGGCCCGCAGCCGCTGCCCGAATTCGTCGTCGAGCACGCCGATCACCGCCACCTCGGCCACGCCGTCCATGTCGGCGATGCCGTCCTCCACCTCTCGCGGGAACACGTTCTCCCCGCCGGACACGATCATCTCGTCGTCGCGCCCGTCGACGAACAGGCGACCGTCGGCGTCGAAATGCCCAACATCGCCGGTGCTCATCAGCCCGTCGATCACCTGCTTGCCCCCGCCGCCGGTATAGCCCTCGAACAGCATGTCGTTGGCCACAAAGATGCGGCCGGTCTCCCCGGGAGCCACCTCCACGCCATCCTCGTCGAACAGCTTGACCGTCGTACCCATCGGCGGACGACCGGCGGTACCTGGCGCCTCACGCAGATCCCGCGGTGTGGCAATCGAGGCCCACGCGACCTCCGTCGACCCGTAGAGGTTGTAGAGCACGTCGCCAAAGGTGTCCATCACCCGCACCGCCAGCTCGCCCGGCAGGGTCGATCCGCTCGCGCCGATCACCCGCAACGCATGCAGGTCATAGCGGGCGATGACCTCCGGCGGCAACTCGAGGATGCGCTGCAGCATCACCGGAACCACGATCAGGGCCGTGCAGTGCTCCTCCGCGGTCGCGGCGAGCGTGCCCTCGGGGTCAAAGCGCCGCCGCAGCACGAGCGTCGAGGACAGCGCCAGGCCGAGGGTGAAGTGCGCGAAGCCCCAGGAGTGGAACATCGGCGCCGCGATCATCGTCCGCTGGCGGGCTCGCAGGGGGATCTTGGAGAACAGCGCCGCCGCCGGCGCGAGCGAGTCCGGCTGGCTACGCGACGCGCCCTTGGGCGCGCCGGTGGTGCCGGAGGTGAGGATGACCACGCGTCCGCGCCGCTCGGGCGCCACGACGTCGCTGGGGTCACCCGACCCGATGAGATCCTCCAGCAGCGTGTCGCCTGACCCGCCCGGGGTCTCCGGCCAGGCGATGAAGCGCTTGCGCCGGCGCGCCCCGTCACGAATGAGGTCGGCGAACTCCTCGTCGTAGATCACGGCGACCGGCTTCTCACGGGCGAGCACGTCGGCGATCTGCGGCCCGGCGAACGCGGTGTTCAGATACAGCGCGTCGACCCCGAGCTTCGAGGCGGCCACCGTGGCCTCGATGAAGTACCGGTGGTTGCGGCACATGATCGCGATCCCGTCGCCCTCGACCACGCCCGCGTCGGAGAGCGCGTGGGCCAGCGCGTTGGTGCGCCGCTGCACGCGGGCGAACGTGAGCGTCCCCAGCTCGTCGATGATCGCCGGGCGGTCGGGATAGCGGACCGCGGACGCCGAGTAACCGGCCGCGGGCGTCGGGCCCCAGCGATGCAGCGTCCGCAACGTGCGCAGCAGCCGCTCCGGGTGCTGGAGCTGCTCGGGCCCGATGATCCTGGTACTCGCGAGCGCCGCGGCCGTCCGCAGCATCGTCGGCATCTGTTGCATTTTCACGATCCGTGACCCTATCCAATCGACCGTGCCGTCCCGGCCGGGGGTCCGTCGGGGGTGGCCCGTAGCATCGACGATTCATGGAAGCTGCCACTCGTCTCCCCCTGGCGCTCGTACACACGCGGCACGGCCGTCTGCACGTCGACGGTCTGGTCGTCGACGACGAGACCGTCGTGCGCCTGGCCCAAGCGCGTGAGGAGGCCGGCGAGAGCCCCGCCCGGATGGTCACGGACGCGCTCGAGATCGGTGCGCGGGTCCTCGACCGCGAGCAGACCGCCACCAACACCGACTTTGTCAAGACCGAATTCGAGCGCGCGGCCCGAGAGCTCGACGCCGGCTTCGTCGAGCGCGCGCGGGTGGTGGCGGAGCGTCTGGACGCCAAGGTTGACGAGGCGTTCGGACCGGAGAACGGCCACCTGACGCGCGCCCTGGCCCGGCACTTCTCCGACGACAGCGCGACCGCGGTGCAGCACCGGGTCAAGGCGGTGCTCGACGAAGTGATGACCCGTTCGCGGGCCGACCTCATCCGCCAGTTCTCCTCCGCCGACGCGAGTAACCCGCTGGCCGACTTCAAGCAGATGTCCCAGGCCATGATGCGCCAGGCCGCCGAGCGCCAGGAGCGGCAGCTGCGCGAGATGACCGAACGTCTCGGCCTGCTCCAGGCCGAGGTCCAGCGTCTGCACTCCGAGCGCGAGAAGCTCGAGGAGGTGGCCGCGGTGGCCGAGAAGGGAACCGCCAAGGGCCGCACCTACGAGGAGGCGGTATTCGAGGCGATCGACGCGATCGCCATCAGCCAGGGCGACGACTGCGACGCGGTCGGCGACCACCGCGGCGTGGGCGGCCGCAAGGGCGACGTCGTCGCGGCCATCGACGCCTGCGCCGGACCGGCGCGCGGGCGGATCGTGTTTGAGGCGAAAAGCTCCAAGCTGTCAAAGAACGCCGCGCTGACCGAGCTGTCGGAGGCGCTCGCGGCCCGCAACGCGGACTTCGCCGTGCTGGTCGTGGCCTCGGAGGACAAACTGCCGGCTCGCACCCACCCCCTGCGTGAGTTCAACGGAGACAAGATGTTCGTCGTCTACGACCCCGACGACGGCACCCGCCTCCCCCTGGAGGTCGCCTATGCGCTGGCCCGGGCCCGCGTGCTCATGGCCCGGGGAGAGGCCGACGAGGTCGACGCCGACGCCCTGCGATCCGAGATCGACCGCGCCGTGGGCGCCATGGAGGACGTGCGGCGAGTGAAGTCCCAGCTGACCAACGCCGCGACCGGCATCGAAGAGGCGCGCAGCATCCTCGACTCGATGGCCACCACGGTCCGCGCCCATCTGGGCCAATTGCACACCTTGCTCGTCGCCGCACCCACCGGCGACCGCTGACCCCGTCGCGCCCCGCGCGGTCGACCCGGCCGCCACTCACCGGCTGACCCAATCCGGTACATTTGACCCACAATGGTCCGTTTGGACACTGTCACCGCTGACCGTTGCTAGCTCGTCGGCGGGGTGGGAAGCGTGAATGTCGGTTCGCGGTGGCCGTGGTCGAGCACGGTCGTCTGGGCGCGGTAAACGGCGATCGCACTCGCGGCGCCGTGCGGCGCCGGAACGTCAGCGGAGAACATGCCTCCGCGGGTCAGCTTGACCCTGGCCACGATTCGGTAGGAGGCACAGGTCACGCGCAGGACGATGGTGACCGGGGCGCCGACCTTGAAGGAGCCGGTGACGCGCCCGATGATCGACACCCGCGAGCCCGACCGCGTCGCGCCCAGCAGATACGCGCGACGCTCGAGCTTTAGCGCCTGCGAGTGCGCGGCGCCGACGCTGGCCTGATAGCGAGCCGCGTTGGTGTCGCGGATGGCCGCGTTGGGCAGCGGCACGCTCGCGCTGAAGCTGCCCGACGCGGTGACGAGAGGCGTGGCCACCACCTTGTGCGTCGCCAGCAAGCGGATCGAGACGCGACGGCCGGCGAGCACCTGCCGCGCCGCGCCGGTGATCAGCACGTGCGAGCCATCGGGGACGACGTCGATGAGCACCACCTGCTCATCGGTGCAGGCGAGCGCGGTGATCGCGCCAACAGCGCCATGGGGGAGCGAGGAGGTCGTCGACGAGCTACGACTCGCGGTGGAGGTCGTGGTCGTGGTGGGGCTCGGCGCCGCGGCGCTGCTCGGCGCCGAGGTAGTGCTCGTCGCCGAAGTGGGCGCGGCAGTGCTGGTGACCGCGGGTGCGACCTGGCTGGTCGTCGTCGTGGCGGTCGAGGTCGAGCTCGTCGCCGGGGTCGTCGTGGTGGTCGAGGTCGTCTGCAGTGTCCCTACCTGGAACGCTCCGGTGTCGCATTGGCTCTGCGAACGCAGGGCGCCGCGTTGGTCGGCAGCAGGACACGCCGGGTCATCCGCGGCATCGATCGCTGGGCTGCCGGGCAGGAGTGCCTCTGTCAACGTCGGTCCACCGTTGTCGGCGAGCGGGGCGAGCTCCGGGTCGATCTTGGACTGATCGCCGGCGGCGTTCAGGTCGCAGGCCCCGTCCTGGTCGATGTTGTGACCCAAGTCGTCGGTGATCGCTTTTGCGCTCGTTGCGCCGTCACCGCTCGGCTGGCCCGGCGCGACACAGTCGAAGTCCACGTTGTCGGAGAAGCCGGAGCCCAGAATCGTGTTCTGGACGCTCGTCGTACCAGCATCCGTCTCCAACGACCCCCGCGTGTTGCCGGAGAGCGTGTCGTTGGTCAGCGTCAGCGTTGCGCCGTCGTTGGCGATGCCGCCGCCGCGGCTGGACGACGTCCCGCTGTTCACGACCGTCGCGTTGACAAAGGTCGCCGTCCCGCCCTCATACAGGAAGACCGCGCCGCCCTCGAAGTTGGCGATTGCTCCATCGGAGTCGAAGGTCACGCCGTCTGCCGTGACCGTCCCACCGTGTGAGAACAGCGCACCGCCGTACGCGGCGCCGTTGTTGTTCGTGAACGAGACGTTCGTCATGTCAAGCGTGCCGGCGTTCGAGATCGCGCCGCCCACAGCCGTGGCGCTCGTTCCGTTGGACTCGAATGCCACGCCGTCCAGCGTCACGGTGGCTGATTGGTTAAACAGCGCGCCGCCTCCGTTGAGGGTGAGCGAGTCACAGGCGTTGCACGGGACCTCGTCGTCTCCGTCGACGCCGCCCGTGAACGTCAGGCCAGCGATTTGGAGCGTTCCGCCGGTGACCTTCAGGATCCGGGCCTCCGTGGGGAACTCTGCCGCAGGGTTGACGACGTTTCCGGAGCCGTCGATGGTGGTCGCGTCGACACCATTCCCCAGAATCGTCAACGACTTGGTCACTGTGATCTCGCTCCCCTGCGTCAAGGCGTAGTCGTCGGGGCTTGCGCTGGACCCGGCAAGCTGGATCGTGTCGCCGCTGCTCGCAAAGGCAACCGCTTGCCGTAGCGAGCAGGGGCTGTTCGGGCAGGAACCTGGCCCGGCCGGATCGGCCGTCGTGGTGACGGCGATCGTTTGCCCCAGAGCAGGCGCTGCTGCGGCGAGCGTGCATACCCCCGCAAGCACGAGAGCTGTCAACCACCGGGCAGCCACCGTTGCGTACAGTAACCAGCATTGAGGAACCGCACGTTCCGGTTACACGCGGTTGGCTGTAGTGACCTGCCGGAGCCCCGGGCTGTCAGCGCCGGTGGTCTAGGTGTGCCACCGGCGCGTTGAGCGTGATCGAGCCGCCGCCGGTCGCGACTATCGTCGCGCCGGGCTCGGTGACGGTCAGGTCGAGGGTCACGACGAGCTTGTGCGCGAGGAGCAGCAGAGCAACGCCGCGCTGGCTCAGTTCGAGCTTCAGGTCGCGCTGACCGGCCTTGGCCCTGGCAATCGCCAGGGTGCCGATCTTGATCGGCACCGGGGTGGCCTTCGGCTTGCCCTTGCGGCTGACCGTGGCCGACGGCGGCGTGGCGTAGGCGACGAGGCTCAGCTTGGAGCCGGCGTCGGCGATCTTCACCGAGCAGGCGATCGAGCGCCCACGCTGGGGCGTCGCGCAGCGGAAGCCGGTGAAGGCGGCGACGCGGCCCACGGTCGACCCGAAGCCGAGGACGCCGGCCGAGCCGGTCTTGGTCGTCGAGGTTTGCGTCGAGGTGCTCGTCGTCGATACGGCGGCACCGGGTGTCGACGGGCTCGAGCTCGACGTCGTGGTCGTGGTGCTCGGCGCGCTCGTGGTGGTGGCCGTGGTGCTCGTCGATCCACAGCCGCCGCAAGGCAGGCATGTGGCGAGCAGGCAGGTCGCAGTCCCGATCGTCTGGGTCGAGCTCGAGGTGGTGGTCGTCGTCGCCGAGGTGGTCGGCGGGCTCGACGTCGTGTAGGTGGTCGTCGTCGTGGTGCTGGACGTCGAGTGGCAGATGATGACCAGGCACGACGCGGTGCTGATCGTGATGATCGTCCGCGACGTGGAGGTGGTGCTGGCGGTCGTCGTCGCGATCGAGGTGGACGTCGTGGTCGGCGGCGCCGTCGACGCCGTCGTCGTGGTGGTAGTCGTCTCCAGCGGCGGCGGGGTCAGGCCATTCGGCACCGAGCCGGTCGGCATGAGCGGCGGACTGCGGTAGATCTCGTTCGACCCGTTGCCTCCGCTGCTCGCGCCGACCGCCGACGCCGAGCAGTTGCCGCCGCTCCCCGTCGTGGTGAACGTCTGGTCGCCGCTCGTGGCCAGGGCCGACGCGCCGTTGCCAAGGAGGTTGGCGTTCCAGTGGTAGGTGCACCCCGGCTGCAGGCCGGTGACGTTGGTGCTGAACTCGATCGCGTAGGGCACGGAGGCGAAGTCGGGCTCGAAGGTGAGCGCCTGCGGCGTCGACGCGGCCGACGTCCCCCAGGCGATCGAGGCCCCGATGGGCGTGAAGCTGTAGTCGTAGACGAACTGCGCCGACAGGGTCGCCGCGGTGTTGGTGATGTTGCCCGACGCCGGCGCGTTGACGGCGAACGAGGTGCCCGGCGACGGGCTCGTGGTCGGTGCGGCGCCGCCGATCACCGGCACGGATGGCGTCAGCTTGGGGTCGTTGTTGCCGTCGGCCATCGTGACGTCCGCGGTCGCCGTGCCGGTGAAGGCGGCCGAGGACACGACCGGAATGTGGATCTCGACGCCCGCACCCTGCGGTATGGCCCAGGACGGGTAGAACGACGTCGCGTCGAAGCCGGACTTCCTGGCCATGTCGAAGCTGTACTCGTCGTTGCCCAACGACTGCGGGTCCTGGGGACAGGCGCCGCTCGTGTCCTGCGCCCCGGCGATGACCTTGTTGCCGGATGACGTGAGCGGGAAGCACGTGACCGGCGTGGCCGAGGAGATGTTGAGGCTCGTGTCCTGCGGGAGCGTGAGGTCGATGTCGGCGGCCATCCCAGTGCATGCATCGCCGACCCCGAAGACGGTCACGGCGAGGTAGTAGGTCTGTCCGGCCGGCGGCGGGTTGCTGTAGTCCTCGTACACGTACGCCGTGGCCGCTGCCCCGGGGGTCTGTACGGGAGTGCCGTCGATGATCGAGACGCAGTCGGTGATCGTCGACTCCTGCATCGCGCCCGCCTGCCAGGCCGCGGCGGCGTGCGCGGGGCTGGCCCAGACCCCGCAGGCGCATAACGCCAGCAGCGCGCACAGCGTCAGGGCTCGGACATCGACGCGGCCCAGCGTCATCGCGCGACGCCCGCCAGCCTCAACTCGGCGAGAAGCCCGGCGCACGCGAACACGCCCGCTCCTGGAGATATCGGCGCCATCCAGATGGCCCCCCCAAATCGCATCATGCGTACCAGAAGCTAGCAACCGTACGGTTGACGTCGCAACCCTACGCAACCCTACGGGTGCGTCGGCGAGCGCCGGGCGCCGCCGTCTCGCGGTCGCCTGCGCGGGCCGCTCAGCCGACTTCGGCCGGCTCGTCCTTGCCCTGCAGGCGTTCGCGGCCCCGCTGCACCGCGGCGATGAACTTCGAAAGGTTGACCTCGAGCGTGTTGAGGATCTCGTCGGCGTAGTCCTCCGCGCCGAGGCGGATCTCGCGCTCGCGCGACCGGGCGTCCTCGATGATGTTCTCGGCTTCGCGCTCGGCCATCTTGGTGACCTCTTCCTCGCCGACCAGCCGCTCCTGACGCTCCCGCGCCTCCTTGACGATCCGCTCGGCCTCGCGCTTGGCCTCGGCGAGCATCTCCTGGCGCTCCTTGACGATCCAGCGGGCCTGCTTGATCTCCTCGGGGATCGTCGCGCGCATCTGGTCGAGGATGTCGTAGATCTCTTCCTTGTCGACGCGCACCTGGTCCGTGAGGGGCACTGCCCTCGCGTTGTGGACCAGGTCGTCGAGTTTGTCTATGAGTACTAGGACGTCCATCGCACGGCTGTTTTCGTCAGCGCTTTAGCTCTTCCTGCAATCGACGGGCGACCTCGTCGGGCACCAGACCGTCGATGCTTCCGCCGAACGTCGCCAGCTCCTTCACGCCGCTGGAGGAAAGGAAACTGTACTGCGGTCCGGCCATGAGGTACACGGACTCGATCTCCGGAGCCTGCCGGCGGTTGAGCTGGTTCATCTCAAGCTCGTACTCGAAGTCCGAGATCGCGCGCAGTCCCTTGATGATCGCCTTCGCCCCGACGGCCCGGGCGAAATCGACCACCAGCGTATTGAACGGCTCGGCCCGAACGTTCGGCAGCGCCTCGGTTGCGCGTTCGATGAAGGCCAGGCGCTCCTCGATGTCGAACAGCGTCAGGTTCTTGCGTACCGAGCGATTGACCACCGCGACGATGACCTCGTCATAGAGTCCGGCCGCGCGCGTGATCACGTCGAGATGACCATTGGTGATTGGGTCGTAGGACCCAGGGCACACGGCTTTTCGAGGGCTGACGGTCATGGCAGGTGGTGGATGTTGATCACGGTGTCACCGTAGCGTCGCTCGTCCGCGCTCCCGAGATCGAGGGGGAGCGGCGAGCGGCGGTCGCTCTCGGTGACCACCCACGCGCCCGGCGCCAACAGCGGCCCCAGAGCGTTGGTGAGCTCGCTCCCCAACGCGGCCGCATGACGGTACGGAGGGTCTATGAAGACGAGATCGTACGTTTCGCGCGCTTCGCGTGCGGCGCGCAGGGCGGCGAACACGTCGCGGCGGCGAAGCTCGACGGTGTCCGGCGGCACTCCCAGCGCGGTCAGGTTCGCCGTGATCGCCGCGCTGGCGGCGGCAGCCTGCTCGACGAAGACGGCCCGCGCGGCGCCCCGGGAGAGGGCTTCGATGCCGAGCGCGCCCGACCCGGCGAACAGATCCAGGACGTCCACGCCCCTGAGATCACCGAGAATCGAGAACAGCGCCTCGCGGACCCGATCGGCCGTCGGTCGCACCAGGCGCCCCGCCGGTGCGACGAGCCGGCGTCCCCCGTAACGACCGGCGATCACCCGCATCGCGGCTCCTCCGTGTCCGGGGTGCGCGGATCTGCGCGGGCGCTCACGCGGGGATCGGCTGCCCGGGCGCCTCACCGAACGCATCGGCGAGCTCCGCCGCCAGCAGCGCGTGTTCGGGCCCCACCAACTCGCCGTCGCGGGCGATGATGGTCTCGGCCTGCCTCCGAGCCCGGGCGAGCAGGTGCGCATCGTCGGGCAGTCGCGCCACCCGGTAGTGACTCAGCCCGGATTGGCGGGTGCCCACCAGCTCACCCTCCTTGCGCAGGTGCAGATCGATTTCCGCCAGGCGAAAGCCGTCGCGGTGCTCGACGAGCGCCCGCAGGCGCCGGGAGCCCGCGGGTCCCCCGAGCAGACAGGTCGAATCATGTTCGCCGCGGCCGATCCGTCCGCGCAGCTGATGCAACTGAGAGATGCCGAAGCGCTCGGCGTTCTCGATCAGCATCACCGTCGCGTTGGGGACGTCGATCCCCACCTCGATGACCGTGGTGGCCACGAGCACGTCCGCCGCGCCGGAAGCGAAGGAGGCCATGGCCTCCTGCTTCTCCCGGGTCGGCATCTGGCCGTGCAGCAGGGCCAGCGTGAAGCCCTCCAGCTCTCCGCTGGCCAGGCGCTCGTATTCCGCCGTTGCCGCCTTCGCTTCGTTCGGCACCGATGCGCCGCCGGGCTCGTCGCGGTCGTCGTCGACCTCGGTCTGCTCCACCAGCGGGCAGACGACGTAGGCCTGGCGGCCGGACCGCAGCTCTGCGCGCAGGTGCTCGTAGGCCCGTTCGCGGCTGTCCGACCCGTCGACGATCGCCGTGCGGATCGGGCGGCGACCGAGCGGCAGCTCGTGTAGCGCGGTGACGTCGAGGTCGGCGTAACGGGCGAGGGCGAGCGTGCGGGGGATCGGCGTGGCGGTCATGTGCAGGACGTGCGGGGCCCGACGTGTCTCGGCGGCGCCTGATGGTCCGGCCGCTTTCGCGTCGAGCGCGGCACGCTGGCGCACCCCGAAGCGATGCTGCTCGTCGATGACCACGACCGCGAGCCCACGGAAGACCACGCTCGGCTCGATCAGCGCGTGCGTGCCGACGATCAGCGAGAGCTCACCGCTGGCCAGTTTGCCGAGCGTGTCCGCCCGCCGGCGCGCGCTGGTGGATCCCGTCAGCAGCGCGCACGGGACCGGTTCTGCGCCCATCAGGCGCCCCACCGTGGCGAAGTGCTGCTCGGCCAGCGTCTCGGTCGGGGCCATGAGCGCCGCCTGATACCCATGCTCGACCGCGCGCAGCATGGCGTGCAGGGCCACCGCCGTCTTGCCCGAGCCCACCTCGCCCATGAGCAGGCGCTGCATCGGCCGCGTGGTCGCCAGGTCAGCGCCGATCTCGGCGATCGCCGCCTCCTGGTCGCCGGTCAGGCTGAAGGGAAGCTCGGCTACCCAGCGGGTGCTGAGCGAGGCCGGCTCATCGAGCGCTCGCGCGCTGCGCTCGGCGCGTCGCCGGG
>Ga0302325_10032085_pt1 | contig 10794 bp, 9 predicted proteins | sample Palsa_T0_2_FD_201948 | JGI IMG/M metagenome (GOLD analysis project Ga0302325, IMG submission 201948) | Peat permafrost microbial communities from Stordalen Mire near Abisko, Sweden - Palsa_T0_2 | ecosystem: Environmental > Terrestrial > Soil > Palsa > Peat permafrost | place: Sweden: Abisko... | reverse complement strand
AGGGTCCCTTTGCCCTGCTCATAGGCCTGCAAGAATTTTCGCCGCAAATCATTCGCGTAGGGTCGTGCCATTCTGGTGGAGCGGAGAGTCGCCACCAACAGTCTACACTATCCATGAAAACGCTCTAAGGTGCGCGAGGTCCGCTTTGCCCTCCTGAAATTTGGCTATGAACTCTTGGAGCACGGGGCTTGTTGGTTTTACACGCGCTAACGCGAGCAATATCGCGGATTGAATGTCTGTGCTGTCGGTAGTTTTGAACTTAGATTCGAGCACTTCTGCCGAATCTCTGTCACCATGCTGTTGCACATAGAAGATGGCGCTTCTCAACAAGGATGGGTCGGGCTCAGTCTTGATAATAAGTTTAGAGGCCGCGACCAGGTCGGCAATATCCAGCCGCGAAAGCTGCGTGAGGATGTAGGACCTACGAGAGGGCTGGGCATTAAGCCAATTGAAATCCTGACCATCCGCTCTAACCGCGGACACCAGTGCATGAAATACCCGCGTCCCGCTATCTCCAGTTTGGGCACGGACAAGCACCGTAACTCCTTCCTGAAAATCTTCTTCCTTCGTTTGCTCGTCCTTGACGACATCGAGAATCTGCTCAGCGCTGATGTCATCAAGCGTGACGGGACTACTAAATCGGGATGTATCGGCATCTGCCTTCGCCAATCGAAGCATGTAGGAATCCATCAGAGCTCGTGCCAATACTCGCTTTGAGGGAGAGTCAGACTTTTCAGTGTCCAGTCTGCGGCTGACCTCGGACTTCGCAGCGCTCTCAATGCCCTTGTCGACGTCGTACGCAGTCTTAATGCTAAAAAAGGTGGCGGCGCCGACAATAACGACGATGGCCACGCCTAGGACTTTCCAAGCGGCCCCAACAGTGAGTTTCAGTCTTTCCACTTCGCGATCCAACTCCTCGCGAATTTTCCTTTCTAAGTCTGACCTTAAGTTAGTTAACTTCTCATCAAAGCTTCTTTCTGTGACGCTTAGACGGCCCTCGATCCGGCGTTCGACTTCGCCCATTGAGTTTTCAGATCCCGATGGTGCGGTGGACATATTGATTTACCTCAGGGACAGGACATTTAGGATGGATTAGGCCACAAGTGATTCCACTGCGCAATAAAATTCCACTGTAGACTGCCAGGGCGCTTGGTATCTTATAGATTTGCCCCTCCTTCGGCTGGCCCTGGTTGGAGGGTGGGCGCGGCTATTTCACCCACATTCCCGCCCTGTCCGCAAAGGACGCGGACAAGGATGGGGCACTCAGGTTGGGTGGGAGCTGTGGCGTTCTTACGGATTGGCTGGAGGATGCCCCGTCGGCGCGTCCGGCCTGACCGTGTATTCAGCTTTCTTCCAGGGGCTGTCACGCTTTTCCTGGCCCAGGATCTCGAGCTGCTGACCCTCAGATTTCCACCTGGCGGGATAGTTCCCAGATCCCAGGAACGGACAGTGATTCTTTCTTTCCGCTACAGAAGATTGACAGCGATTGCTTGCCCGTCGCGCTATCGACGCCGATCAGGGACTCCGATTCATTTAGGCGACCTGGTACCCAGCGCATCGGCGGTGGGCTAATATTGTTCCGCCAAGTCGCGATAGGGCGCGGGTCTTCATGACGTCAAATTCTGATTCGGAGCGGTTTTCCCCTCGTCTTCTGGCGAGGGTCCTCGGCATTGTGGGCCTGCTTGGGATCGTGACCGGTGCGTTTGATATTGGCTATGTCCAGAACACTTTGATCGGGGCCGACCCCTCGGCGACACTCCACAATATCGCGGCGCACGAGACGCTGTTCCGTGTGGGCTTCTCAACCCACCTCTTCGAGCTGCTGCTTAACATACTGGAAGAGATCATCGGCTTCTACCTGTTCTGGCGGGTGAATGTTATCGTCGCATCCGTCTCGCTGTGCGCCGGGTTCGTCGGAATAGCCGTCGAAGCCGTCGCCTTGCTCATCGCGTACGTGCCGTTGCAACTCGCGATCGGAGGCAGCGTACCGGGCGCATTCAGTCCCGAACAACTGCATGACTTGGTTCACGTCTCAACGCAGTTGCAGCAGGCGGGTCTTCTGCTCTCGTGGATATTTTATGGGTTCGATGAACTTGCGGGCGGGTTTCTGATTTTCCGCTCGGGCTTCTTGCCCCGTGTCCTCGGAGTGCTGTTAGGAATCTCCGGACTCTGTTACTTAACGAACGGCTTTCTTAGCTTCCTGGCGCCGTCGCTGGATGCCCGAGTGTATTCCTACCTTTCCTTTGCCTGTCTGCCTGGAGAATTCCTGAGCAGCCTCTGGCTGGCCACGGTGGGATTGAACGTCGCAAAGTGGAGAGCATGGTCGGCCCAGGATCGAATCGGACTGGAGGCCGCGACATCGTGAGCTGAAATGTTCGCTCGGCTGTGTGGGGATTCATCAGCGGTCCTCCCGGTACAGCCAGAGGAACAGGCCAACCGCGGCCACTACCGCCACCAACATGTAATAGACAGGCTCCATACTGGAAGTGTCCCGTAAACTGCATTGCGTGTAAAGTGCATAATCAACCCTGGGAGAAACGGAAACAAGTCTCTAACCTCCAAGCCCCAGCCCCTGTTATAACAACTTTATGCCACAGACCCTGCAAGCACTGGCGGAGTTCACCACCTCGCGCCTGATCGGCGACGGCAGCCTCGAAATCACAAAAGTTGCCAGCATCGCGCAGGCGCAACCCGGCGATCTCGTATTCGTCCAGACCGAAGACGAGAAGGACCTCGCAGAAGCGCTCGCCTCACCCGCCAGCGCCGTCATTGCCGGCCAGTTCGCCGCTGCCTCTGGAAGCAGCAAGCCTCTGCTGATTGCCGCCAATCCGCGGCTTGCGTTTTGCGGAGCGGGCGCGCTGTTGCATCCCCCGAAGATTTATCCTCCCGGCGTGCATCCCACCGCTGTCGTCCATCCGTCAGCCAGAATCGCTCCCACCGCTGCCGTCGATGCTCACGCCGTGATCGAAGCCAACGCCGTGATTGGCGAGCGCTCGCACATCGGCGCGAACTGTAGCGTCGGCGAAGGTGTGGTGCTTGGCGATGACTGCGACCTCTACCCCTGCGTGGTCATCTACCAGGGCACGGCGCTGGGATGCTCCGTGGTTGTGCACGCCGGCTCGGTGCTCGGCTCCGACGGCTTTGGCTTTGTGCGCGACGAAAGCTGCGGCCGATATCAGAAATTTCCCCAGGTCGGCGAACTGGTGATCGGGGACTATGTCGAGATCGGCGCCAACTGCACCATCGACCGCGGCGCGCTCGACCAGACTGTGATCGGTCCGGGGACGAAGCTGGACAATCTGGTGCATATCGGGCATAACGATGTGGTTGGAGCGAACGTCGTGATTGCGGCGCAGGCCGGCGTCTCCGGCAGCTCCGAGATCGGCGACGGCTGCGTCATCGGCGGACAAGTGGGCATTGGCGATCACGCCAAGGTTGAAGCAGGAACGATGCTGGGCGGGCAAGCCGGCGTCCTGCCGCACAAAGTGCTGCGCGGTAAAGGCATGTTGTATTGGGGCACGCCGGCGCGTCCGCTGCGCGAGTTTTTGCGCGAGCTCGCGATTGTTTCAAAGTTGGCCCGCAGGAAGGACCATTCCTAGCGGTCTTTGGCTTCTGCTAATTGCTAATTGCTAGTTGCTAGTTGCTAGTTGCTTTCTTTATGTCTCTCATCGTCGTCGGTGGACACTCTCGCAGCGTAGGCAAGACCAGCGTAGTTGCCGGCCTCATCGCCGCTTTGCCCGAATTTCACTGGACGGCCATGAAGATCACGCAGTACGGCCACGGCATCTGCTCGGCCAATGGCAAGCTCTGCGATTGTGCAACCGACAATCACTCCTGGGCGGTCACCGAAGAACGCGACCGCAGCGGCGAGAGCGACAGCTCGCGCTTTCTGGTGGCGGGCGCGGCGCGCTCACTCTGGGTCCGCACTCGCCAGGGCATGCTGGCCGAAGCCATGCCGCGCGTGCGCAAAGAACTGGCCGCTGCTGACAATGCCATCCTCGAATCCAACAGTGTGATGCGTTTCCTTCGGCCCGACCTGTATCTCACCGTGCTCGACGCGGCCACCGCCGATTTCAAAACATCGGCGCAGCAGTTCCTCGACCGCGCCGACGCGGTGATCTTGCACGACAATACCGATGGCGTTGCCTGGAGGAACGTCTCGCTGAAACCCGTGGCCGCCAAGCCAACGTTTCACATCAAACCGCCGCAGTACGTCACGCCTGAGCTGGTGGAGTTTGTGCGGGAAAGGCTGCAGTTGGCACTTAGCATTTAGCAATTAGTGCTGGCGGCTGGCCGATTTCGCCTTGGCCAAGTGCTAAATGCCAAGTGCCAAGTGCTAAATGCAGGAAGTCTGCTCAGCTAGAATCGTCGCAGGAGCCATCTTGGACGCGACCAGCCCAACTCGCCGCTTTGAAGTGCTGTTTGATCGCGCTGAGCCCAGCGCCATTGACGATCCAGCCTATGCGCCCTATGGCAACCTCGGTTTTCCTCCTCCCCCGATTGACCGGCCATGGATCTATAGCAATTTCGTCCAGTCGCTCGACGGCATTACCTCGTTGTTGGGGAAATATTCTTCCGGCGGGGAAATTTCGCAGTCGAGCGACGACCGCTGGCTGATGGACCTGTTGCGCGCTCACGCCGACGGCATTCTCATGGGAATGAACACGCTGCGCGAAGAGCAACGCCAGCGCGGCCCCGACAGCCGCGGCATCGTCTTCCGTGTTGCCGATCCCGCATTGCAGCAGTTGCGCCGCAGGCTCGGCAAGGCTCGCGAACGAAATATTTTTGTCACCAGCGCGACCAATCTTGACCTGTCGCGGCACAAGGTTTTCGACGGCGATGTAGTCGACGCCGCGATCCTCACATCGCCCACGGGCGCGGAACGGCTGCGAGCGCAAGGCAGCCATCCGCAGGTTGCGATCCTTGCCTCCGGCGACGGGGAAAACCTCGATCTGGCGCAGGCGATTGCCAAGCTACGCGAGGATTGGGGAGTGCAACACCTGCTGTGCGAGGGGGGGCCCACATTGTATGGCAGCCTGGCGCGCGCCGATCTGGTGGATGAGAAGTTCATGACCATCTCACCGGTCGAGGTGGGACAAGTGGTCCCGCCGGAGCAGGAGCGACTCGCGAGCGAGCAATCCATTCGTGTGCTCCAGCGGCCGACCACGTTCGGCGGCCCCGCCTTCACCCGCGACAACCTTACCTGCTGGCAATGGATGAGTTGCCGCAAAGCAGGCGATCACCAGTTCAATCGCTATAGAAGGAAAAGGGGCTAGGGATCAGAGGTCTTTCGACGCTGAGTCCTCCTCGCTTGGCGTTCGGCTAATTTCTTAATTTTCGCTGCCTCCACGTCAAAGATCAGCCTCTTCTCGCCTGACAGGAACCACTGTATGCACTCCTCCAAGTTGTCTGTCCAAACTCCAGAACGGGTTTGAGAGACAGGCTGCATAATCTCGATCAACGTTTTGTCGCCGGCTCTCGGCATGAGCCAAGAACCGACTGAATACATGAATCGACTCCAATCATGCGTCGAGGGCTGCATGTTTACTGCAATAATGTCGAAATCCCAAATTGATATGGGCGTGTTTTTACAGGCGCAGCCTCGGGCGAAATGCGATCCGCCGTTTTTCTTCTCTTTATTCCGGTGCGTGTCTTCTGAACCTCAACGATGAACGTATTGGGCCCAAACCTTTTCCGTGACAGAGGGAGGCCGCTTTCCTTCCGTTGTAACTTCAGCTGAATCGTAACTTCGCGCTGGTCGGTGTCCCGTCGAATCTTGAAATCATAGGGCAGATCTCCCACGGGGGGCACCGAGCGCCAACCGTTGATAGTGGGCAACACATTGGCATCGAACACGGCTTCGGCAATAACCCCACGCACACCGCGCTGAACAATATCCTGTGATCGAAATATTGCATCAAGGATTAACTCGTAGGAAATGTGCCATTTCTCTTCCAGCGGATGCCGCGGCAGCTTGGAGCGAAGATAGGAGGCGAGGCTATGTAGTTCTTTTGGAGCTAGCCCATCGATCAGCGCTTTAACGCTCTCTGTTTTTTTGTTCATTGACGGGACGTCCCGGGCGTTCAGCCTGGTAGTTCTCAACCTCAGTTCGCCCCGCAATTCTTAGGGGCTCGAAACGACCCTTGCGGATCAATCCGGCAATGGCTTGACGGGAGACACCTCGGATTCGTGCCGCTTCCGCCTGCGACACCCATTCATCCGGCTTGAACTTCCCCTTCAATAAAAAGGTTGACAAAGTAAACCTATTTTTGATAAGCTGCTTCAGTCATACTGGGTACGCACATGTCTTCCGAGCGCAAAGAAGCCGGGATCGAGGACCCAACGTCCTCCGCACAAACGGCCGTAGAACATCCAGAAAACGCGCACTACATGGCCAGTACCAAGCTGCCGCAAGACCATCCCCGCGCCCTGTTGCCAAATGCTCCATACTACGTCACCTCGCGGGGTGCCGCGTACCTGGGAGGCTCCTTTGCCATGCTGCAAGCCCTTCCTGACTCAGTGGCGAACCTGGTTGTCACTTCTCCGCCTTACGCTTTGCACTTCAAGAAAGAATACGGCAATGTCTCGAAAGACCGCTATGTCGAATGGTTCCTGCCGTTTGCAAGAGAGATTCATCGGATCCTGGCGGATGACGGAAGCTTTGTGCTAAATATTGGCGGCAGCTGGAACAAGGGTGTTCCAACACGCTCGATCTATCACTTCAAACTGCTAGTCGCGCTCGTCGAAACTATTGGGTTGCATCTGGCGCAGGAATGCTTCTGGTACAACCCCGCCAAGATGCCAGCCCCTGCAGAATGGGTAACGGTCCGTCGAATTCGTGTCCGGGACTCGGTTGAGTACGTTTGGTGGTTTTCCAAGACGCCATGGCCCAAAGCATCGAATCGCAACGTACTGAAAGAATACAGTCCGGACATGATTCGCTTGGCCAAGAACGGCGTTCGAGAAGCGATCCGGCCTTCCGGTCATGTGATTCGAGGCAGCTTCGACAAGATCAAAGCAGGCGGCGCAATTCCGCCGAACGTCGTTGAAGAACAGTTTTCGGAAAGCATGTTAAAGTCGGGAAACAATGCTGCTAACGACGATTACACCCGTCTATACAAAGAGAGCGGTACGAAGATTCACCCCGCACGGTTCCCCGCAGCGCTGCCCGCCTTTTTTATCAAGCTGCTGACTCAGCCCAACGATCTTGTGATTGATCCGTTTGCCGGATCAAACACAACCGGCGCAGTGGCTGAAGAACTGGATCGCCGGTGGCTTTCCTTCGACGAAGTCGAGGAATATCTTCTCGCAAGCGGGTTCCGCTTCGATTTGAGGCAAGACGCTCTATTCTAGATTCGCAGTTCATCCCTTTTGCCTCTTACCTCGCCATCTCCAGCGCGCCAGCCGCGCGGTTCAGTGCGCCGGTCAGAATCTGCAACTGCTGTTTGGTGAGGACAAGATTATTGTTCTCAATGGCCTCGTTCACCCCGGGAATCACGACGGCGGCGTACCCCGTATGCTCGCCCGGCGCATAGATCGCGTGCTTGAACCAGGGACGATCCGGCAGCCCATCGATGAGGAAAGCTCGTTCGGCGTTGCGTAGTACAAGGTTCATCGCTCCCGGATCGCCCATCGATTTGCCCTGTAACTTCATGAGATCGGCGCCGGCCTTTTGCAGACGCTCGGCCGCTTTCATTGCATCCTCGAATGACGGCGACTGTTCCCCGAACGTCGTCTTGGCTTTTTGCTCGGCGGCCTTCAAATACTCGCCGACTTCCTTGCCGTAATCCTCGTAGTTCAACGGCAGCACATCCGTCGACGCCATGCGTATAGCTTCCAGTCCGTAAATGCGCGCCATCTGCTGCTCGTAGACGAACGTCGGATCGCCAAACTTAGTGAACCACTCAAAGTCGTCAAAGGCAGAGTGGTAAACGCCGTAAGGTCCTTTGGAGCCGATGTCCGCCGATGGCACGCCGAGATGCTGTAGAAACGCCGCGTAATCGGAGCCGCCGCCCAAGTCGCCCACGGGGACATCCGCGCTTGCGGCAGCCGCCGGCCGGGCGGGAGACGGCGTCATCAGTGTATCCGTGTGGTTCTTACCTTCCTTTTCATTCTTGTCGGTCGTTGCCTTCCACTGGTCGTAGACACTGCCGCCCTTGGGACTCGGGACCGACTTGGCTACATCCCGCAGATACTGCTTCAAGCTGGGCACCGCCGACGCCCCAAAGTCCGGACCGGCTACCGCGACGTCCATGTTGAAGTAGGCAACCGCTCGTGACAGCTCCTTGACGTGTCCCTCGGCGTACTCGGTCGAGCCGATCAGCCCTTCTTCTTCCGCATCCCAGCTGGCAAAGACCAGCGTGCGCTTGGGACGCCATCCCGTCTTCATCAACTCTCCGATGCCGTGTACCGCTTCTAGTTGCGCCGCCGTCCCGCTGCCGGGATCGACCGCGCCGTACACCCAGGCATCGCGATGGTTGCCGGTGATCACCCACTCATTCGGCAGTTGCGATCCGCGAACCGTTCCAATGACGTCCCAAATCGTAGTGAAGCGGTAATTCTGTTTGAGCGCCATGTGTACCGTCACCGGGCCGGGTCCGACGTGATAGGTGAAGGGCAGCGCCCCTTGCCAGCCGCGCGGCGATTCCGGGCCCCCAAGGTTCGCCATGATCGGCGTGGCGTCCGCGTATGACAACGGAGTGACGGGAATTTTCGGCAGATTCGTCGCCTGCGCGGGCGAGATACGCTTGCTCTCCGGCAGATCGGGCACGGAGGCGATGTCTGGCGTTGTGGGATCGCCCGGATAGCGGAAGAGATACTGCACCGACCCGCGTTGCACGCCCGTATCCGGACGCCACGGGCCTTTGGGATATTTGTCACCCTTGAAGTAGCCATCATCGTAGGGATCGGAATACAGAATGACAGCCGCCGCTCCATATTGCGCGGCCAGGAACACTTTGACTCCACGGAAAACCTCGCCATAGCGAACGATGACGATCTTGCCTTTTACATCGACGCCCATCTCCTTTAGCTTCTTGAAGTCTTCGGCCCTCCCATAATTCGCATAGACCACGTCGGTGGTTACGTCGCCCGAGGGAGAATACTCATTGAAGGCTGGCAGGATTCTGGGATCCTTCTGAAACGGATCGTCGCTGACCCGCTCGGGCGAAGGCCCGTGCATCACCACTCCCGGGGGCGCGACTACATCAACGCGAATGTCCAGCGGCAACGCCATCCACACTTTGTACGGCTGGATGGAGGCATCAAGTCCGGCAGCGGTGTACTGCTGCAGCACATATTCAGCGGTGCGGCGGTCCTCCGGCGAGCCCGCCACATGTGGCGCGGCCGTCAGGATCTGCAAATGTTTTTTCGCCAACTGCGGGTCGGGAACTGCGAGGAAGATTTTTTCCGCCTGCAGTTCCGCCGCTGGATTACGATAGCCGAAGATCTTGTCAGGGGCGTTAAGTGGCGCGGTGGACGAGGCCTGCTGGCTGACCAAAGGCTGACCAAGGTTGAGGACAAGGGCGGAAAGGAGGGTAACAAGAGCAAGAAGCCGCAACACCATTCTCCGGAAACGATGTCTACAACAACAACAACTAAGCAGGATAGCAGCTTATGCGCGATGCTATAAGAATTCGTAGTTGCGGAATCTGCCGTAATCGCGCCGGAATGCCCTTGAGCATGGCTGCATCGACAGGTAACATCTGTTAACCCGAGGTTCGCACCCCATGCTCAAGCCCCGCTTGTTTATAGGATCATCCCGCGAGAGCCTTCCTCTCGCTGAAATTCTCGCGACCAAGTTGTCAGCCACCGCCGAGGTCGACATCTGGAACACCGTCTTCAAGTCTAGGCAGACTTACCTGGAAACGCTGCGAGAGCTCCCGGAGATTTATGATTTCGGAGCGTTCCTACTTGGTCCTGACGACATGCTGGAGAGTAGAAATGAGAAGAAGTATGTTCCGCGCGACAACGTGATTTTTGAGCTTGGGCTCTTCATGCAGGTGTTAGGGGTGAAAAGGGCTCTCCCTGTCGTGCCTCGAGGAGTGAAGATCTGCTCTGATTTCTCCGGCTGGAAATTCATCGAGTACAAAGAGCCGGAGGGCTGGGAGCAGTTTCGCACGAGGATTGAAGGCGAGAACAACCTTCAGATCAAACAGGCTTTGATCGATGGGTACAAAGCGAACCTCGGCCCCGCCGTGGAAGACGCAGCTAAGGAAATTGCGGCCATTGTGAGCAAAGAGGGCATCAATTGCGAGGTTCCTGTTCGGCCAGTGGCGGACAGCGTTATCAACATCTGGCCCAGAGTTCAGGAGCTCGTTGGTAATGCGATCATGAGGGGTGCCAGCAACGGACATGTAACGGTTTTACATTTGGCGCTCGATATGGCGGACGCCTGGATCATGCTTCGCGACGGAATCCTACAGAACAACAAGATTACGGACGTCACCTGGCGGTGCCTAATGATCGATCCCGATTCCCCCGAGATTGCTGCTGTGGAGAGCGATTCCGTGTCAACTAAGAGTGCGCGGCAGGCAATCGACATCATTCGGCGGATCCTGGCTGAACCCGAGCGCCAGGCAGACCTGAGAAACCGTAGAGTTGTCGTCGGGTTGCGTACCTATGCCGAGCTGCCCAGACTGCACGGTTTCATGGTTGAAGGTCAGGGACTCCTACTCAGCATGTGTGGCTGGACTGCTGAGGGGAGGCTCGATGCCAGTCGTACTCCATATTTTCGCTTCAATGCCCGTGAGGAAAGCTACTCTTATCACGTGGTCAGCTCTTTCCATGACTGGT
>Ga0302325_10032084_pt1 | contig 10794 bp, 4 predicted proteins | sample Palsa_T0_2_FD_201948 | JGI IMG/M metagenome (GOLD analysis project Ga0302325, IMG submission 201948) | Peat permafrost microbial communities from Stordalen Mire near Abisko, Sweden - Palsa_T0_2 | ecosystem: Environmental > Terrestrial > Soil > Palsa > Peat permafrost | place: Sweden: Abisko... | reverse complement strand
CTGTACAGTGATGCCTGTACAGCTGAAGGCTGTGCTAAACCAACAGTAACCCTAAGGTTGACAACACAATGATCAATATACCACTTAGCTAACACTACTGTATAACCACCTAGGCGGCTTCCACCCCAGTCGAGTCTGCTGCTGCATCTCCGGCATTGATACCACCGTCCACACTATCGGCCATGCCGACCCCCCGAAACAATTGTACGAACAAGAGAGACACAGTAGAAAAAGTGATGGAGGTTGATAGCGGCGCAGGAGGCTGAAAATAGCATCGATTTCATCATATTGGGCATATATTAGGTAAATTTACCCTAATATGATAAGCACCCTCTCATATTGCGATAATACTATACGAAAAGCCTCATATCGCGGTAATATTGTGGTACCCTTATATTAGCCAATATCATATTGTTCATATTGTGACCAACACAGGTCATGGGAATGCCAACTTTGCCAAGACTTCTGGGTTTTGATAAATATAAAGGAAGAACTGAATGATATTACGAGAAAGGAAGTAGCCATCCGCTCCCCAATGATATCTGTGTGCAAAAGCAATATGGTAGCATTAGTAGGGGTCAGTGTGTCAAATTGATTGATTTTGATTGATTAACTAGTGTTACTTATAATCAATCAACCTCTTAAGGGCATTACTCATAATCAAATCATAATCAATCCAAATAACTCATGAATAAGTTGAGTAAATATACACGTGATCCGGAAAAACACAGCCCGGTGGCCGCTAGGGGGCATAGGGGGCCTAGGGCTACTCTTTAGCCAATCAGGTCTCGCTACCTGATTGCGAAGCAACTTGTTACCTAACGCCACTTCTAGAATACTCTCGACTTTATAACTTAATAATATTATTATTATTTCTAATCTAAAAAATTAGAAATTAAAGCTTTAAATACTTTAAAATCAAGAGATTATTTCTAATTAGAAGACTATTAGAAAAGCCTTTAGAAATCCCGGCTTCTTTTGCCGCTAGCAAGAGATTCTTGTCTCAAGGTGCTTTAGTTATTACTAAATCACATAATAGACTTAATAAGAGTACTTTTGAGAGGATATCTTGCTTAAAGAGCTAAGGGATATTTAAAGAGGAAAAAATAAGCGAGAATCAAGTTTCTAAGGAGGATAATTAGTTTATTATTATATAAAATTAGTATTTAGCTTATTTATTATATATAATAGCCTATTTTAATATATCTTATTAAAGGGTAGAGTAATTTTTTAATTATTATTAACTAAACCTCAAAATATTCTAGATATAAATCACGTGCTTTTTACTTATTTTACTTATGAGTAACTCATAAGCAAAATGACTAAATTAATCATAACTAATTAATTATTATTACTTATAATCAACTCATAATCAATTTGAATAACTTATGAATAAGTTAATTAAGTTGACTAATTCTTTGACACACTGTTGAGGACTGAACTAAAGCAAGATTCCTGCCGCAGAGGTGCAGGAACATGTGTATAAGATTGTGCGTTCTCCTTAAAAGCAGTTTGACGACTCGTAGCTTACAATTGATAACAGCGCGGCGAAGCCTGGGCCGTCTTTCCCTATCCCTGCATCGGTGGTTTCTGATTTCTCGACTTGTACGTCCGTTTCTAAGCTACTCTCTTAAAGCTGTTTATTTCATGGGAGATTGAATTTTCCATACCCATGCAATAATCAAGTCTCTGTTTTACAGTCTTTGCAATGTTACCAAGATTTTGGATTGACGTTTTCCACAGAGCCATTTCTCTATCACCAGACTACCTCACCATCCTCCAACGCCTCAAGACCGGCAACGAGAACTTCCTTGATCTAGGCTGCCGCTTCGGCCAAGAACTCCGCAAGCTCGCCTCTGACGGCGTACCGGATTCCCACCTCTACGGCGCGGACTTACGCTCCGAGTTCTTCACACTCGGCTATAAGCTCTTCCGTGGCCAATCCACCCTAAACGCAAAGTTCATAGCAGCAGACATATTTGATCCTGTCTCACCTCTAGGTGAGTTAGATGGGAAGATTGATATTATTTACGCGGGGAATTTTTTCGCATTTATTTGGGTACAAGAATCAAGTTAAGATTTGTAAGCGGATGGTGAAGTTGCTGAGGGATAGGGAGGGAAGTATGGTGGTGGAGAGACAAGGGGGGAATTTGGTGAGTGGAGAGCATGAGCATAGAAGGGGAGGGACGGTGTTAAGGCATAATGGGGAGAGTTTCAAGAAGATGTGGGAGGTGGTTGGGGAGGCGACGGGGACGAAGTGGAGGGTTGAGGTTGAGATGATAGCGCATGATCGGGAGTATTTGAAGGAGGGAGCGAATATTCATAATTCGAATGGGAGGCGGCTTAGATTTTCTGTTTTTCGGGAATATGAGGTTTTCGTTATTTCATAGATTTTACATTGGTCAACAGTTGTAACACTCGCTAAGCGCAGCGGATGCATAGAGAAGTAAGATAAATATGTCCATATTCAAATATTCGCTAGCTAGCCATAGCTGCGTACCCAACCCAACCCAACCTTTCCCAATCCGTCTAAACAAAAGAAAATAAGGTATAATATAAAGCTGCACATGGGTATCATATACTCATACAGCACCATTAAATCGGGTGAACACCGTAAATCCTAAACACCTTTAATGCTTTCTTTCTTTCCACCCTTCGTTCTTTCTAACCATCATAAACAAGACACCGAACGAATTCAGTCCTCGCCAGACCCGTTCCCACTCCCACTCCCACTCCCAAAATAACTCTGATCAACCTTCCAAATCCACTCCACCTTCTCACGCTCACTCCGCGCCTTAAAAAGCCACGTATTATCCGTGCCATAGATCGCAAAAACCCTCTCCTCGTCCCTCTCCCCAGCTCTCCCCCTCCCTGTACTTCCCCAACCATTCCCATTTGCACCCATAGAATTTCCCCGCCCGCCACCCTCACCTTCACATCTCAACAGTCGCGCAATCTCCGGCTGGTGATCGATCCTACTGTTCCTTAAACTAACGACACAGATCTCTTCTCCGTCGGATACGGAATGGATATGCAGATATGGTCGCCTCAGCTCAACAAAGCGGCGCACCCAGCGGGTAGAGTCTGAGGAGGGGGTGAGTAGGTAGCCGCCTTTGAGGATGGTGGGGTTCTTTGAAATGAGGGAGAGGGTTGCGAGGAGGGTTGGGGAGGTAGGTGGTGCAGGTGCGATACTGGGGATGCCGTTTGAGGGGGGCTCGACGTTTTGGGGGGTGAGGATTTGGGAGATGGGATCCGGGATGAGGGTCCAGAGTTTGACGTATTTTTCTAGCAGGGTTTTGTCATGGTCGGAGAGTTGTGGTTCTGAGGATTCTGATGTAGGTGGTGTGCCGTTCATGGCTGGTGCTTCGGAAGGCTTGGGAAAGGCAATTCGATTTAAGAGTGGTTGTGCTGCTTCGATTTCTGCGAGACGGTGCTTCCGTCGTTTGGCAGCAATATGATCCTGTATCAAACTCACGCCTCTCGGTGCCCAGTTTGTGAGGCCTTCTTCGCCTTTGACGTAATCGTTTTGTGTATTCATACGCCATAGATCACCTGCGCGCTTGACTGGCGTTGGACAAACAGATATCGAGAAGACACCTGAGGTAGAGTGAACGATACGGACAGTTTGCCAGAACGAAGCAAACATTGAAGTCGACCGAACGTAAGTGCGAGAAAGAATTTGCGAGCAGACGTCCATTGAGAATGTCATAGGCCCCGCGAGCTTAGGAGACGTGACATCCCAAAGGAGGGACATTTGAATCTTGTATTTGTCTGCAGTGACACGATCGAGCAGAAGAGAATCGTGGACACTAGAATCCCACTGCCCAATGACAGACACGTTGCTCGTTCCGTTGGCGTTCTGTTTGACGACGGGTTTTGAGACGAGCTTCATTGGAATCTCAGGGGTAGTCGAACCGAGATCAGGTGACTTTCCAGCGTGGTCCACAAGTTGAATCCGACCGACTCGAAGCCCAGAAACATCTTGCCAGGGCAGAGAATCGCCTGAACTATGCGTCAAGTTGACAACAATGCGCCGCTGAAGTCCTTGATGGAGCTGGAAAGAACCTTTGTCCAGGTCCGTCGTCTGAATGACTTCGACTGGAAGGTAGTCTCCGTTCTCAGTCAGCTCCAGAACCTGTATCCTCGCAAAGACGTCATGCTTCTCTTCCATGTAGAACTGAGATTCTGATATCCGTGCATTTTTGCGTTTCTGTGGTCGAGGCATGCTGTCACGCATATCGTCCCAGCTGAGTAGCTTGTCTAAGTGCATCGAAGAGACTTTGGCGAAGATGGCGACCCGGAGTGAGATATAAGTGGGACTAAACATCGGTACGCTCATGCTATGAACACTCTCAAACCTTATCGGGCCCTCGTCGAAGTCTTTGATCATTTGTGTAGTCGTAATACCCCCCTCTTCTGAGATGCCTGGAAGGAAGAGCTGCGCATGCACTTCAGTTCCCTCCCGCTCCGCAAAGCCAATCATTTCATGCATGACAACGTTGAACTTCAATGTACTTGAAGGCGCCCTTGCCGAAGATGGCTCTAGTGACAACTTGATCATGCCAATGGCATGGGAGGTATACGGTGACAGAACATCAAGACTGAAGTCTTGAACCCTGCTTTCGAAAACTGCAGCCAAAGGCACATCAACATCACCAACATGAGTGTACTGAGGCATGCAGGTTTCCATGAAAGGGTTATCGAGTCGAAAATGTTGCAAGTATTCGGGGCGATCCATATACTGATGCATCTGCCTCATAAGCCGAACACGATCCTGCAGTTTCTCCAAGCTCCACAAATGAACAACACTGTTCCGGTAGTCAATGACTCGAACGCCGACACAAGGCTTTTTGGTGTCTTCGAGGAAGAGATCATCGCCTTCGCCTGAGATGCCATTCAATACCATGTCGTAAGACGAGCATATATCGTGTCCAATGTCGACAATGGCGAATTGAAAGACGACACTCTCATCCATTTCCTGGCTCAAGACCTGAGCTTCCTTGAGAGCTGCGGCGGATTGCAGGATAGCTTCAGCCATCCGCACGTACCTTCGACCTCTCCAGTGCTCAACGGCTTTCGAGGCAATGACAATTTCCTCTTCGGAGAGTGGTATTGGGCCTTCTGAAGTGTTGGACTTCGTGGGGGCCATTTGCTGAAGGCGTTCTTCGAACTCCTTCCTTTGCGACTCCAGTTGCCTCAACATCTCCTCCTTGACTTCTCGGAGGTTCTCCTCCATCCGTGCTTTCTCCTTCTTGATCTCTTCAACTTTGACATTGGCCGCCTCGGCAGACTTGAGCTGGTCCAGGTATTCTTCTTTCTGCTTGTCTAGCTGAACTTGCATCTCTTCTCTTACCTCCCGCATCTTGTCTTCAACTTCGCCTTGCTTCGGTGTCGAGGGCATGGTCAGCGCGGTGTCCAACGACAAGTTGTCTAAGGTGCCATTCGACATGTACTTTTCTCGTATCGGATAAGAGGTATTCGAGTCCAGATCATCATCCAGGTTTTGGCCAGCTCGCTCAGCTCTCGCCCTTTGCACATCCTCAAAAAGAATATTCAGCTCTTCATCCGTAAGCCCAGCAATTTTCTGATCTGTTCCGAGAATGGCGCCAGCGGCTTCTCGTCGAGCAAACGACCAATCTGAATCCCGACCACGTTGAAATGGCATCGGTGATTCTGGTCGACTCCCTTCCCACTCGGCTTCCGACGCTGCCTTGCTGAAAGTTCTTTCATGTCCAGGCCTCGGGCTGGGTGATGGTGAAACCCTTTCAAAATCTCCCAGCTGACTTGCGATGATGGAATGCCGTAATGAACTTTGCTCTGCTCTTTCTGCCCTCGCCTCCATAGGATGATTGAAGCGGAAGATGTGAAAGTCTCCAAGGATAACACGATATCCACTACGTAATCTTTTTGGCTCCATGATTCGCTTTCCATTGACCATGACTGCAGCGCCTTCTTTCGGGACAATAGTGACAATATTGTCGACGTTCTCAAAAGTGCAGTGCTCGTGGAGAATACGACTGCCATTGAGTCGGATCTCAGACATATGAGCAGAGTCGCCTTCGACGTTGCCAACAGTCGTGGTACCTGGTTTGAGGTTGTAGACTAAACATTCAGCCAATAAAGGATCATCCGAGAGGTTGACCAGATGCGGCATCTTCTTGGGAGTATGTAAGCCCACAAAACCTTTTTCGATACTGATGCCAAGTTCCTCCAGTGCAGCTTCTCGCTCCTTGTGGATCTCTTCTGTCTTTGCTAACTTCTGTTCCCAGGTCTGGTTGAGATCGGTATACAGCTTCTCACTTTGGCTGAGCTGTTCTGCGATCTCGGCTTTCGAAACTTTCTTGATTGTGCCGTCTGGCTGTACAATGCTGACCATTTGCTTGTCAAGTGGAGTACCCTCAGCGTAGACCTCCTCTGTTGCACCGCCGCCGCCACTGAGCTTACTTCGAAGAGTCGCCAGCTCTTCTTTCAGCTCTCTGATCATTCTGGCATTGGCATCCTCGTTGACCACAGCGTGATTCTTGATCCTCTTTGCGCTGTCTGCATATCGTAACGTACTGAGGGTCTCGTCAAAATTGATGTCTGCAGGACTGATGGCTGCAATCATAGCTGTCATACTATTTCCGCCCAAGGAATCTTTCAGCAGCCATGTCAAGACACTGTCTCGATACGGGACCTGACTCGCTCCTTTCCCAGTCTTCTTTTTCTTGCCATCTGACAGGTCTGCCAAAGCAGCAATAACTCGACCTAGTGTCGAAAGCGATCGATTAATTTCAGCACCTTCCTTCAACCGAGCTCCAGTGGCACCAGTAGATGTCGCTCTTTCCGAACCGGCCAAATCCACCAAACTGATCTTAGCAACCTTCTCCATCGCCATATTGGTCTCGACATCACGTCGTTTCTGCGTGAGGGTAAGGGTAAATACCGCATGGCTTCGACTACTCGTCTCATTCATATTCGTCGCCGCCACCGTTCTCGCCTTGTTCCCCTCATCCATCAAATGCTCAATCTCATTGAAGCTACTCACGACCAACTTCGCCAAATCTTCCACATACGGTCCCGTAGAAGGATGTTCTCTGACCTTGAGATTCCCTTTCGTAGAAGGATTCAACAAATCTCTAACCCGCTCATTGTAAATCTCCAAATATGAAACTTCGACTGTACACCGCAGATGTTTATCCTGTTGTAAATCCCCTATGCGCTCAAACATATCCTGGCAAATCTTAGGGATGACACCAGCCTCGGATCCATATCCCATCATCGAATACGACTTTCCGGATCCAGTTTGCCCATATGCAAAAATACAGTTGTTATATCCTTGAAATGCATTATCTAATAGCGGTTTTCCAAGATCATGATGCAGGTTGTCTTGTCCGGCATAATGGGGATCGCTGCGGTCGAAAGACCAATATGACTTATCGAACGCGAAGACCTTCTGGCCCATGTCCTTGGCCCCTTTTCCGGAGCGCATCCGTTCTTCGGCTTCCGGGGGAGGGACCAGGATCGTTTGTGCATCTTTCATTTGAACAATACATTTTGCTCCGCGGTCGAGTTCTTCGACAGAAATCAGTGGGTCGCTAGAGTCCTGCTCGAGTCCGGGAAAGGGGGAACATACCTCTGCCATTGAAAGGCCGCACTCTCACCACCACCTTGATGTTTCCTCCACCTGCCGGCGCCATCTTTGCGTGTATTTGATGCCCGCCGGGCCCCAGCAGTTATCCCCTTTGGCTACGCCCCTTCCTTCTCTCGGGAAGTGGTATCTAGACAATGTTTGCTATCTAAAGCTCGACTCGATGGGTGTGTAGGATGTAGGATTTGTAGTCGAATCATCGGAGCCTTGTTTTTTCGGTCGTTCAGTTCGTAAGGGGTATGCCAAATGTCGTTTGTCGTCGGTCCAGGGGAAAGGAAACCTCGGGTACGTCGTAAATGTTTATCGATGAGATCCGGAGTCCTGACTCGACGTTTCTGCAAGATGTGAGTTGTGTATATTGAGCGAGATGTATATGCGGATTGATAAGGGTGGGGATAATATGGTTCTCGAAAGTTGTGGTCGTTAGTTGTTTGCTTGTTGAAAATCTGTCGCGTCGGCACTCGCGTCCAGGTCAACATTTCGAGATTCTTCCGAGTTGCTCATCAAAGTCCAGACCCCTGCAATTATGCGGCAATTGCCCGTGCGGCGTCATGGCGTGGCTGCATCAGCTTTCCGGAGTGGAGGATCGATGAGCCGAACGGGAGCGATTTTGTGATCACATGACAAAGCTAAAATGCCTCTTTCCCTCAATTCAAGACTTGCGAACGATTTACGAAACGGCATGCAAGCACAAAGGCTACTTGGTAGATTCGATTTCAACAACTTAAAAAGGTATTTGATATTGGAAACTATCTATTCGTAATCTTACAAAATAGCAACAATGAAGCAGTGACGTTGGATACAGATAAGAAGTCACCCCAAACCAACCAAAAGGTAAGCATACTTCAAGTAATTATAAAACGTTTGTTTGCTTTTTGAAACATTCCTAAAAGTTGAGTCACCAGAAAGGCATATCAACTTACCTGATCGTTCCAAACGGAGTTGCGAGAGCTATTACACCTCACTACCAGGCATCATGGTGACTTACATGAATTTTCCACCCAGAAACTGCATGACACTGTAGCCTCTAGCAGGGAAAGCAGCGCTTTTAAATCCGCAACCAGCAACTATTTTCTTGGGAGATGTTGCGAGTAAGGATGGCGTGAATGTGAGAATGGGGATCCAAGAACTGACAGACCCTGGTGAAGTTTGGCGTGATTGAAAAATGGGTCCATGGACCATGACTGCAACAATCATTGGATTGGCGTTCACCATACTCCAACAACGGTGATTTATGGGTAGGCGATACGGAAGAAGAGCAGGAATATATGGACTTCCCGATTCGCGGGAAGGCAGTGCATGACGTTCAGGACTCCAGAATCGCAGCTGGAGAAAAACGGCAAGACAAATCGAGACAGGTCTTAGGGAGTCGTTCTGGATATAAGTATCAAGATTTGTCTGCCTGTTGTTGTAGTATGGAGTCTGCCGACATACCGCAGGCTGCGACAGCCCAGGACAAAGTCCAACACTCCCCTAGACCTCTGTTATGTATTCTAAGGAGCTTGAGTCAAGCGTAACTGGAGGCGGCGAGCATTGATGGAGTAGACCGTTGGGGATTAGACACGCAGTGTTGCTAATAGTGTGGAGGTGAATATTCGCTTCGAATCCATTTCCTGCAGCAATCTGGGCGGGAGTACTTGGTGTTACTCGCAACCGAGCTTCTTTATACCTAGACTGTGTAGTCTTTTCAGTTTCGGGTCGACGATGTTTGAGAAAGAGTGTGCGGTTTCTGCAGCACTACCAAGACCCGGCGGCGAAAAGAGATTAAAAACGAAGAGCTATTCTGCAAGAATTATACAGTTTGATTGCGTAGTGTACTTGCTAAATCGTTGTCGCAGTAGGACGTTCTTTGATGAGGAAATATCCCTAACGATATGTGGAGTCGAGTAGAATAAGCTTTTTCGAGACAACCCTCGGTGGTCCATGCTGGATGAAGGAGATTGCGCTGAACTTAGAATATCGTGTTCTTGTAGAACAAGTGAGTGATTGGAATCGCCCGGATACCCCAAAGAACTTGTTTGCCATCCGTAAACTTGAAGAGCTTCTCAGCACGATCCACAGGCATTATTAAGTAATCCAATTAATCGCAGAGCTTTTTTCACGATGGGAAGTTTTGATTCTAGTAACTAATAACTAACAAGAAAAAACAGTTTTGTAATATCGGCATTGTTGGCAATCTCGCCTCCTAACATGTTCGCAGTTCCGGTGATGTGTGAGATCCGAAACTAAATCAGGCATAATAAATTAGTTCGAGAATTCGGTCTTATTCACAAATATTAGAGGTAACCTGTGTTTATAAATCTGGTAATCCTAGTTCGGGGTCTGTGCCTTTCTTCAGATCAGTGTGCAAATTCGAGCAAGTGTCCAAGAAAAATTGTGCCACGCTTGTTTCATCAGGTTAGAACAATATGAGCCTCTTTCACTGCATAATGTGTCTGAACTGTCGGTGTAATGTGTCCGAACTGTCGTTGATGTCACTATTGTAAAAAGGAAGAGAAGAGGAGCATGTCTCGAGAGTTGCATTCTCTCGAAGGTGCAAACCATAGAAGTAGACATTGTGGAGGATATTTTTAGCAGACGAGGGAGGAAGATCAAGTAGATGTTATACCGGAAAGAGTTGCCATCCTGATAATCGTACCAAAAGCAGATCGGAAAGAGCGCTCGCAAGGCGGAGGTGCGCTGTATACGGCTGGATGCAACCGAAGGGGTGTTAGCGGGGCACACCGTCCATTAGTACCAGTGTGTCAAAGAAATAATCAACTTAATTAATTTAATTATAATATATAAGTTTAGTTAATTTTTGTCGGTCCACCTGTAACGCGTAGCACCGTCACGTAGATATCGTGGAATGCTATTTGCGTTGGTAGGTAGATGATTGATTCCAAGGAAGGATATCCAACACCATGGTGTAGGATATACTTCCTCGGCTACCAGATTTGGACTAGCGCTGTCACATGACATAAGGTCCCGTGACCTAAAACTAGTGAATGCAAATGCACCAACAATTTTAGATATATAGTATTTAATTAAAAGTAATTAAAGTACTAGTTAACCCCTTAATATAAAGTCTTAAAATAAGCTAGTAAATCTAAAAAGCAAACTAAATACTAATTGTCTTCTATAAAAAACTGATTATCCTCCTCGGAAATAGCTATATTATTAAG
>Ga0302325_10032083_pt1 | contig 10794 bp, 11 predicted proteins | sample Palsa_T0_2_FD_201948 | JGI IMG/M metagenome (GOLD analysis project Ga0302325, IMG submission 201948) | Peat permafrost microbial communities from Stordalen Mire near Abisko, Sweden - Palsa_T0_2 | ecosystem: Environmental > Terrestrial > Soil > Palsa > Peat permafrost | place: Sweden: Abisko... | reverse complement strand
CGCAAGGTCTACCAAGGCTCGCCGAGTCTTCAACCCGGTCGACTTCAGGCCTTCGCGTACGAGAGCTTCATTAAGAACGATATTCGTGCGTTTCATTGCGTACACAACATTGGTACATAAAATGTGTATGCAAGCGAATTTGGAGGCCGGCCAAGCTGCGCGGCGATCCGAGGTTCGAGGCGCTCCTGGGTAAGAGCGCGGCGGCGGAGACAAGGAAATGAGCGGCCGCACACGCCACCTGACGCCTCACGACTTAGGCTCGGCGAGCAAGGCCGCGATTTCCGGATCGTCGCGCCATGGCGCCATCCGGGGATCTAACTTCATCCGCTGACGAATGGTCGAACGCCCAGAATCGTTCGCCGCCCCTTCGCGGATCAATTGCAGCGCCACGGCCCTTTCGGCTATGAGTAGGTTGCAAGGAATCGGCTGAAACCACCAGTTGGTAAAAGGTCTCGAAGCGATCCCCCGCCCATTGCGCATCAAACGCGGTTGGCGACACGGGCTTCTTCGAGCCGGCCGAGGCCGCACAACGCCCAGGTTTCGGCGATCCGCAAATCGGCACTCGCCGGATCGGCCGCGATTCGCCGGTGCACTTCGACCAGCGCCGCCTGCGCCTGCAGCTGGGCGAGCGCGCGCTTGCCCTGCAGTTCCAAGAGCGATGCGCGCAGCAGCGCGGCGGGTCCGACAAATTCAGGGTCGGAAAACCAGGCTTCAGGATAGGAATTCAATGCCTCCAAGCCGGCGTCCGCCTGCCCGCTGAGGGACGCCCAGATGAACGTGCTGAACACAGCCCGCCCGGACGTATGGGTGCGCCCCGGAATCCGATCGAGCCAAGTTTTCATCGCTGGAAGATCGCCGCGCAAGGCGAATGCGGCCCGTCCTTTCCAAACCAAGGCATTGGGGATCGGATTCAATGCGATCGAGGCGTCGAGTTCCCGCTCCATGTCCGCATACCGTCCGGCGGAGCGGTCCAAACGCGACAGATCATAGTGACTTCATCAAAAAGCGATGCATGGGTACAAAAATCAGGCGAGAGGTGAGTTGGAAATGGCGTCGAGAGATCCCCACCGCAAAGCACTTCTCGTGCTGGAAACGTCTCGATGCCGTTCAGGCTGGCGCCAATCTGCACTGGCGGGCGGGCCCGGGCGGTATTCCAACCAGCCACAGATTGGGCTAGGGGGAGGCGGGTGCGTGATACAGGCGGCTGGCTCGCTCCAACTGGGCCTGGAACTCCGGTGCGGCGCGCACCTTGTCCCACCAGGGATCGAACCGCAGGTTGCCTGCGCTCCACACATACTTTCTCAAATAAAACACCGTCTCCCCCGCATCTCCCAAGGCGCCGTAATACCGGGCGAGATCGTCGGAGCGGTCGATGGTCAGTTCGTCGTGCGCCGCACTTTGCAGAGGCGCAATCCATTGGGTGGCTTCCTCGGTCCGGCCCAGCCAAGCGAGAGTCATGGCCAGTTGGCTGCTATAACGCCTCTTGTTATTCGGATCGTCGTGCAAGCGTTGGCGTAAAACAGATTCAGCGGTTTCCCATTCGCCCCGGGCCAAACTCGGATGTCCCGCCTCCAGTTGAGCCATCGCGGTCAGCCAAGCCTTGGGGGAAGCGATCAAGTCGTCGTCAAAATACACGCGCGCGGTGAGTGCGGCAGCGGCGAACGCTCCCTGGGGCTTTCGCTCGCAGAGGGCTCCGAAGGCGGCCCAGTACACCGCACGGTCCTCGGTTTGATCGGCGATGGGCATTTGGCTGAGCTGATCCAACGCGGCCCGCATCTGCTTCAGGTCGCCCTTCATCATTTCCACCCTGGCGAGCTGGACCATATTGGACGCGAACGGGTGAAGCCTCAGGATGGTGCGATGCTCGTTCAAGGCCGCGTCCAGATCGACCGGCCCTTTGCCGCCATACCGCGCCTTCGAATAATAGTTCGCCAGATCGTAATGGATGAGGACGTTGTTTGGATCTCGCCGTTCGGCCTCTTGCAAGACGTTGCGCTGCTCGTCGGGGCGGCCAAGGCGTCCCAAGGAAGCGGCGAGCCCGAGCCGGCTACGAAAATTGTTGGGAGCGGCGGCTACGGCGCGGCGCGCCACCGGCTCAGCCGCCGCATACGCTCCTTGGGTGATGAGGACCTGGGCAAGCGCGTTGAGAGCTTCGGGCTCATTCGGATCCAGCGAAAATGCGTGGTTGGCCATATTCTGGGCCGCCTGCTGTCGCTGCGGGCTGAGGTCCCAATTGCGGTTGACGAACGCTGCCTCCACCCAGGCGCGGATACCCCAGGCGCGGGCGGAAGTGGGGTCGAGTTCGGTCGCCTGGCGGCTGAGGTCTTCAGCGACTGCGAGGTCCTCGCGCAGGAAACCGACTTTGCTGGCGAGTCCGAAGGCGCGCTCAGCGAGTTCCCGGGCCCGGATCGTCGGACTGACGGGTGCAGCCGCGGTGTGCGGCGGCGGGCGCTCGGTCCGAAGCCACGACCAAAGGCCGACGGAAAGGGCGGCAAGCAGCACAACCGCCGATCCGATGGCCGAGCGGTGGCGGCGCACAAGCCTCCCGACGAGGTAGGCCGGGCTGCGCGGGCGCGCGAGCACCGGCCGATGGGCCATGTAACGCTGCAGGTCGGCCGCCAGCTCATGGGCCGTGGCGTATCGGCGCGTGCGATCTTTTTCCAGGCAGCGCATCACGATCCAGTCGAGATCCCCGCGCAGGAGCACGGGAAGTTGCTTCGGGGCCACGGATCGGGACTTCGCAATGGCCGCGCGATCGGCCTCGCTCAGCGTCCGGACACGGGTGGACGGCTTGGGCGGGTCGACCTCCCGGATTTGCCGGCGAATGGCCTCGACGCCCGCAGTCGCGAGGCTCTGCGCGTCGAACGGAGGATGGCCGGCGAGCAACTCAAAGAGGACGATGCCGAGGGTGTAGATGTCGCTGCGGGAGTCCACGTCGAGGCCGCTCGAGTCGGCCTGCTCCGGGCTCATGTACACGGGCGTTCCGATGAACTGCTCGACCGCTGTGTAGAGGGTGTGCTCCGTGAGGCGGCCCTGAGTCGCCTTGGCGACGCCAAAGTCAATTACCTTCGGCACCGGAGCGCCGTCGGTTTCGGAGACGAGAATGTTCGACGGCTTGAGGTCGCGATGAACGATTCCTTTTTGGTGGGTGTGATGCAGCGCCGCGCATACGGGAATGAACAGGGCGATCCGCTCGCGGGGAGTGAGGTGATTTTGGTCGCAATACTTCGTGATCGCAATGCCCCGCACCAGCTCCATGACGAAGTAGGGCCGGCCGCTTTCGCTCGCCCCGGCGTCAAAGACCTTGGCGATGTTCGGGTGATCCATCATCGCGAGGGCCTGACGCTCCGCCTCGAAGCGCGCCACCACTGCATTCGTGTCCATCCCCAGTTTGATGAGCTTGAGCGCAACGCGCCGGCGGACGGGCTCCTGCTGTTCGGCGAGGTAGACCACGCCGCATCCGCCCTCCCCGATTTTCTCCAGGAGCTGATAACGGCTGATCCGGCCAAGGGGTGCGCCGGCGGTCCGCGTGGATCCCGCCGCGGCCAGCGGAATGCGCAGGAAGTCCGACGCCCGTTCATGGCCGCTGAGGAGGGCGTCCACGCGGGCCCGGCACGGTTCGTCACTCTGGCAAATACGCCGCAGAAACTCGCCGCGGTCGGCAGCGGGCAGCTGAAGCGCTTCGGCGAAAATGTCTTCGTCGCGGGACATCGGGCTCAATGCGAGCAATCGCAGCTTAATCCGACGCGTCATCGTCTACGAGAATTTTGTCACGAGAAATTCCACGGTCCGAATTGCTTCCGTTGGAAACGAAAAGCCCCGAGAACCACCGCTTGCGTCTGAGCGGTCCCCGGGGCTGGAACAGAGGCAGTCTGTGTCGCGATCAGCGGGCCGCCACCATATTGGTGGAAGGCTTCGCCGGGCGCAGGAGGGCGGTCACCCTCGTGGAGGAAAGCAGGCGCATCGCGGAGACGCGCCCGTTTTCGAACGAGATGGCCACGCTGCCGCCGACTGTCGAACGGTCGACGTGACGGTTGTCGTAGAGCCAGGTGCCGTCGGGCAGGACATGGTCCGGCCGACCCAGGTGGCTCGAGACCCAGATCCGGAAGGACCCGGCGTGGACGTAGTCACCGAAGTTTGCGACTTCGATCTGGCCCGTGGTGGCCAAAGTCTGGGCAACCTGGACTTCTGTCGACTCGGAAGAGGCGGGATTGGCGTTGGCCAGGGAGGCGGAGGCCGCAAGGACGGCGACGAGGGAGCTGACGAGGAGGACTGTTTTCATGGATTGGAATCGGGTCCGCCTGTACATGCGAGATTCCCACTCCAAACCCGACACGCCCCGCCAATTATTTTTTCAATCGCTCGATTTCGTTGAAGAGCCACGCGCGGGCGTAGGCCCAGTCCCGTTCCGCCGTGCGGCTGGAAATTCCAAGGACCTGGGCGGACTCCTCGAGCGTCAGGCCGATGAAGTAGTTCATTTTGACCAGCTCGGCTTTGCGCGGGTCGTGGACTGCGAGGGCATACAAAGCCTCGTGCAGGGTGAGCAGTTCCTCATCGGCCGCGGGCGCGGCGATGTCCAGGGCCGCCGCGTCCGAACTGACTTTCTCGAGGCCGCCCCCGTGTCGCTGCGCGCGACGCCTCCGAGCGCGCTCGATGAGGATCCGCCGCATCGCCTCCGCGGCGGCCGAAAAGAAGTGAGCGCGGTTCTGCCACGCCGGCTGGGCGTCGCCGCCGAGGCGCATCCACGCTTCGTGGACGAGCGCGGTGGGTTGAAGGGTCTGTCCGGGGGCTTCCCGCGCCATCTTCGCCGCCGCGACTTTCCGCAGTTCGCCGTAGACGAGGGGAAGCAGCCGATCGGCCGACGATTCCTCGCCGCGCCCGACGCGTTCTAGAATAAGGGTAATGTCACCGGACTGCACGGGCGATTGGAGCGAGAATAGCCGATTCTGGCCTCTCCCTTGCGTTGGACGCAAGTGCATCTCCCTAACGGCCTACTTGAACCTGGTTCCGTGCGTCATTCAGCCCGAGGCGGTCGGCCCACGACTGGAGAGCTGCCCGGTCAAGTGAGTCGCCGCTGGCATGAAGGATTCAGCGCGCGATCTCGATCCGGCGCTGCTCCGCAGAAAATTCGGGTTGCGCCTGCCTTAGGCCGGAATCCATCAAACCATGAGCCTGCCGGTTCATGGCCACGGCCAGTTCCAACTTTCGCGACGGCGACATTCGCTGGAATATAGCCGATTGGACCGCATCCGCCTGCGAAAGGTGGTTTTCGGCCGGATAGTCGGGCTCTGGAGAATCTTGGCCTTCCGGCATCATACGAATCAAAAAATCTTCCTGCTGCTCCCCTCGCGCAAGCTGGAAGCGCTTACCCCGAGACTGCTTCAACGGTTCGATGTTCACGGTTTGCCGGGCGAGCGTGGGCAAAGCACCCACGCGCAACGGCACAAAAAGAGATCGCCAGAGGATTTACCGTATTCAAGCAGCGCGCCAGATGAACTTCCGTAACGCCATTTGGCCGCATAGGTCTGTATTCGGCGTCCATTCGTAAGATTTTTGCCACACAAGTCGGCGCAATTGTCACGCCAATCCCGGCAGCAACGAGGCCGATTATCGTCTGCCAATGCGGCGCCTCCTGTACGATCCGAGGACGGAACCCTCGCCGCTCGCACAATCTCATCGTTGCCTCCCACGCAAATTCCCCAGCCGAACGTGAATAGAAGACAAATGGTTCATTTTCCAACTTCCCCAAAGGGACAACGCGGTATTGGGCTAGAAAATGCCCCTTTGGGAATATGACAACGAACGACTCATTCATAATGGGCTCCAAATGCAGCTCGGACACCGGACCAGGATCCCGGACCAATCCGACATGAATGTCACCTTTGCGGAGTCCCTCTATTAGCTGGCTTGTGTGTAATTCATGGAGCTGAAGGCGGACATTCGGAAATTTCCGGCGGTACGCACTCAAAGCGTTGGGTAATCGAGTGAGCATCGCAGAACTGACGAAGCCTACGGACAACGATCCTAGTTCACCCTTCGCAACGCATCGTACATTATCTAAATCTTCACTCACTCTGGCCAGTATGTGCTGGGCGCTTTGCAGCAGGGCCTCGCCTGCTAGGGTCAGCTTCACTGAGCGGGAAGTGCGCTGAAATAGCGCGTGACCTACCAGGTCCTCAAGCCGCCGGATTTGATGCGATAATGGCGGCTGAGCAATGTGAAGTCTTTGAGCCGCCTTTCCAAAATGAAGTTCCTGCGCCACCGCTACAAAATAGCGCAAATGGCGAAGCTCTATCTGGTCATCCATACGCGAATTGTATCAATCAATATGTACACAGTATTGGACCTTCTGAACCCGGGTGGCTAACGTAACGAGAACAGCGGAACCTCATGAGCCCCCTGCCTGAAAACAACGATCCTTCGGGGCAACACGATGCTGTCGTTCGATCATTTCGACCCGGGGATGAGGCTGCGTTCCACGATCTCAACGAGTCCTGGATCCTGGAATCCTTCTCGATGGACGACAAAGATAAACAGATACTTGATGATCCGTTGACCCATGTTCTGAAACCAGGTGGCGAAATCTTCTTCATCGTGCGGTCTGAATCCATGCTAGGATGCTGTGCGCTGCTTCCTTTGGGAGATCGATCTTGGGAAGTTGCGAAGATGGCAGTCGCGAAAGCGCATCGCAGTCGTGGACTCGGCCGACACCTGTTGAGTAGGGTGATCGAGCATGCGAAAACAGCGGGCGCGCGCAAACTCTGTTTGAAGACCAGCAGTATTCTTCAGCCGGCAATTCACCTGTACAAATCGATGGGTTTCCAAATCGTTGCTCAGGAATCCTCCAGGCTCTGCCGGAATGCACGTGCCGATGTGTTTATGGAGCTTCTCTTATAGTGGATAGGATTGCCCGCCGCACATAGAGGAATTCAGTCCGCGGGAGCCCGCTCAATTCCTCAATCGATACCAGAGCGCCGCTTTGCCCGCGGCAGGAGACGCCGAGAGAACTTCCCCGTCCGTCGTCACTTCGATGCCGTGGGTCCCCGTGGTCTCTAGATAACCCAATAGCGCGCCGGAGTTGTGATCCAACTTGATCAGCCATCCCGGCGGCCCATTGGGCCCGCGTGGGATGCTGGATAGCCAAATCGCATCTTTATCAAGCTTCAGCCCGAAGGTTTTGCCGTACTGAGACCACTCGCCGAGATAGTTTCCCTGCAGATCGAAGCGCTGGATCCGTCCGTTTTCCCGGTCCGCGACGTAAATCACTCCGTTCTCATCAATCTGAATCGAGTGCGGCAGATGGAATTGGCCCGGACCCGTGCCAGGGCTTCCCCATTCGCGAATCTTCTTTCCGTCCGGGGTGTACTCCAGGATGCGGGCGTTTCGATAACCGTCGGCGATGAAGAGGTGGCCGTTGGGCGCGAACGCAATGTCCGTCGTGCCACAGAAGGCCACCCGCGGGGTCGGCAACACACCCACCGAGATTTCCAGGAGCTTCTTACCCTCCGGGGTGAACTCATACACCATCGAACTGGCGGCATCGGTGGTCCAGATGTGGCCCTGAGGATCGATGCGGATCGCATGCGGCGTGCTGTACATGCCATTGCCCCACGAACGAACGATCGTTCCGTCGCGGTCCACCACAATCACCGGATCCACCTTTGCATTCCTTTGCAGCAAGTAGATCAGTCCATGACGATCCGACGCCACCCACGATATCAAGCCCGTGGGCCATCCCTTGATTTCAGTTTGCTCCAAGGGCAGTTTCGGGGCGTTCTGCAGAAGCGATCTCAATGCGGTGTTCTGGCTCTCCAATTTTGTCCGCTCTTCGGGCGTCAGTCGATCCAATGTCTGAGCGGAGACGACGACGGCCGCCCAAAAGAAACAAAACGACATCCGCTTCATGATAATTGAGTTCTAGGCATGATCTGCGTCAATGAGTTGTCCCACCGCTTCCCCCGCGCAAGCCCGAAGCGTTTCCAACGCCGCCCCACCCTCCAGGCAAATCCCATTTTCCAGGGCGTCCGCGGAACCACCACCTGCTTATTTCCCAATGACTAAACTTCGACTCGGTATCATTGGCCTGGGGACCATGGGGCAATCCCACGCCCGCGCCGTTCTTGCCGGCCAGGTTTCGCGGGTCGAACTGACCGCCGTTGCGGATGTCGATCCGGCCCGACTCTCCGCCTTCCCGGAGATCACCCACTTTGCCGATGCCAAGAGCCTCATCCGATCTCGGCTGGTTGACGCCGTTCTGATCGCGACGCCTCACTACCATCACACCGCGGCCGGCGTCGCGACTCTGAAGGCAGGGCTTCACCTGCTGGTTGAGAAACCGGTCTCGGTTCACAAGGCCGATTGTGAAAAGCTTGTCTCCGCCCACCAAGGCGGCCGTCAGGTCTTCGCTGCGATGTTCAACCAGCGCACCGATCCCTACTATCTCAAGCTTCGGGAATTGCTCCAAAACGGCGAATTGGGCGAGGTCCGTCGGGTCAATTGGATCATCACCAATTGGTTTCGCACAAAAGCCTACTACGCTTCGAGCAACTGGCGCGCCACGTGGGCCGGCGAAGGCGGCGGCGTCCTGATCAACCAATGCCCCCACAACCTCGATCTCTTCCAATGGCTCTTTGGCATGCCCATCCGGGTGCGCGGCTTCTGCCGGTTCGGACGGTACCACGACATCGAGGTCGAGGACGACGTCACCGCCTACTTCGAACTAAAAGGAGGTGCCCATGCGACCTTCATCGCCTCGACAGGCGAGGCGCCCGGGACGAACCGCCTCGAGGTCACCGCCGAGGGGGGCAAAGTGGTCATCGAGAACGACCGGATCCATTTTACGAAGAATTCAGTGCCGATGTCCGCCTTCAGCGCGACCACCTCGGAAGGCTTCGCGACTCCCGCAGCCTCGGACGTGCCGATCTCGGTCGATGGCCACGGTGGGCAGCATGTCGCGATTCTCCAAAATTTCGTCAATGCAATCCTTGACGGTACGCCGCTGATAGCGCCGGCGGCCGAGGGGATCAATTCCGTAGAACTCGCCAACGCCATCCTACTCTCCACATGGACGGACAAGACCGTCGAACTTCCGATGAATGGCGCCCTGTACGCGCGTTGGCTCAAAAAGAAAATCGCCGGTTCGAAACTGGAAACAAAAGTCCCCGGGTAACCGCCCGCGAAGATGGATCTAGTTTTGGCTCGGCGCAGGGATCAATCCACGCCTGATGAAAGCCTGTTCCAAGTCGAGCGGCCGAATGGGTTTGGAGACATAATCGTCCATCCCCGCCTCCAGGCACTTCGTCCGGTCGTCCGTCATCGCATAAGCGGTGAACGCGATGATCGGTATTCGGGGGTCCACTCCCGGCACACTGCCTTCGCGGATCCGCCGGGTCGTCGCGTAGCCGTCAAGCCCGGGCATCTGACAATCCATGAGAATGGCATCGTATTTTCCCTCGGTCAGCCGGTCGATCGCCGCCAGCCCGTCGCCGACGATATCGACCGAGTGTCCCATGCGCTCGAGGATCCGGCGCGCGACCGCCTGGTTTGTGCGATTGTCTTCCGCCATGAGCAAGTGAAGGCGAGGCCCAGAAATTTCGCGCTTCACGGGCGCCGGGTGAGGCTCGGAGGATCGGGCCGAGGTCATTGGCAACCGGGCCTTCCCACTTAGTACCGTCTCGAGACAGAGCCGAAGCTGCTCAACGCGCACAGGTTTGTACACCACTCCGGAATAGCCCGCAGCCGTCAGCGCCGGAATATTAGCGGGGGGATTGGCTGGAACCAGCAGGATCAGCGGCAGCTCCCCAAATTCGGGAATAGCTCGGATCTGGCCGCCTTGTCGGACCGGATCGCCCGCCTCCGCCGGGCCATTGATCATCGCTGCGCGACAGGGAAGATCATCTGATGGCGGCGCCGCGAGGAGCATGCGGCCCTCATCCACAGAGGCCACTGAGTCAACCCTGAGCCCGAATTCCTCAAGCTGATGCGCCAGGATCCGGCGTTGAACCGGATGAGCGTCGATCAGGAGAATCCGTGCCGGCGCATGCGCCAGCGGCTGCAATGGGCACAAGGCGCCCTCCCCTCGGGCGAGCGAGAGCTCGAACCAGAACGAAGACCCGCGATGAAGCTCACTGGAAAATCCGATCTCTCCACCCATAAGGTGAATCAGCTGCTGGGAGATCGCCAACCCGAGGCCGGTTCCGCCGTAACGGCGTGTCGTCGTTCCGTCAGCCTGGGTGAACGCCTGGAAGAGGCGCTTCTTGGCCTCATCGGAAATTCCGACACCGGTGTCGCTGATTTCGCAGCGGAAGGAAACGCGATCCGGCGTCTCGGTGGATTTTTCGATCGCGACCACCACCTCGCCCACCTCAGTGAACTTTACCGCGTTGCCGACCAGATTGATCAAGACCTGGCGCAGCCGGCCGGCGTCCCCGACCAGGGGAAGGTCCAGCGAGGAATCGAAGGCGCCGATCAGCTCAATTCCCTTGGAATGGGCCCTGGGGGCGAGGAGGGTCAGCGCGTCCTCGACCGCCTCGCGCAGGCCAAACTCCACCAGCTCGATCTTCAATTTCCCGGCCTCGATCTTTGAAAAATCGAGGATGTCATTGATGATATTCAGCAGGCTCTCCGAACTCTGCTGGATCATTCGGTTTATTTCCCGCTGGTCCGTCGTGAGCGCGGTGTCCATCAGAACACCCGACATTCCGATGATTCCGTTCATCGGTGTGCGAATCTCGTGGCTCATGTTTGCCAGGAATTCCGACTTTAACCGTGAGGCCGCGAGGGCCTCGTCGCGGG
>Ga0302325_10032082_pt1 | contig 10794 bp, 10 predicted proteins | sample Palsa_T0_2_FD_201948 | JGI IMG/M metagenome (GOLD analysis project Ga0302325, IMG submission 201948) | Peat permafrost microbial communities from Stordalen Mire near Abisko, Sweden - Palsa_T0_2 | ecosystem: Environmental > Terrestrial > Soil > Palsa > Peat permafrost | place: Sweden: Abisko... | reverse complement strand
GCGACTGGCAAGCGTTACCGGAGCGCTCGCGCGATGCGCTCGACTCGCTGCGCCAAGGGACGGCGTCAAATACCGGGCTGATCCTCAATCTCGCGGTGAACTACAGCTCGCGTAGCGAGCTCGAACGGGCAGTCCGCGCAATCGCAACCGACGTTCGAAGCGGGAAACTCTCGCCCGAGCACATCGATGATGCCTTGATCTCGTCGTACCTCTACACGGCGGGCGATCCCGACCCCGACCTGCTGATCCGTCCGGGCGGCGAGCAGCGCCTTTCCAATTTTTTGCTCTATCAAGCCGCATACAGCGAACTGATCATGAGCGACGTCTACTGGCCGGATTTCTCGGGTGAACATCTCGCGCAGGCCGTGCGCGATTTCGCTCAACGCCAGCGGCGCTTCGGAGAGTAGCGCGCTCGGTGAGGCGGATCGTCGTCGGCTTGATCCTGGCCGCCGTTGGTTTAACGCTCGTGGCGAACGTGTGGACGTTCGACGTGTTCGTGCTCGTCCTGGGCGTGATCATGCTCTACGAACTCAACGCGCTTTGCGAGATCAAGGGCCAGCCGCTCGAATATCCGGTTGCGATCGTCGGTGTCGTCGGCTACATCGTGCTTGCGATGTTCGATCTCTTGCACAAGTGGGAAGGCGTGCTTCTGGCCGGAATCACGATCGCTAGTTTTTCGATCGGCATGTACAGCGCCGACGAGAAGGGCTACTTCGCACGCACCGCTTACACGCTGCTCGCGGTTCTCTACATCGGCAAGCTCCTCACCTATTTCATTTTCTTGCGTTCGATCCCGAATCTGGGCATCTGGTGGACCTACGACGTCGTGGTGCTCATTGCGCTCACCGACATCTGCGGGATGGTAGTCGGTTCGCTGTTCGGCCGTCATCAGCTCACTAGGATTTCGCCGAAAAAAACGGTTGAAGGTTCGGTTGGTGCACTGCTCATCGTCGCGGGCGTCGGCGCCGCGGCCGCGGCGTTGGTTCCGCAGCTGCATTTGACGGCTTGGCAAGGACTGACCCTGGGTCTCGCGACCTCGATTGCGGCGCAGGCCGGCGATCTCGCCGAGTCGGCGCTCAAACGCGATGCCGGCGTCAAGGATACCGGGCAGATCATCCAAGGGCACGGCGGCGTGCTCGACCGTTTCGACTCGTACCTTTTCGGCGGCATGGCGTACTTTGGCACCTTACATTTGCTCGGCGTCTTGGTGGTTCCGCAATGAGTAGCAGCAAATGAGCAAAAAGCGCGTCGCCATTCTCGGATCGACTGGTTCGATCGGCACGCAAGCACTCGATGTGATCGCGGCCCATCCGGATCGCTTCAACGTCGTCGGACTCGCCGCGGGGCGCAACGTCGCACTGTTGCACGAGCAGTGGGAGCGCTTCGACCCCGAAATTGCAACTAGCGCTGCCGACGGACCGGCCGGCCTGTTGCGCGTCGCGATCGAAACGCGACCCGACATCGTGCTCGCCGCGACCGACGGCGCCGTGGCCTTCGACGCGGTGCTTGCCGCGATCGAGCGCGGCACCGACGTGGCCGTCGCCAACAAAGAACTGATCGTCGCGGCCGGCGAGGTCATGCTGGATGCGGCGGCGCGCAGCGGGAGCCGTCTGCTGCCGGTCGATTCCGAGCACAGTGCCCTGTTCCAGTGCCTCGTCGGCGAGGACCCGGCCAGCGTGGCGGCGATCGTGCTGACCGCCTCGGGCGGGCCATTCCGCAATGCCAGTGCCGCCGAGATGGCCGAGGCGACCCTCGAGCGGGCGCTGGCCCACCCGACCTGGCGCATGGGCACCAAGAACACGATCGATTCGGCCACCATGATGAACAAGGGCCTCGAAGCGATCGAGGCCAGCCGCCTGTTTGGGCAGCCGGGCGACCGCGTGCTCATTGCGGTGCACCCCCAATCCATCGCCCACGGCTTCGTGGTCTTCACCGACGGCAGCGTCAAGGGCCAGCTTTGCGCCCCGGACATGCGCATTCCAATTGGCTACGCCCTGGCGTTTCCCGAACGGCTCTCAGGATCGTCGGATACGGTGGACCCACTGCGCATCCTTGGGGCTCAACCGGAAGTATCTGCTCTGCGTTATGACTTTGAACGCCCGGATTTCGAACGCTTTCCCTGTCTGCAGCTGGCCTACCGGGCGCTGGCCCGGGGCGGAACCGCCCCAGCGGTCCTTTCGGCCGCCAACGAAGTCGCCGTGCGGTCTTTCGTCGAAGGAAGGGTTCGGTTCGGTGAGATTGCGCGAATCATCGAAACCACATTGGATCGGGTGGCACACCGGGATGCAACCCTCGCTTCCATTCGGGAAGCAGATTCGGAAGCGCGTCTCGTGGCCGCGGAGTACGTAGAGGACATCAGGTGTTGTTAGCAGTCGTTACCCTCGCATCGATCGACAAGATTGTCACGTTCCTCGTGATGCTCTCGATTCTCATCGTGCTGCACGAGTACGGTCATTTCATCGTCGCGCGACGCAACGGCGTGCGCGTCAACGAGTTTGCGGTCGGCATGGGTCCAAAACTCTTCGGATGGGTGAGCCCGCGTAGCGGCACGCTCTACTCGCTGCGTGCATTGCCGATCGGCGGCTACTGCGCGATGGAAGGCGAGGACAACAAGACCACCGAGGCCGTGCAGCAGCGCGATTTCCGCGAGTCGCCGGCGCGTTCGTCGCAAAATTTTCAATCCAAGAGTCCGTGGAACCGCTTGGCGATCATCCTCGCCGGCCCAGTAGCGAATTTCGTGCTGGCCTACATCATTCTGTTGGTCGGCGCGCTCGCGTTCGGGGTTCCAAGCGACCGCATCGACCGCGCAATCGTCTACTCGGTGATGCCGGGTTATCCGGCCGCGACCCATGGGTTGCGGCCGGGCGATCGGATCGTGGACGTCAGTGTCGGCGGCAAGAATGTGACCGACGCGAACCGGCTGGTCGATACGATTCACGGTGCGCTCGGTAAGACCATCGACGTGACCTACGAACAGGATGGGGTCGCGAAGACGATCCACGTTCAGCCGAAGCCCTGCCCGCAAAATGCGAAACAAGGGTGCATCGGTTTCTCGCCGACGCCGGCTTACGAGCGCGTCGGACTTCTCACGTCCGTGCGCTACGCCGGGCTCGGATACGTCGGGATTGCTGACCAAACGTTTTCGTCCCTCGGCTTACTGGTCACACAATTTAGCAAATACGCGGGGCAGGTCTCCGGCCCGATCGGCATGGCGCAAGTCGCCGGCGTGGTGCAAGATTTCGGCTGGGGGCCCTATCTCACGCTGGCGGCGACGATCTCGTTTGCGCTTGGACTCTTCAACTTGTTGCCGGTTCCGGCGCTCGACGGCGGACGCGCGGCGTTCATTGTTGCCGAACTGCTGCGCGGCAAACCGGTCGATCCGGATAAGGAAGCGCTCGTGCACGTCGCCGGCTTCGCCGCATTGATGGCGCTGATACTGCTCGTCGCCTTCCACGACATCGCCAAGATCTTCTCGGGCCAAGGAGTATTTTAGTGATCCGTCTCCGGCGCAAATCGAACCCGATCTTCCTCCAGAACAAGACCGGCAAGTCCGACGCCAAGAGCGTGTGGATCGGCGGCGATCATCCGGTCGCGGTGCAGTCGATGACGACAACCGATACGGCTGACGCCGATGCGACGCTGCAGCAAATCTATGCGCTCGCGATGGAAGGCTGCGAGATTGTCCGGGTGACCGTCAAGGATCCGCCCGACGCCGCTGGATTGCCGGCGATCGTCTACCGTTCCCCGGTGCCGATCGTCGCCGACATTCACTTCGATCACAAGATGGCGCTCGCGGCCATCGAAGCGGGTGTTGCCAAGCTACGACTGAACCCCGGGAACATTCGCGACCCCAAGAAGGTCGTGGAAGTTGTGACCGCGGCCAAAGCGCGCGAGATTCCGATTCGTGTCGGCGTCAACATGGGTTCGCTCGCGCCGGATCTCGAGAAGACGCTGGGCCTTACCGCTGAGGCGATGGTCGAGTCCGCGCTTCGCCACGTGGCGCTTCTCGAAGAGCATGGCCACACCGACATTGCGATCTCGCTCAAAGCGCATGACGTCATGACGACGGTTGCCGCGTATCGTTTGATGGATCAGCGTCTGCGCGAGCGCAATACGCCCTATCCTTTGCATTTGGGCATTACCGAAGCCGGCCTCTTGCGCGACGGCACGATCAAATCGTCAATTGGCCTGGGCATTCTGCTGTTCGAAGGCATCGGCGATACGATTCGCGTCTCGCTCGCCGCCGATCCGGTGGAAGAAGTGCCGGTATGCTGGTCGATCCTCAAATCACTCGGCCTGCGCGAGAAGGGCTTTGAGATCACCGCATGCCCGTCATGCGGGCGCGCCGAGATCTCGGTGCTCGAACTGGGGCGCGCGGTCGAGGCGATCGCCAAAGAGTACAGCGCTCCGGTCAAGGTGGCCGTGATGGGGTGCGTGGTCAATGGACCGGGCGAATCCAAGATGGCCGACGTGGGCGTCGCGGGCGGCAAGGGCAAGGGCGCGATTTATCGCGCCGGCGAGCTGGTCGGCACCTATCCCGAAGACGAGCTGCTCGGCATGCTGCGCTTGGAAATCGAGAAAGTGATCGCCGAGAAATATCCCGACTACGCGAGCGAGATCACGAGCGGGGTGTCATGACGTACAACAAGCCGTCGGTGCGCTCGCTAGTTTTGGTGGCCGTGGCCGCGATGACGGCCTCGACGATCTTGGCCTTTTCGCGTCCGGTCGATATGGTCGTCGACGGTCAGCACGTGGAGAGCGACGTACCGCCGGTTTCTACGCCGGGGAACCACATTTTCGTTCCGGTTCGGTCGCTGTCCGACGCCTTGGGAGCGCAAACGTCGGTTGACGGTTCCAACATCTATGTCGTGCGCGGTACCGAGTCGCTGCGCTTACGGGTCGGTGATGCTCACGCATCGATCAACGGTATGCCCTTCACGCTCGAGCACGCGCCGTTCCGCGTGCGTGGCCGGGTTATGATCGGTCTGCGTGCGATTGCGCGCGCCTTCGGCGTTCACGCTGCGTACAACGCGCGGACCGCGCGCGTCGACGTGATGACGCCGGGTATCGGCGAGGCGGCACCCGCGCCGCCTGCCCAAGCCCAGTAGAAGTTACTCGACGACGCCGCCAAGTACTATCCCGGCGCCGAAGATAGCCGCCTTCGCCTTCGATTCCGCTTCGGCGGAGATCGCGAGGCACAGGTTCGTTTCGGATGATACGCTTGCCGGTTTTGGCATCATCTTTGCGGTAACGCCGGCGTCTCGTAGCGCCTTTCCGGCGATCATCGTATCGGAATTCGATCCGAAGTACAGGATGATGCCGGAGATCGTCGTCGTCATCGGGCCGCGACCGCCGTCCGCAGTTCATCCAGCTGAGCTTGCAGAGCGGCTTTCTCGGCGATTTCGTCCGCGATCGCTTCGGCCGTAGCCTTGGTCGTGTAGTTCATGACCTCGTCGATCCGTGCAAAAAGCGCGGCAACCGTGTTGGTGATCCAGATGAGAACGCCGCATTCCGCCACCACGCAAATCGCATGGAGCGCGACGCGATCCAGGCCTTCCTCCGGAAAGACCGCCGAGGGAACGAAGAGATCGAAGAGTAGATGGTGCACGGCGGTAAGTCCAGCCGAGATGACGATCGGGCGCCAATCGACGTAGCCGACGAGCATGGCGAAGACGGCGAAGAAATACATATGGTAGTCGATTTGCCAATTGCCGTGTCCGGAGATGCCGCTGAGGTCACCGCGTCCGGCGTAGACGAAGGCGATCGGCCCGAGCGTGATGGCGATCGCGATAATCGAGCGTAGCGCGATTCCATCCTTCATGGTGCGGGCGCAAATTGTGGCGAGAACCGCGACGACGGCTAGGAACGCTACCGGGCCAACCCAAGGGTTGCGCGCGTTGAGAGCCACGAAGGCGACTGCGAGGACATGGAGCCAGATAATGATCGTATAGAGCTGTGTTGCGCGCGCGCGCATGCCTGCCAGGGTCAAGATACTCTCCTTAGTATAGTGCATAATCAATGCGGCCGATTCCTCGGCCGCATTGATCGTGTGGTGGGCTTTTTAGGGTTAACTGGGTGTTATGCTGCGCCGCGCCGGACGCGTTCGATTTCGGCTTGAAGCGCCGCGTTGTCGTTGAGATGTCCGGTGATCGCTTCGGCGGTCGCGCGCATCGTGAAGTCCACGAACTCATCGACGCGGTTGAAGATCGTCCGTGCGGCCTTGGTGATCTGCACGAGGGTGATGACCTCGATCAGAGCGCACACCGCTTGGATCACGAAGCGATCCATGCCTTCGGCCGGGAAGACGGTCGACGAAGCGGCGAGCGAAGCGCCGACGCCGTACGCGGCGGCGAGGGAGGCCGAAATTACGATCGGGCGCGCGTCGACGTATCCGACGAGCATCGCGAACACCGCGAAGAAGTAGAGGCTCGAGTCCGCATGCCAGTTGCCGAACCCGGCGACGCCGAACATGATCGGTCCGACGGTCAGTGCGGCGGCGACGATCGAACGGAGAACGATTCCGTCCTTCATCAGCTTGGAGCAGATGGTTGCGGCTGTTGCCGCTGCCCACAGGATAAACACGGGCGCTAGCCACGAGTTACCCGATGCGATCGCGATCGCTGCGGCCGCGGGGATGTGAAGCCACGTAAGCACGACATAGAGCTGCGTGGCGTGGGCGCGCAAATGAGCCAGTGAGAACGTACGATTCGCGGCCCGTGAAAACAGGGTAGCCATGGTAGCACCTCATTAATTACGCTAAATCACACCCAATGCGATAATCGGCTGCTTACGACTTCAGTACGCAACGCTAATGCGTTGATAACGGGGGGCTTACAAAAGGTTAACCGTCGTTGGTGTCTGCGCTTACGCGGCGTTTACACGAGCTATACGAATTGCTCGGAAATGCCCTCGGGCTCGACCACCGGCTCGATCTGGTCGGGGTCCGATTTTCGGAACCCGTAGCTGAAAAAGAAGACCAGGCCGACGACCAGGGCGATCGCAAACCAGGTCCAGGTGCGGGCCGAGAGGCCGAACACGGCGAGAAACAGCGACATCACGATTCCCAGAATCGGGAAAAGCGGGACGAACGGCACCTTGAAGGTGCGCGGAAGGTCCGGTTTGCGCTTTCGCAGGTAGAGCACCCCGGCGCAGACGACGGTGAACGCAATCAGCGTTCCGATGTTGACCAAGTTGAGCAAGTCGGTGAGCGGGACGATGAGGGTGAGCACGGCGACGGCCGCTCCGGTGATCATCGTCGTGCGCACCGGGGTCTTGAATCGAGGACTGATCACCGCGACGGCCGGGGGCAACATCTTGTCGCGCGCCATGACGTAGAAGATGCGGGTCTGCCCAAGAAGCGAGCTGAGCGCGACGCTGGTCGTGCCGGCGAGCACGCCGATCGTGATGATCGCGCTCACCCACGGCATGTGGAGCGGAGCTAGGGCATAGACCAGCGGATCCTTGGTCGGAACCTTATCCCACGGGACGGCGCCGATGAGGATGACGGCGGTGGCGCAGTACAGGACCGTGCCGATACCGAGCGCGCCCATCACGCCAAGTGGAATATCGCGCTGTGGCTGCTTGCACTCTTCGGCGGTCGTTGTCGCCGTATCGAAACCAATGTAGCTGAAGAAGACGAATGCGCTGACGGCGACGATTCCGTACGGCTGCGCGGAGGACGAGTAATCAGCCATTCCGCCGAACGGCTTGAGCGCGCCCAGACCATACGGCGCGAAATTCAAGAAGTGAGCCGGATTGAATAAGAAGATTCCGGCCGCAATAAAAACCAGAAGTGCACCGATCTTGAGGACGACGAAGATATTGTTGGTCGTCGCCGTTTCACGAATGCCGATCGAGAGCAAGACCGAGAGAGCGATCACGAAAAGCGCGCCGACGACGTCGCACTGTGAGTGCGCCAGATCCCAACTCGTGGGCATCCACCACGGACCCGTAAAGTGTAGATTCGACGTCTGCGCCCAGGTCGGTAAGATGACCCCGATGCTTTTGAGCACGTCTTGGATCGCGGCGGAAAATTGCTGGGCAACCGGCGCGGCGCTGATTCCGTATTCGAAGATCAACGCAAAGCCGATAATCCACGCGAAGAGCTTGCCCATCGTCGCATAGGCGTATGTGTACGCGCTCCCCGCAACCGGCACCATCGCGCCGAGCTCGGCGTAGCAGAGTGCGGCGAAGAATGATGTGAGACCGGCGAGGAGGTACGAAACGATCACGGCCGGACCGGCTCCGACAACCCCGGTGCCGATGGTGGTGAAGATGCCGCCGCCGATCATCGTACCCAGGCCAATTGCGACAAGGTCTTTCGCGGTCAGCGCCCGCTTGAGAATCCGTTGTTGTGCAAGCGCGCGAAGTTTGTCGACGTTGGTCGTCGCAAAGAGTTCGGAGACGAAGGACATTTCGCGCAGGTTCGCAAGGAGGGCCCATGCGTCCCCCCAGCCCGTATCTGCGCCTCGCGCAGCGTGAAGTCTACCGCAATCGGTGGGTCGCGGTGGAAGTCCACGACATCGTGCATCCAACCGGCGCCGGTGACGCCTTTGTACTGGCGCGCCAAGCGCGATTCGCTGCCGACTCCCACGTTCTCGAGATCGTCAGTTTCCCTAACGGCGGAACTGAAAACTAAAGTAGATCGAGCGGTACGGCAGTCCAAATTGTTCGGTGGCTGCGCTGCCGATGAGCGGGACGTACGCGCTTGCGGGCGCGTACGCATTGAGCGGAGCGGGCACGCCTTCGCCGATGAGACCGGCGATGTTTGCCCATTGGTTGAAGAGATTGAACACGGCGACGGTAAACGTCCCGCGCTGCCCGACCGGTGCGCTCACCTGCACGTTGCTGTAGTTGTACGCGGGCAAATTCTTCGTGTTGTTGCTTGAGACGGTGTAGACCGTGTAGCGCGTATCGACGAGGCCGATGGTTCCGTCCAGCGCGACGTTAGCGGTATGCAGGGGCACGCCTTTGATCTGACTGCCGATGACGTCGGTCAGGTTCGATTCGAGCAATTGCTGTGGCGCGTTCTTGAGCACGCTCGAGGTGAGCGCCCAGTCGTAGTCGACATAGATGCGACGATTCATGCGCCATCGCCCGGAGAGGTCGGCACCCCGCGCCTGCAGCGTGCCGACGTTGACCGTCCCGGTGACGCCGAGCGTATAGTTGCCCGCGCCGCAGGTCGTGGTGAGCAACGAATCCGCAGTCGTGATGTAGGTTGGGTTGATACCGCCCGTTCCGGTCTGCGAGAGCGGCGCAATGGTTGAATAGAGTTTGTCGTAGACATTGACGTTGTAGAGTTGAAGCTGCGTAATCGAATCGCCGGACCAAGTGTGTCCGTATGCCAGTTCCTCGTCGACGCCGCGTTCCGGCTTGAGGTCGGTGGATGGAGCGGTACCGATCGAGTTTTGACCGCTGCAGACATAACTCGTTCCACCGCCGGCGCCTTGCAGCGTGCCCAGGGCCAGTGCGCTCGGCGTAAAGGGTACATCGATGTTGTCCGAGGTCGGCTCGGTTGTCGTCGCGCCGATCGCTGCGCGCACGACGTCGCGGGAATTAACGCGGTCGAGGAGCGAGATCCGCGGATCGAGATAGGATGAGTTCGTCGCGCTGGCGTGCTTGGCCCAAAGGTTGAAGAAGGTCGTCAGGGTTGAGTGGCGCGGCTGATAAACGTCGCGCACGAAGAACGCGGTTTCGTTGGTGAAGGGCGAGCTGTACGACGGGCTGCTCGAAATCGTTTGGTAGACATAGGCGTTGTTGAGATAGCTGTAGCCGAAGGTGAAGTCGTTGTCAGTGCCGGAAAAATCGTCGTCGAGAATCGTGCCGCTGGATTGCACGCGCGAAACAGTGGTCTTGGCTTTCGCCGGCGTCGGAAGATTCAAACGGTACTGAGTGTCGTCGTAGAGCGTGGTGAAGCCGTCCAGTGCGATCGTGCCCGCCCCGGCGCGGTGCGTGACGTCGAGATCTTGGTAACCGAAATTAAATCCTTGCCATGCGGCGCCGCTTCCTTGCCAGCCGGTGGTCTGCGCTGCGCACTCCTGTGGTGACGCGCTACCTTGCGCTTCGCAGCGCGCGAGCGCCGTCGCATAGGGAAGGTAGTCGCCGTCGCCGTTTCCCGTTTTGTCCTCCCAGTACGAACTATTGACGTCGGTAAAGGTGGCATTTGTCTTTGCGTCGAGCGCATAGCTGAACTTGATCAGCGCGGCCCGCGAAGTAACCGATGAATCGTCCACGTAACTTGCCTGCGCGCCGGCTTGGTAGAACGTCGCGTTGCGAAACGGCCCGTCGAGGCCCGAAACGCCGTAGGCCAGCGCGTAGCCGAGCTTGCCGTCAGTGCCGGTCGCCGCGACGCTGCTCGCCAGACGCTCGAACGAGCCGAACCCTTGCGTGAAGCTCGCGTGCGCGTTTGGCGTCGTATCGAGCGTTTGAAAATTGACCACACCGCCGATTGCATTGACGCCGAGGATGTTGCTTCCACCCGAGCCGTACAGCACTTGGATGTCGCGAAACGGAAAGACCGGCGAGAGTTGGTAGTTGTATCCCCCTTTGATGCCGTAGCCGATCGGATGCCCGTCGATCGCTGCGACCGTCTCGGGTTGGCCGATGCCGCGAATGTTGAGGTCGATATCGTCGCCGAGCGCGGCGGTATCGCCGTTGATCCCATTGTTGACACCGGGCAGCGTGCGCAGGGCATCGCCCGCGCGCACGACGCCGATCGCCTCGAGCGTTTCCGTGTCGAGCGTCGCCGTGATAACGCTGGATTGTTGCAGACTCGAGCTGGATCTGGTCGACGTT
>Ga0302325_10032081_pt1 | contig 10794 bp, 9 predicted proteins | sample Palsa_T0_2_FD_201948 | JGI IMG/M metagenome (GOLD analysis project Ga0302325, IMG submission 201948) | Peat permafrost microbial communities from Stordalen Mire near Abisko, Sweden - Palsa_T0_2 | ecosystem: Environmental > Terrestrial > Soil > Palsa > Peat permafrost | place: Sweden: Abisko... | reverse complement strand
GTCTTTGGTCTGGTCCTTTACGTTCGAGTGGGGTACGCTTGCGCGGGGCGTGGATGTTCGGTTCTCTGCGTCGGTGGTCATCTGGTTGTTCCTCCTGAGGCCGCCGGTCCAATGGAACGGTGGAATGGGGCATGGCCCGGCGATCCACGGCGAATCGAATCGATGATAGCTCTCCAGCGCGAGTTCGTGTGTCTCTTTGGAGTCACAGTGGCTAATCCGGGTTGAGCGGGTCAAAAATCTCCGCAGGAGTTGTTTGGAGCAGGCGCTGCGAGCGCGTGAGCCCCGCAATGGCCTACTCTGGATAGATGACGGATCGTGAACTAGCCCGGCATATCAGCCGCGCGCCGGGACAGAAGGCAGGTTACAAGCAACTGGTGCGCGAGCTGGGACTGGGCGGCGGAGCGCAGCGGCGCGAGCTGCTGGAGCAACTGGAGCGCATGACTCTGCGCGGCGAATTGGCCAAGGTCGATCGCGAGCATTGGAGGATTCCTTCGGCCGAGCCGAGTGTCGGAGCTGGGTCTAGGGAGAAACATACGCGGGAGAATCTGGCGGCGGGGCGGCTCGACCTGCACCGGGATGGCTTTGGCTTTGTGCGCCTGAACCCGCAGCCTGGCGCACGGTCTAGCGGCGACGACGATATCTTCATTCCACCGAACGAGATCAATGGCGCGATGCAGGGGGATCAGGTGCTGGTTGAGGTTGGGCCGCCGAAGCCCGACGGCCGGCGCATGGGGCGCATCGCGCGGGTGCTGGAGCGGCGCAACCCAACTGTGGTGGGTGTCTTTCATTACGCGCGCAAGGGCCGGCGCGGAGCTTACATCCCCGGCGAGCATCGCGGGAACATGGTCACGCCCTTCGATTCGCGCATGACGCAGCCGATTCTGATTCCCGAGGGCGCCGAGGCGCCGGAAGTGGAAGACGGCCCAGGAAACCAATTTGCGCATCGCGTGCTCGGCGCCGAGGCGCAGGCGGCCGCAATCCACGACGATCTGGAAGGGCTGGTGGTGGATGTCGAGATCACCAGTTGGCCTACGCCTACCAAGCCGGCTTTTGGCCGTGTGATCGAAGTGCTTGGCGCGCCGGATGACTTTGGCGTGGATGTGGAGATGATTATCCGCAAGCACCAGCTGCCGCGGATCTTTCCTGAGAATGTGCTGGCGGAGGCGCGCAGCGTGGCGCATCTCGACGCCGCTGAGGTCGAGCGGCGAGTGAATGCCGGGCATGATTTTCGCCACGAGGCAATCGTCACAATCGACGGCGCGACTGCGCGCGACTTCGACGACGCCGTGCTGGTGCGCGAGCATGAGGATGGTGGTTGGGAGCTGCAGGTACATATCGCCGATGTGGCTGAGTATGTGCGTCCCGGCACCGATCTCGATCTGGAAGCCCGGCTGCGCGGGACCAGCGTTTATTTCCCCGATCGCGCGATTCCCATGCTGCCGCAGGAGCTTTCCACGGACATCTGCTCGCTGCGTCCAGGCGAAGATCGCCTGGTGTTGAGCTGTCTGATGCGATTGACGGAAGATGCTCGCATAGCGAGTTTCGAGATCGTGGAAGGCGTGATCCGTTCAGCGGCTCGCATGACGTATACGGATGTGCATGCGATTCTCGAAGGCGACGGGCCTACGCGCGAACGCTATGAAGAGCTGGTTCCGGGTTTCGAGCGGATGCGGGAGCTTGCTGGGCGACTGAACAAGCGGCGCACGGAGCGCGGCAGCATCGATTTCGATCTGCCTGAGCCGATTATCGAGTTCGATTCTGAAGGCCAGATGCAGGGGGTCTCTCGCGCCGAGCGCACATGGGCCAACCGGCTGATCGAGGAGTTCATGCTGGCAGCGAACGAGTGCGTGGCGACGTGGCTCGAAGATCTGAGTGTGCCGTCGATCTACCGCATTCACGAGAAGCCCGACCCGCGCCGCGTGGTCGATTTCGAAGATGCCGCTGCTGCCTTCGGGTATTCGCTTGGACTGGGCGCGCTGCCGGTGAAGAAGTTCCAGCCGCGTGGGGATCGCCGCGAGCAGCAGCGGAGTGGACGCAATCAGCGCGATGCGCGTTCGTATGAGGTGCCGGAAGATGTGCCGGTAACACCGCGCATGTATCAAAAACTCTCTGCGCGGATTGCCGGCAAGCCCGAGGAGCGGATTCTGAGTTACTTGATGCTGCGCTCGCTTAAGCAGGCGCGCTATTCCGAAGTGAACGAAGGGCATTTTGCGCTGGCCGCGCCGAGCTATACGCACTTTACTTCGCCCATCCGGCGCTATCCGGACCTGATCGTGCATCGCATCAGCAAGGCTTTGCTGCGTGAGGGTGTTTCGGGCAAAGGCACGGTTGGCGAGGATCGTCATCGCTCGCCCTGGTCGCACGCGAATGAAGGGCTGGGCGCCAAGTTTGGGATACGCGATCTGCGGCCGCCAAAGTCAAACACTCATGTAGCGATTGACCCGCCGATTCCTGAGGCTGAGCTGGCTGCGATTGCCTCCGAGACCAGCCTTATGGAGCGCCGCGCCGCCGACGCCGAGCGCGAGTTGGTGGAGTGGAAGAAGGTTCGCTTCATGCAGGACCGCGTGGGCGAGGAGTTCGAGGCGATGGTGCTCAACCCCGCCAAATACGGGCTGTTTGTGGAGTTGAAAGACCTGTTTGTCGAAGGTCTGGTGCCCATCGAGACGATGGTCAGCGACCGCTTTACGTATCGCGAAAATACGCGCGAGATTGTCGGTGTGCAGACCGGGAAGGTTTATAGCGCCGGCGACCAGGTGCGGGTGATTCTGGACCGCGTGCTGGCGCTCGAACGCAAGCTGCAATTTGCGCTGGTCGAGCCTCCGCCGCTCTCTACAAAGAAGGGTGGAACGGTCGCCGGGAAGCCTCCCAAGAAAGCTGCGATCGCTAAGGCTGGCAAGGCGAAGGCCTCCAGACGAGAAGCTACGCGGCCTGGCGGCAAGCGGAAGTTTTCCAAAAAGGGGCGGCCGAGAAAGTAGCCGATGCTGTCGTTTTGTTTTCTTCCCTTCGCAATCGGAGTATTCTTTGCCTATGACGTATCGCGTTGTTCTCCAACAATCCGAGGAAGGATATGCGGTTTCTTGTCCAGGTCTGCCGGGTTGCTGGTCGCAGGGAGAAACGGAAGCCGAAGCTCTGGAAAATATCCGCCTCGCCATCCGGGATTATGTGGCCGCAGTCGAGGAATTGACTCAGGATGAAGAGACGCGCCTTGTCGAAGTCGCAATCGCTTAACTGGATTCATGCCTAAACTTCCGGGGATCAATCATCTTGACGCAGTGAGAGCACTGGAACGGGCTGGATTCCGCATTCTCCGTCAGAGCGGGCACATTGTCATGACCGACGGTCAACGAATTCTTACCATCCCAAGGCACAATCCGGTCAATGCATTCACCTTGGGTGGAATCATCCGCGATGCGGGCCTGACGATCGATCAGTTTCGCAAACTCATCTGAATCTTTTGCATAGCATCCCCTACAATCAAGACAGGAGCCCGATCACGATGGCACACATGGTTTTTTGCGTTCGCAACAAGAAGGAGATGGAGGGGCTGGATGAGCCGCCTTTCGACTCCGAGTTTGGACAGAAGATTTACAAGAATGTTTCGAAGCAGGCCTGGGCGGAGTGGGCCGAGCGGCAGAAGATGCTGTTGAATGAATACCGCCTGCAGCCCTGGACTCCGCAGGCGCAGAGCTTTCTGGTGGAGCAGATGCAGGAGTTCTTCTTTGGCGACGGCGCGGCGCTGCCTGCCGAGTACGTTCCTCCCAAGCACTGAGCCGCTTCCAAACGCTTCGAGGTTTGGGCTGCGCGCTCGTGTAAACTAATCAAGAACCCCCATGCCGGCTCTTCCCGAGCCGGCTGCACTGTGTCGGGACGTGGCTCAGCCTGGTAGAGCACTCGCTTGGGGTGCGAGGGGTCGGCAGTTCAAATCTGCCCGTCCCGACCATTTAATTCCATCTTTTAGGACTTGCGCTCAGACAGCTGTTCCCGAGTTGTCTTTGCCTTTGTATTTCTCGCGCCGTTCTACTTCATCTTCCGCTTCGCGGACGCGCTGAGACTGCAACAGATGGAGAGCGAGAGAAAATCCCACATGGAAGCGTTCCCGGCAGAGCCGGCACCGAACGGGGAATTGGAGCAGAGCGAGACGGGGCAAATCTGAAAAACGCAACCGCGATGTCCTGAATTTTGGCGTACCGCAGTAGGGGCAATTCATAGTGAAACCTGTCCTTGGTTGTCGGTGAGGGACCCGTTGCTGTCATGGGAACCGTCAATTTAGACCGCTGAAGTGCGACTCTGTACCCAAACGGTAGCATAAAACTGTCCCGATGTTATTAAAGAAGTAAACTCGAACCGGTAGTGTGGTTACTAAAGTGCACGGAGATCGCGTTACCCAAATCTCTTCGAACCGGCAGGCAATCATGCAGATCACGGCTCTCGATCCGCCGGAAAACTGTTTCTACGACGGAAACAGCGGATCGGGCGAGGTCTTGAATGTGGTGAGGCGCGAGCGGCGGCGATGAATTGTGGGCTCTTCCACGGACAATTGCCGCGCTAGATCGCGAAGCTCGGCGCGCACGCGGCCGATGGCGGCAATGGCGCCATCCAGGCGTTGCTGGGCCTGTTCGCTGGTCAGCGGCAAGACTCCCTGCTTGACGCGTGCGCGCGGGGCGACCTCAAGCGCCTGCCGCGCGCCGGCCAGCGTGTAGCCTTCGCCATGGACAAGCTGCTTGATTCTCAGGGCCAGTTCGACTTCGCGGCGGCGGTAGAGGCGTTGTCCGGTGCCGCCCTTGTTGGGCTTGAGATTGGGGAACTGGGTCTCCCAGAAGCGGAGAACATAGGGTTCCACTCCGCAGATGCGGGCGACGTCGCCAATGCGGAAATAAAGCCGGTCGGGGATTTCGGTCGTGGGCGCGTGGCGCTTTTGGGCGGATTGTGCAGCCATCCTATCCTCCAAAATGGCACTTCGCCCACCCCCCTCGCGAATGCCGTTGGCGCTTTTCCGGCCGAGCGCAGGGCCGCCGGAATCAAGCCGTCCCCCTGAGTATAGGCTACGACCTACGGAATCGGGCAGTGCAATATATGACACCTCTTGCCGATTTGCGGTTCTCAGAACCTGTCCAAAAACTCGGCACAGGAGTCAAGACTCCGCAGCGAGAATCGTAGCCGGGCAGATTGGAAAGGCTATAAAAAGCTATAGGTACAAAGTATCCCACCTTAGCCACAAAAACAACGACGTGGCGAAGGGGCACCCGCCTTTGTGGTTGGATGGGAGTTCTTGGACAGGTTTTCAGGCGGACAGCAGCTTGTCGATCGTGGGAGTAAGTTCCGCTGGAGCCGTGGCTGAGGCGAACCGGTTCACGACGTTGCCGGCGCGGTCGACCAGGAACTTGGTGAAATTCCACTTGATGGAGTTGAGACCGATGGCTCCGAGGATGCCGGGCTGCTCTTTTTTCAGGAATTTGTAGAGTGGATGGGCGTTCGGTCCGTTGACCTCGATCTTGGCGAAGATGGGAAAGCTTACGCCGTAATTCAACTCGCAGAACTGCGCGATTTCCGCTTCCGTGCCCGGTTCCTGCGCTCCGAACTGGTTGCAGGGAAAGCCGAGAACTACCACGCCGCGGTTTTTGTATTGCTGGTAGAGCGTCTCCAGGCCTGCATATTGGGGCGTAAATCCGCACTTGCTGGCAGTGTTCACGATGACCAGCACCTTGCCCTTGTACTGGGCCAGGGGCACTTCATGCCCGTCGACGGAAAGGGCTGAAAACTCATAAACATTCTGCGGAATTGCATCGGTCATGCAGCATACCTCACGAGATTGTCGATCCTGCGTCTAAAGGATGCAGTTCCCGTTGGGTTTGACTCGAAGCATCCGCAAACGAATCCGGCCCCGTTCCGATAGACTGGAAGCGGCACAGGCAGGAACTGCGGATGCCCGGACGGCTCCCGGGTTCGGTACTGCGCAGCGCGGGGTAGATGGGGCAGCAAGCATATCGAATGCGCGTTGAAGCTGGAAATGCAGCAGGGAGCATGGGGCCGGGCTTCATTGCGATGGGCTGGTTCGATACCGGTTCATTTGGGATGAGTTGGTGCGGTCCAATATAATCAGTCTTTCCCAGATCGGAAAAGAGATCAGGAACTGAGATCAGGAACATTTTTGAGCAGTGAGGGTGTGCTTATCTTTCCCGTCAAGTCGAACCATGCACCGTACCGGGCACCGCACCGGGCACCGTATTCGTCCAGTTGCTCGCCGCAGGGTTTCGCCACGGTGAAGTCCGGGCACACCCGATTCCGCTCCCCGGTCGCCCTGTCCCGCCTCTTCGCGGTGCTGCTGCTGGCGGCCGCGGGCGTGGTTGCGCTGGCCCAGTCCCTGACCATCGAGCAGATTCGCGTGATCGGCAACCGCCGCATCCCCAAGGAGACGATCGTCGCCCGGCTCTTTACCCATGTGGGCGACACCTACGACCCGGTCTCCATTGAACGCGATTTCAATTCGCTGTGGAACACCAGCTACTTCGAAGACCTGCGCATCGAACGCGAAGACTCCGAAAAAGGCATCATCCTGAACATCTATGTGAAGGAAAAGCCAAATATCCGGGAGATCAACTACAAGGGGTTGAACTCGGTTTCGACCTCCGACGTGCTGGATCGCTACAAGAAGGAAAAGGTTCCCTTTTCGCAGGAGAGCCAGTACGACCCGACCACGGTCAAGCGCGCGGAGACGGTGATCAAGGAACTGCTCGCAGAGCATGGGCATCAGTTCGCGACCATCAAGACGGAAGTGAAGAATATTCCTCCGGCCTCGGTGCAGGTGAACTTCAATATCAAGGAAGGTCCGACGGTCAAGGTCGGCGAGATCAAGTTCGTCGGCAACACGCACATCAGCAGCCTGGTGCTGCGGCGCGCCATGAAGAACCTGCGCCCGGTCGGCATTCCTTACTCCATCTTCCTGGAAAATCTCTTCGCCAAAACCTTCGACAGTTCGCGGCTTGAAGAGGATGCGGAGCGCGTCCGCCAGGCTTATCGCGACAAGGGCTATTACAACGCCGCCGTCGAGCAGCCGCGCACCCAGATTCGCGATCAGGGCGGCCTGTCGCTGCTGACCTTCCGGCCCAACAAGGGCAAGCGCATCGATATTCTGATGCCGGTCGAAGAGGGCGACCGCTATAAGCTGGCCGGGATTCACTTTACCGGCAACAAGGCGGTCACCAACGTTCGCGCCCTGCGCGGCACCTTTGCCATCAAGGATGGCGACTGGTTCAGCGCAACGGTGATGGCCAAGGGCATGGAGAACCTCAAGAAGGCCTACGGCCAATTGGGTTACATCAACTTCGGCGCCATCCCCAATGCCAGCTTCGACGAAGCCAAGAAGACTGTCTCGCTGGATATCGACATCGATGAAGGCAAGCCCTTCTATGTGGGACGGATCGAGATTCAGGGCAATACTCTCACCCGCGACCGCGTGATCCGGCGCGAACTGATGCTGCAGGAGGGCCAGGTCTACAACTCCAATCTCTGGGAGCTGAGTCTGCTGCGCCTCAATCAGCTCGACTACTTCGACCCGCTGCACGTCGATCAGGATTCGGAGGCTCACCAGGATACCGAAGCCGGCACCGTCGACCTGCTGCTCAAGGTCAAGGAAAAGGGCAAGAATTCGATCGGCTTGAACGGCGGTGTCTCCGGTCTGTCGGGCGCGTTCCTGGGCTTGAATTATCAGACCAACAACTTCCTCGGTTTGGGTGAAACGCTGAGTGTGCAAGCCAACCTGGGCAACATCAATCGCCAGTTGCTCTTTGGATTCACGCAGCCGTACTTCCGCAACCGGCCGCTTAACCTGGGCTTCCAGGCCTTCGACACCAAGTCTGACTACAACTCAGCGAAGGCGCTTGCGGGCACCACGGGCCAGTCGGCGAACCTGACCGCGCAGCAGTCGTCTTTGCTGCAGAACTACAACAATTCGACCAAGGGCGTGAATTTCTCGCTCAGCTATCCGCTGCCCCGGCATAACTTCCAGCGGGTGGGCTTCACGTACTCGTACACCGATTCGTCGATCACCGCTTTCAGCACCGCGTCGCAAAACCTCTTTCAGAACATCGCCTTCCGTTCCGGAATCCAGGGGCAGAACGCGCTGAACGGCATCGTGAACAGCTCGGTTTCGTTGACCTATATCATGAACACCATCAACAACCCGCAGCGCCCGAGCGGCGGCAGGGAATTCTCTGCCGTGCTGCAGGTGGCGGGCGTTGGCGGCAACGTCCGTTATATCTTCCCGGCGATCGCCTACAAGCGGTTTACGCGATTCAAGCTTTTTCTTCCCGACCCCACCGGACACAACATCCTTGGCTGGCGGTCTGAGTTGAAGTTCATCCAGGGTTACGGCGGCGATGTGGCGCCGCCCAACAACCGCTTCTACGCCGGCGGCGAGGCCGATCTGCGCGGATTTGAGATCCGCACTGCAACGCCCTACGCCTACATTCCCAACAAGATCAACTTCAACCTGACCAATCCAGATGGAAGCTGTGTTCCGCGCGACCCGAACAACCCGCAGTTGAACCAGTGCATCCAGGTGCTGCTGCCGGTCTATAGCGTGGTCTCGGTGGGCGGCGACCTCAACTTCACCAACAACATCGAGTACCGCATTCCCATCGCGGGCCCGGTCACCTTTGCTCTGTTCAACGACTTCGGCATCGATTCGGCGGTGAATCACGAACAGTTGAAAGAGAGCCCGGAAGGCGCGGCCAGCCTGAATGCTCCTCTGTATGGCTGCCCGGTGTACAACAACGGCGCTTGCGAGGGCGGCACGCAGATCAAGTTCAACCAGTTCATCCGGCCGCTGGACGGCACCAACTTTGTGCCCCGCATGTCCACGGGCGCCGAGTTCCAGGTCATCATGCCGGTCATCAACGCGCCGTTCCGCATCTACTACGCGGTTAACCCGCTGCGTCTGTCGGAGCAGGCCAACGGCCAAAACCTGATCACCCGCGCGATGTTCCCGCCGGGCGGCGCAGGCGACTACTCCTACGCGCAGGCGCAGCAGTTGTACGGCTCGCGCTACCAGTTGCGCGAACCGGCTAAAACCTTCCGCCTGACGGTGTCCACGACCTTCTAAAGCGCAGGTCCGATCCAACCCAAAAGAGGCTGCCCGCGGGCAGCCTCTTTCCCATTGCGCACGATTTCTTTCGGGAACGACAGAACGAAAAGCAAAAGCAGAGGCGATCTCACGCAAGCGCAACCCGATGTATTCGTTTGCCAATCAATTCGGCGTTCTGCCGCATCGATTGAGGTGAAAAAGATTCAAATTCCCGGCAAGATTCATCTCCCGATGGTTTGCACATCCCCATCCTGCCTCCTATAATCCAAATAGTTCCTGCTGACGTCTCTGTCCGCGTCTTACTGTAGTTTCGCTTCTGTCGTTCCGGCCGAGCTGAATCCCGTAAAGACTCCAGAGGTTTGACAGGAAGCAATGTCTTGCTTCCCCGAAGGAATGCGGGCACACACACCAGGAACACTGAAGGAGTTTCCGATTCAAATGAAGCGTACTCTTGCCCTAGCAACTCTGCTGGCTTCAGGCCTTGCCCTGACAGCCGCTGCCCAAACATCGGCGGCTCCTGCCGCTGCCTCAGCCGCTCCCGTCGCCGCTGTTCCAGCCAAGGTGGCTGTGATCATGTTCCAGGCCGCGGTAGCCCAGACCAACGAAGGTCAGCGCAGCTTCTCCGACGTGCAGAAAAAGTTCGAGCCGAAGCAGGCGCAACTGAAGACTCTAAACGACGACATCGAGAGCCGCAAGAAGCAATTGCAGGCCTCGGGCGACAAACTGAGCCCGGCTGAGACCGCCAGCCAGACCAAGAAGATCGACGACGAGACCAAGGAATTGCAGCGGAACGCCGAGGATGCGCGCAACGATTATCAGGCGGCAATCGGTGAGATGTACAACACCCTGGCGTCCAAAGTATTCGACGTGGTCCAAACCTACGCCAAGGACCAGGGCTTTACGCTGGTGCTGGACGGCAGCCAGCAACAGAGCCCGATTCTGTGGGCTGCTGAGACCACAGACATCACCAAGCCGGTGATTGCGGCCTACAACCTGAAGTCCGGCGTCCCGGCACCTCCGGCACAGTCGTCTGTACCTGCGGCGCCAGCGCCCACCAGGCAGGCTCCGAAGGCGCCTGCCGCTCCCGCTCCCAAGAACTAGTTGCGGGAGTTGGACAGCTTCAGTGGATAACCCGGCGGCAGAAATTACCGCCGGGGGATCTACGGACAGGTTACTTTTTGGTCGAGAAATTTCGTTGCCAGCGCCCCGATTTGGAGCTACTATTCGGCAACAGAAAAATGCGTGAAGTCTCCGCCCAAAGCTGTGGAAAATTTTGTGGATTTCTTTCGCACCCGCTTCGTAAAAACTCCCGAATTTGCACTTGCCAAAGGCCAAAGTATTTTGCTTACAGCTTTAAGTCCTTATTTTTGAACAGCCTTAGACTAGGAAATGTTCAATTAGTTCCATTCTGAGCGATTGCGAACATCCGCTTTCCCAAAGCTGAGCTTTCCACAATTGCACATGAACATCCGATGACTCCCCGAGAGGGAATCTATGCTTGAGGAGGTCGTTGCGCGGCCCCCTTCCTGCGTTTAGGACTGGCTGTCTTCTCCGACTCGCAGCACGGCCAGGAAGGCTTCCTGCGGGATGTCGACTTTGCCGATGCGCTTCATCCGCTTCTTGCCCTCTTTTTGCTTCTCTAGCAACTTGCGCTTGCGGCTGATGTCGCCTCCATAACACTTGGCGATGACGTTCTTGCGCAGCGCTGCGAC
>Ga0302325_10032080_pt1 | contig 10794 bp, 11 predicted proteins | sample Palsa_T0_2_FD_201948 | JGI IMG/M metagenome (GOLD analysis project Ga0302325, IMG submission 201948) | Peat permafrost microbial communities from Stordalen Mire near Abisko, Sweden - Palsa_T0_2 | ecosystem: Environmental > Terrestrial > Soil > Palsa > Peat permafrost | place: Sweden: Abisko... | reverse complement strand
GTTGTCGCTTGAGGCCGCGGGTCGAACCCACTTTTCGCAACACCGCCAGACGCGACGGTGCCTTGTCCGGGAAGAGCATCGACATCTTCAAGAGCGCCGCGAGCGGCAGGAGTCGCCGCGAGAGACGACCGGCCCCGATGGCCAGGAGCCCGGCGGTCCCCAGCACCGCGATCCACCACAGAGCTTCCGTGGCGAGGGTGTGGCCTCGTGGGACGAGGTGGGACACGACGAGGGCGGCCGCGGCAGACACCGCAATTGGCACTGCGATGACCGATGCCGAAATGAAGAAGCTGGTGCGCGAGAACGATTTCCACCGACGCCCCGAGTCGAGATGCTCGTCGGCCATCAGGCCCACCCGCCATCAGGCCCCGCACCCACCGTGAACTGGAGCGCGGCGCGGCTGCGGGTCATCCAACCAGGATCCCAAGGAGGAATCTCCTAACTCCCGACGGCCACCCAACGTCAGCCCAATTCCTGAATGAAATGCAACCCCGGGGTGCGATGATGCAACCCCGGGGTGCCCCGGATCGTTCGCCGCGGGCGCGGCGTGTCTACTCCGGAGCGTGACGCCGTGATCGAGTTATCACTGGCCGCCCCGGCGCGTCGAACAGGCCTAGCCGCGCCCCTGCAACCTCCGGGCGGCGATACGGTGCCGGCGCAGCAGATCGCCGATGCGACCGTCGACGACCTGCCCGTCCTCGACGACCAACCGGCCGCCCACGACGGTGTGCCGGGCGGAGAGCGGGCCGCAGCGCAGCCACGCCTCGACCGGGTCGGTCACCGCGCCGGCGAAGGGGATACCGGTCAGCGGCCAGCAGACCAGGTCGCCCACCGCGCCAGGCCGAAGCACGCCCAGCTCGCCCTGGCGGCCGAGGCAGGCCGCGCCGCCGAGGGTGGCGATCTCCAGCGCGTCGCGCGCCCCCATGGACGCCGGGCCCGAGCGCACCCGACCCTGCAACATGGCGTTGCGCGCCTCCATCCATAGCGAGGCGCTGTCGGTGGAGGCCGAGCCGTCACAGCCCAGGCCGACCGGGACCCGGGCGCGAAGGAACTCGGCCACGGGCGCCAGGCCCTGGGAGATCATCATGTTCGAACTCGGGCAGTGCGCCACCCCGACGCCGGCCGCGCCCATGCGGGCGATCTCCGCCTCGTTGGGGTAGACGCAGTGGGCCACCCAGGTGCGGTCGGACATCCAGCCGACCGCTTCGAGGTGCTCCAACGGCCGCCGGCCGTAGGTGGCGAGGCAGTAGTCGTCCTCGTCGGGGTCCTCGGCGATGTGGGTGTGCAGCCGCACGTCGAGGCGCTCGGCCAGCTCGGCGCTGGCCGTCATCAGCTCCGGCGTCACCGAGAAGGGCGAGCACGGAGCCAGCGCGATGCGCACCATGGAACCGTGGGAGGGGTCGTCGTAGCGCCGTACCGCCTCCTCGGACTCGGCCAGGATGGTCTCCTCGTCCTGGCACACCTCGTCGGGAGGGAGTCCGCCGTCCTTCTTGGAGCGGCTCATGGAGCCCCGGGTCGGATGGAAGCGCAGGCCGATCTCGGTGGCGGCCTGCACCTCGGCGCCGAGCAGGTCCCCACCGCCCCGCGGGTGCACGTAGAGGTGGTCGGAAGAGGTGGTGCAGCCCCCGAGGGCGAGCTCGGCCAGCCCGATCCACGTGGAGAGGTAGACCGACTCCTCGTCGAGGCCGGCCCAGATGGGGTACAGGGTGGTCAGCCAGGTGAACAGGTCGGCCTTGGTGGCCGGGCCGAAGGAGCGGGTCAGGTTCTGGTAGATGTGGTGGTGGGTGTTGATGAGCCCCGGGGTGACGAGGCAGTCCCGGGCGCGCACCACCTTGTCCGCCGCCGGCTCGTCTCCAGGCGGCCCCACGGCCACCACCACGCCGTCGTCGACGGCGACCCAGCCGCCGTCTATCTCGAGGCCGTCGTCCATGGTGACCACGGACAGGGTGTCGCGCACCACGAGGTCCATCGGCTCGGGGCCGACATCGCCGGCTGGACTCATACGTGGCTCCGTTCGGATGGTCGCGTTGTCGGGTGATCGGGTGATCGGGTGATCGGGGGGTCGGGTGATCGGGTGGTCGGATGGGGGCTGCGCCGCCATCATGGCGGAGCGGCGCCCCGGTGCTCAAGGCCGGTCGCCGACGTCGCCGTCGGGGTAACACGACGTTCACACACCGGCAAAGCCCGAGACATGTTCCCTCCGTACCATCCGGGGAGTGAGCGTCACCGCGCCCCGCTTGGCCGTCCCCGGTGACGAGGACGAGGCGCCCCGGCGGCGCCTGACACTCCGGCGCGAGCGGGAGAGCGGTGGCCGCCGCCCGTGGGTGGGCGGGACCATCGGGATCCTGGCCATCATCGGCTTCTGGGAGATCATGGCCACGCTGACCTTCGGCGGTCGCCACGTCATCCCCACGCCGCAGTCGGTGGTGGCGACCATGTTCCACGACCCGGGCTACTCGGTGTGGGCCAACCTCAAGATCACCGCCGTCGAGGCCGGTCTCGGGTGGCTGTGGGGCAACGCCATCGCGCTGACGTTGGCCTTCCTCTTCCTGTTGGCGCCGGTGCTCGAGGGCCCGTTGCTCAAGCTGGCCCTGGCCAGCTACTGCATGCCCATTGTGGCCATCGGGCCCATCCTCTACGTCGTCCTGTCCGGGTCGGGCCCGCGCATCGCCGTCGCCGCCATCTCGGTGGTCTTCACCACCCTCACCGGCGCGCTGGTGGGGCTGCGCTCGGCGGACGCCCTCAGCCTCGATCTCATCCGGGCCTACGGCGGCGGCCGGTGGGCGCAGCTGACCAAGGTGCGCTTCAAGGCAGCGCTGCCGGCCACCTTCGCCGGCCTGGCCATCGCCGGCCCGGCCGCCGTGCTGGGCGCCATCATCGGCGAGTACCTCGGCGGCCAGACCGGGTTGGGCACCACCATGGTCCTGGCCGAGCAGGCCTTCGACCTCCAGCGGGTGTGGGCCATCGCGCTGGTGGCCTCCTTGCTGGCCGGTGCCGCCTTCATGGCCACCACCATGGTCGGGCGCCTCGTCACCCCCTGGGCGCCGCGGGCCCGGGCGAGCCGATGACCATCGACCTGGCCGACGCGCTGAGCGGCCTGGACACCGCCACCCCGTCCCGTGACCCGCTCGACGGCGGGTCGGGGGAGGGGGACTCCCGGGCCCACCGGGCGGCGCGCCGCACGCTGCGCATTGTGCTGGCCTCGTTGCTGACCATCGCCGTCACCCTGGGGGTGTGGCAGGGGTTCATCTCCCTCTTCCACCTCAACCCCTACTTCGCCAAGGGCCCGGGCGACGTCTTCGACTTCCTCTTCCGCGGCCCCGAGGCGGGGGCCAACCGGCATCTGATCCTGTCCAATCTGGGGGTGACGTTGTTCGACGCCATGCTCGGCTATGTGGCCGGAACGGTGGCCGCCATCGGCGTCTCCCTGGCCATCGTCATGAGCCGCTCCGTCGAGCAGTCGGTCATGCCGGTGGCCATCACCCTGCGCGCCGTGCCCCTGGTGGCCATGACGCCGGTGCTCGTCCTCATCTTCGGGCGGGGGCTCTTGTCGGTGACCATCATCGCCGGCCTGGTCTCCTTCTTCCCCACGCTGGTCAACATGGTCTTCGGCCTGCGCTCCGCACCCGTCCACGCCTTCGACCTGATGCGGGCCTACGGCGCGTCGGACGCCACCATCCTGCGCAAGATCCAGTTCCCCTACTGCCTCACCGCGCTGTTCGCCTCGGCCAAGATCGCCGTGCCCGGCTCCATCGTCGGCGCCACGCTGGCCGAGTGGCTGGCCACCGGCAACGGCCTGGGCAACCTCATGCTGGTGAGCTCCTCGGACTCGCAGTGGAACACGCTGTGGGCTTCGGTGGCCGTCATCACCATCACCTCGGTGCTCATGTACAACGTCGTCGCCCTGGTCGAGCGCCCGGTGGTCGAGCGCTTCCGGGCCGCCTGAGCCATGGGCGGCGTCCTCCTGCAGAACGGCCGCATCATCGACCCCTCGGTCGGGCGCGACCAGACCGGGGACCTCTTCGTGCACGACGGGCGCATCGCCGAGCGGCCCGAGCCCGGAGAACCGGTCGAGGTCGTCGACTGCTCGGGCCTGGTGGTGACGCCCGGGCTCATCGACATGCACACCCACGTGCTGCCCGGACTGGGGGACTTCTGCGTCCCGCCCGACCAGGTGGGGGTGGACATGGGGGTGCCGGTGGTGATCGACGGCGGCACCAGCGGCGTCGCCACCTTCGACATCAGCCGGCGCGCCGTGATCGACCACCCCGAGACCCGCACCAAGGTGCTGGCCTTCATCGACCCGGGCCAGCTCTACCTGGCCACCAAGGACTTCATCTGCCACCGGCTGCGTATCGCCGACGACCTGGCGAACCTCGACGCTGGAGCCCTGGCCTCCAGCATGGAGCGCAACGCCGAGGTGCTGGTGGGCCTCAAGGCGCGGGCCTGTCACGTCGGCGACCCCGAGCACAGCCCCTTCTTGGCCGCGGCCCAGGAGGCCTCGGGCGGCAAGCCGGTCATGGTGCACCTGGGCCGCTTCCCCCACACCCCGGTCATCACGCCGCGGGCGCTGTGCAACAGCCTGCGCCCCGGGGACATCATCACCCACGCCTTCCGGGGGGCGGGGGGGATGATGGGGCCGGACGGCAAGGTGGTCCCCGAGTTTCGCGACGCCGTCGACCGCGGCGTCGTCCTCGACATGGGTCACTCGGGCACCGACTTCCGCTTCCGTGAGGCCCGGCGGCTGCTCGACCAGGGCTACCTGCCGGACACCGCCTCGACCGACCTCAACGTCTTCACCACCGCCGGACCGGTGTTCTCCCTGTGCGAGAACCTGACCAAGCTGTTGGCCCTGGGGGTGGAGCTCCCCGCCGTGGTGGCCATGGCCACCACCAACGTGGCCCGGGCCATTGGCCGGCTCTCGGAGCTGGGTTCCCTGGCCGTGGACCGCCCGGCCGAGGTCAGCGTGGTCCGCCTCCGCACCGACGGGCCGTTCCCGGTGAGCGACGGCCACGAGGTCATGGACTCCCCCCTGGCGGTGGAGCCCGTCGGCTGCCTGCGGGCCGGGGCCTGGGCCCCCGCCCTCCCGGTGGCCAGCTTCGCCTCCCACGGCCGGAGCTGGACCGAGCCCCCGTCCGATCAGGACTGGTGAGTGCCCACCCAGGAGGAGCTGACCGACGCCCTGGCCTGCTTCTGGCACCCGGTCTGCACGCTCGACGAGCTCCAGGGTGCGCCCGGCGGCGTGTTGGCCGTTCGGCTCCTCGGGCGGGAGCTGGTGGTGGCCGATCTGGGCGCGGGCCGCCTGGCCTGCCTGGTCGACCGCTGCCTGCACCGCTCCACCCGCCTGTCCATCGGCTGCGTCGAGCAGGGGACCATCCGCTGCGCCTATCACGGCTGGCGCTGGGACCAGGCGGGGGCGTGCGTCGAGATCCCCTCCGCGCCGGGCACCCCGATCGCCGCCCGGGCGGTGCTGCCCTCGTTCTCCACCGCGGCGCACCACGGCCTGGTCTGGGTGCGCCTCGACGACCGGGCCGGCCTCCCCGTGCCGCGCTGTCCGGGCTTCGAGGACCCGACCATGAAGATGGTGGCGGGCGAGCCCTACACCTGGCCGGTCTCGGTCGGCCGCCGGGTGGAGAACTTCACCGACCTCAGCCACTTCGCCTGGGTGCACGACACCACCCTCGGCCGCCGCGACCAGCCCGTCCCGCCCCTCCCCGAGGTGCGCCGGCACCAGGGCGCGTTGCGCTTCGAGTACACCTCGCCGGAGCTCGACGACCAGTCGGCGGTCGCCCTCATGGGGCACAGCGACTACCACGTCGTCATGCCCGGGACGGTCAACATCGAGTTCGCCATCGCCGGGCGTCCGGGCGTCCGCCGCCACCTGTGGATGACGGCCTCGCCGCTCGACGCCGTATCGTGCCGGACCTTCTGGTACCTCGGCCGCAACGACCCCGACGGCGAGCCCGACCAAGAGTTGATGGAGTTCCAGGACCTGATCCTGGCCCAGGACGCCCCCGTGGTCGGCAACCAGGACCCGCTGTTCCCGCTGGGGCCGGCGGAGCTGAGCGTCAAGGCCGACCGGGTGTCGCTGGAGTACCGGCGCTGGCTGCTCGAGCTGGTCGGCGCGGCCCGCCAGGGTCCCGAGGCGCTGCGCTCGTCGTTGGGAGTCGTGTGGAAGCATTACGCCATGAGCGAGGGCGCCCCGTGCGACTGAGCCCGCACGAGCAGGACCGGCTGTTGATCCACGTGGCCGCCATGGTGGCCCGCGACCGCCGGGCGCGGGGCCTCGCCCTCAACCACCCCGAGTCGGTGGCCCTCATCACCTCCTTCGTGATGGAAGGGGCGCGCGACGGCAGCGCCGTGGCCGAGCTGGCCGAGGCGGCCCGCCACGTGCTGACCCGCCACGACGTCATGGAGGGGGTGCCCGAGCTGGTGCCCGAGGTACAGGTGGAGGCCACCTTCCCCGACGGCACCAAGCTGGTCACCGTCCACCGACCCATTCAATGACTAGGCCCATTCAATGACCGGCCCCCTGGTGCCGGGCCAGGTGGTGGTGGGCGACGGCCCGCTCCCCCCGGCGGCGGTTCCCGACCTCGTCCTCACCGTGGCCAACACGGCGGACCGCCCCATACAGGTGGGATCGCACTTCCACTTCGCCGAGGCCAACCGGGCGCTGGCCTTCGACCGTACGGCGGCCTGGGGGCGGCGCCTGGCCATCCCGGCGGGGACCTCGGTGCGCTTCGAGCCGGGCATCGAGCGCGAGGTGGAGCTGACACCGCTGCGCGGGGCGCGACGGGTGCCCGGGCTGCGCGGCCTGGCCGGCGGCGCGTTGGACCCCTCCCCATGAGCGACCCCGGGCGCGCGCGCTACGCCGCCCTCTACGGCCCGACCGCCGGGGACCGCATCCGGCTGGCCGACACCGACCTGTGGATAGAGGTCACCGAGGACCGGTCCGGACCGGGTGACGAGGCCATCTTCGGGGGCGGCAAGGTCATCCGCGAGTCGATGGGCCAGGCCATGGCCACCCGGGCGCAGGGCGCGCCCGACCTGGTGATCACCGGTGCCGTGGTGCTCGACCACTGGGGGGTGGTCAAGTGCGACATCGGGGTGCGCGACGGCCGGATCGTCGCCCTGGGAAAGGCCGGCAACCCTGACATCTCCGACGGCGTCCATCCCCAGCTGGTCATCGGGCCGGGCACCGAGATCATCTCGGGCAACGGCTACATCCTCACGGCCGGGGGCGTCGACTGCCACGTGCACCTCATCTGCCCGCAGATCATTGACGAGGCCCTGGGCGCCGGGATCACCACCCTGATCGGCGGCGGGACGGGCCCGGCCGAAGGCACCCGGGCCACCACGGTGACCCCGGGCAGCTGGTACACGGCCCGCATGCTCGAGGCCCTCGACCCCCTGCCGGTGAACGTGGCCCTGCTGGGCAAGGGGAACACCGTCTCCGCCGACGCGCTGTGGGAGCAGCTCCGGGGCGGCGCCTCGGGGTTCAAGCTGCACGAGGACTGGGGCTCGACCCCCGCCGCCATCGACGCCTGCCTGCGGGTGGCCGACGACGTCGGGGTGCAGGTGGCGCTGCACACCGACACCACCAACGAGGCCGGCTTCGTGGAGGACACGCTGGCGGCCATCGCCGGCCGGACCATCCACACGTACCACACCGAAGGGGCCGGAGGCGGCCACGCACCCGACATCATGGTGGTGGCCTCGCTGGGCAACATCCTGCCGTCGTCGACCAACCCGACCATGCCCCACACGGTGAACACGGTCGACGAGCACCTCGACATGCTGATGGTCTGCCACCACCTCAACCCGGCCATCCCCGAAGACCTGGCCTTCGCCGAGAGCCGGATCAGGGCCACCACCATCGCCGCCGAGGACGTGCTGCACGACCTGGGTGCCATCTCCATGATCGGCTCGGACTCCCAGGCCATGGGCCGGGTGGGCGAGGTGGTCCTGCGCACCTGGCAGACGGCGCACGTCATGAAGCGCCGTCGCGGCCCGCTGCCCGGCGACGGCCCGTCGGACAACGCCCGGGCGCGCCGCTACGTGGCCAAGTACACCATCTGCCCGGCCGTCGCCCACGGCCTCGACGCCGAGATCGGCTCGGTCGAGCCGGGCAAGCTGGCCGACCTGGTGCTGTGGCCCCCCGCCTTCTTCGCCGTCCGGCCCCACCTGGTGATAAAGGGCGGCATGATCACCTGGGCCGCCATGGGCGACGCCAACGCCTCCATCCCCACCCCCCAGCCGGTGCTGCCCCGGCCCATGTTCGGGGCCTCGGTGGCCCGGGCCACCAGCCTGGCCTTCGTGGCGCCGGTGGCGCTGGAAGACGGGCTGGCCGACCGGCTCGATGTGGGCCGGCGCCTGGCCCCGGTGGCCGACGTGCGGGCGCTGACCAAGGCGGACATGCCCAACAACGACGCCCGCCCGGACATCGTCGTCCGCCCCGACTCCTTCACCGTGCTGATCGACGGCGACGAGGTGGAGCCGGCCCCGGCCGCCACGTTGCCCCTGGCCCAGCGCTACTTCCTGTTCTGAATGGCGACCTCGGCCATGGCCCTGCTGCTGGCCGACGCCCGGCTGCCCGACGGGTCGCACGCCCACTCGGGCGGCATGGAGCAGGCGACCGACGACGGGGTGGTCACCGGCCTGGCCACCCTGACCCCGTTCCTGCAGGGCCGGCTGGACAGCGCCGGCCGACTGGCCGCCTTCGTGGCCGCCCGGGCCTGCACCCTGGACCCGTGCACCTGGGCCGACCTCGATGCCGAGGTGACCGCCCGCGTCGTCGCCCCCGCGCTCCGCGCCACCTCGCGCCGCCAGGGGCGGGCGCTCCTGCGCACCGGGATGGCCCTGGTGCCCGCCGCGGGACTGGCCGTCGTGTCCGAGAGCGCACCGGAGGGCCCGCACCTGGCCGTGGTACAGGGGGCGCTGGCCCGGGCGGCCGGGTTGACGCCGGCCGAGGCGGCCCTGATCGCCGCCTACGGCACGGTGGTGGTGGCCGCCTCGGCCGCCCTCCGCCTGCTCGGCCTCGATCCGGTGTCGGTGACCGCCGCCCTGGCCGCGCTGGCTCCGGAGATCGACCGCCTCACTTCCGAGGCCGCGGCCGACGCCCAGGGCCCGGCCCGCCACTTGCCGGCGCCGGCCGCCCCCCTGACCGACCTGCTCGGCGAGCGCCACGCGGCGCGAGAGGAGCGACTCTTTGCCTCGTGAGAACGGTCACCGCCACGATCACCACCACGACGACCACAGCCGTTCGAGGCGCGCCGGACCGCTGCGCCTGGGCATCGGGGGCCCGGTCGGGAGCGGCAAGACGGCGCTGGTGGCCGACCTGTGCCGCACGCTGGGCCCGACTCTCAGCTTGGCCGTGGTGACCAACGACATCTACACCACCGAGGACGCCGACTTCCTCCGACGGGCCGCCGTCCTGCCCGACGAGCGCATCGTGGCCGTCGAGACCGGCTGCTGTCCCCATACCGCCATCCGCGACGACATCAGCGCCAACGCCGACGCCATCGCCGGCCTGGAGGCCGCCGTCGGCGCGCTCGAGCTGGTGGTGGTGGAGAGCGGCGGGGACAACCTGACCGCCACCTTCAGCTACGGGCTGATCGACCGGCAGATCTTCGTGGTCGACGTGGCCGGGGGCGACAAGGTGCCGCGCAAGGGCGGTCCGGGCGTGACCCGCTCCGACCTGCTGGTCATCAACAAGGTGGACCTGGCCCCGCTGGTGGGGGCCGACCTGGCGGTGATGGAGCACGACGCCCGCCGGATGCGCGGCGACGGCCCGGTGGCCCTGGTCTCGGTCCGTCACGGCACCGGCATGGGCGCCGTGCGCCAGTGGGTCGAGCGCTGGGTGACCGGCAAGGGGACATGACGCTGGCGCCGGTTCGCGCCGATCTCGACGGCCGGGTGGAGATCGCCGTGGCCGCCGACGGCACCTACCCCACCCTGCACTCGTCGGGCGCCCTGGCGGCGCGCGCCACGATCGACGGGGTCTGGCTGGTGGGGGCGAGCGCCCACCCCATCGGCGGCGACCGCCTGGCGGTGGCCATGGACGTGGGGGCAGAGGCGTTCCTCTCGGTCCACTCCGCCTCGGCCACCCTGGCCCGGGGGAGTGATCCGCCGCGCCCGTCGCGCATGGACATCACGGCCACCGTGGGGCCGGGCGGGACCCTGCACTGGGCGCCCGCCCCGGGCATCGCGGCCAACGGCAGCCGCCACGCCGCCGACGCCGTGGTCGGCCTGCACCCGACGGCCGCGCTGTACTGGAAGGACACCATCGTCCTCGGTCGCGCCGGCGAGCGGGGCGGCTCCTGGTCGAGCCGGCTGCGGGTGGAGGTGGCGGGCCGGCCCCTGGTGGTCGGCGAGCTGGCCCTCGGCGAGGCCTTCGCCGGCTGGGCATCGCCCGCCGTCCTGGCCGGCGCCCGCTGCGTGCAGAGCATCGTCGTGGTCGAGCCCGCTCGACGCGCGCCGGGCCCCCGCACCCACGCCGCCTCGGGCGTCCTCCTCCCGCTCTCCGAGTGCGCCGTCCAGCTCACCACCTGGGGGGCCAGTGTCTCGGAGTGCTGCGCCGTGCGGCGCGCCCTGGCGGACGATGCCGGCCTGCGTGCGTGGGCGGGCGGCGTGCTGGACAGCGACGACTGACCAATTCTCCGGCGCAATTCTTCGGCGGCGAGGCAACCTCGGCCCGGTGGCGGGGGTTTAGATGGGTGATGCATGGCACGGGGCAGGGCTGAGGTGCGACACGAACAGGTTCGCCAGGACTTCGAGCAGTTCGTGGCGGCCTCC
>Ga0302325_10032078_pt1 | contig 10794 bp, 12 predicted proteins | sample Palsa_T0_2_FD_201948 | JGI IMG/M metagenome (GOLD analysis project Ga0302325, IMG submission 201948) | Peat permafrost microbial communities from Stordalen Mire near Abisko, Sweden - Palsa_T0_2 | ecosystem: Environmental > Terrestrial > Soil > Palsa > Peat permafrost | place: Sweden: Abisko... | reverse complement strand
GACGCGGATGGCCAGGTAGGTCGATCCCCACACCAGGTAGACGACTCCCAGCGCGATCCAGCTCAGGACTGGGCTACGGGTATCGACTGCGGTGTCGTTGTTAGCCATGTTCTCATCGTGGACCTGCCAGGCCGGCGCCGCGAGTGGCAGAATCGACAACTTAAGGTAGATTACTGCCATGCACCGGATTGCCATCCCCGTCACGCCGGGCTTGCCGATGTTCGAGCTGGCCATCCCGTGCGAGGTCTTCGAACCCGGCCGGGAGGACTTCCCCGTGCCCTGGTGGTACGAGCTGCAGTTGTGCGCCGTCCAGGACGGTCCGGTCCGCACCGCCGAGGGGCTGCTCTTCGACAGTCCGCTCGGGCTTGCAGAGCTGAGCAACGCGGACACGGTGATCATTCCTGGCTGCGCCGACAGGCAGGACGATCCGCCTGAAGCGCTGCTGCAGGCGCTGCGCACCGCCTACGACCGCGGTGCGCGGATCGCCTCCATCTGCACCGGCGCCTTCATCCTTGCCGCCGCCGGGCTGCTTGACGGCCGCATCGTCACCACCCACTGGATGCACGCCGGCGAGCTCACCCGGCGGTGGCCAGCCGTCCGGGTCGAGCCCAACGTGCTCTACACCGACGACGGCCAGATCCTTACCTCGGCCGGATCAGCAGCCGGGCTGGACCTGTGCCTGCACATCGTCTGTAATGACCACGGGACCAGGATCGCGAACACTCTCGCCCGCCGGCTCGTCGTCCCTCCGCACCGAGAAGGCGGGCAGGCCCAGTACATCGAGCAGCCGCTGCCAGCCAGCGGCGCCCAGGGCCTCGGCTCATCGCTGGACTGGGCCAGGGAGCACCTCGAGCTGCCGCTGACGGTCGAGGATCTCGCCCGCCAGGCCATGATGAGCCCTCGTACTTACGCCAGGCGATTCCGCGAAACGACCGGTACCACGCCGCTGCAATGGCTGTGCGCCGAGCGAGTCCGCCGCGCGCAAGACCTGCTCGAGAACACCGACGACACCATCGAGCGCATCGCCACCTTGTGCGGCTTCGGATCCGCGCACCAGATGCGTACGCACTTCAACCGGATCAACCACGTGACCCCGCACGCGTACCAGCGAAACTTCCGGTCCGGCGCGGCAGCTTAAGACCGCGGCCCAGCTGGCCCCTGCGCGCGGACCCATGCCGGGTCCCGCTTTCCTAGTGTGTAGGTCACTGCGGCGCCGAAGATGATCACGGCCAGGGCGATGACGAGCGGCTCATAGGCCTGGGCGTGGCGGATCAGAACGGCGCCGATGAAAGCGCCCGCGAGCATGGTGACTATCGCGAGCAGACGACGCCCCGCTTTGGATCCGCTGCCGCCGGCCAGGGTGCTGTCGGCGGCGATCCCGGTGATGGTGAGGGTAAGCACGGTGGTGGTCAGGTCGGGGACCGCGATCTTGCGGGCGGAGGCGTTCTGGATGCCCATGGCGATGCCGAGCACCGCGATGAGAGCATAGCGGTATCCGGCCGTCACCGGGCTGCCGCCAGCGGCGAGGATGACGGAGACAGCCAGGAAGAAGGCCTGAATCGCGGCGGCGGAGCTGTGCAGGCGGCCTCGGTGGTCACTGTACCGTGATCCGAGTATGCCGCCGAGCAGGGCTCCGAGGGCAAACGATGCCACGGCGGCCAGGGATGCGATCACCGAGAATCCAGGGACGCCGGCCAGGGCGAAACCCAGGAACACGACATTCCCCGTCATGTTGGCCACGAAGACGTGTCCCAGAACCAGGTAGCTGAACGCGTCGACGAGACCCGTGACCAGCGTCATGCTGAGCAGCAACGGCGGGAGCGGGCCATGCCTGCTGTCGCGATCCGGCAGGATCGTTTCCCGGATATCCGTGAGGAACGCTGTGCTCATCGGGCTGTCCTCCTTCTCGCGTGCGCCAGGTAGGCCGCTGTTTCCTGCTCGCCCTCTCAGGATTGCGGGTTCAGCGGGGCACGACGGGCAGCCTGACGTACAGGCTGGTGCCGCGGACGTGGAGAATCATCACACCGCCTGACTCCAGTACTCCGCGCATTTTAATCGGCGCAGGTCGACTCGTACCAGCTAGCAGGCAGCCGTTGAGTCCGGGTAGCGCCGATGTGCTGTACTGGCTCCGTCGGCATGCTGGAGCTGATGGCCTGGATCCTCGCCGCCGGCGGGGCGGGCCGCGGCAGGTAAGGAGTCGTTATGGCTGGGGAGAATGGCAGCGACGCCCGCGCGACGGTGACGGTGGCGGTGATCGGCGCCGGCATCATGGGTTCGGCGATGGCGCGCAACCTGGTGGCCGCGGGCCTGACCACGCGGGTGTGGGACCGGTCGCCCGCGGCGACCGGCTCGCTGGGTGACGCGGGCGCGGTCGTGGCGCCGTCGGCGCGAGCTGCGGTGCGGGATGCAGACGTGGTGATCACGATGCTGCCCACCGCCGATGCGGTGGAATCGGTGATCTTCGACGACGACGTGGCCGACGCGTTCGCGGACGGATGCGTGTGGGCGCAGATGGGCACGATCGGCGTCGAGGCGACCCGGCGTATCAGGGACCGGCTGGCCGCGCAGCGGCCTGGGGTCACCTTCGTGGACGCTCCGGTGTCGGGCAGCAAGGGCCCGGCCGAGCAGGGTCAGCTGCTGATCCTGGCGTCGGGACCCGCCGCGGCGGCCGACCGGGTAAGTCCGGTGTTCGACATTCTGGGCCGCAAGACCGTGTGGCTGGGTGAGGCCGGCCAGGGCAGCCTGGTGAAGGTGGTCGTCAACGCCTACATGTCCATCCTCATCGAGGGCGTGGCGGAGACGATGGAGCTCGCTGACCGGCTCGGCATCGGTCACCAGCAGCTCGCCGAGGCTATCGAGGGCGGCCCGCTTGACGCGCCGATCGCCGACGCCAAGCTGCACAAGATGGACCGGGGTGACTATGCCGCGGAGTTCCCGCTGGAGTGGGCGCTGAAGGATGTGGACCTCGCGATCAGCGTCGCGGGTGACAAGACGCCGCCGCTTTTGGCCGCGCTCTCTGGCCAGTGGCATGCCGCCGTGGCCGCCGGGTACGGCCGCCAGGACATCAGCGCCGCCCGGCTGGCCCTGGCCAGTCCAACCCGCGCAAGCTAGAACTCCAGTCAGGACCTACAGACAGGCAGTACGGCGGCAGCTAGTGTTTAAGGCCGGAGGAGGCATCGTCGAAGGAGGTCTCAATGGCACCCAATCCCCACGCCACAGATGACAACGAGGCGGGTGGCTCTGATTTGCTCGGTCACGAAGTAGGTGACACCGACGAACTCGGGCACGAAGCAGGTGACACCGACGAACTCGGGCACGAAGCAGGCGACACCGACGAACTCGGGCACGAAGCAGGCGACACCGACGAACTCGGGCACGAAGCAGGCGACACCGACATACTCCGGCCCTAGCCGGGCTGAGCAAATTGATTGCCTGTTCGGCGGGGCACAGGTCCGCGGTCCTTCACGTTGGCGCCTGTGCCCCGCCGTTGTCAGGAGCGTAGCGCGGGCGCCAGCGAGCGGGTGACCCCCGGCCTAGCACTTCCCGGTCGCGCCAGAGAACGCGCTGATAGCGCTGTTGCCCGCTTCGAGCTGTGGCACGGCGCCGCTCAAGTCACCTCCCGCAATAGCCGATCCGGCCGCCGCGTAGTCGACGGTAAGGGTTTTCCACGAGCCGGGGTCGATGGGAGGCAGCGGTAGCGCGGCGGCGGCGATGGCGTCTGAGGCGAGTATGCGGCCGGCTTTCGCGACCCCGGGCAGGTTGCCAGCGCTGCCGTCCGCCGACAAGGCCCCGGTGTCCGCGTACAGCGCCGTCACCGACGCCGCTCCGCGCTTGTCCCAAGTCGACTGCTCGGAGCACGTGATCCGAGCGGAAGCTTGCGCGGCGGCCGCGGCGGCCGCGGTGGCTTGCGCTGCGGACGCGGTGGCTTGCGTGGCGGACGCGGTGGCTCGGGTGGCGGCCGGGCTCGCGGCATGATGCAGTACGTTAGCGCAGCCGGTAAGAGCGGCTACGGCAAGGACTGGTCCGGCCAGGGTGACGAAGATCAGGCGTTTCATCGCATCCTCCCAAGACCCACTGGCGGCCTCGCGGGGAGCGACCGATCCCTGTATACGCGGCTGTGACGCAAAGTGCATAGGTGATTACTTAATGTATCACAACCACGATCAGGCCGCTCCTTGAGGTCGCCGATTAGCCGCGGGCCGCCTCGGCGAAGTGCTCGTGGCCGAGCACCCGAGCGGGGTCAGCGCGGGTCGGTGAACCGGGGCGGGCGCTGGTCGAACTCCGCGGCGACCGCCTCGACCTGGTTCGGGCTGCCGATGAGGGCGTCGATCTCCTTCTGCTCGGCGGCGAAGCCCGTCTCCAGGTCCACCCGGCCCGCCAGGTCCAGGAGCCGCTTGGCCGCCCGGATGGCGTGCGGGCTGCGGTCGGCGACCCTGCGGGCCAGCTCGAGGGCGGCCCGGCGCGGATCAGGATCGACCCTGGTCGCCAGGCCCAGCGCCACGGCCTCCTCGCCGCGCACGACGCGGCCGGAGAAGGTCAGCTCCTTGGCCACGTCCCGGCCGACGAGCTCGGGCAGCAGCTGGGTACCTGTCATATCGGGTACCAGGCCCCACCTGATCTCCAGCACCGACATCCTCGCGTCCGGCGCCACGATCCGGATGTCGGCGCCGAGCGCGATCTGCAGGCCGCCGCCGAGCGCATTCCCGGTGATGGCCGCGATGACCGGGACGGGAATCTCGGTCCAGACGTGGGCCGCGCGCTGGCCGGTCGCCTGGGCCGACCCACGGCTAGCGGGCAGGTCGACCTGGGCGCTGAGACGATTGCCGTTCCGCATCGCCTGAAACATGCCGAAGTCCAGGCCAGCACAGAAGTCCGGCCCGTCACCTGACAGCACGACCGCACGGACGCCGGGTTCGGACTTGAGCCGCTCGCCCGCCGTGACCAGGCCGGCGAACATCGCCGCGTCCAGGGCGTTGCGTTTGTCCGGCCGGGCCAGCCGGACGTCGGCCACCCCGTCCGTGATCTCCACTGTGACCCGCTGTCCGGCCATCACCGCTCCTTTGCCCGCGTCCCTCCTGAAGGAGTCTGCCCCGGCGGGATGGTGGACGGGAAGGGGTTGACCCGAGGACGCCGCGTTCGTTTCGCATCCAGCGGGCTCACCAGGCACCTTGCTCGGCCCGCGGCGGACCGTCGAATAAACTCGCGGTGGCCAGATGATGTCCTGGCGCTGAAGCCATGCTGCCCGAACCGCCGTGCGCCGTGGCTGATGGCTTCTTCTCAGACCCGACTTCTCAGACCTGACGGAAATGGAGTCTTTGCGAGTGCCGGAGCCGTCACCGCACCATGCCGGTCTGCCTGCCGCCGCCACGGCCGCCGGGACGGCCGGGACGGCCCGGACCGGGGTCCGCCCGCGACGGCTGCCCCCGGTCGACCGGCGGGAAGTCGCCGCGATCTTCGCCGGCGGCGCGCTCGGCACGCTGGCACGGGCGGCGCTGGCCGAGTCTTTCCCGCGGCCGGCCACGGCCTGGCCGTGGCCCACGTTCGCGGTCAATATCGGGGCCGCGTTTCTGCTCGGCTACTTCGTCACCCGGCTCGCCGAACGCCTGCCGCTGTCCAGCTACCGGCGGCCGCTGCTTGGCACCGGCCTGTGCGGGGGACTTTCCACGTTCTCCACGATGCAGGTGGAGATCCTCAAGATGCTCGACGCCCACGCCTGGGGCCTGGCGGCCGGCTACGCGGCGGCCAGCGTAGCCGCCGGTTTCGCGGCGATTCAGCTGGCCAGCGCGATGGTGCGGCGGGTCCGGGTGCGGCGATGAACGCTGCGATCTGGGTGGGCGTCATGCTGATCGGCGGGGCGGGCTCGGTGGTCCGCTTCCTGGCCGACGGCCTGGTGGCCTCCGCCGCGGACCGTGATTTCCCGCTCGGCACCCTGGCCGTCAACGTGTCCGGCGCGCTGGTCCTGGGCCTGATCACCGGGCTGGCCCTGGGCCATGAGCAGGCGCTGCTGGCCGGCACCGCTGCCGTCGGCTCGTACACGACGTTCTCGACCTGGATGCTGGAAACCCAGCGGCTGACCGAGGAACGCCAGCACCGGACGGCCGCGCTCAACGTCATCGCCAGCCTGGCCCTCGGCATCGCCGCCGCGGCGCTGGGCCGCCTGCTCGGAGCGCAGCTGTGACGGACGACTGCGTCAAGCTCACCAGCTACTTCGGCGAACGGCACCGAAGCGGGGGCGCCTTCACCGCGGACGCCCTGATCGAGTTGTACGGGCGGCACGAGATCGCGGCCAGCATCCTGCTGCGCGGCACCGAGGGCTTCGGGCTCAAGCACCATCTGCGCACCGACCGCTCGCTGACCCTGTCCGAGGACCTGCCGCTGATCGCGATCGCCGTCGACACCCGGTCCCGGATCGAGACCGTTCTGCCGCAGACCGTCCAGCTCAACCGCACCGGTCTGGTCACCTTGGAGCGAGCCCGGCTGCTGACCGACGTTACCGGGCCCATGTGGTCGCCCGAGGACCTGCACGAGGCGACCAAGCTGACCATCTACCTCGGCCGCCAGGAACGTGCGGGCCGGGTCCCGGCCTTCGTCGCGGTCTGCGACCTGCTGCACCGCTGCGGCCTCGACGGCGCCACCGCGTTGCTCGGCGTCGACGGCACCGCGCACGGCCGCCGGGAACGGGCCGCGTTCTTCAGCCGGAACGCCGAGGTGCCGATGATGGTCATCGCCGTCGGCCCCGGGGAACGGATCCGCGGCGTCCTGCCCGAGCTCGGCCCGCTGCTGCAGCGCCCGCTGCTCACCCTCGAACGCGTCCGGATCTGCAAGCGGGACGGCCGGCTCCTGGCCACGCCCGCGGCCCTGCCCGGCGCCGATGACCATGGCATGGCGCTGTGGCACAAGCTCATGGTGTACACCTCCGAGGCGGCCCAGCACCAGGGCGAGCCGGTCCACCGGGCCATCGTCCGCCGGCTGCGCTCGGCCGGGCTCAGCGGCGCCACCACCCAGCGCGGTATCTGGGGCTTCCACGGCGACCACGCGCCGCACGGCGACCGGCTGTTCCAACTGGGCCGCCACGTCCCCGCCGTCACCATCGTCATCGACACCCCGGACCGCATTTCCGCGGCGTTTTCTGTCATCGACGAACTCACCAGTGAACGCGGGCTCGTCACCAGCGAGACCGTCCCCGCCATGCGGGCCAGCGCAGGCCGCCGCCAGCGCGGGGGAACACGACTCGCCACCCATCATCTTCCTGAGGACGACTGACGCCCGTCAGGCGTCGACGACGGCCATGACCTCGCTGGGGGCCGTGCTCCCGGGTGCCCTCCGGTCGCAACGCCCGGCCGGTACGCTGAAACGATCATGACACATACCGCCCTGGTGACCGGGGGCGCGAGCGGGCTCGGCGCGGCGACCGCCGCCCGGCTGCGCGCCGAAGGCCTCGCCGTGACCACGCTGGACGTCAGCGATCGGGCCGACGTCGTCGCCGACGTGACCGACGAGGCGGCGCTGCGCGTCGTAGCCGGCCAGATCGGCCCCGTCGACGTGCTCATCAACTCGGCCGGCATCGTGGGCGCGAACAAGCCTCTGCTGGAGACGACGGCGGAAGAGTGGCGCCGCGTCTTCGACGTGAACGTGCTGGGCACGGTGAACACCATGCGGATCTTCGTGCCCGGCATGCGCGAACGAGGCTGGGGACGGGTGGTGAACTTCGCCAGCATGGCCGGCAAGGACGGCAACCCGAACCTGTCGGTCTACTCGGCGTCCAAGGCCGCCGTGATCGGCCTGACCAAGTCGGCGGGCAAGGAACTGGCCATGACCGGAGTACTGGTCAACGCCATCGCCCCGGCCGTCATCGCCACCCCGATGAACGACAGCACGGCACCGGACGTGCTCGCCCACATCACCAGCCTGATCCCGATGAAGCGCGTCGGCCGGCCCGAGGAGGTCGCCGAGCTTGTCGCGTTTCTCAGCTCGGACCGGGTGAGCTTTTCCACCGGCGCCGTCTACGACATCAGCGGCGGCCGAGCCACCTACTAGCCCACCCGAGGTAGTGCTACCGGCCGACGACCTCGACGGCGGGTACCTCGCTGGCCGGGCGAGCCGGGCTGGCGGAGCGAGCCGGGCTGGCGGAGCGAGCCGGTCGGCGGATGGTGCGGGCGGTGAGCAGGATCGCGGCCACGACCCCGGCCGCGGCGAAGAAGGCGATGATGAGCACCAGCCCGTGCTGGTAGGTAGCTATCGGGTCGGACCGGTCCACGTGGGCCAGGATGGCGACCAGTCCGGCCACGCCGAGGACCGTGCCGACCTGGCGGGCCATGTTCAAGACGCCGCTGCCGGTGCCGAAACGGTCCGGCGGCAGCGACGCACTGCCCGCCGCGAGCAACGACGGGATCGTCAGGCCCACGCCCGCTCCGCCCAGCAGCTGGGCCGGCAGCAGGTGCGTCAGGTACGCCGGATGGGCCTGTAGCCGGCTCAGCCACAGCAGCATTGCCGCCGCGTTGACCAGGCATCCGATCACCGCGACCCGGCCCGGCCCGCCGAGTCGGCCGGCCAGCCGCGGGGCGACCAGCCGAGCGAACGGCAGCACCATGAGCGGCCCGGGCCCGATGGCCAGGCCCGCCCGGACGGCTGAGTAGTGCCATTCCCCGGTGAGGAACTCCACCGAGTTCAGCACGAAGGCGCCGAACCCGGCGTAGTACAGGATCGACACGGCGAACGTACCGCTGAAGGTGCGGGACCGGAGCAGCCCGAGCTCGATCACCGGCGAATGGTGCCGCCTCGAGCGCGCGACCATGGCCGCGCCGCAGCCCAGCGAGGCAACCAGCAGGCCGATGAAGCCGGCCGAGCCCCAGCCCCAGTTCGGCGCCTTGACCAGGGCCAGGGCGACCAGGCCCACCGAGGCCGCGAGCAGCGCGGCGCCGACCAGGTCCGGCCGGCCCCGGACGTGGTCATCCTTGCTTTCCGGTACGACCCGGGCGGCCAACAGGACCGCGGCCAGGCCGACCGGCAGGTTGATCCAGAACACCCAGCGCCAGCTGATCTGCACCAGGCTCCCGCCGATGACCGGGCCGAGCGCGGCGCCGAGCGCGGCCAGTGCCGACCAGGTGCCGATGGCCCGGGCGCGGGCGGCCGGCGGGACCGCGGCCAGCAGCAGCGACAGCGAGGCCGGGACCATCAGGCCAGCCCCCGCGGCCTGGATGACCCGGGCCGCGATCAGCGCCGCCACGCCGGGGGCGACCCCGCAGAGCAGCGAACCGAGGCTGAAGGCGATCATGCCGGCCACGAACAGCCGCCGCCGGCCGATCCGGTCGGCCCACCGGCCGGCCGGCACCAGCACCGCGGCGAAGACGATCGTGTAGCCGTTGAGCACCCAGGACAGGTTGCTCAGGCTCGTGCCGGCGTATTCCCGGCCGATGTACGGGAACGCCAGGTTGACGATGAAAAGGTCGAGGCTGGACATGAACACGGCCAGGGACAGCACCCCGACGATGGCGTTCAGCTGACGGGCAGTGGGGATCGCGGCGGGTGGGCCGCCAGTAGTCAGCGGGGCGGAGCTCATACGTCATCCTCCGGGTCAGCCTCGATGCGGCGATCAACATCATTGCGGCGGGCGCTCGGACCGGTTAGTCCGAAATCTGGACTCACCATATCGCACTTCGCCGAGTGCGTCCAGAAATCAGACTTAGGAGGTATGCTGGGTTTCATGACCGCTGCACCGGCGGAGCCCCGGATATGCTCTATCGCCCGCACCCTCGACATCGTCGGGGAGAAGTGGGCGCTGCTCGCCGTGCGCGAGGTCTTCCTCGGCGACCGGCGGTTCGACGAGATGGTCAAGCGCACCGGAGCGCCCCGCGACACCCTCGCCGCGCGACTCCGCACCCTGGTGAACGCGGGAGTCCTGGAGCGGCGGCCGTACTCCGAGCATCCCGCCCGGTTCGAGTACTTCCTGACCGAGGCGGGGCTGGATCTCTACCCGGTTATCACGACCCTGCGCGCCTGGGGCGACAAGTACCTGACCGACGGCGACGGGCCGCCGCTGGTCGTCGAGCACAAGTGCGACCACGAGCTCGCGGCCCGGCTGGTGTGCCAGACGTGCGGCGAACCCGTCAACCCGCGCGACACCCGGCCCGTACACCGGGAGCGGCATCCCGGGCGCTTAAGGCGCCCGGCGCCTACTCGCTGACGGTCACCGATCGGCGGTCGAAGGCGACGTAGCCGGACCGCCAGCGGGTCAGTCCGCCGGCCCGGCCAGCGCGGAGGCCCCGAACGAGCTCAGCCCGGTGTCGATGAGCCGGGCAGCGCGGCGCACATCGGCCGTCACGGCCTGGCGGACCTGTCCGGGCGTCCGGTTGCCGTCCAGGTATTTCGTCAGGCTCTGGAACTGGATCCGCCACAGGCCGAGCAGGGCGGTGGCCGCGATCAGCGGCTCCGGGTCATCAGCGCTCATCCCGGCCCGTTCCGCCAGGATCGCAGCGGCCACGGTGGTGAACTGGTCCATCATGTCGCTCTGGTGGGCCCGCAACGACGGGGTGGCCTGGATCAGGGCGCCGAAGCGCCGGATCGTGGCGCCGGCCTGGACCGGGTCGTCCTGAGCGACCAGCCAGGACGTCATCGCGCCCAGTTCACCGTCCAGGATCTGCAGCGCCGCCTCGACCGGGGAGACCCCCGGCTCGGCCAGGCCGGTCCGCAGCGAGGCCACGGTGGCCTCCAGGCGGTCCAGGATCAGCGACTCCTTGGTGGGGAAGTAGTTGAAGACCGTCTTCTCCGACACCCCGCACGCCCCGGCGATCTCCG
>Ga0302325_10032075_pt1 | contig 10795 bp, 8 predicted proteins | sample Palsa_T0_2_FD_201948 | JGI IMG/M metagenome (GOLD analysis project Ga0302325, IMG submission 201948) | Peat permafrost microbial communities from Stordalen Mire near Abisko, Sweden - Palsa_T0_2 | ecosystem: Environmental > Terrestrial > Soil > Palsa > Peat permafrost | place: Sweden: Abisko... | reverse complement strand
TTGAAGCACACTGCGGATATCCACTCTGAGTACGCTCAGCAGCGAATCAGCTAGGAGCTAGAAGCTTCCCTTATGAAAACCGGCATCATTGGCCTGCCTCAGGTAGGCAAGACATCACTTTTTCGGATTCTCACCAAGGCGCATCTTTCGGATCAGTCACGCTCGAACCCACGCGAGGCGCACATCGGCGTGGCCAAAGTTCCCGACGATCGCCTCGACCGCCTGACCGCGCTCTACAACCCAAAGAAACTCACGCACACGTCAGTCGAATATGTCGACGTCGGCGCCATCGGACAGGAAGCGCTGAAAGACAGCGCCTACGCCGCGCATCTGCGTAACGTGGATGCGCTAGCCCACGTGGTGCGCGTCTTCGACGATCCTTCGGTCCCGCATACTGGCGAGATCGATCCCCTGCGCGATATCAAGAACGTAGAGTTCGATCTGCTGGTCAGCGATCTCGGCCAGATCGAAAAGCGGCTGGAGCGCCTGGAGAAAGATCTCAAGAAGATGAAGACCCCAGAGCTCGAAAAAGAGTTCGAACTGCTGAAGCGCGCCAAGGCTCAGGTGGAATCCGACAAACCATTGCGCGAGATGGAAATGACTGCCGAAGACAAAAAGCGCATCAAGGGCTTCATGTTCCTGAGCGAGAAGCCGATTTTCTACGTCCTCAACATCGGCGAGTCGACCGAACTCGGCAAGGAACTTGAAGAAGCGGTGAGCAAATACAAGCTGACGGAAATCGCCGCACGCCCAAACGCCGCAGCCACCGCGATCTGCGGCAAGGTGGAAGCCGAACTCGCCGAGATGAGCGATGCCGATGCCGCCGAATTCTTGTCGAGCTATGGGCTAACAGAAAGCGGCCTCGTGCGGCTCATTCGCACTACATACAAACTGCTTGGCCTCATTTCATTCTTCACCGCCGGCGAAGACGAATGCCGCGCCTGGCAGGTCCCCGCCCACTCCCGCGCGCAGGAAGCGGCAGGTGCAATCCACTCCGACCTGGAAAAGCATTTCATCCGCGCCGAAACCATCCGCTGGGATCAGCTTCTCGAAGCCGGCTCCGAAGCCAATGCCCGCGCCAAAGGCACCCTGCGACTCGAAGGCAAAGACTACATCGTGCAGGATGGCGACGTGATGCACATCCGGCACTCGGGCTGAGTAGCTAGTTGGGAAAGAAAATCTGGACTCAGATCACCGAACGCTAAGTTTGCGGGCCTTTGGCCGTAAGCTGAAGGGCGATGGCACAGCATTACAAAGACTTGATCGCTTGGCAGAAAGCGATGGACTTGCTCGCCGCGCTCTACGATGCGACCAGAAGCTTTTCCCAAGCGGGAAACCTACAGTCTGGCTGATTAGATGCGTCGGGCAGCCGTCTCCATCCCAAGTAACATCGCAGAGGGGCAAGCTCACTACAGCAGTCGTGAGTTTCGGCACTTTCTTCGCCACTCAAGTGGATCGCTCGCGGAACTCGAGACTTAAGTGCTGATCGCCCAGCAAAGAAATTATTTGTCGGAATCGCAAGCGGGGGAGCTTCTAAAGCTCTCCAATGAAGTGGGACGGATCCTGAGCGGACTCATCGACTCTCTGCAAGAACGCATTCCTTCGTCCCGACAAGATTTGACTGGGAGATTTGACTGGGTACTAGGTACTCGGTACTGTCTTACCCAATGCATCCGATCGCCACCAGCATCCTGCTCGGCCTCACCGCCGCCGCCGCCAACGTCTTCGGCGGAGCGATCATCGTGCAGCGCAATTGGGAGCGGCGGTATCTCCGCTATTTCGTCGCGCTGGGCGCGGGCTTCATGCTGGCAACGGCCTTAGTCGAGATGGTGCCCGAAAGCCTGGAACTGCGCGGCCGCAGCGGCGCATATCTGATTTTGCTCGGCTACCTGATCATTCATTTTTTCGAGCACACGGTCACCCCGCACTTCCACTTCGGCGAGGAAACTCACAAAGATGAGTTCATGCACTCCCACAAGGGATATTCCGTCCTGCTCGGCCTGATCATCCACACTTTTTTCGACGGCATCGCGATTGCGGCGGGCTTCCTGGTATCGAACGCTCTGGGCTGGATTATCTTTCTTGCTATCTTCCTGCACAAGATTCCCGAAGGCTTCACCGTGAGCTCGGTCATGTTGGCCAGTGGCCGCAGTCGGAGCACGGCTTGGGGAGCGTCGGTAATTCTCGGCGGAGCTACGCTGGCGGGGGTTCTGACAATGGCGGTCTTCCGCCAGCATGTGGACGCGGGACTGCCTCTCGCAGCCGGAGTCACGATCTACGTAGCGGCCTCCGACCTCGTTCCCGAGGTAAATAAAGAGCCGGGAGCCAAGATGGCTCTCCTGGTCTTCGTCGGAGCCGCAGTTGTGCTCCTTCTGGGCGCCTTGTTTCAAGCTCACTGAATCAGCCGCCGATACCAGGATCTGGGCGCTAGGTACTAGGTACTAGGTACCGAGTTCAGTCCACCGTGTGCTTCGCCGTGTATCCCTCGCGCGCAACCACATCAACCTTCACATCCTTGCCCTTCTGATCTTTGACCTTCAGCGGCCCGCCGTCGGCCGCTACCACTTGCACCTTCAGCTTGCGGTAGGTTCCGTCCAGCTTGGTGTTCGTGGGATGATAGGCCAGGGAGTATTCATTACGGATATTGCTCCCGATGTCCTGAAAGTCTTCGCCATACTCCGCCTCAAAGCGCGGAAAGTAGGCGCGGCCCCCGGTAATGGCGGCGAAGGTTCTCATTTCATTATCGGCCTGCAGATAATCCAGTTCGCTGGCGTGAATGCCCATGCCGCGGTTCCCCGCATTGCCCATGATGCGGGCGATTTGTCCCACACTGATTGGGAAAATGGTCACGTCCTTCGTATCCTTCACTTTCTTGGTGATCTGATCGAGCGTGAGCTTGCTGAAGCTGTCGAATCCGGTCGTGATCAATATGATGTATTTCTTCCCTTCGATTCGGTCCAGTCGATCCAGAGTGTCATACAAGGCGTCAAACAGATTGGTCTCGGCGAAACCCGGCATGCGCAACTGGTTCAGCGCCCCATAAACCGCTCTCTTATCCTGCGTGAAATCCACTAAAATGTGCGGCTGCATGTCGTAGTAGGAAACCGCAACCCAGTCGTCTTTCGTGAGGGTGTTGGCAAATGCGTAGGAAGCCCGTAGAGCGTCAATCATGAAACTGAAGCGAGTGGCTCCAAACTCCACGAGCAGCACCGCCGTGATCGGCGCTTTGGTTACGTTAAAGTTACTGATCGTCTGCGGCGCGCCATCTTCATAAATGCGAAAGTTCTCTTTTTTCAGCCCCGGAACAAACTGGCCGTTCTTGCTGGTCACCAGCACATCCACGTCCACTAGGGGCACATTCACCTTGATGGAATAGTCGGGCATGCCTTCCACCTTGGCCGGGGTAGCTGGCGGGGGAGGAGGCGGCGGAGCCTCAGCCGGCGCTTTCTTCGGGATCGCATAAGGCCCCACATCGCCGCTGGGCCCGCCCGCGTCCGGAGGCACTTCCTGCTTGGGCTTGCCGTTATCTTGCGTGTTGTCCTGCGCCGATGCTTGCGACTGGTCTTGCGCAGAAGCAGAAACAGTCGTAACCGCGAAAAACAAGACCAGCGAGACGGCCGACGCCAGCATCAGCCGGCTGAGACTCTGAAAACTCCGCTGCCGCTTGACCAGCATCCATTTGGCGAACGTTTCGGTAACCATGCGAACCCCTGAAGAGATGGAAATAAAGAGCCTGGAGTCTATTGGGAGCGAAAATCCCTTGTGCTAGTATAGACGCAGGGATTCGCGATTGGGATGTTTTGCCCGGCTCCCGGTTTTCCCCCTCCTGGCAACGACTTACAATCTGGCGAAGTCTAATAGATCATAAGGTGGGGTCTTCGAGCCCTTCCGGGCGCCGTTCATGAAAAAATTAGCTTTTGCTCTCTTCGTCGTTTGCCTTTCTCTTCCCTTCCCAGCGTCCGCACAGACCAATGCTGCGCCAATCGAGCAAAACCCCAAGATTATTACGGTTGACCAGATTCACCCCGGCATGCGCGGCGTCGCCTACACCGTCTTCCAGGGCGTCAAGCCCGAATCCATGGATGTCGAAGTCCTCGGCGTGCTGCACAACGTCAACGGACCCAAGGGCGACATCATTCTGGTGCGCCTGCACGGAGAAAAGGTCGAGTACACAGGCGTGGTCGCGGGCATGAGCGGCAGCCCGGTCTATCTCGACGGTAAACTCGCCGGCGCCCTCGCCTTCCGCATCGGAGAGTTTTCCAAAGAACCTATTGCGGGCGTCACTCCCATCGCCGATATGCTCGAGATCAGCGCGCTCGATCATTCGCCCGCGGAAGAGACCTCCGCCGTCAAACGTGGGGTGAATACCGTCGCCGGCAAGACTGCCGCTCCCGGCGTGCCGTTCGCTCTTTCAGCTTCGCCTCAGGACTTTTCCAATTATCTGAAGCCCATCGAGACTCCGCTGGTCTTCAACGGATTTTCCGAGCAAGCGATTCAGCTCTTCTCCGGACAATTTGCCTCCGCCGGAATCGTCCCCGTGATGGGCGCCGGCTCCGTCAGCGACGAAAAGCAGCCGGAGCCGCTCGAAGCCGGCTCCGCCATCAGCGCGATCCTGGTGCGCGGCGATATGGATATCGAGGCCACCTGCACCGTCACCTACGTCGATCCCCAGCGGCTCCTGGCCTGCGGACATCCCCTCATGCAATTCGGCTCCGTCGACTTGCCCATGAATAAGGCCGAGGTCCTGGCCACTCTGCCCTCGCCGCTCAACGCCTTCAAGATTGTGAACACCACCGAGCCCGTCGGAACTTTCGTCCAGGATCGCCATACCGGAATCCTCGGCGTCTTCAACCGGCAGCCAGAAATGATTCCGGTCACACTCAGCATCCACAGCAGCACCGGCGTAAAACAATTCCACTACGAAGTGCTGAACAACGCCCGTCTGACTCCCGTCGCGCTCATGGTCACGGTATTCAACGCTCTGCACGGCGTCAACGAGTTCGGTGAAGAGACCACTTACCGCCTCGCAGGCAGCATCGGCGTAAAGGGATTTCCCGACGTCACCATGCGCAACATGTTCGCGCCCGCGGAGAACGCGCAGCCCGCGGCCATGCAGGCGGCAATCTCGTTGGGCGAGCGCTTCGAACGCATCTACGACAATCCTTATAATGCTCCCGCCATCGCAGGCGTGACTCTGGATTTCGATATCGTGCGCGAGCGCCGCTGGGCGCACCTCGAGAGCGCCCGCACCGATGTCACGGAAGCCCGCCCCGGCGACGAGGTCATGCTCGAGACCGTCCTCACTCCCTACCGCGGCGAACGCATCGTGCAGCAGATTCCCGTGAAGATCCCGACTTCGGCCAGCAAAGGCACGTTGCGCATCCTGGTCAGTGACGGCGATACCCTCGACCGCATCGGCCACGGCAACGCCGCGTTCGGCCGCTCGCTCGATCTCGCCTCCACCATCGCGCTGCTCAACAAAGAGCATTCCAACAACCGCGTCTACGTTTCCTTGCTCGAAGCCGACCCCGAAGCCCGCGTCGCCGACAAGGTCATGCCCACGCTGCCCATCTCGATCATGAATGTGATGGATGGCATGCGCGGCAATCAGGAGATGGTAGTCTCCGCCGAATCAAGCGTAGACGAAACCGCAACCGCCCCGCTGGATTACGTAGTCTCCGGCGCCCAATTGCTAACCATCACCATTAAGTAAATGTGGCGCGGGCGCGGGCGCCCTCGCCCGCGAAATGCCAGCAGCAAATGAAAGGCATACTCAAAACAGCCACACCCCCGCCTTCTCCATGTGCCGAAACCCATCGGTCTGCAGCGCGGCAATCACCATCAACGTCCCGTTATACCCCACGTGCGCCAGAAAACTCGATGCCACCGACTTCGTCACCGCCCGCACCGTAGTCAGCACGACGCCAACTAAAAAGATGATCAGCACCGCTCCCCAGGAATATCCGTACTGCACGAAATGCATCAGCCCGAAGGGCAGCGCCGTAAGAAGAATTCCCCACACCGCTCCCAGCCGCCGCGCCACCACTGGATAAAGAAATCCGCGAAAAAAGAGCTCTTCCATCAGCGGCCCCAGGCTCACCGCGAAGGCCACGGTCAGGTAGGCATCGAACGGTGTGGCAAAGAATTGATCGAACGGCGTTTCCTTCGGCATGGGAAGATATCTTCCCAGAACATCGAACGCGAGCATCAGAACTCCCACGCCCACCATGCTCACCGCGGCAATCCCCGGCCAGTTCCAGCGAACCGCCTCCCAGAAGCGCGAGCGGTATTTCCCCTGCACCAGCAGGATCATGTACAGCACGATCACCATATAAGTCAGCAACTCAGCCAGCAGCGCCAGCGCCGGCCGCTGCGCCACATCCAGCCAGCTCTCACGCCGATACACAAACCGGTGCGCAGCTACCACGATGACGAGTTGCACAATAAAGATCGCGCTTAGCGTCAGCGCCGCAATAATGAGCACATCCCATCCGCTCCACACGGGGTTCTCGCCGGCGCGAGGGGCGGGCGGCGGCGGCGTTGAAGCAGGAGGCGCAAGGGGCAGATGCGGATCACTCGTCAGGGGTATAGGGTCGAACTGCGGATTTTCGGGTGACGACAGAGAGCAAATCCTTTCCAAAAAGTGCCTACGATCTCTTGCGAATGTGCGAAACAATTTCCCAGACCTGCGGCATATCAGCGTCCGTACCTGCGAACCGCAGCTGCAGCTGCCCCGAAGACATGCACTCCCCAGTGTTCGCGTCGCCTTCAAGAAACTGGGGAGTCCGCGGAGCGATCTGGCTAAATTTTTGTCCACTCACACAGGAAAGCGTCTCGCCATTGAAATTGAAGCTCCGCTGGTTGGGCTCACTCCCTTGCTTCTTGACCATGGGGAGGTCTGCATGGACGTCCAGAAGTCCAGCCTCTCCATCGTGGAGAGGGTTCTGGAAAAGTCTATGCTGACGAAGGCATGGAATCGCCCCTTTCTATTCCGCATCGGGTTGCCCGTGCGATCCTGGGTGTCCAGGCGAATGAGCAGCCGGCCATCATCTCCGGTGTCCATCACATACCAGTTCTTCGGCACAGGAACCCTATAGTCGAGCAAAACGATTTCGTCTCCATGTCGCAGGTGCCAAATGCGGGTCTCGATCAGCACGCGATACCGGTATGCCTCAATGGCACCGATTGTCAGAAGGACGACAAGCACAATTCTGACCTGCTTCACTTGATCCCTCCTCTTGCTCCCAATCCTCTAGCGCGCTGCCGCTGTGGCAAGCGGCCTTATGGCTCTGAGTTCCCTGGAATATTTCCGCCGGACGTGATGAACCGCGAAGGCATCTTGCAAATTCAGCCAGAACTGCTCTGAGGTCCCGAAATACTTGGCCAGGCGAGCCGCCATCTCAGGGCTAATTCCCCGCTTCTCTCGAACGATATCGTTGACCGTAGGAGGAGAAACATGCAACTCCACCGCCAGCCGGTAAGCAGAGATGCCCATCGGCTCCAGAAACTCCTCCCGAAGAATTTCTCCTGGATGCACTGCCCAACCCGCCGGACCTTCATTCTTGATGCTCACGATTTCTTCCCCCTGCACAAAGATCAATGGTAATCCGTTATCTCTACGTCGAAGGCATCGCCGTCCCGCCACACGAAGCACACGCGGAATTGATCGTTGATCCGAATACCGTGTTGCCCCGCTCGGCCGTGGCGCAACTGCTCAAGCCGGTTGCCGTGAAGGACTCGCAAATCCTCCAACCTCCCGGCCGAGTGGAGCATCGCCAACTTTTTCCTGGCGGTGTTTCTCAGGTTCGCCGGAGGCATTCCCTGGCTCTTGCCCGTATCCCAAAATTCCTTCGTGTTCTTATCCGCGAAGGTCTTGATCACTGTAGTTAGTTTAACGAGTATCGTTAATAACATCAAGAGTTAATATGGCTAAGCGCTCCGCTTCCCATTCCCCGCAAAATATCCCGTCAGCGCCTGCCCCGTATATGATTTTTTCACCCGCGCCACCTGCTCTGGCGTGCCCTGCGCCACGATGCGGCCGCCTTCTTCGCCGCCTTCCGGGCCAAGGTCGATGATCCAGTCGGCGTTGCGAATCACGTCCAGATTGTGTTCGATGATGATGATGGAGTTGCCCAGGTCGGTCAGCCGGTGCAGCACGTCGAGCAGTTTCTTCACGTCGTCGAAGTGCAAGCCGGTCGTGGGCTCATCGAGAAGGTAAAGAGTCTTGCCCGTCTGCCGCTTGCTCAGCTCACGGGCCAGCTTGATGCGCTGCGCCTCGCCGCCTGAGAGCGTAACCGCGGACTGGCCGAGATGAATGTAGCCCAAACCAACGTCCACCAGCGTCTGCAGCTTCTGCTTCACCTGCGGAATGTTTTCAAGAATCGGCAGCGCGTCGGCCACGGGCATCTCCAGCAGATCGGCGATGGAATTTCCGTTGTACTTCACCGCCAGCGTCTCGTGATTGTAGCGCCGTCCGCCGCAGACCTCGCACAGCACGTAAACATCGGGCAGAAAATTCATCTCGATGCGCCGCTGCCCCTCGCCCTGGCATGCCTCGCAACGTCCGCCGGGGACGTTAAAAGAAAAGCGTCCCGGCTTGTAGCCGCGCTCGCGCGCCTCCGGCAACATCGCGTAAAGATCCCGAATCGCAGTGAACACCCCGGTATACGTCGCTGGATTCGACCTCGGCGTGCGCCCGATCGGCGACTGGTCGATGCGGATGACTTTGTCGATGTTCTCCGCGCCCACGATCGCCTTGTGGTCGCCAGATTTTTCCCGCGACCGGTAAAGCTGCCGCGCCAGCGCGCGATAAAGAATGTCGTTGACCAGCGTCGACTTCCCCGAGCCCGACACTCCGGTCACAACAGTCATCACGCCCAGCGGAAAAGTCACATCCAGATTCTTGAGATTGTTTTCCTTCGCGCCAAGAATAGTCAGCGCCGCGCCGTTCTTCTGCCGTCGCTCGGGACGCATCTCGATCCGCACCCTGCCCGAGATGTAGGCCCCAGTCAGCGAGTTGGGCTCGCGCATGATCTCTTCCGGCGTTCCGTGCGCCACCAGACCACCGCCGTGGCGCCCCGCGCCGGGACCAAGATCGATCACGTAATCCGCGCGGCGAATCGTCTCTTCATCGTGCTCCACCACCAGCACCGTGTTGCCCAGGTCGCGCAGATTTTCGAGCGCCGTGAGCAGGCGTCCGTTGTCGCGATGATGCAAGCCGATCGAAGGCTCATCCAGCACGTAGAGGACGCCCCGTAGCTTCGAACCAATCTGCGTCGCGAGTCTGATGCGTTGCCCCTCACCGCCGGAAAGTGTAGCCGCCGAGCGGTCGAGCGAAATGTAATTCAGTCCTACTGCGTTCAGAAACTGCAGGCGCTCCACCACTTCGTGCATCACGCGTCCCGCGATCTTCTCCTCGCGGCCTGCGAGCTTGATGGCTTGCGCCACTTCAAGCGCCCGCGAAATCGGCAGCGCCGTAAAGTCGGCAATCGACATGCCATTCACCTTCACCGCCAGGCTCTCCGGCCGCAGACGCCTGCCGCCGCACGCAGGACATTCCGTCGCCGACATGTGATCCATCAGCCAGTCGCGATAGCCTTCCGACGTGGACTCTTCGAGATTCTGCTTCAGGTAGCCGAAGATGCCGCGGAAGCCTGTCTTGCCGCGCCCCGACTCGCCATTCAGCAGCAGATCCTGAATCTTCTCGGGAAACTTTTCAAACGGCGTGCTCAGGTTGATGCCGTGCGCCGCCGCCGTCACCTGCACTGCATGAATCAACCCCTGCGACGCCGAACCCGGCCCCAGTCCCCCGTCGAGCAAGGGCTTTGACCAGTCGGTGATCACCTTCGCCGGATCGAAGTCGTACCGGCTGCCCAGGCCGTGGCATTCGGGACACGCCCCGTACGTGCTGTTGAATGAGAAAGACCGCGGCTCCAGTTGCGGCACGCTGACGCCGCAATCCGGGCATGCAAGCTTCTCGGAATAAAGTTGCTCCTCGCCGCCGACCACAGCCACCTGCACCAACCCGCCAGCCAGCTTCATCGCCAGCCCCACCGACATTTCCAGCCGATGCTCGATGCCCGGCTTTACCAGCAGCCGGTCGATGAGCACTTCAATGGTGTGGTTCTTGCGCTTGTCAAGGTTCAGGTCGTCATCCAGATTCACCAGTTCGCCATCGACGCGGGCTCGCTCGTAGCCATGCTTGAGCAGCGTCTCCATCTCTTTTTTGAATTCGCCTTTGCGCCCGCGCACGATCGGCGCCAGGACCATGACGCGGGCGTCCGGCGTAAGAGCCATCACGCGCTGCACGATCTGCTCCGCCGACTGGCGGCTGATGGGGCGGCCGCACTTGGGGCAGTGCGGCACCCCGATCGATGAGAACAAAAGGCGAAGATAGTCATAGATCTCGGTAATGGTCCCGACGGTCGAGCGCGGGCTGCGGCTCGTGGTCTTTTGCTCGATCGAGATGGATGGGCTAAGTCCATCAATTGCATCAACATCCGGGCGTTCCATCTGATCCAGAAACTGCCGCGCGTAGGTCGACAAAGTCTCCACGTACCGGCGCTGCCCCTCGGCATAAATGGTGTCAAAGGCGAGCGAAGATTTGCCCGACCCGCTCAGCCCGGTGACCACGGTGAGCGTGTTGCGCGGAATCTCAACGTCGATGTTTTTGAGATTATGCTGGCGCGCCCCGCGCACCGAAATCTTGGTAATAGCCATCTAGTTTGGAGTGGATTGCCCTTCCGTAATGTCGACAGGTCTGCAGAGTTGTCTGACAGTAGGAGTGCGCAGCTCT
>Ga0302325_10032074_pt1 | contig 10795 bp, 14 predicted proteins | sample Palsa_T0_2_FD_201948 | JGI IMG/M metagenome (GOLD analysis project Ga0302325, IMG submission 201948) | Peat permafrost microbial communities from Stordalen Mire near Abisko, Sweden - Palsa_T0_2 | ecosystem: Environmental > Terrestrial > Soil > Palsa > Peat permafrost | place: Sweden: Abisko... | reverse complement strand
AACTCCGATGGCTACGCCCTCACTTCGAGTGGAAGCGTGTGGGCCTGGGGGGTGGCCAGTTACGGAGAGCTCGGCAACGGGACGGACCCTGCCTACTCCACCCGGGCGGTCCAGGTCGCGTTCCCCGCCGGTCTGCGGATTGCGGCGTTGGCTAACCCGATGCCCTTCGACGGCGCTCTGGCCATCGACTCGCAGGGCCACGTCTGGGGTTGGGGACTCAATGCCTTGGGTGACCTCTGCCTCTCCGGGCTAACCGAGCTCAAGCCCGCTGAGCTCCCGTTGGGCAACGTCACGCTGGCCACCGGGGCGCGGACACATTCGCTCTTCGCCTCCGGGGGTTCGGTCTACGCGTGCGGCAGCGGCCAGTACGGGGTGCTTGGCACGGGCTCGACTACCAGCAGCGCGACGCCCGTCCGCGTCTCCGGGCTGCCGAACACGGTTCGGGTGACCGGACTCACCTCCTCCTGGGAAGGCTCCGGGGCGCTTTTCGGCAACGGGTCGTACTACGACTGGGGCTACAACGCCGCAGGCCAGGTGGGCAACGGTTCCACAGCCGACAGCGAATTGCCGGTGCGGGTGTCCTTACCGGGGGCCGTGCATCAGGTGTTCCAGGGCGGCAGCGGGCCTACGAACGGTCAGACGGTGGCCATTCTGGCGAATGGTTCGGTGTGGGCCTGGGGCGACAACCACCGGGGTCAGCTAGGCGACGGCACAAAGGTCAGTTCTGACGTTCCCCTACGCGTGGATGTCCCCCGGGGGGTGAGCTTCGAAAGGGTCAGCTCGGGCGGGTACGCCAGCTTCGCCATCGACAGGTCCGACCGACTCTGGGCCTGGGGCGGCAACCAGAGCGGCCAGCTCGGGACCGGCGGGACCCCTGTCGTCGCCACTAGACCCATCATGGTGGGCATCCGACTCACCCAGATCTCCTCGACAGCCCAGAACGTGGCTGGACTCCGGGGCAGCGCCCTCAGATCATGATGGGCAGCGGGGTGGTCACGCTCAGGGGCCACCAAAGCCTGCGAATCACGGGCCGCGCCCACCTCGGGGCCGGCTTCCCCGGCCCGTGACGCGGTGGCCAGCACGAACGCGCAGGTCGTAGGCGGCACGCCGAGCCATTTGTTGGGCGTCCATCCTCGATGGCCAGGTAACTTCGCTCGTTACTCTCGAAATGAGACGAATCGTGAAGGTGCGGGCGGGACCATTGGCGGTGTTCCGTCGCCGCCGTCGTCGAACAGTGACAGCTCGGGCAGGACAGAGCGCCACCAGTCAGTGCGCGAGAACATTCGAGACCCGATTTCCTGGCCTTGGGCACCAATGATCACCCGCCGTGGTGCGGGCTGATCTGCCAATTGCCATCGGTACTCTCCGGAAATGCGCATGCGGTGCTCTTGGTTCGGCATGGCCGCATGGGTAGTGAGGCAATGGAATACCAGTACGTCGCCGAGTTCGTAGTCGGTCGTCTTCCAGCCGCGCTCCAGACGGTTAAGCGGTCGGTACCGCACGCGCGAGGAGTGCTGACTGCCCGGCCAGAGAGCCAAGCCGCCCAGCGAGCGTGGAATGGGGATCAGTGGCACCCATGTAGTGAACATGTCTTGCACGGACCGGTAGTCCTTATGGATCACGTTGCCGGGCTGATGAGGCACCATGGAGGCCGGATAGACAATCCGGGGGAACTTGAGGGGATAACAAAAACCCGAAGGTCCAAGAATCTGACCCATCAGATCAGGCAGTGGACCGACAAATGGGATCTTGTTGAAATCCGGGTCGGCCAAAATATGCCGATAGCCCGCATCGACGAAAGCGTCACGCATCCGAATGGCCCTGACCGGCGGCAGCGGCCGCGCCGAAGGTGGATCCTGCCCCCCTTCAGTCCAACCCGCCGCTTGGAGATGGCCAAGAGCCGATCGGCCGATGCCTTCCACCACGTCTGGGTCGAGCAGTTGGCGCATAAAGATGTAGCCGTCGTTGGCGATGCGCGCCCGAAGTGCAGCCCAATCGCCCAGAAGGCTCTTGGAGTCTGTCAACTCGGCGGAGGGATCCGTCACATTCACCCCCGCAGTCTTGTTCCAAAGTATTTCGAAACTATGCATCCGAGATTAGGAAGGTGTTAGGCGGTCAGTGAGCCGGCAGCCGATTCCCACCGACGGCCGTCATATCGATCCAGCTGGCCGCCCGCCCACCACAGACGAAACGACCAGACCACCATCTGTGAGCGAGCAAAAGATTGCGACGCTATCTGCCGATCATCGACGACCCAGTCGATCAGATTTATAGGGAAGGACGATTAATGTGGGTCGCGCACTCCAACTGCCTTCATCGATCCCGTGCTAGAACCGGGAAACCATGTCGTGCTTGTGGACTCGGGGAAGTGTGTGGATTAGGGGAAGCTTGCACCGCCCCGAGGGCACCCCGGTATCACCTCAGACCTCGGTACACCGAAAGGGGTGTGTCCTTCGTGACTGACGATGCCCCGAGCGAGAGGGAACCGGACGTTCGGTTCACGTACGCCAACGAAAGAACATTCCTAGCGTGGAATCGAACTGCCTTGGCCCTTATCGCTACAGGGGTCGCAGCCACTCAACTATTGCCTGAGTTCCACGTCGACGGGGGGCGTCGCATCCTCGGGTTACCAATGATTGCCCTTGGTGCTCTCGTTGCTGTCACTAGCTTCCGTCACTGGAGAGCCAATGAAAGAGCCATGCGGCGTGGCCAACCGTTGCCCCGATCACCGATGCCGTTGGTGCTCTCCATCGGCATCGGATTAGTGGCAGTCATCGCAGTCGTCCTTGCGCTCATCGGTTCGAAATAGGAGTCGACGGAGACCTTGCACAATACGGAGCCGGTACCTGAAGGAGGTGGTACGGGTGACTCTGGCCTGGCTAAGGAGCGTACGGAACTCGCATGGAGCCGTTCAGGCCTGTCCGTAGCGGCAACCGTCGCCGTGACCCTCCGGCGACTCTGGCCATTGAGCGGCGATAAGGCGATCGTTCCGTTGGTCCTGATCGCCATAGGGGCCGTGATTTGGGTGCTGGGAATGCAACTGGGCCGGCGAGGACGACTCGGCGCTGGGGCGGGTGGTGCCGTTACCGCATCGACGTTCCGGCTGTTAACCGTTGGAACGCTCATTTTGGCCGTCGCCGCCTTCGCAGTGGGTCTCGTCCTGCCGCTGTGACGGGGCTGTTCTGATCATCGGGCGCCCCAGCTGCCGAACTACTGCCGCTACCGGGCACCGACGCGTCGTCCGAGGCGCTACCACTCAAAGGTTCGGTGTACTTCTCAGCTCACCGATCGCATGATGAGGTCGGTGAGCTGCTCGATTCCGGCCAAGGGCGTAGCGAGCGACTCGGAGAGCGCGTAGCGCGCGGCAAGCGCGGTCGGACTGAGATAGGACACTCGGGTTCGTCCGCCGTCGTCCCACACGAGTACCTTGAGTGGGAGGTCGAGCCCAGCGAGTGGCTCCGCGTCCATCACGGGTGTCCCGGCGGCCGGGTTCCCGAACATGATCAGAACGGTCTCCCGCAATTCCTGACCTACGCTGCGTGCTGCAGCACGCTGGTCGATTGTGGCGAAGATCGTCAGATGGCGCTCGACCATGAGCGCAGACAACCGTTCCACAGTGTCGGTGACCGACCACGGGCTGTTCTTCGTGGTGATGTCAGCGTGACCCCCCATCAGTGGCCCGAAATATCAGAGGCGAGAGGCATCATCGAAGCCGAATCGCCGTTCACGTACGGCCCTGGTGTCGGGAACAGCTGACCCTGCCGGAGGGCAATGGCCGTGCGAGCGGCAATGGCGCCGATGAATACAGAGATCAGCGTCAGCACTCCGAAGGACTCAGCCCGCCATCCAGTCGGATGAGTCACTCCAAACCAGAACAAACCGGCGAAGGTGACCGCGGTCCAGGAGAAGATAAGTGCCAAAAAACTCCGTATGAACGAAAGCCGGCGGTAGGCGGGCAGCAGCCGCGCCTGGGCGATGACCATGAGCAGTCCATTTCCGGCGAACACCCGCACGATCTTATCGACTCGGCGTCCGTCGAACCAAAGGCCGCGAAGGTGGCAACCGCTGTGGCTGCCATCTCGATGGCGATCGTGGGGATGAACGGTGAGGGCAGCTGCGGGCCGACCACCAAACGGCCCAGGATGATCGACCCCAGGACGATCCGAGACACCAGCCCGAACCGCAGTTCGGCAAATCGGAGGTGATACGCCAGGCCGGCGGAAGCAGAAGCCAAGACCCCGCCCGCCACGCTCGAAAAAAAATCAGCCACGATTCACCCTCGCTAGTTCGAGCTCGGCACCCCACTCTTTCCCCGACGTATGGCTCCCCACCCCACCGGTCAGGCGTGGTGACCATTCGACCTAGTCGCGGGGCACAGGTAGTCTTTTTTCAGTGTCAGCAACGCTCAGAGTAAGCCGCGAAGTCGCATTTGGCATTGAACTCCGACGTGGCCGGTTCGAGGTTTCGGTCGACCGCGACATTGTCGGTTCGCTCGCACTCCATGGGACTGTCGAAATGCCGCTAGAACCCGGACGTCACAGTGTGCAAATACGGAAGGGGCGGTACTCGAGCCAAGACCGCACGTTCGACGCAGCCGATGGCGAAGTGATCAATTTCCAGTGCCACGGGGCTAGAATCTGGCCCTTGTACGTCGCGTCTATTGTCGTGTCGAACTTGGCGATCTCATTAAAGCGCCTGTAAGAGATCTAGCTGCGAAAACGCGGCACGATCGCTGTTCAGAGGTTTGGCGGTACTCGTAAACCCGTGTTCAGCGGTTGGGAAAGCGGCCGCCATCCGCGGCAATGGCGGACCCACGCCGATCCGTCCTTTAGTGGGACAAGTCGGAATATCGAAAGGACGTGCGTGCAAGGCCTAATGCCCGCCGGTCCAGGCCCGGCCGAACGAAGTGATCTTTCCTGCCGTCATCGCTTCGATCGCGTCTGTGTGCTTCCCACGCGCCAAGCCTGGCTCGCCTTCTACGAAGAGGACTATGCACGGCCGATTCGAGACAGGGTCGACTTCTCTCTGGTGTGGCAGCGAGGTGGAGAGGTAGTCGGATTCAGTTCGGCCGATCGCATCGACTTCGGCAAGAGGCCTTCATGCACCTCCACGTTGTCGAGGCCGGACTGAGAAGGAGCGGGTTGGGTACTGAGTTTGTGAGGCTGTTAGCGCGGGCCTATTTCGGCGCCCTGCAGCTCCAGCGGCTGTTGTGTGAGCCCAACGCGTTTAATGTTGCGCCGAATCGAACTCTCCAAGCGGCCGGATTTCGGTATCTCTTCACGCACATGGCCCAACCCAGTTCTATTAACTGCCCGCAGGTTACGACCCGGTGGGTGCTGGAGCTTCTCGAGTTCCCTGATGAGACCTGACGAAAGAAGCGCGAGTGGGCGCCGCGAGTGACCGAAGAGGCCGGGACGGATCAGACCTACCACCCAAGTTCGCGCAAACGAGGATCGTCGATCCCGAAGTGATGAGCGATTTCGTGAATCACGGTTCGATAGACCTCAGCCTTTACCTGCTCCTCGGACCGGCAATGCTCACATATCGTTCGCCTGAAGATCGTGATCTTGTCGGGATGCACGCTCCACTGGCGGATGTGGTACCTGGTGAGGGGGTGACCTCGATAGAGACCGAAGACATTGGGATCCCCAGCCTCTTCGACGACCACAGCGACGTTCGTCATGGCGCGGCCGAATGCCTCAGGCAGCGAATCCACCGCGTCCGCCACCATTCTCTCGAATTCGGCGAGTGGGACATCGAAGCCGCCCGAGACGGCGGTCGTTTGATTTGTGTGAATGTCGTGCGCATGCACACCGGCGTCGAGCACGGGGAGCACTTCGCGTTCGATTGCCAGCGACGAGGCGATCCAGATGATTTCTTGCCTGATGTGGTCTGGTACTGGCATCCGCGATTGTGCCAACCAGCGGGTGAGTGACTCGAGCGCCATCCCATGGCGCCCTGAGGTCACCAGTCCGTGGAACCAGTGGTGCTGTGATTCTGAGAGCTCTGGGCCGACGAACTTCTCAAGGCGACTAAGGCGACGCTGAAGTTGCTTGATGTCCAGGTCACCGAGCTTTGACCGATCGTCGCTCGGCATCGCATGGACCAATGGCGCTTGCTTAGCGCGATAATGCCGCCTTCTTCTGATCGGACCTGCGGGACGCGCATAGTGGACAACGAAGAGAGCCAAAAACGCCAGGAGTATCCCCGCTGGAATGTAGAGCACCAAATCATCGGGGCGACTCTCGAGCGCAGGCGCGATGCAGACTGTGGTGGCGATCGCCGCCGAAGTATCTCGGCTACTGCATGAGTCATATCCCTTGTAGACTCTTCGCCATACCGAGGTTGGGTCGACCACCCTGATGAGTTGATGACCGTCGAGTAGTTCGGTCGTCTCCCGCGTACCGAACTCATAGGCGAACCGACCCGAGCGGAATCCTGCCCCGGCGAAGAAGGATCGATAGACACCGACGCTCGATGCCAGCTCATAGGGCCATGAATCGCATCCGTTGGCATCGATCCCTCCAACCACCGGAAATGACTGACCCGTGAACGAAACGGTCCCCGTGGAGGGTCGCGGTGGCTGGGTGGCGCATTCGGGGTTGGACGACGTGTTGCGGTGGGGAAACGACGAGGCGCCGGCAGCGGCCCCGATATCGCAAAGTTCGAATCCGAAAAGGAGGAATGCGACGAGGATCGCCAACGCAACATTCGCCCCCCTGGATGTCACGAGATGAACTTAAGTACCGAGCGACGTTCGGCTCATGTTGTCCTTGGTTCCCGCGTTGGGGGCGCATGTGGACCGCTCGGTACCGTCGTTGGTCGATCGGGCTCTTGGGGCGGGGTGCGGTCAGGCGCGAACAATTTGGGCGATTCGCTCGGGCGGCAGCTTCCCGCCAGTCGGGCCTTCGATCCACCGAGGTAGCGACTTGATCGAGATTAGCAAAGTAGCTAATATCAATATATGGACGACGACGCAGGGGTGTTCCGAGCTCTGGCCGATCCGACGAGGCGTCAAATCCTCCAGGACCTCCAAGCCGGCGAACTTACGGCTGGGGAGATCGCCTCTCGGTTCACGATCAGTGCCCCCTCGATCTCCCGGCATCTCGGTGTTCTCAAGAATGCCGGTTTGATCCTCGAGCGCCGGGAAGCCAACCGGATCTATTACTCGCTCGTCGAGGAGCGACTGGCGGTCTGCGTCGGCCAGTTCCTGTCACTCGTCTGCCCCGAACAGATCGTGCTCCGGCAGCGCCGCAAGAAGAAGACGTCGTTCCCCCAACCGAAAGGGGCCTGAGATGCTCACCGACGCCATTGATTGCACCATAGAAAGACGACTACTCGTCAACTACCGCATTGACCCAGAAGCGGTCACGAGGTTGCTCCCGGAACCCTTCCGCCCTCAACTCGTTTCTGGATGGGCGGTGGGTGGGGTGTGCTTTATTCGTTTGGGTAGCCTGCGACCAGCACATTTCCCTTCGGTGCTGGGCTCGAGAACCGAGAATGTGGCTCACCGCTTTGCCGTCGAGTGGGACGACGGCCAGGGTATTCAGGTCGGCGTCTTCGTACCGAGAAGGGATACCAGCTCGCGCCTCACGGCGCTGGCCGGAGACAAGCTCTTCCCCGGCGCCTATCACCTGGCCCGTTTCAAGGTTCAAGAGCGTGCTTCGGAAATTGGGATTGGAGTGGACAGCCGAGACGGGACTCTCGCGCTGTCCGTGTCCGCTCGGGAAGCTCCCTCTCTGGGAGGCGATCTCTTCGGCTCCCTCGAAGCGGCCCTTACCTTCTTCCGTCAAGGGTCGCTTGGCTTTTCACCAAGTGGAGGGACCGGCGGTCTTGTCGGAGTGCGTCTCATCAGCGAGACCTGGGAGGGTCGTCCGGTATCGCTCGGCCACATGGACTCCAGCATGTTCGACGACAACAAGGTGTTTCCCAGGGGCTCGTGCACGCTCGACTCCGCCCTTGTCATGCGTAACCTCCCCGTCCGTTGGCGCAATGAAGGAACGATTGAGAGTCGATCCCCTACGAAGGCCGCATAGTGTCGAACGCTTCTACCAAGGGCGATGACCGAGTCTCGAGAGTCCTATGCTGGCTGCTCGCGGTCAGCACTTCTTTTCTCATTGGGTTCTTACTCTTGGTATTGGTTCCCGCAGTGTCCGGACCGACCTGGGGCGTCGGCATCGTGTTCAACGTGAGCATGGCCGTGGGGATTGGCATCTTCTTCGGCTGGACCCGCCAAGGCCTCCAAATCCTCATCGCTATGGTCCTCGGGGCCGTCGTGACTATCCTCGGTCTGGATCTCCTGGTGCTCGTACCAAGCCCCACCGAGAATGCTCACTTCGGGCTGCTTGCCTATGCCGTCTTCGATAGCGCCGGCATTCTCATTGCACTCTTGGGGATGGCGGTCCTGATCGGAGGAGGCGCGCTAGCTGGAGCGATCACTCATCTCGTTCTTTCTCGTTCTGGCTGCATTGCACGAATGACAAGGAACACGAAGTGTCGACGTCGAACGCCGCCCAATGGTCCAGCTCCGACGACCATGATTGCCATCCACACGTCGATGCGGGCTACCCAACGACCCGCTCAGTAGCCTCACATTGTTCGCGAGTCCTAGACCACATCCGTTCTCGCGGCGAGGATGGCCCTGAGCCGGTTTCCGACTTCGCCGACGCTTTGGTCGTCAGTGAACACATAGCGGCGATCGCGGCGAATGGCGTCTACAACATTGGCAGCCACAGTGGCCGGTTCGATCGTGCCGATGGGGTTCATCGCAGTCTTGACCCTCCCGGGCATGACGACGCTGGCCCCGATTGGCATGCCCAATGCCTTGAACTCGGCGTGCAGAACGTCGGTGAGGCCAAGCACACCGTGCTTGGCGACGGTATACGGCCCTAGCCGGTCGAGGGGCATTACCGCAGCCATGGAGGCGACATTGACCACATGGCCCTCTTCGCCGGTAGAGAGAATGAGAGGGACATAGGCACGAACTCCGTGGATGACGCCCCAAAGGTCCACGTCGAGGACCTTGTGCCACTCATCGAGGGAGAGCTCCCAGCTGTGCCCACGATTGACGATTCCGGCGTTGTTCACCGCCACATGCAGAGCACCGAACCTATCGACGGCTGCGGCAGCGGAACGTTCGACCTGATCAGGCTTCGTGACATCGGTCGGAACGGCATGGGCCGAGTCTGTGGCCTGGTCGTTGAGGCGCTCGGCGTGGCTTCGCAGCTTCTCCTCGTCTCGATCGGCCATCACGACCTGCATGCCCTCGGCGACGAAGGCCTCGGCGATGGCCAGCCCAATCCCGCTTGCCGCACCGGTCACCACGGCCACTCGTCCTCGTAGTTTGCGCACCCCTCGATCTTCGCGGACCTGCTTCCGGCATGTAGGGACCCGATCGGGAATGCCAGTTTACGGCTCGCCTTCAGCCCCTCGATAGATGACAGCTCGGAAAGCTGCGGGTCCGGACAGGGTCACAGTCCTGGCGTTCTTGTGATGGCTTGTCCTGCAATTTCATGGGTCTCGTCTTCGAGCATGATGCGGAGGAGGAACGCGACCCACGTGCGGTAGGGCTTCCAGACCTCGCTGATCTCGCTGATCTCGGCGATGTCGGCGGCGCTGGGCGGTGCCTTCATTTCGTAGGCGATCGCCATCGCTCGAGCGAGGCGCTGCTCGGCGGTGGGCGTGAAGTCCGGATCACCTGCGCCGCGGAGAAGAATGAGTTCGGCCGAGAACGGGCCGATTCCGGGAATGGCGATCAACTCCTCGAGGGCTTGGGAACGTGGAAGTGACCTCAGCCGGGCGGCGCCCAGGGCCCCGTCGAGGGCAGCCTCGGCGACACCTCGAAGACGCTGGAGTTTGGTCTCGCTGAGCCCATTGATCGTGGACAGCCGGGCCAGCGTGGTTGGGTTCGGGAAAGCGCGGACCATTCGACCGCCGACGTCGATGGTCTCACCGTGTTCGGCGGTGATGCGAGCCTTGATTGCGGCTGCCTGCACGATTCGGATGCGCTGTCCGATCACCGACCACGCGGCCGCTTCGTAGGGCGACCAGAAGCATACGGGGCGCAGGCCGGGATACCGCGACTGGAGTTGAGCGACGACTGGGTCGCGACGAGCGATGTCCGGAAAGCCGCGACCGTCGATGTCGAGCGAGAGGATCCGCTCGACCTGCTCGACTGCCGCCGCGATTACCGCGGGGGCAAGCCTGTCGCCCCCGTGAACCGTGCCGTGAACCGCACCGGTCTCCTCGTGGACGCGCACTGCCACTGGGTCCCAGAAGCCGTCGACGCAGAAGGCCATCTCCAATCTCGCGGCTGACTCGCTCTCGTAGGCGGCTGGAGCGAATCCCTCGAGGTACCGAATCGATGCCGCCAACGAGTACGGCCCCTTCGGGGAGAAGACAAAGCTTGTGGCGGGAGTCACCTCAGCTCAGCCGTGAAGAGTCACGGCGTAGCCGTCGGGATCAGCGAAGGTGAAGGTGAGACCGAAAGGCCCCTCGAAGGGTGCGACCAGGATCGGGACTCCGGCGAGAACCATTGCATCGTGCAGATCCTGCGGATTGTCCGCCTTGAGCCAGATGGTCACACCCCACCCGAGGTGCTCGACAGCCTCAAGATCGACGAGTGGCTCCCGCACGGCGAACGCGATGGGCTCCGTGGCGAAGACCACCGCGTGCTCGGGGCTCGCCGGAGCACGGGCGAGGCCAAGGTGCTCGGTGTAGAAGGCTGCGGAAGCCTCCAGATCGCGAACCTGGAGAGCGATGAAGTCGGGGCCGAGTGCGGTCATGGTGTCCGTGT
>Ga0302325_10032073_pt1 | contig 10795 bp, 9 predicted proteins | sample Palsa_T0_2_FD_201948 | JGI IMG/M metagenome (GOLD analysis project Ga0302325, IMG submission 201948) | Peat permafrost microbial communities from Stordalen Mire near Abisko, Sweden - Palsa_T0_2 | ecosystem: Environmental > Terrestrial > Soil > Palsa > Peat permafrost | place: Sweden: Abisko... | reverse complement strand
CACCGTGCAGGCGCAGGTCCTGCAGGTCATGAAGCGGCTTCAGAGCGAGTTCGGGACGGCCATCATCATGATCACCCACGACCTGGGCGTCATCGCCGAGATGGCGGACGACGTGGTCGTCATGTACGCCGGGGCGGCCATGGAGAAGGCGCCCCGCCGGGAGCTGTTCTTCGCCAACCACCACCCCTACACCGAGGGCCTGCTCGAGTCCTTACCCGCTTATGGGGGGGATCGGGAGCGGCTTCGTCCCATCGCCGGCCAGCCGCCCAGCCTGATCAACCTGCCCACGGGCTGCCCGTTCAATCCCCGCTGCCCCTATGTCATGGACAAGTGCCGGAAGGAGGAGCCGACTTTGCTCCCGGTGGGAAGCGACCCACGCCACCTGTCGTCGTGCTGGTTGCCCCACCACCCCGAGGAGCGGGCTCGGCTGCGGGCCCAGATGGCTGATGAGAAGGTGTCGGACGCCGCCGTGGTCGCCGCCGCGGCGGCGGCAGGGAGCCAGCCAACGTGAGCGACGACATCCTGCTGAGCGTCACCAATGTGGTGAAGCACTTTCCGGTGCAGTCGGGAAAGCTGTTCCAGCGCCAGAAGGAGTACGTGCACGCGGTCGACGGCGTGAGCTTCGAGGTCAAACGAGGCGAGACCCTGGGTCTGGTGGGGGAGACGGGATGCGGGAAGTCAACCCTGGCCCGGTGCATCGCGCGGCTGTACGACGTCACGTCGGGACAGATCGTGTTGGACGGGCGCGACATCACCAACATCAAATCTCGGGGCCTGCGTCCGCTGCGCCGCGAGATGCAGATCATTTTCCAGGACCCCTACGGTTCCCTCAACCCCCGGCGCCGGGTCGGCTCGATCATCGGTGATCCGTTCGCCATCCACGGCATCGAGGGTGGCAAGCGCCAGGTCCAGGAGGTCATGGAGCTGGTCGGGCTCAACCCGGAGCACTACAACCGGTTCCCCGCCGAGTTCTCGGGCGGCCAGCGCCAGCGCATCGGCGTGGCACGGGCCCTGGCGCTGCGACCCAAGCTCATCATTTGCGACGAGCCGGTATCGGCCCTCGACGTCTCGATCCAGGCCCAGATCATCAACCTGCTGGCCGACCTGCAGCGGCAATTGGGGCTGACCTACATCTTCATCGCCCACGATCTGTCGGTGGTGCGTCACGTGAGCAACCGGGTGGGCGTCATGTACCTGGGCAAGATCGTCGAGATGGCGCCGTGCGAGCAGCTGTACACCGCGCCTCGGCATCCCTACGCCAACGCCCTGCTGTCGGCCGTTCCCGTCCCCGATCCCGATCAGGCCGAGAATCGCAAACAGATCATCCTGGTGGGCGACGTGCCATCACCCATCAACGTGCCGTCGGGTTGCCGTTTCCACCCTCGCTGCCCCAAGGCCGAGCAGCGCTGCGTCGACAGCGAGCCGCTGCTGGCAGCCATGGTCGGTGACAGTCCCGATCACGTGGTGGCGTGCCACTTCCCGGTGGCGGTGGGTGAGGACCTGACCAAGGCCCACCCCTCCATCGGGACGGGCGGGCGAGTCATCGAACCGGACCCGGTGTAAAGGGGTTAGCGCATGAGCCTGCGTCCAGGAGAGTTAATTCCGGTCGAGCCGACCGCGACGGGAGGATCCCCCGCCTTGGGCCCGGGCCCGGGTGCCTTGCCCGACCCGTACCAACCGCAGACCGATCCGGTCAAGAGCATCCAGGGCCGAAGTCCGTGGCGACTGGCGGCGGAGCGATTGCGGGGCGACCGAGCCGCCATGATCGCGGTCGGCGTGCTCGTCGCCGTCACCATCGTGGCCATTTTCGCTCCGTTGGTGGCCACTATCACCGGCCACGGCGTGTACCAACAGTTCCGCACCACCGGGTTGAGTCCCGAAGGCATCCCGGTCAGCCCCAACCACACGTTCTGGTTGGGGACCGACCAGCAGGGCCGAGACATCCTGGTGCGTATCGCCTACGGCGCTCGCATCTCGCTGTTGGTGGGCGTGGTCGCCACCACCATCACGGTGTCGGTGGGAACGGTGCTCGGCCTGGCCGCCGGCTACCTCGGGGGTTGGGTCGACACCATCATCGCCCGATTGGTCGATGTCGTCCTGTCGCTGCCCTACCTGCTGATCGCCATCTCGCTGGCGTCGATCTATGGTCCGTCGCTCGGGTTGGTCATCATCATCATCGCCATCTTCCAGTGGGCTGCGGTGTGCCGGATCGTGCGAGGCCAGGTGCTGTCGATCCGGGAACGGGAGTACATCGAAGCATCCCGGTCGCTGGGCGCCGGTCCCTGGCGGATCATGTTCATCGACATCCTGCCCAACGTGTTGGCCCAGGTGATCGTGCTCATGACGCTGTTGATCCCGGCCAGCATCCTGTTCGAGGCGGCGCTGTCCTTCCTCAGCGTCGGGGTGCCGCCGCCCACCGCCGACTGGGGCCAGATGATCAGCGACGCCCAGAACATCTACCAGCAGGCGTGGTGGTTCTTCGTGTTCCCCAGCCTGGCGCTGCTCATCACCACCGTCGCCTTCAACATTTTCGGTGACGGCGTTCGTGACGCTCTCGATCCCCGCACCCAGCAGCTCAAGTAGCCATGGCCCGCTTCGTGATCCGCCGCATCCTGTTGGGTTTGTTCGTGCTGCTCGTGGTGTACGCCATCGTGTTCTTCATGTTCTTCGTTGGTCCCGGGCCGAAGTCCGTGGCCCGCAACCTGGCGGGGAAGGACGGCACCCCGGCCACCGTCAAGTTGATCCAGAAACGGCTCCTTCTCAACCGGCCCATCCAGGTCCAGTTCCGCCATTTCCTGGACCGGCTGGTGCTGCACGGCAGCCTGGGCTACGACTACTACCACGGCGTGGCGGTGAACACCGTGCTCAAGCAGGCCTTCCCCATCACGCTGTCGCTGGCAGTGGGGGGCGCAATCCTGTGGCTGGGCCTGGGTGTGATGACCGGGGTCATCTCGGCCGTGCGCCGGGGCTCGGTGTGGGATCGCCTGACCACCATCCTGGCCCTGTTCTTCTACTCGATGCCCGCCTTCGTACTGGGTCTGCTCTTGCTGTACATCTTCTACTACCGCCTGACCCTGGCCGGGATCCGCATCTTCCCCGGCTCCGGCTACACCTATTTCACCGCCAGCCCGCTCCACTGGTTCGAAAGCCTCGTCCTGCCCTGGATCACCCTGGCCCTGATCTCGGCCGCGGCCTACGCGCGCCTGACCCGGGGGTCGATGCTCGACGTGCTGGGTGAGGACTACATCCGAACGGCCCGGGCCAAGGGGCTGAAGGAGAGCCGGGTGACCTACCGCCACGCCCTGCGAGCCGCCCTGACCCCGGTGGTCAGCCAGTTCGGCATCGACGTGGGCACGCTGCTGGGGGGAGCCGTGCTGACCGAGACGGTGTTCGGGATGCCCGGGTTGGGCTACACCGCGGTGCACGCCATCCAGGCCCAGGACCTGCCGGTCATCATCGGGATCGTGATCGTGGGCGCCACCGCCATCGTGGCCGCCAACATCGTGGTCGACATCCTCTACGCCGTCCTCGACCCCCGAGTCCGCCTGCACTAGTTCCTCTTCTGGGTTCGGGCTTCGGGGTTCGGGCTGTGACTGGTGTGGCTGCTGAGGTTGGCGTGGCTGCTGACGCCTGGCCCGATATCTATTGGCTGTTGGGACACCCAAAAGGTATCGGGCCTAGGTCTGGCCTGACCCAGGGGTGGCCCGCCATGTTCGGGGTGCCCGTTCGGGCTAACCTGCCGCCCAGGTCATCCGACACGGAGGTTCCGACTGAGAGGGCGACGGGGCTGGGGCGGAATTGTCGCCTGCGCTCTGCTGGTGTCGGTGGTGGCGGCGTGCACGGGCGGGTCGAACAAGCCGTTGACCACGACCTCGGTGACCACCGCACCGGCGCCCACTTTCAACCAGGGTGGGTCGATCACCGTGGCGGCCGAAGGGGAACCGGGCTGCATGGATTGGATCAGTACGTGCGCCGGATCGACCTGGGGCGTGTGGACGGTCGAGACCAACACCATGCCCCGGGCGTACGACTTCACAAGCGACGGCGAGTACAAGCCGTCGATTCTCCTGACCGGTGAGGCAGCGGTACGCATGACGCCGGAACAGGTGGTGACCTACCACCTGAACCCACGGGCCTCGTGGAGCGACGGCCAGCCGATCACGTCGCAGGATTTCCAGTACACATGGGACCAGATTGCCCATGGCCAGGGCATTGCCGACCAGTCCGGCTACAGCGACATCGTGTCGGTGGACGACTCCGACCCGCTGACCGCGGTGGTCACCTTTTCCCAGCCCTATGCCGACTGGCGAAAGCTCTTCGGGGGCACTGACGGCATCCTGCCCAGCCACCTGTTGGAGGGCCAGGACCGCGACGCGCTGATGAAGGACGGCTACACCTGGTCGGGCGGTCCGTGGGAGCTGCCGCCCGGGGGTTGGATCCGGGGCGAGTCCATCACATTGGTGCCCAACCCGAACTACTGGGGCAAGAAGCCGGACCTGGGCAGCGTCACCTTCCGGATCTTCACCGACCCGACGGCCGAGCTGCAGGCCTATGCCGCGGGGCAGGTGTTGGCCGCCTATCCCACCCCCGAGGCGGCGGTGGCGGGGTACCGCGGCGTGGCGGGCACGTTGCTGAGCCTTACCGGTGGGCTGGACTTCGACGCCCTGTGGTTCAACGTGGCGGCGGCGCCCGTGGATGCCAAGGCGGTGCGCCAGGCCGTGGCCTACACGTTGGACCGCCAGACCATCGCCAGTGCGCTCCTGGGCGCGCTGGAGCCGACGGCACAACCCCTGCAGTCGCTGCTCACACCTGCTTATGGGGCGTACTACAACGCAGCATTCGCCCGCTACAAGCCCGACCCGGCCATGGTGAACCAGCTGATGACCGGCGCCGGCTGGGCCCGGAACAAGGCCGGGTTCTGGGCCAAGGGGGCCACGAGGGCGGAGGTGGCGACCATCGATCTCAAGGTGCCCAGCACCAGCCCCGGGGCCGAGGCGGCGGCCAACGTGATCGGCGCCGAGTTGCAGGGGGCGGGCTTCCAGGTCACGATCGCGCCGCCCGAGACGCCCGGGCAACTGTTCACCCAGGATTTGCCGGCCGGGGCGTTCAGTGTGGCGCTGTACCCCGTCGACCTGGAGCGAGAGTTGCCGAGCGGGACCCCGACGACGGTGGGCGTGCCGGGCATCGACGACAACGATCCCGGGCAGTGCCAGCTGTTCTGCTCGGCCAGCATCCCCACGGCGGCCACCGGGGGGGTAGGGGACAACTACGTCCGGTTGGCCGACTCCACGCTGGACCGCTACCTCGAGGACCTCGACAGCAATGCCAACAGCGACGACCGGGTGGCTGATGCGGCTCAGGCGGCGACCATCCTGGCCGACGACCTCCCTGCCCTGCCGTTGGTGACGCTGCCCGACGTGCTGGTGGTCAACACCAACATGATCGGGGTGGAGGGGGGCACGTTCAACCACAATTTGGCGTACGGCCCCTACGGGGAGCTGAACGAGTGGTACCTCAAGTAGGGCCGGATCAGGGGTGGTGGGTCGAGTACCATGACCGCTCGCCCGGCCGTCGGCCGGAGCCCACGTCGGAGTGGCGGAATAGGCAGACGCGCTAGCTTGAGGGGCTAGTGCCCGCAAGGGCATGGGGGTTCAAGTCCCCCCTCCGACACCGAACGTCTGTGATGGTCAATCACAGCCCACACACTTGCCCATCATCGACTTCATACGTCACCTCCCGACAGGGAAAAGTGCCATAACTAAGCGAACCGACCGACGGCACCTTCGTCGGAGCCAGCGCCGAGGGCAGCCGCAGTTGGTGGCATCGACGTGAGGCCGTTGAACGGAACCCCGTTGTTCGTATGACAGGCTACCATTGAGTGTATGACAATCATGGTGAGCTTTCGGGTGGAAGACGACGAGGCGCAGCGTGTCGATGAATGGGCTCGCCGGCTCCATGTCGACCGCACCACCCTGCTGCGCGATGCCGTCGGCGCCTACCTGGCCCGGCTGGCCGGCGAGCATGACGCCGCGGCCTACCAGGACCAGCCGTTCAGCCCTGACGAGTTGGCGCTCGCGACCACCGAGGACTGGGAGCCCGCGGAGGACTGGTCGGACCTGGCCACCTGGCTGGACGAGCGCGATGCGAAGGGGTGAGGTCTGGTTCGCCGCGGTACCCGGGGGCGGAGACCGGCCCGTTCTGATACTGACCCGCGACCCGGTCGCCGATCGGATTAGTCACGTGGTGGTAGCGGCGCTGACTCGCACGCGGCGCAACCTCGTTTCCGAGTTGCTGCTTGGCGAAGCCGATGGGATGCCGGTCGAATCGGTGGTTAGCTTCGACAATTTGCGGACGTTGCCCCGTGACGCTTTCCGCAGACGCGTGACCACGCTCAGCGACGCCCGGATGGCTGCGGCGTGCCGGACGCTGCGGGCCGCGCTTGGCTGCAGCTGAAACCGGAGGACCTGATAACCGACGAACAACAACCGCGCCGGTTCGTAATCCCCACGGCGAGCTGTTGGTCGACACCAGCGTGCTGTTCCCGTTCTCGGTAATGGACTTGCTCCTCGCTCTCACCGGTCCGGTAGACCTTGGACACCGCGATGGCCTCCAGAACGGGTCGCGTATCGGCTCAGGTGCGACACCTCCGGCTGGAGTGGGTAGGGATATCGCACTCATGAGGGATCTCCGTATGTGGCCGGCGGCCGCAACATCCGGCGCAGCGAATGGCTTGATGTGATCAATCCGACCAACATCAATGTGAGACCAGAGACAGCGGCGGGAAAGTCGCGCAGTAGAGGCCGCCGACCACCACTGCCAGCAACACGACGCTGAGTAGCTCAAAGAGGTAATGCGTCACGCGTCACGCCTCGTCACCCTTTCCTTCTCCAGCGAGGTCACCATGCGTCGCATCGCTCCACGCTGATTCGGCGTCGGAGGTGTGGATTGCGTGCCACCACTTGACCCCTTCAAGGGTTCCGTTCTCGATCTCTCCGATGAGCCGGCGGATGTATCCCAGTTCGGCTTCGCGAATCACGGTGCGGTATTCCTCCTCGACCCAGAACAGCCGCGGCACTCGCTGCTTCTCGACGAGTTCTCGCGAACCCGCCGCCCGCGCGAGGTCGACCTCAAGGTGTGTTACGCGTTCCCGCAGCAGCTCGGCGACGTCACCGGGTGGCAGAGCAGGCAGGAACGACAACGCCGCTTCGAGATTTGTGTAGTCCTTTGCAGGTGTCGAGATCAGTTCCGTAAGCCAGTCGCGCGCCTCGATCCGGCCCTCGTCGGTGAGGCGATAGACCGTCCGCTCGGGTAGCCGCCCATCACGCGTTGTCCCTTGGGGGGCTATGCACCCCCGCTTGTCCAAGGCAGCGACCACCGCGTACAGGGACCCGTAGTTAAGCCGGACGCTCTCATGCTTCTGACGCTGGCGGAGCGTGTTCGCAATCTCGTAGGGGTGCATCGGGCGTTCGCCGAGACAGATGAGCACGCCCAGCGCCAGCGCGTTGTTGCGATTGCGAGAGGCCATGACCATCTCCTTACTCGGATACCCAAACTAGAGTACCCTATTAAGGACACCGGCTGCAAACGAGGAGTGGCACCATGACCGAGATGCGAATCGTTCGGGACTACCCGTACCCGCCTGCGGTCGTCTGGCGCGCCGCGACGGACCCGGAGCTGGTTGCCCGCTGGACGGTCACCGGACGAGGAGGGCGGCCTGTCGGGTTCACCCCCGTCGTAGGGACCAAATTCCAGCTCGTCGCGAAGCCGATGCCCGGCTGGCGAGGCATCGTGGACTGCGAGGTCCTCGAAGTGGAGGAGCCCCGTCTCTTGCGTTACACGTGGCGAGGCGAGGAAAACGACAATCCCACCGTCGTCACCTACCAGATCGAGCCACAAATGGGCGGCACTCGGTTCACGTTCGAGCACACCGGCTTCGCGGGTGTCAGTGGCTTCTTTATGGCCAAGCTGCTCGGCGCGGTACGGAGGAGGATGCTCAACGTCGGGCTTCCCGCTGTCCTCGACGACCTCGCCGCAGGTGCAGCGGACGGGAGACCGGACGGCCGGAGCTGACCTAGCTGACGAAGGTCCCCGGGCCGACTTCGGACTAGGATGAAGGAGGGGTACCGGCTGCTTGTTTCAGGACGATTCACATGCGTTCCGACTGGGAGTTCACCTACGACCGCGAGAGTGTCGGGCAGTTCGGCTCGCAGTGGGCGCACCAGGATTCGCCCCTTCCCGGGTTAGTCCCCTACCCCGGTGATGACCATAGGTATTTGTTGCTGGATTGGAATTCGAACTCGGAGAATTGGCGGGTCCATCATCGCCGGGCTCGGAGTGGCCGGTGGGATTATCGGTGGCATCCTCCTCAAACCGACGCGATGTACTCGGCCAGTGAGCGCCCCGGCTCCGGAACGCGGGTTCAAGGACGGCCACTGATGCCCGCGACTGTGGTGATGATCCCCGACAGGCTCACCCGGCGGACCCGATCGTTATCGGTGTCGGCGATGTAGATGGTTCCGTCGCTCGCCACGGCCACACCGTTGGGGCCGCTCAGGTCGGCCGCGGTGGCGGGCCCGTTGTCTCCGATTAGGTCTGAAGCGCCTCCAGCCACCGTGGTGATGATCCCGCGGGGGTTGACTCGGCGAATCCGAGCGTTGGTGTAATCGGCGATGTAAAGGCTGCCGTCGCCCGCCACGGCCACCGCGGTTGGTTCGCTCAGCTCGGCGCTGGTGGCCGGCCCGTTGTCCCCGCGGAAGCCGTTCTGGCCATCTCCGGCCACGGTGGTGATGATCCCGGCGGTGCTGACCTTACGCACCTCGTTGTTGCCCGAGTCGGCGATGTAGACGCTTCCGTCGCCCCCGACGGCGACACCGCTGGGTTCACTTAGCTCGGCGCTGGTGGCCGGCCCGTTGTCTCCGCTGGACCCGTCCTCGCCGTTTCCTGCGATCGTGGTGATGACCCCGGTCGGGCTGACCCTACGAACCTGATCGTTTCCGTAGTCGGCGATATAGATGGTGCCGTCGCTCGCGACCGCCACGCCGACCGGATCGCTCAGCGCGGCGGCGGTGGCCTGCCCGTTGTCTCCGCTCGATCCGTCCTCGCCGTTTCCTGCGACCGTGGTGATGACTCCCTTGGGGGTAACCCGACGGATCCGATTGTTTCCGTAGTCGGCGATGTAGACGCTTCCGTCGCCCCCCACAACCACATCGGTCGGGCTGTCGAGCTCGGCGCTGGTCGCGGGCCCCTTGTCTCCGCCGAAACCTTGTAGGCCGTCTCCGGCCACCGTGGTGATGATCCCCGACGGATTCACCCGGCGAATCCGGTTGTTCCCCCGATCGGCAATGTAGATACTGCCGTCGCGGCCCACGGCCACGCCGTTGGGGCTGGTGAGCTCGGCCGCGGTGGCGGGACCGTTGTCCCCGCTGAAGCCGCCTTCGCCGTCTCCGGCGAAGGTGGTGATGATCCCCGACGGGCTCACCCGGCGAACCCGGTTGTTGTTGTGGTCGGCGATGTAGATGCTGCCGTCGCGCCCCACGGCCACCCCGGTCGGGTCGCTCAGGGCGGCCGCGGTAGCGGGCCCGTTGTCCCCGCGGTACCCGGTCTGGCCATTGCCGGCCACCGTGGTGATGACACCCGACGAGTTCACTCGCCGAATGTCCTGATTGCCGTCGTCGGCTATGTCGAAACTGCCGTCGGCCGCCACGGCGACACCCTCGGGGTAACCCAGCTCGGCCGACGTCGCCGGCCCGTTGTCGCCGCTGTACCCGTCCTGGCCGTTACCTGCCACCGTGGTGATGACACCTAACGGGCTCACGCGACGAATGACGCTGTTACCAGAGTCCGCGATGTAGACGGTGCCGTCCGCGGCCACGGCCACACCGAACGGCTCGCTCAACTCGGCCGAGGTCGCGGGCCCGCCGTCTCCGGTGTACCCGTCTTTGCTGTCGCCGGCGAAGGTGGTGATGACACCCGACGGGCTCACGCGTCGCACCCGGTTGTTGCCGAAGTCGGCGATGTAGACGCTGCCGTCACCGGCCACGGCAACACCGTAGGGTCGATCCAGTTCCGCCTTGGATGCCTGACCATTGTCCCCGCCAAACCCGGCCTGCCCGTCACCCGCCAGCGTCGTGATGACACCCGCGGGGCTGATCCGACGCACCCGGTTGTTGCCGGAATCGGCCACATAGACGCTGCCGTCGGCGGCGACGGCCACCGCGTACGGGTCGTTCAGCTCGGCTGCCGTCGCCGGGCCGCCGTCGCCGCCGGATCCGACCATGCCGTCGCCGGCCACCGTGGTGATGGCACCAGCAGTGATCTTACGAACCCGCTCGTTACCATAATCGGTGAAATACACGCTGCCGTCGGGAGCAACGGCGACACCTCCCGGTTTTGCCACATTTGCGAGTAGGGCGGCAGACGTCGTTGCGGCTGGCCCCGTCGTTGGCGCGACCGATGGAAGCGGGCGAGTCGCCGGCGATTTGGCGGACGTGGCGCACCCCCCGACGACAAGTGACAGCACGAGCGCCGCCCCGGCACAGGACGCGGCCTTGATGTGCAGGATCACCTGATTTCGACGGTACCACCGACCGAGCGGCAGGCCGGTTACGGCAGGCGGATTACAGTCCCCGACGAGTGCTCCTCGGCGCAAGCAGATGCCGTGGCCGCACTGGTCGTTGTTGCCATAGGCATCCACGCCGGTCGCCACCTTCGAGGCCGTAGCGACCATCTTCTCCTCGATGCTGGTGATCTTCGGGTACTTCAGCCAGATGCTTTCTGCCGCAGCTCGGCTGTTCCT
>Ga0302325_10032071_pt1 | contig 10795 bp, 9 predicted proteins | sample Palsa_T0_2_FD_201948 | JGI IMG/M metagenome (GOLD analysis project Ga0302325, IMG submission 201948) | Peat permafrost microbial communities from Stordalen Mire near Abisko, Sweden - Palsa_T0_2 | ecosystem: Environmental > Terrestrial > Soil > Palsa > Peat permafrost | place: Sweden: Abisko... | reverse complement strand
TCGCGCAATTCGTCCAGGAAAAGCGGCTCGATCACCTTCAGAATGTTTCGCTCGGTGGTGTAGTGCGCTCCTTGGGCGCGGCGCTCCGCCGGATTCATGACGGACTGGAAGAGCGATCCGAATATCGCTGGAGAAATGGCGTCCCAACTGAAGTCGAGAACATCAAGGAGGAGCGATCGCATCGCGGCGTCAAGGGCCGGGAAGGGCAGGCGCTCCTGAAAGAGGTCGCCATTGACGTACGGGAACTGGGACAGATCGGCATCGAGATTTTGCTGTCGCTGCTTGATAGGCGTATTCAGGATCTCAAAAAGCTGGCTCAGCCACAGGCCCGTGTCGCTCCCATCGGGGTTGGTCCGCTGAGCGACGAGCGTCGAGAAGATGTCGCGGGGCTCAAAGATGCCAGTATCGTCCGCAAACAGGCAGAACACCAGCCGCACGAGAAACCGCTCCAGATCGTGGCCCACGTAGCCCGCTTCCTTTAAGCCGTCATGCAACTTGCCCATCATCTCCGACGCCTCGATATTTACGGGGTCCTGGTCGCGGAATGTGCGTTTCCGGACACCCAGGATGAATCCGAAGTCTTCGACGTGTTCCGGAAACTGGCCGAGCGTGAATCGGACGGTGGCGCTTTCTTCAAGATCGTGCAACTCGAAGGTCTGGAAATCGCTCACGAGAACGTAGCGGGGAAGCTCGTGTTCCTTGAGACCGGGAAAATAGGCGAGGGCCTGTTCCCTGGCGCGCGCGAGATCCCTGCCCGCACTCTTTTGCTCGACGAGGAGCACTCCTTTCCAGAAGAGATCGATGAAGCCGCGCTGGTCGCCAAGCTTCTTTACCGGCTCCTCGAAACTCGCCACGCGGCGGCGGGTGATGCCGAACACCTCGAAAAACTCGTTGTAGAATGTCTGGCTCTCTCCGCGCTCGTAATGGGCTTGGGCCCACTCTTCGGCGAAACGTGCCGCGCGTAACCTGATTTCATTCCAACTGAGGCGCATCGAGTCTACTCCCGCCGCCACACCACAACCCCGTTCACAATCGTCGCCACCGGGCCGCCCTTGAACGTGTGCCCGTCAAACGGAGAATTGCGGCTCTTAGAGAGCGACTGGTTCACATCGTAGGTCCAGTGGAGGTCCGTACTGAAGATAGTCACATCGGCGGGAACGCCCACCGAAAGCGTGCCGCGATCCAGATGCAGCACGCGCGCGGGTCCGGTCGAGAGCAACTCCACCAAGCGCGTGAGCGGAATCTTGCCGGTGTGCACCAAGTGCTCCAGCGCGAGGCCCAGCGCGGTTTCGAGGCCGATGATGCCGAAGGGACACTTCTCGAACTCCTGCATCTTTTCGCTGCCGGGGTGCGGGGCGTGGTCGGTGGCGATGGCGTCCACCGCGCCGGCCACGATGCCATCCACTACCGCGCCCGCATCGCAAGCAGTGCGCAACGGCGGCTTCATTTTGAAATTGCTGTCGTAGGGCAGCATGTGGGCATCGGTCAGGGCGAAGTGGTGCGGAGTGGTTTCGCAGGTCACCGGCAGTCCGCGCTGCTTGGCATAGGCGACCATCGCCATGGCATTGCGCGTGGAGATGTGGGCCACGTGGAAGCGCGCGCCGGTGAGCTGCGCCAGCAGGATATCGCGCGCCACTATCACATCTTCGGAACTGGCCGGAATGCCGCGCAGGCCCAGCCGCACGGATTCGTAACCCTCATGCATGTCGCCGCCCGCGCTCAGGTTCAGGTCTTCGCAATGATCGATCACCGGCAGGTCGAAGGAGCGCGCGAATTCCATGGCGCGGCGCATTACGCGGGCGTTCATCACGGGGCGTCCATCGTCGGAGATGGCCACTATGCCGGCGGCCTTCATGGAGCCGATGGCCGATAACTCTTCGCCCGCGCTGTTCTTAGTAATCGCGCCTATGGGGAAAACATTCGTCACCGCAAACTTGCGGGCGCGCTCGATGATGTAGCTGGTCACGGTGGCGTTGTCGTTTACCGGCAGCGTGTTGGGCATGCAGCAGATGGAGGTGAATCCGCCGGCGGCCGCCGCGCGCGCGCCGGTCTCGATGGTTTCGGCATGCTCGAAGCCAGGCTCCCGCAGGTGCACGTGCATGTCGATGAAGCCGGGCGCCACGATCAGTCCCGCGGCGTCGAATATCTCCGCGCCGAGTGCGTCGAGGTCCGCGCCGACGGCGGCGATAACACCGTCCTGAATCAGAACGTCCGCCAGCTTATCAGTGGCCGAAGCCGGATCGACGACCCGCCCATTCTTGATGAGGAGTTGAGACATCAGCCAATCACCCGCTCGAGCACCGCCATGCGCACGGCGACGCCGTTTTCGACCTGGTTGAGGATCACGGAGCGCTGCGAGTCGGCCACTTCCGAAGACAACTCGCGCCCACGGTTGATGGGGCCGGGATGCATGACGATGACTTCCGGTTTGGCCAGCGCCAGGTGCTCCAGCCGCAAGCCGTAGAAGTGGAAATACTCGGCGGCCGGGAATGCCGCTTCATGCTGGCGCTCAAGCTGCACGCGCAGCATCATGATCACGTCGGCGTCGCAGATCGCTTCGCGGATGTCGTTGGTCAGCGTGACGCCGGGCGCCATCTGGGCGAGCTCGCGCGGCAGCAGCGAGGCCGGGCCACACAGCACGATTTCCGCGCCGAATTTCGAGAGCAAATAGATGTTGGAACGCGCCACACGGCTGTGAGCGATGTCGCCGATGATGGCCACCCGCAGGCCTTCCAGGCTGGGGCGCCGGTCCAGGATGGTGCGCGCATCCAGCAGGGCCTGGGTGGGGTGCTCGTGCGTGCCGTCGCCGGCGTTGATGATGGGCATGGCCAGGTGGCGCGCCAGAAAGTGCGGGGCGCCGGACGCCGCATGCCGCATCACAATGGCGTTGGGGCGCATGGCCGCCAGCGTGTTGAGCGTATCCACCAGCGATTCGCCTTTCGACACGCTGGAGCCGGACGCCGCGATGGAAATGGCGTCCGCCCCCAGGCGCTTGGCGGCAATTTCGAAGCTGGTGCGCGTGCGCGTGGACGCTTCGAAGAAGAGATTGACAATCATCTTCCCGCGCAGCGTGTCTAGTTTCTTCTGCGACTGATCTTGTACAGGTTGAAACTGCTTGGCGCGCGTCAGAATGGCTTCGATCTCGGCGCGGTCCAGTTCTTCAATTCCCAGCAATCCCGCCGGCATGGTTTAAACGGCTTCGCTCTCCGCGGCTCTTTCGGCCAGCAGCACCTTCTCCAGTTGGTCGATCTCCTGAAATTTGACTTCGATGATTTCGTCGTCCGTAGTTTGCACGTTGCGGCCCACGAACTGGGCTTCAATAGGCAGCTCGCGATGGCCGCGATCGATCAGGACCAGCAGGTGTACGCGCGCCGGGCGGCCATGGTCGAACAGGGCGTCCAGCGCGGCGCGAATGGTGCGGCCGGTGTACAGCACATCGTCCATCAGAATGATGTCTTTGCCTTGCACGGAAAACGGAATCTCGGTGGCGCTGACCACCGGCTTGATGTCCACGGTGGTAAGGTCGTCGCGGTAGAGATTGATATCCAGAATGCCGACGGGCACGGCGCGCTGTTCGAGCGATTCGATTTTGCGGGCCAGGCGCTGGGCTAGAGGTACGCCGCGGCGGCGAATGCCGATGAATGCCAGGCGCTCGAGATCGGAGTTCTTTTCCAGGATTTCGTGCGCCAGCCGGACCAGCGTGCGGTCGATTTCCGAGGCGCTCATGAGCTGGCCTTTGATGCGGGTGAGGGGCATGTGCGTGGTAAGGAACAGGGTAGCATGGCGGTGCAGGCCGGTTTCTGTGGCACCGTCGAAAACCGCTGGAAGGCGGGCAATCCTGCCCTGGGGTCCCCTCTGGGGACGGCTTTCAGCCGGCTCTGGCCGCCTAAAAAGGCGGCAGCGGCCAAGATTGGCCGCCCTCCAAGGGTTTTCATCGCATGGACTTTGCGGTTCATGAGTGTAAACTTCGCAAACGGGAGGAATCGACCTGGACAAATCGGGTGTACACTGGCGCTAACTAACGTTAATTTCATAAGGAAGCAATCACAATCATGCATACACAAATCTCTAAGAGGTTGTTATTTCTGGCCGGATGCGCCTTTTGTGCGGCTGCATTCCCAGGCGCACTACGGGCCGCGAACGCTTATATTGTGCGCAATCTTACATCGGATATTCCCGATCTGGCCGATTATACCGATCCGAACCTGAAAGGCGCGTGGGGCATCTCGGAATCGAGCGGCAGTCCGTTCTGGATCTCGGATGCGGGCTCGGGGCTGTCCACGCTCTATAACAGCGCCGGGGCAGTGCAAGGGCTGGTGGTGACCATACCTCCCTCCAAAACGGTTGGCGCTACAGGTACAGGCACTCCAACCGGAACTGTATACAACAGCACGACGGGATTTGCGATCGCCACCGGAGATCCGGCGGCGTTCATTTTCGCCACATTGGATGGCACCATATCGGGATGGAATCACAGCGTGAACGCGGCAGAAGCGCAGGTGATGGTAGACAACTCGGCCGCCGGGGCCGTCTACACCGGTCTGGCGATTGGCGCCAGCGGTTCCAACACCTACCTTTACGCCGCGAATCTCAGCAAGGGGACTATCGACGTCTTTGACTCCACCTATACTGCGGTGACTTTGCCGAATGCTTTCCAGGACGGCAACCTTCCGGCGGGCTACGCGCCTTTCAATATTCAGAATCTCGCGGGCAATTTGTACGTCGCCTACGCGCTGCAGAACACCGCTAAGAACTTCGTGATGCCTGGCGTGGGCGATGGGTACGTGGACGTTTACAGTACGGCGGGAACGCTCATGGACCGGCTGATCTCGGGCGGAAATCTGAGTACGCTGAATGCGCCCTGGGGACTGGCGATCGCTTCCACAGGCTTCGGCGATTACGCAAGCGATCTGCTGGTGGGGAATTTCGGCGACGGCACCATCAACGTGTTCAACTCTACTACGGGCGCGTACATCGCTACGCTCGACAGCGTGGATGGCGCTACCATCGTGATCCCAAATCTCTGGGCCCTGCAGGTGGGCAACGGTGGCAGCGGCGGAGACGCGAATGCCGTCTATTTCACGGCAGGAATTCCGGGTCCCGACATGGGAAACCATGGCTTGCTTGGCCGGCTGCAGGCGGCGCCCATCGTCACCGCCGCGGACGTAGTCAATGGCGCGAGCTTTCAGCCCGCGATCGCTCCCAATACGTGGGTCACCATAACCGGAGGAAATCTTTCGGGGACCACGCGCGTGTGGGACACCGACGACTTTGTGGGTTCGGCGCTGCCGACCGACATCGACAGCGTGAGCGTGACCGTGAATGGGACATACGCGTATGTGGAATATGTCAGCCCCACGCAGCTTAACGTTCTGCTGCCGGTAGGCCTGGCGTCCGGGCAGGCGCAATTGGAGACTTACAACTTCGGCCTCGCCAGCGCAACCGTGGCTGTCCAGGTACAAGATGTGGCGCCGGCGTTCTTCCTGCAAAGCGATGGCACGCACATTGTGGCGACGCATGCGAACGGCACGCTGGTAGGACCCACCAGCACGACAACCGGGGCCACTCCTGCGGCGCCCGGGGAGACTATCGTGCTTTACGGCACTGGATTCGGCGTTACTAATCCCGCAACGCCGGCAGGCCAACTGATTACCACCAACTTGCCTCTGGCGACGACGCCGACCGTCACTATCGGCTCCGTTGCTAGCCAAGTAACTTTCGCAGGCCTGATTTCCGCTGGTTTATTCCAGATCAACGTGATCGTACCCGCTTCCACAGCCAGTGGAGACGTGCCGTTGGTGGCGCTGGTGGGATCCACAGCCTCGCCGGGTACCGCCGTGATCGCGGTGCAGTAGTGTTTCTTGCGTTGTGGCGCGGCCACTTACTTATTCCATAACAGAACACCTGCATAAATTGTGGGGCAGACCCCATAAGCTGGTCCGTATTGTGGGGCGGGCAATCATGCCCAATGCCACTTATTTAGTCCATGGGCCGGTCCTGCAGAATTTTGCCATCGGGCGAGAGGTGCATGCGCGCGCCCCTCCACTCGACGGTGTCGCCGGAGAGGCCGCACACCCAGATGGCGAAGCCCCACAGGTCGCGGAAGGGGATGCACCAGGCCCGGCGCAACGCGGCGGGATCGCGCAGCACGCCCCAGCCCACCCAAACTCCCGCAAGCACGCGGATGGCGAGCGCGGCCACGCCGGCCGGCCAGGCGCCCGCGGCGATGGCGATCAGAGACCAGAACGTCGCGTGGGTGACCAGGTAGCCGTAGTAACCGCGCGGCCGAGATACGCGGATGCCGCGCGACCAGCGCAGTTGGTGTCGCCAGACTTCTCCCCAGGTGGCGCCGGCCAAGTGCGTCTCGACGATGGCCGGGGCGAAGACCACCCGCAGGCCGAGGCCGCGGATGCTGCGTCCGAGTTGGTAATCGTCGGCCAAATAATCGCCGATGGCCGCAAAGCCGCCGATGCGGCGCAGGTCTTCGGCGCGCAGGAGCATGGTGGAACCCAGGGCGAATTCCACGGAGCCCAGCATACGCGCCACCAGCACGCTGGGAGCGAATTCGGTGGCCACGCCGAGAGCCTCCCAGCGGCCGGGCCACTTCTCAGACTGCGCGCGATAGAGGCAAGTGACCAAGCCGGTGCGGGGCTGGTCGAGGAGCGCGGTCACCTGCCGAAGATAGCCGGGATCTACCTTTATGTCGCTGTCGTTGATCAGCAGGAGCGGATACCGGGCTTGGACAGCCAGATCGGCCAGCACACCCACTTTGGCGTTGGGCATTTTGGTGGAGGTGACGATCAGGCGGATGTGGCGCGCGGGGAATTCTGCGATGAGGCGGCGGATATCGTCGGCGGCAGGGTCGTCGGGGCGGCCGATGCCGAACAGGATCTCGTATTGCGGATAGTCTTGCAAGGCGTGTGAGCGGATGGCTTCGTAGAAGTGCGGATCGCGGCCATAGACGGGTTTCAGGATGGAGACCGAATCAGTGGTGGGGCTGGTGGTCCGGAGCCTGGAAGGCAGGCGAAGCCGCTTGCGCCAGCGAATGGCTGCCCCGATCGCCAGTAGCCAGTAGGCGGTCGACGCCAACGCGGGAACGGCCGGCCAGATCGCTCCTATCACAGCGAGAGCAGCGCCACGCCGCAGGCTACCAGCGATGCGCCTGCCCAGCGCCCCAAGGTCACAGGCTCCTTCAACAGGTACTTGGCGAGCACGGTCTCGAGCACGTAGCTGGCGGCGGTGGCCGGCACGGCGAAGCTGAGATCGGCGGCCGAAAGGAGCGCGATGAACGCGAAGAAAGAGACGGTCATGGCGGCCACGGAAGCCACTACCAGCTTATTGCGCGCCAGCATGGCCAGCACGCGCCCCAGCGCGCCGGGCCGGAAATCGCGGATTTCGCCGTGACGCTTCATGGCGGCGGCTTGTAGCACGTCGGAGATGGTCGTAGCCGCCGCGATCACGGCCACTAGCAGCCATTTCACGATGGCGCTCCGCGACTCATTGACGCGCCTGCGGCGAGGTGCGGGGCGGTGCGCGCAACCAGCGCCACGCCGGCCACGATCAGTAAGATGCCGGCCCAGCGCGAGCGGGAAATCTCTTCGTGCAGAAACAACTTGCCCGCCAGGGCCGAGAGCACGTAGCCGATGGAGGTGACCGGCAGCACATAGCTAAGGTCCGCCCAGCTTAACAACGTCATGTGCGAGAACAGCCAGAGGATCAACAGCGAAATTCCCAGGGCCACCCAAGGGTTGAAGACCGCGCGCATGTAAGCCAGCGGCGAGAAGGAGATCAGACGCCCGACCTGGCGCATGCCCCAACTCAAGGAAAAATTTCCGCACAGGCTGGTCAGGATTACGAGGACGGTGAAGAGGCGTGTCTTCAGGCGGAGGCGGTTAAGAGCGCGACCGGGGGGTCGCGCGCGGACGGGGGCGTCCGCCCCACTTTGACTAGTCACCGGAGCCGGATGCGGCCGTGGCGAGGGCCTTGCGCTCGGAAGCCACGAACTTTTTCCGTTTGGAGCGCAACGCCATGTACTCGCGGGCTTCCTTCGAGAGGCGCTTGCGCTCGCTGGTGTCGAAGATGGCCTTACGCACAACGCGCCAAATGACCCGCGGGCGGAAGTAGTATTCGCCGTAGAAGCGCTCGACCCACTCGACCAGCTCGCCGCGCTCCAGGCCGGGATAAATGATGTTGGGAAGTTGGTGCCCGGTCTCATCGGTCATCGCATCGATGGTGATCAGATCGTTCTTCTTGACGTAATCGTAGAATTCAGTGCCGGGGTAGGGAGACGCGAGGGATACCTGAACGGTTTCGGTATCCAGGCGCTTGGCGAAATCGATGGTCTTGCGGATGCTTTCGCGCGTTTCGCCGGGCAGTCCGATGATGAAGTCGCCATGCACCACCAAGCCCAGCTTCTTGCAGTTGTCCGTGAACCGCAGGGCCATATCGATGGTGGCGCCCTTCTTGATGTTCTTCAGAATCTGCTGGTCGCCGGATTCGTAGCCTACGATCAGCAGGCGGCAGCCGGAATCCTTCATGGCCTTCAAGGTGTCGTAATCCGTGGTCACGCGCGAGGTGCACGACCAGGTGAAATTCAGCGGCTTCAACTTCTTGCACAACTCGATGGTGCGCGCCTTCTGATAGTTGAAGGTGTCGTCGTCGAAGAATATTTCCTTGACGTAAGGAAAGGCCTCTCTGGCGTAGGCCACTTCGCGCGCGATGTCGTCGGTGGAGCGCAGGCGCCAGCGGTGACCCGAATGCGTCTGCGGCCACAGGCAGAAGGTGCACATCGCCGGACAGCCGCGGGAGGTGTACAGCGAGATGTAAGGATTCATCAGAAACGGAACGTTATAGCGCCTCACATCGAGATCCCGTTTGTAGACCTTGGTGACCCACGGCAGTTCGTCCAGATTCTCGATGGGGGGCCGCTCCGGGTTGTTGACGATGTGGCCGTTCTTGCGGAAGCTGACGCCCGGCAGATCTTCGACGGGAGTGCCATTGGCATAATCGGCGATCTGGTAATCGAATTCGCGGCGCACCACGAAATCGATGGCCGGCGAGGTGCGCAGGGATTTTTCGGGCTCCACGGTGACGGGCGGTCCGACGAAGGCGACCTTCAACTTGGGATTGGTGTCCTTCATCATCTCGGCCATCTTCACGTCCACGTGAAATCCGGGGGTGGATGTGAAAAGCACCAGCAACTCAAAGTCGTTGGCCATGGCCACGGTCTGCTCGATGGAGATTTTGTGCGGGGGCGCGTCCACCACTTTGCTGTCGGGCAGCATGCCGGCCGGATAGCAGAGCCACACGGGATACCAGTAGGATTCGATTTCCCGAGTGGCTGGCCACCGCGAACTTGCGCCGCCATCGAAACCTTCAAAGGAAGGAGGATTCAGAAACAGTGTTCTCATGAATTAGTCACTCGGCGGGCGAGCCGTTATTGATCGCCCACGTCATTAATCGCATATGGGATCGCATATGGCAGACTGGTCCGCTGGGGGCCGCCGGCCAACGAGACGTTCCGAAAATCGATGGTCAGTTCCGCCGGACCCACCAGCCGAGTGTCCACTACGCTGTGGATCTGGCGCGGAACCGAAATGCCGTCTTGAATCGCGTACTCCTTGACAAATTCGATCCTCTTCAAGAAAATAGAGCCGGGTTTGACCAGCCGGCCGGATTCGCGGACGCACAGGAATGTCTTGGCGTCGATCCAGATCTCGCCTTTGAAAAGGCCGATCAACTTGCGCTTGGGCGTCACCTGAAATACCTCGACCGCTTCGCCCCCGCACTGCTTTGGTCCCATGTACTTAAACTTGTAATTGGCCGGCGTAACGGCCAAAGACGGGGAACCGTCGGCTTGGGCTTCCGCCTCAGCAGCCAGATATCTGGCAATCACGTGGTTCTTGACGGAATTGTCGCCTTCGAAGTGGAGGGCTTCGTAGGTGATGCGGCCCAGGCGCGAGATGCGGCGCAGCCCGTACAACCGCCCGTGTTTCTTGAGCTTGGGCAAGGAAGCTTGAATATCCACTTCCATGGACGAGCCTTGGAGGGCGCGCTCCTGCCGTTGCGACGCGGCCCAGTAGTTTTCGACGACGGAATCCGGGCCGGTCACCGTGGCGGCGCTCAGCGCCCCCAGTGACACAACGAACAAACATAGAAAATGCCGATTCAGATTGGATCGCAAAGTATTAGTCTTAGGATAACAGAATGTACCATCCAGTAGATGTTCACCACAAGCGGGAGGTTGCGAATCCCTCTCTCGCCCGCAGGCGGTCCCCATCCCCCCAGCCGTGACGCCGCGACACATAATCGGGAGAAAAATGGGAACGCGGCGGACTATTTTTGTTGGATGCCTTCCGCATGACCAATATCGCCATCGTCTGCGGCGCGCTTGCCGTCTCCGGCGCGACCGTCGCATTTCTGCTGTTCCGGTTCATTCGGAAACTGCGGCAAGCGCGCGAGGCGCTGGCCCAAAGCCAGGAACGCTTAAGCCTTACGTTGCATGCTTCAGGGGTCGCCGTCTGGAGTTGGGACATCGCGACGAGCATCATCACGACGGATGAGAATTGCTCGGCCGTCTTTGGCCTTCCTCCCGGCCAGTTCGTCAACACGGGCGAGGAGTTTGCAGCCCTGTTACACCCGGACGACCGCGAGCGGGTCCTGCAAGAGACCGCTGCTTCCATCGAAGGCGGCGCCGACTACAATACGGACTTCCGCGTCGTCGGCCAGGACGGCGTCTTACGGTATCTGTCCGTCCGCGGCAAAGTCTATCTTGGTGAAGGCGGACGGCCATACC
>Ga0302325_10032070_pt1 | contig 10795 bp, 8 predicted proteins | sample Palsa_T0_2_FD_201948 | JGI IMG/M metagenome (GOLD analysis project Ga0302325, IMG submission 201948) | Peat permafrost microbial communities from Stordalen Mire near Abisko, Sweden - Palsa_T0_2 | ecosystem: Environmental > Terrestrial > Soil > Palsa > Peat permafrost | place: Sweden: Abisko... | reverse complement strand
GGGCGGGTGACCACGTAGGCGAACCAGAAGGCAACGACCGAGTTGAGCCGCAATCCCCACCGGGCGACGGCGGGAATCGCGATGATCACCGCGAAGGTGATGCCGGAGGCCAGGTAGCCCAGGTGCGGGGCGGTCGCCGTGAAGTCCCCGAGCGCGGTGCCCAGGGCGAAGGTGGCGAAGACCGTGGCCCAGTAGTACAGCTCGCGGCGGCGCGTGGTGATGCTGTGGATCGACAGCGTCCCCTCGCTGCGGTGCCACTGCCAGAAGATGACCGCGAGCACCACGGCCCACAGGAACGTCGTGCCGGCGTAGGGGATGCCGACCTCCAGGTGCATCGCGTCGGCCACGCCGGTGCCGAAAATCGCGATCGCCAGCGCCAGGAACCAGTAGGCCGCGGCGACGTAGCGGCGGGTGCGCAGCTGCACCCACAGGGCGACGACGAAGATGAGGGTCTCGACCACCCCGGCCAGGAAGTACCCGTGCAAGGCGAGGTAGTCCGATGTCGCCTCGCCACCGGCCGTGGTCAGCAGCTTGATCACCCAGAACAACGCGGTGATCTTCGCGGGCACCTTGGTCCCGAGGGGCACTCGGGTCCCGAGGGATTCGCGGGTCCCGACGGGCTCCCGGCGGGGGCCGCTGCCGTTAGCGCGCACGAGGCTGTCCTTTCTGGCGCGATGCGCCAGGGCAGACGGGGGTTGCCCGCTTCGGCGGACCGGCTGATGGCGCGACCAGGTTATCTTCTCGCTCATCGCTGGTGGTTGTTGCCCGGAATCCCCGCAGGCGGCCGGAACGGCGCGGCATGCATGATCATCTGGTCCCGGCCGCATCATCTGGTCCCGGGTCGCCGCCGTTGACTTGGCCAGGTTGGCGATGATATAGCCGGAGCGTGCCGCGGATAACTACCCTGCTCGGGCTACTGGCTTCCCTGCTCGGACTACTGGTGATCTCGGCGGCGGCGTTGCCGCCGTCGCCAGCAGCGGCGTCGGCGCCGGCCAGACCTGCCGGGTCCCCGGGGATGGAGCGGATCGAAGCGGCCCCGCGCGCTCCGGACGGCGCCAGGGCGGCCGGCGCGGTGCCGGCGTCGGCACGGATCTCCGGCACGGTGGTACTGAAGCCCCGTGACAATTCCGCGCTTGTGCAGTTCATCGGCGAAGTGACGGATAAGAACTCGCCGTCGTTCCATCAGTACCTGCCGGCGGGCGCCTTCGCGAGCCGGTTCGGCCCGGCCCGGGCGGCGATCAGCGCCGTGACCTCGCAGCTGACGGCCGACGGCCTGGGAGTCAGCGGCATCTCGGGTGATGGCCTGCTGGTCCGCTTCAGCGGGACCGCCCGGCAGGTCGAAGCTGCCTTTCACACCGGGCTGGAGAGTTACCGGCTGCCCGGCGGCTCCCTGGGCAGGGCGGCGACATCGGCCATCTCGCTGCCGTCGGCGATCGCCGGCTCGGTCGCCGCCGTCGTCGGCCTGGATAACGTGGCGGCGCCCCGGCCCCTCGGGATCGCCCGCCCCGCTGCCTCGGCCAGGGGCACCATCCGCCCGCCCGCCCCGGCCAGGGGCACGATCCGCCCGCCTGGGACGGCGAGCTTCGTGCATCCGGCCGGCTCGCCGGATGCGTGCCCGGCCGCCACCTCGGCGGCCCGCGCGTTCGGCGGGCTGACCGACGATCAGATCGCCCACGCGTACGGCGCGTTCGGGCTGTATGACAGCGGCGATCTCGGCGCCGGCCAGCACATCGCCCTGTACGAGCTTGAGCCCTTCGCGCGCTCGGACATCAAGGCGTTCGACACGTGCTACTTCGGCGCGTCCGGCGCGGCGAGCATGCTCGGGCGGCTGCACGTCATCCCGGTCGACGGGGGCCAGCCAGCCGGTACGGGAAGCGGCGAGGCGAACCTCGACGTCGAGGACATCTCCGCGATCGCGCCGGACGCGACCATCGACGTCTACGAAGGACCGAGCCCCGGCACGAACGGCACCGATTACGACCCGGTCGACGAGTACGCCGCGATCATCGACGCCGACCGCGACCAGGTCGTGAGCACGAGCTGGGGGCTGTGCGAGCAGGCCATCCAGCAGGGCCAGCCAGGGCTGCAGCAAGCGGAGAACCTGCTGTTCGAGCAAGCCGCCGCGCAGGGGCAGTCGGTGTTCGGCGCGGCCGGCGACAACGGATCGGACGACTGCAACACCTCCGAGACGTCGACGCCGGTCTCCGGCCAGAACCCGGTATCGGTTGACGACCCGGCCAGCCAGCCCTACGTCGTGTCAGTCGGCGGCACGACGATCGACGACGCGGCGAGCCAGCCGCCGCTCGAGCAGGTCTGGAACGACGGCGCCGATGGCGGCGGGGGCGGCGGCGGAATCTCCCAGTCGTGGGCGATGCCGGCCTGGCAGCGGGCGGCGACGGTGCCGGGGATCGCGCTGCCGGGAAGCGCCGCCTACGCGAACGCCGACAAGGTCGAGAAGAGCTTCGGGTATCCGCCGGGCTTCTGCCAGTCGGCCGTTGCGGGCGCAGGCTCGTCGACGCCGTGCCGGCTGGTGCCGGACGTGTCGGCGCAGGCGGACGAGTTCACCGGCGCGATCACGGTCTACCAGGCGGCGTTCGGCGGCTGGGGCACGACCGGCGGCACGTCGTCGGCGACGCCGATCTGGGCGGCGCTGCTGGCGCTGGTCAACGCCTCGCCGACGTGCGCCTCCCAGGCGGTCACCCGCAGCGGGGTGGGATTCGTGAGCCCGCTGCTGTACTCGGTGGCGTCGAATCCGGCCGGCTACGCAGCTTCGTTCAATGACATCACGAGTGGTGACAACGACATTTACGGCCTGGACGACGGCCAGGTGTTCCCGGCCACGGCGGGCTATGACCTGGCGTCAGGCCTGGGCTCGCCGCAGCTGACCGGCCAGGATGGCAAGGCCGGGCTCGCGTACTACCTGTGCAGCGTCGCCGGCGTAGCTGGCCGGCCGGCCGTCTCGGGGATCAGCCCGGCCTCCGGCAGCACCGCCGGCGGGGAGCGCATCGCGATCACCGGCACGGGATTTGAGTCGGGCGGGTCGCCCGACGTCGCAGCGATCGAGATCGGCGCCGCGCAGATCCCGCCGAGCCGGTTCCAGGTGCACAGCGCAACCTCGATCTCCGCGACCTTGCCGCCCGCGCTCGACGCGCGCCCGCCGAGCGCGCCGTCGCCTCAGGACGGAGCCGGGCCGGCCGACGTGATCGTGAGCCTCAAGGACGGCGCCCAGTCGAGCGCGCCCGGGCCGGAATCGACCTTCGAGTACACCGATACCAGTAACGCCAGCCCCGTCCCCAGCATCACCGGCGTGATCCCTGACGGCGGGCCCGAAACGGCGCCGCAGGCCGTGACGATCCTGGGATCCGGCTTCACCGGAGCGACCTCGGTCAGCTTCGGCGGGGTCGCCGCGGCGCGCTTCACGGTGAACAGCCCGTACCGGATCACCGCGACCCCGCCCGCCTACTCCCCGCGGACCGCATGCTCGCCGCTGCCCCGGACCGGGGTGTTTGCCGGCGAGAACGCGGCGAACGATATCTGCCAGGTCCAGGTCCGGGTCGCGAACGCTCGCGGCACCAGCGCGACCGGGCCGATCCTCCCGCCGGCCGAAGGACCAGTCGTCGTCAACTCGCTGGGCGTGCTGGTGGCCCCGGCTGGCTGTCACTGCGAGACGGAGCAGGCGCCGACCGAGTTCGACTATGTCCCGGCACCGTCCATCAGCTCTGTCTCGACCTCGGCCGGGGCCGCGAGCCTGGCGAGCGAGAACGGCGGCACGGTGGTAACCGTCCGCGGAGCAGGCCTGGACCCGCTGACGATCGACTGGGCTGATGTCGGCCCGCCCGGCCAGGAGTCCTCGATCGACACGGACTACGTGTTCCTGACCGGGACGCAGATGCAGATCGTCGCGCCGGCCCAGGCGCTGACAGTCGGCCCGTCGAGCTTCCCCTTCAGCGTCAAGACGCCGGCCGGCCAGTCGGCCCCGCGCACTATCAGCTACGCCGGCGTCCCGAAGGTCACCGCGGTCGTGAACGCCATCGACAGCAGGGCACTGGACGGCACCTACGGCGCCCCGGACACCGGCGGCACCCCGATCACGGTGAGCGGTGAGGGATTCGCCGGCCAGCTGATCGCCCCGATCGTGTTCACCGACACCAAGACGCCGTACTCACTCGGCACCCAGTACACCTTCACTGTCACCAGCAACACCAGCCTGAGCACCCAGACCGTTGCGCAGAACCCGGCGATCGTCGACGTCCGGCTGTGCACGGTTACCGCCTGCAGCCTGAATCCGCCGGCTGACCTGCTGTACCTGTATCCGCCGGGCAACCCGCGGGTCACCTCGGTGGTGCCGGGTTCCGGGCCGGCCGCGGGCGGGACGAAGGTGACCATCGGCGGGGAGAACCTCGGCTGCCCGCTGGAGGTGTACTTCGGGAACGTCAAAGCGGAGTCCTTCACGCCGGTGCAGGCACTGCTCGACTGCGGGTCGACCACGACGGTGCACGCCACCTCGCCTCCCGGAGCGGCGGGCACGACGGCACCCGTGACCGTCGGCACGATCGAGAGCTACTTCACCGGCTCCGGGAGGGGCACCACGACCGCCAGCTTCACGTACAAGTGAGGCACGCAGCTAAGGACCCCTCGCCCGGCAGCCGGCAGTTCGCTAGGAACCGGCGGCCGGCAGGTTCTCGCGCGCCCACGCGGCGATCTGCTCGAGTGCGGGCATCAGGGCCTCGCCTCGTTCGGTGAGCTGGTAGGTGACGGCGAGCGGCGGCCCTTCGCTGACGGTGCGGTCAATAAGGCCGCCCGCGGCGAGGTCGGCGAGCCGGCCGGAGAGCACGGAGTCGCTGATTCCGCCGATTGCGCGCGACAGGTCACTGAATCCGGCCGGCCCGTCACTCAGCTGGCCGAGGATCATGGCGTTCCAGCGCTTGCCGAGGAAGCTGAACGCGCGTGCGAGCATCGCGGCGTTCGGCGCGCACTCGCCCGCGGTCTCAGCCCCCGCGGTCTCAGTCCCCGCCGCAGCTCGTGCCTGGACGGCTTCCGGCGTCTGAGCGGCTTCCGTCGTCTGAGCTCCGCTCGCTGTCACGCCGGGGCTTGCTGTCATGCCAGGGCTTCTCTCGGAATAGTCACTACCATATTAGTAGTTGCTATGCAGAGTCTAGCCGCCATCATCCCGGCCGTGGCAAGTGGCCGCACGAGCAAGGAGTCACCGTGACTGACTATGGGCATGATCTTCTCTTCGGCACGTTCATCACCCCGCAGAGTCAGCGGCCGCAGGACTCCGTGGCGCTTGCCCAGCTCACCGAGCAGTCCGGCCTGGACCTCGCCACCTTCCAGGACCACCCCTACCAGCCCCAGTTCCTTGACACCTGGACGCTGCTGACCTGGGTGGCCGCGCGCACGGAGCGGATCCGGGTCTCGGCGAACGTGCTGAACCTGCCGCTGCGGCCGCCGGCCGTGCTGGCCCGCGCCGCCGCCAGCCTTGACCTGCTCTCCGGCGGCCGGTTCGAGCTCGGCCTGGGCGCGGGCGCGTTCTGGGACGCGATCGAGGCGATGGGCGGCCCGCGGCACACGCCGGCCGAGGCGGTCGCCGCGCTCAGCGAGGCAATCGACATCATCCGCGGCATCTGGGACGGATCCGCGCGCGGCGGGGTGTTCCTCGACGGTGCGCACTACCACGTTCACGGCGCCAAGCGCGGCCCCGAGCCGGCCCATGACATCCCGATCTGGCTCGGCGCCTACAAGCCGCGGATGCTGCGGCTGATCGGCGCGAAGGCCGACGGGTGGCTGCCCACGTTGCCGTACCTGAAGGACGGCGACCTCGAACGCGGGAACCGCCTCATCGATGAGGCGGCGGCGGCGGCCGGGCGCGACCCGCGGGAGATCCGGCGGCTGCTGAACATCTCCGGTGCCTTCGAACCCGGGAACCGGGGGTTCCTGCAGGGAACGCCAGGGCAGTGGGTCGACGAACTGCTGCCGCTCGCCCTGGAGCAGGGCATCACCTGCTTCATCCTGGCCGGCGACGACCCGCGCGCGATCGAGGTGTTCGGCGCGGAGGTCGCCCCGGCGCTGCGGGAGGCGGTGACCCGCGAGCGGCAGGCGGCGGGCACCACGCCGGGGGAGGTGGTGCGCGGCCCAAAAGCCCTGGCGCTCCGGCGTGACGGCATCGACTATGACGGCCTGCCGCCCGCGCTGCGGGCGAAGGCGGTCGAGCCGGGCGACCGGGAGTACGCGAAGGTCCGCTCGACGTACCTGCGGGCCGGCTCACCCGGGCTGGTGATCAGGCCGGGCAGTGCCGCGGAGGTGGCCGAGGCGCTCGCGTTCGCGCGGGACCAGCGCGGGCCGCTCGCCGTCCGCAGCGGCGGCCACGGCATCAGCGGCCGCTCCACCAACGACGGCGGCGTCGTCATCGACGTCGGCAGGTTGAACCGGGTCGAGGTCCTCGACCCGGCCGCCGGGCGGGTCCGCGTCGGCCCCGGCGCCCGCTGGGGCCATCTCGCCGAGAAGCTCCTTCCGCACGGCCTGGCGATCAGTTCCGGCGACTACGGTGACGTCGGCGTCGGCGGCCTGGCGACTGCCGGCGGCATCGGCCTCCTCGGACGCAAGTACGGGCTGACCATCGACCACGTGGCCGCGGCCGAGCTTGTGCTCGCCGACGGCACCCAGGTCCGGGCGGACGCCGGCGAGAACCCGGACCTGTTCTGGGCGCTCCGCGGCGCGGGCGGCAACTTCGGCATCGTCACCGCGCTGGAGCTCGACGCCTACCCGGTGCGGGACGTGGTCTTCTCGGTCATGGTCTTCGACGCAGCCAACACCGCCACCCTGATGCGGGACTGGGACGAGGTGATGCAGGCGGCGCCGCGCGAGCTGACCAGCTTCCTGTACCTGTTCGCCCAGCGCGGGGCGTCGCCGGTCGCCCGGCTGCTCAGCGTTTACGCGGGCGACGACACCGAGGCGGCCGTTGCCGCCCTCCAGCCGCTGCTGACGATCGGCCCGGTGCTCGACCAGCAGGCCCAGCTCGCCCCGTACGCGGCGGTCGTGCCGGCCTACGACAGCCCGCACGATGGCAGCCAGCCCAATCCCCTGATCAGCAATGGCCTCGCGGCCCGTGTCACCGCCGAGATCGGCGACCTGGTCGCCGAAGGGCTGCGCAGCCACGTCGCACCCTGGGTGTCCATCCGCGCAGTCGGCGGCGCCGTCAACGACGTGGACCCGGCGGCCACCGCCTACGCGCACCGCCACCAGAACGTCAACATCAGCTCGGTGGGCTCATCCGAGGGGAAGTTCCGGCGGCACTGGGACGAGCTTCGCCCCCACCTGGACGGCCTGTACTCCAGCTTCGAGACCGACGCCCGCCCGGAGCGGCTGTCCGACGCCTTCCCCGGCGCGACGCTGGCCAGGCTGCGCCGGCTCAAGGCAACGTACGACCCCGCCGGCGTCTTCAGCGCGAACTTCCCGATACCGCCCGACCCTGATGTCCGCGAGCCCTGGGGCGCAGGGATGCGGGAGCCCCGGGCGCCGCTACTACGTTGACTGATATATTGGCTGACGTAGTAGGAGGGGTGATGATCGTGGGCAGGCGGGACGGCAGGGCCGGGCAGGATGTGCTGCGGCGGGCCGGCGAGGCGTCGGTGCTGATCCTGATCAGCCTCGCCGGCGGGCCCCGGCACGGCTACGCGCTGATCCAGGACATCAGGGAACTCGCCGGCGTCGAGCTCGGGCCCGGCACGCTCTACGGCGCGCTGGACCGGCTCGAGCGGCTCGGCCTGATCGAGTCGCTGCCCGCCGAGGACCGGCGCCATCCCTACCGCATTACCGCGCCGGGGGCGGCGGCGCTTCGCGTGCACCTCGATTCGCTAGAACGGGTCAGCGCGGCCGGGCGGCTGCGGCTGCGGCTCGGAGGCATCTGATGGATGCCCCCCGGACGGCCCGGCTGGTCGAGACCGTGCTGCGGTGCTACCCGGCCCGCTGGCGGCGGCGGCACGGCGAGGAGGCCGCCGAGCTGGCTGCGTTGCTCATCAGGGACGGGACCCCGGCGAGCTCGATTGCCTGGAGCTACCTGGCCGGCGCAGTGCGCGAGCGGCTGACGCCGCGCCCCGGCCTGCGGCTGGGCACGGTGGCCTGCGCGCTGCTGGCCGCGGCCTGCCTGCTGGGCGCCTCGGCGGGGCTGCTGGCCCCGGCGGCTCCGGCCAGGGCGGCCAGCACGAGCCAGCCGCGCGGACGCGCGCAGTGCCAGCGTGGGTCGCCTGAGCCAGGTCCGAGCGTCATCCCTGCCACGGGCCGCGCGCAGGTGATCATCTGGGAAGCCGGGCATGACCGATCCTGCTGACGCCGACCCCGCCGGGGGCGGTCCCGCCGGGGGCGGTCCTGCCGGGGCCGGTCCTGCCGGGGCCGGCCCGCGGCGGCACCGGCGGCGGCGGGCACTGGCGGAGACGGCCATCACGATCCTCGTGGCGGTGCTGCTGGCCGGCCTGCTGCGGGCGTTCGCGTTCCAGGTCTTCTTCATCCCTTCGGCGTCCATGGTGCCGACGCTCGGCGTGCACGACCGGATCCTGGTCCAGAAGGCGTTCTTCAGCTGGCATGACGTACGCGAGGGCGACATCGTGGTGTTCAGCCGCCCGCCGCTCGACCACTGCCCCGGCCCGCAGGGAGCCGACCTGGTCAAGCGCGTCATCGCGCTGCCGGGGCAGACGATCTATTCCTCAGGCAATGACATCTACGTTGACGGGCGGCTGCTCGCCGAGCCCTACCTGCCACGCCACGAGCCGCTCGGGCCGGCGATACCGGACGCGAGCAGGCAGCACCCCTACCGGGTGCCGGCCGGCGAGTTCTACCTGCTGGGCGACAACCGGGCGGACTCATGCGACAGCCGGTACTGGGGGCCGATCAATGGCTCGAGCATCGTCGGCAAGGTAGTGCTGGTGTGGTGGCACGACGGCCACCCCGACTTCCGCTGGTTCTGATCCTGACCGTAGCCCCCGGATGCCACCTGGGCACGCCGCTGAGGGCCTGCAGGCGGCGCGGGTGATCCGCGCTGAACTGCCCGGTACGGCCATTATTATGCTGTCCGCGCATGTCGAGGTGGACGAGGCGATGGACCTGCTGGCCGGCGGTGAGCGCACCGGCTACCTGCTGAAGAGCCGGATCACCGACGTGGCCGAGTTCATTGACACCGTCGGGCGCATCACCGCGGGCGCCTCGGTGGTAGACCCATCGCTGGTACAGGAACTCGTCAGGGCCCGCCGGCGCCGTGATCCGCTTGACGTCCTGTCCCCGCGGGAGCGCGAGGTACTCGCCCTGATGGCCGAAGGCGCGTCCAACGCGGGCATCGCGCGCCGCATCTTCGTCACCGAGGGCACCGTCGAAAAGCACGTCCGCAGCATCCTGGCCAAGCTCGACCTGCCCGAAAGCGACACCGAGCACCGCCGGGTGCTGGCGGTCCTGAAGTTCCTCGAAGCGCGATAGCGTCCCGACGGCCGGGCACTGGGAGTGCCCGGCCGTGTTGTCCGTACCAAGGATCAGACGGCGACGTCCTGGTAGGCGGGCGGCGCGCTGGCAGTGGCCATTCCGGTCGTGATGGGGGACATTCCGGTGGTGATGGGGGAGGACCGGAAGCCCTTGACGACCAGCCACACGCCCAGCGACAGCTCCCAGGCAGCCACCGGGACTGCGGCGAGCTGGGGGGAGCCCAGCTTCATGCCGCCGAAGAGGGTCACGATGACGGTGCAGATGAGGAACGGGGCGCCGATGAGCCCGACCAAGGGAATGATGCGGGGCACGAGCCGGGACCGGTACATCACCGAGCCCAGCAGCAGCGCGTTGACGCCCGGCATGAGGCTCTGTGAGAGCAGGAACGTCCAGTTGTAGATCGCGACGTGCGACGCGGCAGTGGTGACCAGCGCGGCCGCATCTGCTCCGCCTGCTCCGCCCAGGTCGTGACGCAATGTCACCAGCGACAGCAGGCTGACGACGCCGGTGAAGATCATGCCGGCTTCCAGGACGCGGGCGGCGACAAAGCCGAGCGCGGCGCCCTCGTTCTGCCGCCTGACCACCGGGTACAGCGTGACGGCGGTACCGATGCCGGCGAGGGCGACGATCACCTCGAGGAAGCCGCCTACGAGCACGCCCGTGTGGCCGCCGGAACTGAGGATCCAGTCCCGGTGGTTCTTCACCGGGCCATAGAGGGCGAGTGTGGGGATCGAGATGAAGGTGATCAGGTAGAAGACGCCCGCGACGAGCGCGGTCTTCCTCAGTGAGGTCATCGGGGTGCCTTTCGTGATGGTCGGGCGAACGGTGATGCCGTCCTTCTCGTGCGTGCGGGCGAGCCCGTCGAAACAGGTGCCTGGATGGCGTCCTCAGCCTGCGCGTACTGCCCCTGCCCTTTGCAGGGTCTGGTAGACGGCTCCGGCCAGGTCGGCGAGGTCGTCGTTGCTGGTTGAACTATTGGCGGCGACCGCGATGAGCAAGCCGGTGCGGGGGAAGTACAAGTGCAGGACCCGGGCGCCGAATGCCTGGCCTTCGTAGTCCCAGAAGACACCGGTCTGGCGGGAGAATTGCTGCTGGACGCCGAGCCCGTAGCCGGACGGGTCAGCGAGGGTGGTGCGGCGGATGGGCTTGCCGGTGGCTTCGGACACCAGGGACATGAGCTGGTGCTGCTGGCGGGCCCGCAGCAGCCGTCCGGGGTAGAGAGCGCGGTCCCAGGTGGTCATGTCGGCCAGTGAGCTGACGATGCCGCCAGCAGCCTGCGCCCAGGTCAGGGCCAGCGGGGGCATGCGCTTACCCAGCAACGACGGTGGCC
>Ga0302325_10032067_pt1 | contig 10796 bp, 12 predicted proteins | sample Palsa_T0_2_FD_201948 | JGI IMG/M metagenome (GOLD analysis project Ga0302325, IMG submission 201948) | Peat permafrost microbial communities from Stordalen Mire near Abisko, Sweden - Palsa_T0_2 | ecosystem: Environmental > Terrestrial > Soil > Palsa > Peat permafrost | place: Sweden: Abisko... | reverse complement strand
CCTGCGGAAGGCCTACGGCGGCGCGTACATCGTGATGGACTCCCGGTCCATCGGCGCCGACCTCAGCTTCGCCTGGCCAGGTAACGAGGTCGCGGTCATGGGCGCCGAGGCGGCCGCCAACGTGATCTTCCGCCGCGAGATCGCCGCTGCCGACGACCCGGGTCAGCTGCGCGAATCGCTGGTCAAAGAGTACAAGGCCAAGCTCATGCACTCCTACTACGCCGCGGAGCGGGGCCTGGTCGACGACGTCATCGCCCCGGCCGATACCCGGCGGGTGCTCATTCGTTCCCTGAACATGCTGCGCGGCAAGCACCGCGACCTGCCCGCGCGCAAGCACGGCAACCCCCCGCAATGACCCACTCGCCTGACCCGCTCTCCAGGAGGCAGCCCCCCATGACCGAGTTGACTGACGACATGCGTGCCAAGGTCAAGGACATCGTCTGCGATATCCTGGAACTGGAACCTGACGCGGTGAGCGACACCAGTTCGTTCACCGATGACCTCGGGGCCGACTCGATGCAAACGATCGAGGTCCTGGCCTCGCTTGAGCTTAACTTCGGCGTGGTCATCGCCCAGTCCGAGCTGGACCGGATGGTCAGCCTGGCGGGCGTCCTCGACGTCTTGGCCGATCGCCTGGCGGCGGCTGCCGGAGGCTCCGGATGACAAGCGGCAGCGGCCCAGGGGTGGTGCTTGTCAGCGGCGGATCGCGGGGCATCGGCCGCGCCACGGTGCTGCGGTTCGCCCAGGCGGGACGCACGGTCGCGTTCTGCTACCGGTCCGACGAGGCGGCGGCGCGCGAGCTGGAGAAGCTCGCGGGCGACGCGGGCGGCGCCGCCGTCGCCACGAGGCTAAACGTCACCGACGAGGCGGCGGTGTCCGAGTGGGTGGCCCGCACAGAGGAGCGCGAGGGACCGATCGACACCGTCGTCACCGTGGCCGGAATCGTCCGCGACGGTCCCGTGCTGCGCATGTCACCCGAGGACTGGCGAGAGGTTATCGACGTCAACCTGACCGGGGTGTTCACCGTCTGCCGGGCGGCGGTCTTCCCGATGATGAAACGGCGAGCTGGATGCGTGATCACGCTATCCTCCGTGTCGGGCGTCTCAGGCAACGCCACGCAGGCGAATTACTCGGCGTCCAAGGCCGGGATCATCGGGTTCACCCGGGCGCTCGCGAAGGAAGTCGGCCGGTTCGGTATCCGGGCCAATGTCGTCGCTCCCGGCCTGATCGAAACCGACATGACCGCCGGCCTCCCGGCCAAGCGGAGGGAGGCGGCCCTCGGCGCCATCCTCCTCGGCCGCTTCGGCGAACCAGCGGAGGTTGCCGAGGCCGTCGCCTACCTCGCGGAGGCGCACTACGTGACCGGCGCGGTACTCCAGGTCGATGGCGGGATCGTCCTGTGAGCGCGGGGACCTGGCAGGCGGCCGGGCCTGGCGTGACCTTCACCGTTGAGCGGGGGAAGCCGTCCCCCGCGGAGCTCGCCGCGGTCGTCACGGTCGTCACGGCGCTGATGGCATGCCGCGCCGTGGCGCAGGACGCCGGACGACGGGGCGGCGAGGACCCGACCTCCAGGACCCGCAGCGGCTGGGCGGACCGGTCGGCGGGCGAAGATCCGCGGAGCTGGCAGTCGGCGAGGCTGCCGTGACAGCCGCGGTCGGCCTGGCGGCCCCGGCCGGCCTTGACCGCAGGCTGCTGACCGTCTTGTCAAGCAACATGCTCCTCGACGCGATCGAGGTTTCCGTCGCGATCGTCGCCCTCCCTGCCATCGCGCGGGATCTGGCGCTCGGGCACGCTGCAGTGCCGTGGGTCGTCGCCGGCTTCGCCCTCGGGTTCGGCCTCATGCTCGTCCCGGGCCGCTGGGCAGTGGCGCGCTGGGGCGAGCGCCCGGTCTACCTCGCCGCACTCGCTGTTTTCGCCGTGGCCTCGGCCGGGGGGGCGGCGGCCAGCAGCGAGTGGCTCCTGATCGCCAGCCGGGTGATCAAGGGCGGGTGCGCCGGGCTCACCGCGCCGACGGGGCTGGCCATCATCGGCCGCGCGTTCCCGCAAGGGGCGCCGCGCAACCGTGCCCTGGCGGTCTACAGCTCATTCGGAAGCTGCGGGTTCACCGCGGGCCTGGTGGTCTCCGGGCTTGTCACGACGGCCGGCTGGCGCTGGACGTTCCTGATTCCCGCCCCGGTGGCCTTCGCGCTGCTGCTCTGCGGCGCTCGGGTCATCCCCCGCGGCGGCCCCGCGGCCCACCTGGGCGCGCCAGGGCACAGGACGGCGCCGCCGCTCGTGGCGGGCGGACCGCACCTGCTCCGGTCCGCGCTTGGGGCGGCCACGCTGAACGGGTCGCTCTGGGGCCTGCTGATCATCTGCACGTTCCGGCTTCAGGACCAGCTGGGCTGGACGCCGATCGCGGCCGGGCTCGCGCTGCTGCCGGTCGCCGTCCCCGCCGCGGCGACGGCGCCGTTCGCGGCGCGCCTGGTCGCCAGGTTCGGCACGGCCCGGCTGATCGCGGCGGGGGCGACGCTGCCGCTGCTCGGCTACCTGCTGATCTGGGGGCTGGCCGATCGGCCGGTGCGGTCCCCCGCCGAGTACGCGGCCTGCCTGCTGCCTGGGCTCCTGCTGGTGGGCGCTGGCTTCGCCTTGTGCTTCTCGGCCCTGCATGTCCAGGCGCTGGTCGGGGTGGACCGGGCGGCCCAGGGCGGGGTCACTGCCGTGTACCAGGTCGCGGTCCAGTTCGGCGGCGTCCTGGTGCTCGCCGCAATCAGCGTCCTGCCGGTCGCCGGGCTGGCGGTCGTCACCATGACGGGCGCGCTTGGCCTGCTGATCGCGTTCGCCGGACTCGTTACCAAGGACAGGACTACATGAACGCCGCAGTCTGGGTTTTCTCTGGCCATGGCTCGCAATGGGCGGGAATGGGCGCTCCGCTGCTTGACGAGCTCCCGTTCGCGGCCACGATCGATGCCCTAGAGCCGGTCGTCAACGCGGAGCTGGGGTTCTCTCCCCGTAAGGCGCTGATCACGGGAGACCTCGAGGGCGTCGACCGTGTCCAGACGATGATCTTCGCGATGCAGGTGGGCCTGACGGCCCTGCTCCGCTCGCGGGGGGCTGAGCCAGGGGCCGTCATCGGGCATTCGGTCGGCGAGATAGCCGCCGCGGTGACCGCTGGCGCTCTTAGCCTGGACGATGGCGCACTCCTCAGCTGCCGCCGCTCGCGATTGCTGCGCCGGGTAGCGGGCAACGGAGCGATGGTGCTGGTGATGCTGCCGTTCGACGAGGCCGAGCGACTGCTCCGCGGCCGTTCGGACGCGGTGGCCGCCATTGCTTCCGCGCCAGCCGTCACCGTGATCGCGGGCACGCCCGCCGCGATCGGTGAGCTGGCCGAGGCCTGGCGGGCGGCGGGGGTAGGTGTCCGCCAGGTCGCCTCCGACGTCGCGTTCCACAGCCCGCAGATGGACCCGCTGCTTGACGACCTGAAGACGGCCGCCGCTGGCCTGCGCCCTCATCCGTACAGCGTGCCCGTGTACTCGACGGCGCTGGCGGACTCGCGCGCCCTGCCCACGGCGGACGGTGCCTACTGGGCGGCGAACCTGCGTAACCCGGTGCGGCTCGTCAGGGCCATAACCGCGGCGGCCGAAGATGGCTACCGCGCCTTCCTGGAGATCTCCCCGCACCCCGTCGTCGCGCACTCCATCCTCCAGACGCTGACAGATGTCGGCGTAACGGACGGGTTCGTGAGCGGGACCCTCCGTCGCCAGCGGCCCCAGACCCAGGCGCTTGAGTCCGCGCTGGCGGCCCTGGCCGAGTACACGACTACACCGACTAAAGGGTGATTCATGGCTTCCCTGACTGACATCACCGCGACGCGCATGGCGCTGACCACCATCGACGCGGTCGAATGCTGCTTCCCTGACCGGGTCGTGACGGTGGAGGAGCGAGCCGTGGAGCTTGAGCTCAACGCGGCGCAAACGCACATGTTCCGCCGGGTCCAGGGACTCGACCGAATGCATTATGACCCGGGCGTCAACCTACTCGACCTGCTGCTCCCCGCCGCGCGGAAGGTGCTTGACCAGGCGAGCGCCGTGCGTTACCTCGTCTTCGGCCAAGCCTATCACGGCGTGCCCTCAATGGCGGCAACCGACACCGCGGAAGAGATAAGGCGGCGGCTTGGGCTGGCGCACGTCACCGCGTTCACCCTCACCGAGCAGAACTGCGCGATTCCGCTGACGGCCATCGACGTAGCCGGAACTCTCCTGCGGGCCGACGGCCGCCCGGAGGCCCAGGCCCTCATTGTGACCGGCGACAAGCCTCGCCTCAGGGAGGCCCAGTTGGTCGGCAACACCTGCATGGTCGCCGATGGCGCGGCCGCGTGCCTTGTGTCGCTCGACGGGCCGGGCGCGGTCGTCCGTTCCTTCGCCACGGCCGGTTTCGGCGAGTTCTCAGACGGCATGCTCATGCCACCGAAGCAGCGCCAGGCCTCGGCCCTGGCACGGCCGGGCAACCTACTCGGCGTGATGGAGGAAGCCGCGCGCCGCGCCGGTTACACGCTCGATGACATGCAGATCGTCATCCCGACCAATCCGAATACCACCTACTGGACGGAGACGGTCAAGGACCCCGTGTTGCGGAGCAAGTTTTTCATCGGCAACGTGCCTCGCTACAGCCACTGCCTGGGCGCGGACGTTTTCATCAACTACGCCACACTGCGCGACGACAAGTGCCTCACCGCTGACCGGCCGGCCATGTTCGTCTCGATCGGCCTCGGCATGACATTCTCCGCGATGGTCTTCATGCCGTCCTCAGCTGCCGAGGCGGTCCAGCCGTGAGCCTCCACCTGCGGGCCGCGGTGGCGGTTCTCGGTACGCCCGGCGTCGCTGCGACAACGCCGCACGCGGTACTGGTGGATCGGCTTGTCGCGCAGGTCCTGCGCGCCGATCTCGACCCGGACCTGTCGTTGCTCGCCTACGCGGCGCCCGATGCGTACCCCCACAAGTGCGTCGCCACCTACCTCAACCACCTCACTGGCGGCAAGGCGCACAGCGCCGGGCTGACCGGGCAGGGGCTCGGTGCGCCGTTCACGGCGCTTCGGGTAGCCGACGCCTACGCGCGGACCGGCCAGAGCAGTCGACCGATGATCGTGGTCGTCGAGTCGGCCGCGCCCGCAAGCGGCGATCGCTCCGGACCCACGGAGATGGCCCCTGAGCTGGACAGCGGGGTGCTCCTCGCCTTCGGCGTCGGGGACGAACCGTGGACGGTGGCGGAAGTCGCCGCGTTCGAGACGCGCGGCGGGCTTACCCAGCGACTCCGCTGCCTGGCGCGGGCGGAGGACGAGACGCTTTACGTCCTCGGGCCCGCCCTGGATGACGACTTCGCCGGTGACTTCGCGCCGGGAGACGGGCACGCCGAGGTGCACCGCGTCCAAGCGGGAAGCTACTGCACCAGCGTATGGCTCGCACTGGCGAGCCACTGGGACGCCTGGAGCCGTTCCCGCCGGGTAATCGCCCTATGCGAGACCGACCCGCTGACCGGGGCGAGCCACCTCGCCGTGCTGCTCAGGCACGCCGACGGCGTCCGATCTGACACGGAGCTGACATGAAGGCACTCGTCCTCGCGGGCGGCACCGGTTCGCGGCTGCGCCCCTTTACCTACGGCATGCCCAGGCAACTGGTTCCGGTTGCCAGCAAGGCCCCGGCGGGACGGGCCAGCCCGTTTGCCTCGCCGCAGCCGGAACCTAGCTGCCCCGGTAGGTGGAGTACGCGAACGGGGACAGCAGCAGCGGCACGTGGAAGTGGCCGGCTGCCCCGGCCGCGGGCTCCGGGATCATGAAGGTGATCGCGACCTCGGGATAGAACGTCGCCACCCCGCGCGCCGCGAAGTACGCGCCGGTGCCGAACACCAGGCAGTAGGTCCCAGGGGGAGCGTCCACGGTGAACCGGTACCGGCCGTCGGCGTCGGTCACGCCCGACTCGACGTCCAGCCAGCCGTCCGCCCGCGCGGACAGGATGACGGAGACGCCCGCGGCGGGCGTGCCGAGGCCCGCGTCGAGGACGTGGGTGGAGACACTCATGAGGCCACCTCGCTGGCGCTCGGAGTCCGCGTTCGCGGACGCGCTGCACTTACTGATTCGCTCGCAAGCTCGCTCATTCGCTCAGCGCCTTCCGCACGCGCAGGGCGGTAATCTTGCCCAGCTCGGCCGTGGCCACCGCCCGTTCCGCTGTCTCGTCGTTGGCAAGTCTCTCCTGGAGAGCGGCCAGCAGCTGCGCCCCGCTCAGCCCGGTGGCGCAGATCAGGTAAACGTGACCGAAGCGCTCCTCGTAGGCGGCGTTGCCCGCGGCGAGGGCGGCCCGTGAGCCTTCGCCCACACCAGACTGCTCGGCGGCCGACTGACCGGACACGCGGGCGCCGATGCGCGGGTGAGCGCCCATTCCTTCCAAGACGTCGTTCCAGGTCAGCGAGGCGAAGACGGTCTCGGCGGCCCGTTCGGCGGCGGCCGCCGACTGGTAAGGCCGCCCGGCCGTCATCGCGGCGGCGAACCGGCGCGAGGCGCAGCACGCCAGCATCGCCGCGCGGGCGTCGTCGGCGGCCGCGGCATTGAACGAAGTCAAGGTCAACGGGAACCTCCCAGGTCACGAGGGCTGTACAGCCGAGCCAAGCACATCCCGGCGGAAAACTGAAAGACGGACGTAACGCAGGGCTATTCGTCTTGTAGCTTCCGATAAACACGCGCGCGCTACGGTAGCGCGGTCGATCACCGGAGGTGCGCGTGCGGGTTGGGGAATTCCTGGAGATGCCAGCGGGGCGGCAGCTATCGCCACAGCAGAAACAGGAACAGCAAGCGGGACCCGGGCCCGACTCGGGCCGGAGCCTGCACGAGCAGCTGCTCGCCAGCGTCCCGGCGCCGGTGCTGCGGTCGGTCAGCCAGCGGCTGCTCGGGCCGCTGCGCGACTACGACGCGCGGCACAACGCCGAGCTGCTGCCCACGCTGAAGGCGTTCCTGGCGTGTGACGGATCCTGGTCCGCGTGCGCGTCCCGGATGTACGTGCACGTCAACACGGTGCGCTACCGGATCGGCCGGATCGAGGCGCTCACCGGCAGCGACCTGTCCGCCCTGGCGGACCGCGTCGACTTCTTCCTGGCGCTGCGGGGCGCTTGACCACCGGGCCTGACCCGCGGGCGACCCCGCGGCACCGGTCATGAGGCGACGCGGATGAGCCCCCGTCCGTTCTGGAGACAACCCATGAGTCGTCAGAACGGGCGCGGGCTCAGCGCGTCAGCGCGCCGCTAGGCCGGCAGCGCGTTGGCGGCCGTCACGGTGGCGAAGAACTCGCCGCTGCGCTTGAGGATCCGCCGCTGCGTGCCGAAGTCGACGTACGCGAGCCCGAACCGCTTCGCGTACCCCTCGGCCCACTCGAAGTTGTCAAGCAGCGTCCAGGCGAAGTACCCCTTCACCGGCACTCCGTCGCCGATCGCCGCGTGCACGGCGGCCAGGTGGCCGCGCAGGTAATCGACCCGCTCGGGGTCGTGCACCTGCCCGTCCGGTGTCACGTAGTCCTGCCAGGCCGACCCGTTCTCGGTGATGTAGACGGGCAGCTCACCGGTGCGCGGCGCGACCACCCGGGTCAGCAGCTCGCGCAGCGAGCCGGGCTCGACCAGCCAGCCCATCTCGGTCACCGGCAGCCCGTCCGGCTGTACAAGCACCGTGCCGGGCCCGCTCACCGTCTCGCCGCGCCGCGGCTCCCCGTCCGGCCGCAGCAGGCCCACGTAGTGCGGGAAGTAGAAGTTGACGCCGAGGAAGTCGAGCGGCGCCCCGATCTCCGCGAAGTCGCCCTCGCGGACCAGGCCAGGCACGGCGGCGGGGGAGTAGTCCGCGTCACCGTCAAGCAGCTCCGGGTAGCGCCCGCGCAATAGCGGGTCGAGGAACACCCCGTTCTGCCGCGCCTCAAGCTCGGCGGCGTGGTCCGCCGCCTCCGGGGTGACCGGCCGTGCCACCGCCAGGTTGAGCGTGATCCCGATGTCGCCGGTGACGCCGGCCGCCCGCAGCGCGGCGGCCGCCCGCCCGTGCGCGAGCAGCAGGTGGTGGTTGGCGGCGACCGCCTGAGCGTTGTCGCGCAGGCCGGGCGCGTGCCGCCCGTCCCGGTAGCCGACGTTCGCGACCACCCACGGCTCGTTCAGCGTGATCCACTTCGGCACCCGGTCGCCGAACGCCTCGCCCGCGATCCCGGCGAACTCCGCGAACCAGCCGGCGACGTCCCGGCTCGGCCACCCGCCGGCGTCCTGCAGCGCCTGCGGCAGGTCCCAGTGGTACAGCGTCACCGCCGGCTCGATGCCCGCCTCGAGCAGCGCGTCGATCACCCGGTTGTAGTGGTCAAGGCCCTTCGCGCTGGCCGCCCCGCGCCCCGCCGGCTGGATGCGCGGCCAGGACAGGCTGAACCGGTACGCCCCGGCGCCCAGGCGCTTGAGCAGCGCGATGTCCTCGGTATAGCGGTGATAGCTGTCGCAGGCGACGTCCCCGGTCTCCCCGTGGTGAATCGTGCCGGGGGTGTGGCTGAAGGTATCCCAGATCGACGGGCCCTTCCCGTCAGCGTCCGCCGCCCCCTCGATCTGATAGGCGGCGGTGGCTGCCCCCCACAGGAACCCGTCGGGGAACCGGAGCTGGTCGTCAGTGGACATACAGGGTTACCTCCTCGTTCGTACAGCGCTGACATCGTACACTTAACCGTTTCAGTAGGCCTCGCCCGCGACAACCGGCGCCCGCTGCCTACTCTGAACGGATGGCACCCGATCGCCAGCCCGTGCACCGTCCCAATCCGATCACCGGCCGCACGCCATCGGAAGCGGACTGGCTTCAGGTGCGGGCCGCCCTGGACCGCGACCGCCACCACCTGGCGGAACTGGCCGCCGCGCAGTACCCGCCGGAACTGCGGGTGGCGGGCACCCCGCTGCTCGCCCCGCCCGCCTGGCGCCCGCCCGCGCCCGTCCCGCTCGACGCCATCCGGCTCGCTTTCCGCGCCGACGCGCCGCCCCCGGATGCCCCCGACCTGGCGGACCTGGCCCCCGGCCTGCTCCCCGAGCGCCCGGACGGCACCAGGTACCGGCGCTACAGCGAGGTGACCGGCGCCCTCGCCGCGCCCGCGATCTTCGAGAACCGGCCCACGTACCGGCTCATCGAAGCGGGCCTGGCCGGCCCGGCAGCCCCGCACCTGGCCTTCGGCCGCGGCCGGTTCTTCGACGGCGCCGACGCCACCGGCGCGGCCGGCCACGAGTACGCCGCCGCCCGCCTCGGCCGCCTCCCCGGCTGCCGCTTCCGCGACGCCCTCGGCGGCCCGGTGAACCTGGCCAGCCGGTCGGCGACGATGGCGACGAGCGCGCTGACCCTGCGGTACGACCGCTCGTCAGGCAGCGCCACGTTCCCGCTGCACTACCGCGAGCCCGGCCGGGTCAGTCACGCCGGCGGCATGTACCAGGTGATCCCGGTCGGGGTGTTCCAGCCCGCCGGCGAGGCCCGGTGGAACGAGGCCAACGACTTCAGCCTCTGGCGCGGCCTGCTCCGCGAGTACGCCGAGGAACTGCTCGGCGCCGACGAGGACCACGGCAGCGAGCGGGCACCCATCGACTACCAGTCCTGGCCGCTGGCCAGCGCGATGACCGGCGCCCTGGCCGACGGCCGGATCCGCGCCTGGTGCCTCGGCCTCGGCGCCGACCCGCTCACCTTCGCCGTCGACCTGCTCGCCGTCGTGGTGATCGACGCGCCCCTCTACGACGACCTGTTCGGCGCCATGGTAGAGAGCAACGCCGAGGGCCGCGTCATCAAGCCCCGCCCCTTCGACGACCAGTCAGTCGCCGGCTTGCTGTCCGGAACACCGCTGCAGGCGGCAGCCGCGGCCCTGCTGACTCTCGCCCTGCGGCACCGCGGCACGCTGCTCGCGCCGTTACGACACCTCAGCCCCGCCATTTCGCTGCGTTTACCAGCGATCGGCGGCCTGACCGCCGCGAGTATTTCGAATTTGAATAGGCACGCCGCGGAATGCGAAGCCTCCGCCCGGCCTCCCCGGGCGGAGGCCTTATCGTCGGCTACCAGCCCCGCTCGCGCCATTCCGCAAGGTGGGGGCGCTCCGCGCCAAGCGTGGTGTCCGTGCCGTGCCCCGGGTATACCCAGGTGGTGTCAGGAAGCCGGTCGAAGACCTTCGACACCACGCCGGTGTACAGCGTCTCGAACCGCGCCTGGTCTTTCTCCGTGTTGCCGACCCCACCGGGGAACAGGCAGTCGCCGGTGAACAGGTGCGGCGTCGGCCCGTCGCCGTCAAGCGCGAGCGCGATCGACCCCGGCGTGTGCCCGACCAGGTGGCTCACCGACAGGGTGGTGTTGCCGAACTGCACAGTGCCACCGTCCTCGACAAGCTCAGCGGTCGGCACCGGGATGCCGGGCGCGTCGAGCGGGTGCGCGACGGTGACCGCTCCGGTGGCGGCCTGCACCTCGGCCAGCGCCTGCCAGTGATCGGCGTGCTGGTGCGTGGTGACGATCTTGGCGACCGGCGTGTCGCCGATCAGCTCGATGATCCGCGACGGCTCCGCCGCCGCGTCGATCAGCAGCCCCTGCCCGGTCTCGTCAACCAGCAGGTACACGTTGTTCTCAAACGAGCCCACGGCGAGCTTGGTGAGCGTCACGCCGCCGATTTCCCGTGTGTCCGTCGGCCCGCCGACACGTACGTTTCCTGTGTAAGCCATGCAGACGAATCTATACCGGCCGACGTGCGTGTGTCTTAGCCGCCCCGTCCGGTGGCACCCGGGACCCGGGTGACGTCCTGCGCATT
>Ga0302325_10032066_pt1 | contig 10796 bp, 9 predicted proteins | sample Palsa_T0_2_FD_201948 | JGI IMG/M metagenome (GOLD analysis project Ga0302325, IMG submission 201948) | Peat permafrost microbial communities from Stordalen Mire near Abisko, Sweden - Palsa_T0_2 | ecosystem: Environmental > Terrestrial > Soil > Palsa > Peat permafrost | place: Sweden: Abisko... | reverse complement strand
TGGGGTGGCGGCGTCGAGGATGGTGCTGTACGCGGCGTTTGTAGCTGTTGCCGCCGCGTACGCGGCCAGCCATGCCCGCAGCGCGCCAGGGCGGCGAACGCTGACGCCATTCTCTGGCAGCTCGCGCTCAACGATGCGAGCGACGTAGCTGTCGAGTTGGAGCTGCCGCGCCCGCGTGGGCAGGTCGCGGATGCCGGGGAAACCGGACCGTAGGATCTCATCGACGTATGCCGGGGCGTCCATGTCCGAGGTACCACTGATCTCCTCTGACTCGCCGTCCAACAAGGCTCGCAGCGAGACGGTCGGGTCGTGAACGTCACGCTCGCTGAACGCCATCGGCCGCATCGCCATGCTGACGATCCGGCCCGCGCCGGAGTGGATACGGATTCCGGGTGCTACTCCTGCAGACCCCGCTAACAGGAAGCGTCCGCCGGTGCTGTCGTCGTCCACCGCTCGGCGAACGCGGTCCCAAACGCTGGGCTCGAGCTGCCACTCGTCGATGAGCACGGGTGGAGGAACCTGCGTGACAAGGTCAAGGTTGCTGGCGAGAGCTGCATGCTCGTTAGGGTTGTTGAGCGACAGGATCGTCGAGGCACGTTGAGTTGCGCTCGCCGTCTTGCCGACACCCTTGGCTCCCTCCAACGCGATTGCCGCCAGATCAGGAAAGAGCTCGTCAAGCGCCTCATCGATGATACGTCGCCGGTAGGCCACACCCTTAAACTAACAGATGGACGCACTTTTATCTAACATCTGGACACCCAACTGCTTTACTCCCCGTCGCCGTATTGACATAGTCCTGCTGAACGCAGCTCAGTTCGCACGTTCGGGCCTCCACATCCTCAAACGCTCGGTCAGGTAGGACCTTGCACCTGCGCGTTCTATGGCAAGCTCATCTGCGGGGCCCGCACAACCACGGGGTTTGCGCAACGTACGGCCCTCTCCACTTCAGACAAGGCACTTGCGCTGCTCGTTCTGCGCACGCAGAACGGGGCAAAGTTTGCCGAAAGCTCTCTCTCCGCCCTCTACTATGTGCATCAGTAGTGGTGTGTTATCGATGATTCGTGGTATAGCGCATCATAAATGATGCCTCACATGCCTTGAATTGTGCTATACTTTACATCAGATTCGATGTATTATCTTCGTATAGGCCTCTAACACATCATAACCGATGCAACTCGATGAAATCATGACAGATGCTGCTGTGCTCGCCGAGCTCGGCCGCAGGCTGGAGCGCCAGCGCCTCGAGCGCAACTGGACTCAAGCTGGGCTGGCCACCGAGGCCGGAGTCGGCCAGGCGACCGTGCAGCGAGCAGAGCGGGGCGCGTCGGTTCAGATGACATCGATGATCAAGCTGCTGCGGGCGCTCGGACTGCTCACTGGACTTGACCTTGCTGTACCTGAGTCGATCGACCTCCCGATTGCGCAGCTAGAGCGCGAGCAGCGCAAGAGGAGACGGCGCGCCCGCGGCGTTCGTGGCACCCGAGGCGCCCGTCGCGGTCCGTCCATCGAGTCAGCCGAGTCAGCCGACGAGCCGTGGACATGGGGCAATCAGCCGGGGCAGGGCGCGTGACCGTCGCGGCGGTGACGCTGTGGGGTAAGCGGATCGCCGCCGTCTCGATTGGGCCAGGCGCACGCTATGCGACGTTCCAGTACGACCCGGCATTCGTCAGCAGCGGCATCGAGATCGCACCGCTGCAGATGCCTTTGCGCGTGCAGCCCTACAGCTTCCCGGGTCTGCCGCAAGACGCGTTCAGCGGCCTCCCCGGATTGTTGGCCGACGCGCTCCCCGATCGTTGGGGCACGGCGCTCGTCAACGCCTGGCTGGCCTCCCAGGGGCGCGAGCAGTCGAGCTTCGACGTGGTGCAGCGGCTCTGCTACGTCGGCACTCGCGGTATGGGCGCGCTGGAATTCGAACCGGCCCACGAGCCGGCCGTCCCCAGTGGAGGAGATCTGCAGATCGACGCACTCGTAGGCCTGGCCAGCGAGGTGCTCGCCGAACGGGCGGAGTTCGTCGCCGAGCTGAGTGAGAACCCCGACGAGGAGGCGATGAAGGAGATCCTTGCCGTCGGCAGCTCCGCCGGGGGCGCGCGCCCGAAGGCGATCATCGCCTACAACGAGGCAACCGGCCAGGTTCGCTCGGGACAGGTCGACGTCGATGCCGGCTTTCGCCATTGGCTGCTGAAGTTCGACGGGGTCTCACGCGCCGGCGACCACGGACTCACCGACCCCCAGGGCTGGGGCGCGGTGGAGTACGCCTACTCGAAACTGGCCCGGGCGGCCGGCATCGAGATGACCGAGTGCCGGCTCTGGGAGGAGCACGACCGCAGGCATTTCATGACGCGCCGTTTCGACCGGCCCGAGGATGGCGGCAAGCTACACGTGCAGACGGTAGGAGCGCTGGAGCACGTCAGCTACAACGAGCCGGGCACCTATAGCTACGAGCAGGTCCTGCTGCTGATCCGCCGGCTGGGCCTCGGCACGCCAGTCGCAGAGCAGCAGTTCCGGCGGATGGTCTTCAACGTCGTCGGGCGCAATCAGGATGACCACGTCAAGAACATCGCCTTCCTGATGGATCGCGACGGCGCCTGGACGCTGGCCCCAGCCTATGACGTGATCTGGGCCTGGAAGCCCGGCAATCCCTGGCTCGACAGTCACCAGATGTCGATCAACGGCAAGCGCGACGGCTTCAGCGTCGCCGACCTGCGGGCGGTCGCTGCCGTGGCCGGTCTCAAGCGTGGCCGTGCTGAGGCGATCCTGGCGGAGGTCAGCGACGTCATTGCGGGCTGGCCCAGGGTCGCCGAGGAAGTCGGAGTCGACGAGCAGATGGTCGAGCAGATCGCCCGCTCGCACTGCCTGAGGCTGCCGACGCGCTGATCTCACTGCTGCAGCCGAGGTAGCAAGGTGCCAGCAGGCACGGGCGAGAAATCGGATCCCGTCTCGCTAGACTCGCACCCATGTCCGACTCCGACGACGACCTGTTCGGCGCCGAGCACGTCAAGGTCTACCGCGAGACCAAAGGCGAGCGTGGATACAACTGGCGCGGCACGACGATCCTGCTGCTGACCACACAGGGGCGCAACTCTGGCGAGCCGCGGACGACGCCGCTGATCCACCGCACCGACGGCGATCGTTGGGTCGTCGTGGCATCGAAGGGCGGGGCGCCCGAGCACCCCGGCTGGTACGCGAACCTGCTCGCCAACCCCGAGGCGACGATCGAGGTGAAGGCCGAGGAGATCCCAGTGCGTGCAACAACGGCAACGGGCGAGGAGCGCAGCCGCCTCTGGTCGCTGATGGCCGGGGTCTGGCCAGCGTATGACGATTACCAGAAGAAGACCGACCGGGAGATCCCGATCGTCGTGTTTATACGCCGCTAGCTCGGCTTTCGAGGAGAACGACCGTGAGCGATGCCCTGAACAACCATCATCGTGACACCTTGCAAAAGATCCTCGATCATCCGGCCAGCGGTAATGTCGAGTGGCGGCAGGTGCTTTCGCTGCTCGAGGCGGTCGGGACCGTGGAAGAGGAGCACAATGGCAAGTTCAAGGTTACGCTCGGCGCCGAGACCGAGACGATCACGCGGCCCCGCGGCAAGGACATCGACAAGCAGATGATCGTCGACCTGCGTCGCATGTTGACGGGAGCGGGGCTTTCGCCCGACGGCACGGACCGGTAGAAGCGGTCACTGCTGGTCATCCTCGCACGACCTCAACCCACTCCAGCCGTCGCCCGCAAAGCGACCGCCACCCGGCGGCGGGCGTGACATGGAGCGTCGCCTGGGAGCCGGAGCCAACCGGCGTGAGGAAGATCGAGTCGAGGATCGCCGAGCCGCCGGAGCCAGGGGCCAGTGGGTTGGAGGCTCCGCGGGTGATCGTCAGACGATGATCTCCGGCGCCGAGTGAGACGCGCAACGGCGCCATCGTGTCGGGGTCTGAGGCGACGCCGGTGAGCTGACCGCTGATCGAGGCGAGTGGATGTCCGTCGACGCTCACCTCGACCGGCGGCATGATCTCCCCCTTCAGCCACAGATTCCACACGCCGGCGTGGGGAGCTGTGAACGTTGCGTCGAGCCGGCCGTGTGGGGTCATCAGCAGCCCGAACCGGGACTCATGCCAGGCAGGATGCGAGGCGCTCGCCACGTCGATCCCAACGATCTCCGCCGGGCTCGCGCCGACGAGCTGCGCGCCGTCGTGCGCTTTGGCCAGCTGGGCAAGGCTGCCCACGAGCGGGCATGGAACCGTTCCCGTACTCGACGCGGCGAGGTGCGCGAGCGCCGCCGCGGCGCCGGGCCGTCGGCCCCACACCTGGTAGTAGGCGCCCTGCCACACCAGGCGGTAGGCGGCCGGTGGTCGTTCGGAGGAAGGGTCGCGACGCGTAACGATCAGCGGGTAGGAGCGCAATGCCGCGGGTGCGATCAGATCGAGATCGACCGGCTGACCGGCCGGCAGCACGATCCCCCGCGGCGGGAACATGAAGCCCGGCCCGCCCACGTCGAGGTTGCGCAGTAGATAGAGCGAGTATTCGTCGTAGTCGGTGAACAGCGCCGGCCCCCGGCCGGCGAAGCGCGAGTCGAGCGACGCGAGCTCTTCGTAGCGTGCGGTCGGCGCAAGGTTGGAGCCGTGGTATTGCAGCGCGTCGGACGCGGCGACCCCGCCCACGAGCGCGAGCGCCAGCAGCACCGCCGCCCACCGGAATGCACCCCGTAACGCCGGCTCGGGAGTGATTCGTGGCGCCGATCCGGAGACTGGTCCCGGCACCGGGCCTGAGGTCGGCCGGGGGGCTCCCGCCGCGGACGCCGGTCGCGAGGCAAGAGCGCGCAGCGCGGCGACACCGGCCCACGCCAGCAGCACGACCACCGGCGAGCTCAGCATCAGCGCCTTGCCGTCGGCCCAGGTCGTTCCGTAGGCGGTCAACCCCAGCCAGACCGCGAGCGTCAACCCGATCCACGCGGCCAGCGCGTATGCCTTCAAATACACGACATACGAGGCGCCGAGCAGGGCGGCGGCAAGCGCGATCAAGGCGAGCGTGTAGGAGAGCTCCTGGCGGCCGTCGACGGGGACGTGCTTGTAGCTGTCAACCAGCCACGTCCCGAGGATCTGCACGGAGCGAAGTGGGTTCTGCAGATTGCCCGGGTTGTTCGTCGATGCGATGTTCTTGGCTACCTGGAGCGACCCAGACACGTCGAGCCATGTCCCCAACGCTGCTAAAAGGGCGACGAGCAGGCCGGCGGCCACGAGCAGCAGCGCTCCTCTTCCGTCCAGCCGACCATCGGCAATGTCCAGGATCACGATCGCCGCGAGCACGATCACTGCCGTCAGCACCCAGGCGCCGAACGCGACCCCGAGCGCCGAGATCCCGGCGGTGGCGACGAGCGCGAACGGGACGACGCCGAGCGGCGGGCCGCGCAGCCAGCGCCGATGCAGCACGACGAGCGCACCGAGCGCGAGGATCATCGGCAGGGCGGTGATCTCCTTGACCGAGGCGATCAGCTCGTATCCGTAGACGAGCGCGGGCAACGTGATCGTCAACGTCGCCAAGGCCGCGAGCCAGCCGTCGAGGCCGATCCGCCGCACGAGCACCCACGCCGGGCCGGTGGCCAGAGCGAGCATGAACGCGTTGAACGGCTGGAAGGCCCAGATCAGGGGCACATGCAGAAGGAACGCGCTGCCGCCGAAGAAGGTGTCCGCGCCTGAGGGGTAGGAGGTGTTGTAGTAGGCGTTGAGGTACTGGCCGGGAGAGTTGCGTAGGTCCAGGTGCGAGAAGTCCTGGCCGTGACGGATCAGGAAATCGGCCCCGAGCATGTGGAAGGCCGAGTCCGAAAGGACGCCGTACGAGGAGAACGAAGCTCGCCCCGCGAACAGGACCGGGGCCAGCGCACACACATAGGCGAGCACTCCCACCGCGAGCTGCCACCCAACACCTCGCCAGCCCCCGTCCCGCAGCCTCGCCCCGAGTGCCCTCACCCGCTGTCGCCCGAGCGCGAAGCCGGCGAGGGCAACCAAGGCCAGCAAGTAGGGCGTCGCCGACGCCGCAAAGACGAAGTAGGTAGTGAGCTGGGAGGCGCCGATCAGCGTTGCGGCACCGACGACCGGTAACAGCACCCACGGTAGAAAGCCACCAGAGATCCTGCCGACGAGCAACCCCGCCCCGACACAGAGCAGCGCGAGCATGCACGGATAAACAAGCGTTGCGAGCACGAACATCGAAGACGCTCAGGGCGAGAGAGTCGCGGAGCCGGTGAGCCGCTCCTACTACTCCTCCCGCAGCATGTGGGGCGCGAGCTCGCGCCGGGCGATCGACAGCTTGTGCACCTCGTCGGGCCCGTCGGCCAGGCGCAGGGTGCGCAGATGCGCGTAGGCCCAGGCGAGGGTGAAGTCGTCGGAGACGCCGCCGCCCCCATGGACCTGGATTGCGCGGTCGATCACCTTCAGGGCGATGTTCGGCGCCGCGACCTTGATCGCCGCGATCTCCATGCGGGCGTGGCGGTTGCCGACGGTGTCCATCAGCCAGGCCGCCTTCAGCGTGAGCAGACGTGCCATCTCGATCTCGATCCGCGACTCGGCGATCCAGTCCTGAATGTTCGCGCGCGCGGCGAGCGGCTGGCCAAACGTCACGCGCGCGGCCGCGCGCGAGCACATCGCCTGAAGCGCGCGCTCGGCCGCGCCGAGGGCGCGCATGCAGTGGTGGATGCGCCCCGGGCCGAGGCGCGCCTGGGCGATCATGAAGCCCTCGCCCTCGCCGGCGATCAGGTTCTCCGCCGGAACGCGCACGTCGACGAAGTCGATTTCGGCATGGCCCTCCTGATCCTGGTAGCCGAACACGGGCAAACCGCGCAGGATCGAGACGCCGGGCGTGTCGAGCGGCACGAGGATCTGACTCTGCTGGCTGTGACGAGGGGAATCGGATCCCGCCCGCCCGGTCTTGCCCATCACGATCAGGATCCGGCAGTGCGGGTGCAGCGTCCCTGAGCACCACCACTTGCGCCCGTTCAGGACGTACTCGTCACCGTCGCGGGCGATCCGCAAGGAGATGTTCGTCGCGTCGGAGGAGGCCACGTCGGGCTCGGTCATCGCGAAGCCCGAGCGAATCTCCCCGTCGAGCAGTGGGCGTAGCCAGCGGTCTTTCTGCGCGGGGGTGGCGAACTGGGAGAGCACCTCCATGTTGCCGGTGTCCGGCGCGGAGCAGTTGCATGCCTCGGAGGCGATGTGCGAGCGGCCGAGCAGCTCGGCGAGCGGGGCGTAGTCGCTGTTCGACAGCCCCGCCCCGTACTCGGGGTCCGGGTGGAACATGTTCCACAGGCCGGCCTCTCGCGCGCGCGCCTTGAGCTCCTCCATGATCTGCGGCTGGTGGTGTGGATCGCCGGACTCGTGCAGCTGGCGCTCGTAGACCGCCTCGGCCGGGTAGATCTGCTCGTCCATGAACGCGCTGAGGCGCTCCTTGAATTCGATACAGCGCTCACTTGGCTGGAAATCCATCGGTCCTCCTTTGGACGGCGGGGTGTTGAGGGGTATATCGAGTCTGAGGCGCACGTAGTGGCGCGGTCTTCTCGCTTGACCCTTAGACTTGGCCCAGTTCACCGAGCGGGGGAGAGAGAGCTGATGCGCAGAGCATGTATGTACGCGGTCCTTGCGACGCTGGCCGCGATCGCCCTGCCGGCGGCCGCCCAGGCGGCGACCGTCACTGGCGTGAAAGCGGCGATCGTGCCGATTCCCGGTTTTCCGGAAACGGGCGACATCCTCGGCGCCGGCGCGGACGTCGAAATCGAAGGCAAGCTCGAAGGCGACGAATTGCCCGGCGGGCTTCCCTTGCAGACGCGCAGGCTGGTGTTGTACTTCCCGGCGGGGACGAAGATCGACCCCACGGGCTTTCCGACCTGCACTGTGGCCAAGCTCGAAGAAGTCGGCCCGGAGGGCTGTCCCAAGCAGTCCCGGATCGCCGACGGCACAGTCGGTGTTGCCGATCAGATCGGGTCGGGGGAAGCGACGCGTGAGGAAGGCGCGCTGGAAGTCTTCATCACCCCCGGCAACGGGGTCGTGGCGTACGCCAATGCGGCCTCCCCGATCTCGGCGCAGATCATCATCCCCGCGCACTGGGAAAGCGCCCCGGCGCCGTATGGGCTGAAACTGACGTTCGAAATCCCCTTGGTCGACTCCGTCCCCGGCGCGCTGCCCGTATCCGGGACCTCTATCAAAGAGAAGGCCGGCGCCGCGATCCGCAAGGACGGCAAGACCTACTACTACGGCCGCGTCCCCGCCAAGTGCCCGAAGGGTGGCTTCCCGGGCAAGGGCGAAGTGACGCTGGAAGGCGGCCAGAACATCGTCACGGAAGTGAAGGTCCCGTGCCCGACGAGGTCGTTGAAAGGGCATCAGAAGAAGAAGTAGGGACAGTTGACTCGCGGCCGGTAGGGTCCCGGTCATGACTGCATCCGAGCCGCCGGGCGCCGCCAGCTACCGCGCGGCGGGCGTGGACTACGAGACGCTCGACGCCGGCAAGCGGTTGGCGATCGCCGCCGCGCTCTCCACCTCATCGCTGCTCGGGGCGCGCGGCGGGCAGGCGCTCGATTCCTCGCGAGGCGAGCCGGCGTTTGTGTTCGAGCTCGACGGTCGCGCGTTTGCGTTCGTCGTGGAGGGCTTGGGCACGAAGTCTGTGATTGCGCGTCACGTGTTCGAACAGCAGGGGATCAACCGCTTTGGCGATGTCGCATATGACACCGTGGCGGCGATCTGCAACGACCTGTGCTGCGTGGGCGCGCTGCCGCTGGTCCTGAACGCTTATTTCGCGACGGGGGCTTCGGAGTGGTACCGCGAGGGCGAGCGCGGCGCGGCGCTGATCGAGGGCTGGCGCAAGGCCTGTGAGGACGCCGGTTGCACTTGGGGGGGAGGGGAGTCGCCGTCGTTGCCGGGACTGCTGGACGAGCGCGAGATCGAGCTGGCGGGTGCCGCCGTGGGAGTGGTGCCACAGGGGGGCCGTGCGATCTTGGGTGAGGGGCTGGCGCCCGGAGACGAAATCGTGCTGGTCGCCTCCAGCGGGCTGCACGCCAACGGTGCCTCGCTGGCGCGACTGCTGGCGGGGCGACTGCCGGATGGCTACGCGACCGAGCTGGGAGACGGCACCACGCTGGGCGAGGCGCTGCTGGAGCCTTCGATTATGTACGTGGGCCTCGTGCAGGCGCTGCTCCAGGAGCAGCTGCCGCTGTCCTACATCAGCCACATCACTGGGCATGGCCTGCTCAAGCTGATGCGCCCGCCGCGGCCATTTACGTATCGGATCACCAGGCTGCCCGAGGTGCCGAGAGTGCTGAGCTTCCTGGTGGAGCAGGCGCAGCTGGACGCGCGCACGGCGTATTCGACATTCAACATGGGGTCCGGCTATGCCCTGTACTGCGCGGCCGGGGCGGGGGAGACGGTCGTTCAGGTCGCACAGCGGCTTGGCCTGGGCGCAGTGATCGCCGGGCGCGTCGAGGAGGGACCGCGGCAGGTGATCCTCGATCCGGTCGGCGTGCGCTTCGCCGGTGAGGAGCTGGAGCTCTCATAGCCTAACCCTCTAGTTGAACATAAGGTACCCGAGACGAGTGTCTTCAAAGCGCGATGACTGGTAGTCGCCTGGTCGTGCAGCCAGACGGGAGGGTCGGGCGCGCTGCAGGCCTTTGCCCGCCTGACGGTTCGGGCTTGAAGCGATCGGCCGGGACGGATATGGTTGCTGTAGAGATCGCCATTGTTCTCCGGCTCGGTCAGTCGGAGATCTCGAGTCGCCGGACCGGCAATGGTTCCGGAGCTACCCGGATCGAGGGGATCTGTCCATCAAAATAAGAGGAGAGAGATGATGCGCAGAATATCCACCTGCTTGGCCGTGCTTGGCCTGGCTGCCCTGGGCCTGTCGGCCTCAGCATCAGCGGCGCCGACGATCACGCTCAAAGCGGAGGCCGTGCCGATCCCGGGCTTTCCGCACACCGGCAATATCCTCGGCGCGGGCGCCGCGCTCAAGGCCGAATACACGATCTCGGGGACCGAATACGGCGGCTTCCCGGCGCCACTGATCGGGGTCAAATTCTATGGGCCTTCAAGCGCCAAACTGCATCCGCAGGGCTTCGCCACCTGCGCGCAGAGCGTGATTGAAACGAGCGGACCCGGACCATGCCCCAAGGCATCGAAAGCCGGCCCGGTTGGTTCGGCAAACGGAGTCGTCAGCTTCGGCACCGAACGCGTGGCCGAGACGGTGACGGTAGAACCGTTCTTCGCCCCCGGCGGCAATCTGGAGTTCTTTGCGGACGGCCATTCGCCGGTCTCGATCGAAGTCATCTCGAAGGGCCACGTCGTCAACTCCTCACCGCCATTCGGCCCGACCGTCCTAGCTGAAGTGCCGCTGGTCGAATCGGTGCCTGGCGCGCTCGACGCATCGGTGAAAACGATCGACGTGCAGGTCGGCGCCGCGTACAAGAAGGGCAAGAAGACGACCTACTACATCACCGTGCCGAAGAAGTGCCCGAAGGGTGGCTTCCCGCTGAAGTCGGTGATGGAATTCGGAAACGTCAACAACCCCAAGGAACCAGGCGAAAAAGCGGAAGCGACGTACAAGGCGCCATGTCCTAAGAAGTAGCCGATAGAGGCGAGCTCACGCCGAATCGGGACGTGAGCTCGACCGAAGCGCAAGCGTGACGGGGGGCGCCATCGATACGATGGCGCCCCTTCGTCTCAGTTGAACCGCAAGGAAGTGATCGGGTTGAGGACGCAGATCGTCGGGTGGAGAAGAGGCGCGGCCGGAATCGCCGGAGCCCTCTGTGTGGCCGCGCTCGTAGCGGT
>Ga0302325_10032063_pt1 | contig 10797 bp, 15 predicted proteins | sample Palsa_T0_2_FD_201948 | JGI IMG/M metagenome (GOLD analysis project Ga0302325, IMG submission 201948) | Peat permafrost microbial communities from Stordalen Mire near Abisko, Sweden - Palsa_T0_2 | ecosystem: Environmental > Terrestrial > Soil > Palsa > Peat permafrost | place: Sweden: Abisko... | reverse complement strand
GATGCTATCGCCAGTATCTACAGACCGCGCGCTAACATGGACGACGGTGACGATGAGGAAGCTGCTGATGCTGAAATGGGCAAGATTCAGAGGAGTAATCGGTTTGAGGCGCTTGGAAAGGGGACTTTCAAGGGCTCAGCTGATGTTGAGGTAAGATCTTCTCTCTAGAAATTTAATGCCACTGCTAATGTTACGGCGCAGGCACGTGAGGGACCAGTGCAGTTTGAGAAGGATACGGGGGATGTGTTCAACGTAGACCAGTTTCTCGAGAAAGTTGGCGAGACCTCGAATAAGCGCGAGTATGGGTTGCAGGGGAGCGAGAGCAGAGCTGCGAAGAGAGCGAGAGTCGATGAGGATGATGATTAGGGTGCATTGCTCGTGTTTGTATCATAGCATCGGCGTTCGGAACCCATCATCTAGTACAGAAATCAAGAGCTGTACCCGGATCCAAATCCTTCCACTTGCCATGAACCACACTCTTCCCCCAACCTCAGCCTGCGACCTCAAGAGAGCTAAAGTGGAAAGGGCACAAGAGATCCCCCCTCTTATCCTCCAAATTTGAGTGGTGTAATTATGTTAGGTGAAAATTGTATCATTGCAAGCAGGAAGGGTTGTAAGGGAAAAGTTGTACCTTACTGAGAAATATGATGTGGTCGAGACATCAAATTGAAGAGGTGTGAGCGTTTGAAGCCAACGGAGCTCAACTTTCACTGTAATGGACGACGCTTACCGATTCCGACAATTTTGGCAAATCCACCATTTCCCCCCTGAGAACTGCATGTAAGCAAAGTATTTTTTGAAAAACTCCATTCTATTAGAAGATTCTAACGACTCTGCTATTTTGACGGAAATGTTTGATGATGAATTGGTTGTGGAAACCTTGCCTCTCCGCGAAGCTTGACTCAGAGCCAAGCTTTGCCAAAATGCTTGGAAACTCAATTCACTAGGCTCAAGCAACTTCGCACTAGATGCCGAACCCTTTCATTCTTGGTCCTATTGGAATTTTAAAGCGATGAGTTGAGATTATTAGTGGAGAGATGAAGCATTGCTGACGCGGCCGCAAAATAAGAGGGCCATTGGCCAAGCTCATGCATGAACGACAACGTTTGAAGAAACGGTGAGATGTGTCCAGCAATTGCAGCTGTGAGATATGGCCATGGCCAGCTGCGATACGTTATACAGCATGAAGCATTGGAAGTGGCAGCTCTTATCTGAAGAGCCATAAGCATGGCAATGTCGAGATTCTGGTAGTGGTCCAGTTGACACAGCACGGAACCTATTCTTAGCAGCTGGGGCTTCGGAGACAAAATATCTTACGGCGCTATGATCGCATGGATGAACGGGTGCTCACATCATTTGTTCAGCGACCCCTGATCTACCGACGATTGCATTGCGTCCTTTCATGGAAACTTTTATGGAGCTTGAAACTGAAACGAGGATTTTCTTTCAATCATGCGCTGTAACAAATGCCGAACGTATCAGAATCTCTCTCTCACCAAACAGACGGCAACCAACCATCTACCGTGGCTATGATTGTCAACGTTCCAAAAGTCTGAACTCAATATGGCATTCTATCGAAAACAAGGTTCAGGTTCAGATGGCATGTGGCAAGCCGCCCCTGTTGTCCGGGTGTCCCTCCCCTTTTTGCCCCACCGAAGGATCTTTTAACAATTCGCGTTTGGAACAGCTCCAGTGATCTCTGCGAATCGGAGGGAAGACGTACGCGTGTTTCAACAGCAAGTTTGCCTTCACAATTCCACATCAAGCCCATAAAATGGGGCACAGCGGGAGGGGCATATCAATGGCGTCCATCCCACCTTGCGCGAGTGCGCTGATGGTGTGCCTCCCCCGGCAAAATTCCTCCTCGTATCTCTCGATTCTTCGCAGTTGCCGCCAGCACGCAGGTCGGTGCAGGACACCAACAGAGAACCGCCGCCCAGGTGGAGCAAATTGAGAGCCGCTCCGCTCCTCGGATTGTCGTTCAGGCCGAGCTCGAATTGGCTGCATCGGCTGTAACGCTGGTGCCTAAGTCCCCGATTATCAACCCTGGCAATATCTTTGAGTGAGAGTTTATATACGGACTGCGTCCCACCGGGATGGCTTCTCAGTCGCAACTTCCCTTTAAGCCTCTTGAGTACTGGAAGCCGCCAAAGGCCGTCCAGCATATCCGCGCCAAGAGCAGTTCACTCTTTACGCCTGCCAACAAGGGGCATAGACTTTCGTTTGCGAATTCTCTGGAATTAGGAGATAAGGATTTGGACAAGAAGGATATGTCATTCGCTACCAAAAGTGCGGATGAAGTGCAGATGAGGGGAGGGCATGGTTACCAGTATAATCAAGGATATGAGTGGAGTCCACCATGGTATAAATTCCAGTATTGGGGGAAGAGGGCTTGGGCTGGGTTCATTGCGGTCGTCGTTATTCTACTAGTCATTATTATCATCGTTGCGGTGGAAGTCACGAAGAAGAATGCATACCCGGACTATACACAACTGACTTACAGTCTTGCCGAAACATGTATGTTCATTCCTCACTATCCTTACTAAAATACACTGACTCTTATCAGATTCCGGCACATCTTTCTTTGACAACTTCGACTACTTTACCGGTTACGACGCCTCTTCAGGCTTTGTCCACTACGTTCCAGAAGCCCAAGCAACAGCTCTAAACCTCACCTACGCCAGCTCCTCAACCGCGGTCCTCCGTGTTGACACCTCCGTCGGCCCCGGCGCAAACCCAGACGCCTCAACAGGCCGTTTCTCCGTTCGCATCTCTTCCAAGAACCAGTATGGTCTCAACTCTCTCTTCATCTTCGACGTAGTCCACAGCCCACTAGGCTGTGGCACCTGGCCCGCCCTCTGGCTCACAGATCCCTCGAACTGGCCTTACCACGGTGAGATCGACGTAATGGAAGCTGTGAATGTCCTGTCGACAGTTCCCAACCAAATGACTCTGCACACCTCGTCCGGCTGCAGTATGGACGTCAAGCGCAAAGAGACTGGGAAATCACTTTCCGATTCCTGTGTAAACACAACCAACGATAACACAGGTTGTGGCGTAGACGCAGGATCTACCACCTTCGGCGCTGATTTCAACAGTGCCGGAGGAGCAATCCTAGCCATGGAACTCCGCTCCGCAGGGATCAGAGTCTGGCAATTCGGGCGCAGCTCTATCCCCTCAGATATCAAGAGCGGATCCCCTGATCCAAGTACCTGGGGCGAAGCCACAGCTGATTTCCCGAGCACGGATTGCAATATTGGAAATCACTTCCAGAACCAGAGTATTATTGCTAATATCGATTTGTGTGGGTCATGGGCGGGGGCGACGAATGTATTTAGTGAGAATTGTAAGTTCCCTCTTTGTCCTTTGTTGGAAATTTGGAATGCTAATTTGGATAGGTCCTGGCTCTTGCACAGATTATGTGGCGAAGAATAACGGGTCCTTTACGGATGCGTATTGGGAGTTTGGGGCTTTTAAGGTTTACTCCGCTTCGTGATCTGCTATGAATTTCTTAGTTTCTTTGAAGGCTGCTCTGGGTACGACCTTGTTATTACTAGATGGATGGTATGATACCAGATGTATATGGCGTTCGGAATGGGAGTGCCGGGTTTGCGTAACTGATTACTCCGTGTCTGTCAGTTATACCAAAGATGGAACCGGCGTTTATTGACTAGGTCAGCAGTGTTAACGAGAAGATAAAACTTATTGAAGTACATGGAGATATTTCAAGGAAAGGCCCTTTCATATGAGACGTACATTCACTTATTTGTATGATTCACTTGTCCAGTCAACTGGAGCGAGTTGCCCACCTTAGCGAAATGTTGGAGTCGTATTTATACTCTCCTTAGTAGCCTTCCAACAAGTTTTTTTCAACTATTTCCATCAGTCAAGGCACGTGCTGCATCCTTCACTTCAAATACAGCAACAATATCTTCCCGAATCGCGGCTGCGCTGGACATGGAGTGGCCCAAAGACACCAATATGGCCCACTGAGCCAGACTGCGCTGCCATCATTCGACTTGCGGGATCTGCCCTCGCATGCAACCCAGACCTTTTGAATGTTCAGTTCTTTGCCCAGGGCGCAGTCAATAAGCTATTTGAGGTTCGCCATAAGCCAACAGACAGTGCAGACAAATCTCCTCCAGTCTATCTTTTCCGTGTCAGCGTGCCGGTAGACCCCTTCTACAAGACTGAAAGCGAGGTGGCCACCTTGAAATACCTGGGTTCGAACACAGAGATACCTGTTGCAACCGTCATAGCTTGGGACTCTTCGTCGAAAAACGAACTCGGTTACGAATGGATCCTGCTAGAGAAGGTGCCTGGCGTTGAGCTCGGTCAAGTATGGCGGAAGATACCTTGGAATGAGAAATTAATCTGGCACGCTCCCTGGCAGTATACTCGATCCAACTCTGGTCCCTCGAGTTTACCACCATTGGAAACCTCTATTTGAATGGTTGGGAAGCACGTAAGGACTATGCTTTTGGAACTGAAGGTCAGACCAGAGCTAGTGATTCCAGCCCTCACACCGGGAAAATGAGTGCTGGTTTTGTTGTTGGACCAATCGTGGCACCGTTCTATTTCAAGGAGAGACATCTACACACCCCGAGCAACAGGGGTCCGTATCTGACCTCTCAGGAGTACATGAGAGAAAAGACCGATCTGGAATCAAGCTATAAAAGTGATGAGATCGAGTTGTTCAAGTCGACGAGAGTTGAGGAGGTACTCGATGAACTAGAAGAGGACTTCCTGGAGGATTGCGATAGCATTCTGGACCTTTGCAAGGGCTATCTAGAAGCTCTGCCCACCATCTTTCCCGCTCAAGACTCACTCGCAGAAGGCCCGTTTGTTCCATGTCACGAGGATCTCAACCAAGGCAATATCCTTGTTGACCCCGAGAACTTCGCAATCACCGGCATCATCGATTGGGAAATGATATCGATCGTCCCATTGTGGCAAGCACGCTCCTTCCCAAAACTATTCAACGGCATAGATCCTGCAGATTCCGTTATGTTCGGTGAGAGCGATAAGGGCAGAGTGCTTGAAGAGCCCCCTCGTCCCGAGAACTACGACATCGAAGACGATGACTCGATTCACAGCGACATACGGTCCTATGCCATTTCCAAGCGTGATGTCTGGGACAATTGGTTGTTACGAAAGGCTTTCAGCGAAGCGTTAGCACAGCAAGGAGTGCATGTTGAAGCCAGTGTCAGTGAGAAGAGACAGCGCACGTTTGATGAAGGTGTCTCCTTGCTAAACTATCGTTGGAAATATGCAAAAGTATTATTGGAAAAGGATCTCAAAGTTGATGATGCTTGAGTTTAGATATTTGTAATTTGCAAGCTGGGCATCGTCCTCGTTACACTCCAACTAATCGACTTTAGTTAACTTTATGCCTTTCCATGTGATTGCAATTTCTCTTCCGACAAAGGTCGACCAGTTACGCGAGGCCGGCATTTACCATATACTACTGTAGCTAATCACCAAGCATCTCGTTCGCTCTTCTCAAAGTCTCTGCCACAAAGTCTGGAAATTGTAGTTGAGATGTCTTGGTATTAACAATTCTTCCCAGAGCCATAACAATCCATATCTAACATGTACAGCCCACCAAGTTATCTTACCCAAGAACTCCAAGCAATGCCGCAACAGCTCTGATCCTACATATATACACTATTGAGCCGCCAGATATCCGCCTTCTATACGACCAGCTCATTTCCCTCTCCATGTCTACTTCGCAACCTCTCATACTAATCCGTTTCACTAGGCCGTCGCATGTAACTATCAATCGCCAAACTGAATGCCGCAAACCCCGCACACCCCAACGCCGCCGCCTGCGGTCCAGCAGGAGCAGCCAAAACACCACCCGTAATACAACCAGCCATAACCCCATTTTTCAAATCATTCTTCGCCCGGAACCCTTCGATACAACATTCGGTGCCTGCGAAGATAGCGCCCACCTTCCCGAAGTTCTTGGCTGAGGAGAAGGAGCGGGATCCTAGGTCTTTGAAGCCGGCGCGAAGTTGTTGGCGCAGGGGTAGCGAGGTTATGGCTTGGGCGTTGGGGGAGGAGGAGAGTGGGGTGTCGTATTGCATCTGGGACTTTGATCAGCACCGTTTCTCCTATTGCTGTTTTTGGGTGGTTTGGGAGCTTACTGATGCCATGAACAATCCAAAGGCGCCGCCGAGTGCGAAGCCCATTACGCCTGATACAACAGTTTTTCCGGGGCAAGACTCCATGAGCATTTGCATCTATCAGTCAATGGAATTAGCTTGCTATCCGAAAATCTTCCTTTGTTTCCTCTGTGATTCCTATTCTCCGTTCGCAGTATCCGATCTTCTACATCATCGCAGCTTGGTGTGGAATCTCGAGGCGCTTGAAGCCTTTTTGGAAGACCAGGTAAAGTGATTGGGAGGTGAAGACAACATACACTCCTAACAGCAGCCATCGTCTGCGCATCCGCCCCATCCATACCTCCGCCTCCAGCCGGATTGAACATCGGTCCGTTCATCGTTGCGGTGTTGTGGTTGAGATGCAGCAAGAAGTTGCCGACAAGGTCGCAAAATCATTTTTCGGGACGGCCGCTTCTTCCCGGCGAGGCTGAAGTTGTCCACGTGCGAGGCTGACGCGAAATGGAGGTTGGGATGAAATGGTTAGTTGAATTCTCAAGGTTTTTCTCGTTTTGAATCGAATAAGATATTTCAGATCAGCTATGTCAATCCCAAGTTATCGGTATATCATTTATGTTAAATTGATTTCTTTTACGAGGCCGTCAATTGCTTTGAACGTGGATGCAATAAATAAGGTAGCTCATAAGTCATCCAGCAGTCCCACTAACTCGATACAGTTTTGGAGAATTAGACATCAACTGTCCCTGGTTCTGGAAGAACAGTTTCTCTCCTCGTCATCTCCTGCCCGTTGTCTTTGCCAGGCACGGTTCCAAGGTTGCTGAGCATCAATCCATTTTTCGGACTCGATGAGTAACCACAGGAACGATTCCGGTTGAACAGAAAGACCAATACCAAACAGAGAATTTCCACTTTCAATGATAACACCGTGAAGTCTTTCAGAAGATCGGTGCAAAACGAGTGCCACTTCATCAAAATCGTCGAGGCCGCGCACTTGCTGAACGACAACCGGAATCAACTTGACCTCGTCCTTGTCGTATGTTGAGGCCAATAAAATGCTGAGTGGAGATCCTTCAATTTGATACATTTTGATGTCACTGCAGTTTGTGAATTGAACGGGCCGTCCTCCACTAGTCCCATGTGGCATCAAGTCGCTGAGGACATTCTCTTTCATCACATGATTCCACCCGGAGCAGCTCTCGCCCTCAGGGCTCCGGAATGAAAATATCAGCTGCAGTACCAAAGTAGTAAGCGGAAAGCTGAATTTTAAGCTGTTTTGACTTGACCTCCCCAGCATTTGATTGTAGATATCGTTGAAACGCTGCTTTGTCTAGACCCAAAGTTCGTAAGAGGCGGGAGGCGAATTCAAAGTGATTCCTGGGCTTGCAGAATATGACTGTCCGGAAAAACAAAATGCACTTGTCTTCAGCATAGTCGATCGGAAAGAAGTGTTCTGTTGTATGATCTTTAGCCAGGCTCAATAGCGCGTAAACTCTATCTCTGATATCCGTACAAGCTGATTCGCCATACTCCTCGAGTAACACTTCTAGCGTTGGTTGTGTTTTCAATCTTCCAGCCAAGGACAATAGCCCAGCCGTGGACATTACCCCAGACAAGGACAAGTAATCAGATCTCAAGTTTTTGAAAAGTCGAAACACTCGTTCAATCTCCGAAGTATACTCAGAAAGACGTTTGAGGACGTCATAGAATACGTTCCACTGAGCTTTATATGACCCACAATGCAATATCTTGATTCCAGATAGCATTACCTCCTGCAATATCCATGCCCGCTCCCAATATGGTCTGGAGCATATGTCCCTTAGTGTTCGTAAAATGGGTGTTGCCCTGTCTCTCTCGCCCAGGAGCATTCCTTCGACCTTAAGAGAGTGCCGTTTGTGCGAAGGCAGCGAAGCTTGTTGCTCCGCGGTCGTGTTTAAGAATACAAACAGCTCCTTGGTCCACGAGCTCGGTGCGCCAAGCCAGATCCTCACAACACTTGCGAAGGTGTATATCTTGTCCATGGATCGTACCTGATGACTGCGTTCCGCGATATTTGTCTGATCGATGGAGATCGCATCAATCCACAGTGTCTGAACATCTGTGGGACGTCGTAGTTCGTTCAGACAATGGAATAAATTCGGCCGTACTGCAAATTGTAGACCATTGATGCTAACATGGTGAGAGGCGCCCTCAGCACCCCAGGTATAGGACAGGGCTTCGTAGTCGAGATAGTCATCGTTCAGTCGGGCGTGACGAATAGAAATTTCGAGCATATCACCTCGCTGACCAGGCTGCAGATCCAAAAGCCTAATCTCATTAAATTGATCGACCAATGGGCTGTGTTTAAACGTGGCCGTTGGGGATTCCATTTTCAATGAGCCTCGAGGATATATGTCGTGGTAAAGGAAGTAGATATACTTCAGCGGGTATTCAAAGTGGCGTGTATGGCAGTCGGCAACACCCTTGTCAGGCTCTTCTTTCGGCCACTCAAGGATGCTTCTCAGCCTCGCTCTACTGTACCACCACCGTCGCAGAATCAACAATGGGAGAAATAAGCAGCCACCCGACTTGGAGAAACGAACTTTCCTTCTCGCGAGCAAAAAGACAAAATGCAAATATCCTTCCCGTTCTGCAGCAACTGCTTCAATTTCCCACACAAGTGACACCAGGACTACTTTCAGCCTTGTCACTTCCAAATGCTTCAAGCTTAGTACCTCAGAACCCGGCCTCTTTCATAAATTTAAACCGAATGGAACGAAGATATTTTGTAACCTTGAAGCTATATCAGCAAAACATTCAGAATTGCAATCCGTACCGCAAAGTCATATCATACAAACCGACTTCCCTCTAACTCTTCCTCAAACACTCCTTCACTAACCCCGCGCTTCTAAAGGTCCAGGAAGAGCTCCATAAATCTCTCGAGGAAATACAAGTTGAGCTATCCGTAGGAATTTCGAGTATGTCCCACTCGAGGCTGAGTTTCGTTGAAAATGGTATCTGAAGGATATGCGGTGTTCGAAAAAGTGATTGGGTAGGTGTTGTCTGATTAGGAAGCTAAAAGCAGGACGCTTGCTGGAATTTCGGGCAACTTTATAGGAAATGTGTATTCTGTTCCTGAAATCGTGTTGGGTTCGTGCACTCGGTGGAAACGTTAGTTGTTGGTCTGGATACCTGAGATTCGAGCACACTGATTATTGAGCAGGCTGCTGGGGTAGGCGATCCTAATAAAATCCCCAGTTTTTGAAAGTGACCAAGTGAATATAACCCGGGCGATACAAGCCTCGTTGTTCGAACTTTTTTTCGGGTGTGATATAACAAAATAAGCGACTTTCCTATTATCCAACAAAGGATACTTTAAGGGTTGTATATCATATCGATATACAACTAGCCACGCAAAAGTGGTAAAACCAACGTCAAAATCCCTCTGAGACGTAAAACTTAAGGAAGAAAAAGAATATCAACCGGCCCAGTAAAATGGGTGCTTAACTGGGTTAAATGGTTGTTCTTTCCCAGGCGAAAGCCTGGGTTCTTGTTTTGCAATTTTTTTGCAAAATTTGAAGTCACGTTCTTCTATTCTAGCTGCAGCCGAGAGGAGCCATCGTACTCTAAACATTCTCAAACGCCGTGCTGAGCGTTGGAAAAAAGTGGGCCGCTTGAAAAGAAGAGAGGATAAGACTTTGAATCGCAAGGAAAGCAAGAGCTCAGTGACACGCAGCAAGTGCAGGGACTTCTCTCCTTCTTTGGAAAGTGGCAGGATCTGTTTGCTCTTGCCATGTGATCTGACCCTGGCCAACAACTCACACTTCCAACCAAACTCGGAAGGAACTATGGAAAGCGTTTCTATTATCAAATCTATGGGTATCTCAATTTCTACATTAACATCACGTCACTTGAGCGGTAAATTTCCCCTTCTTTCTTATGGTCGGCCCGTAGATATAAAACAAATACGGAATCGGTATCAACAGCGCAGCAATAAAGCCAAGAACACTGCTCGCCCATGGAATTCCCAAATTATGGAACATCGGATTCACGAACAGCGGGAACGCCGCCGCGAAAACGCTTCGCAAAAAGGTATTAGCAGCGACTGCTGAGGCGGAAAATTTCTGGAACGTGTCTATAAGGTAGTTCAGCGCTGCTTGGAAGATGGTGAAGAATCCGAAGCCCATGCAGACCAAGCCTATCATGGGAGCGATCCATGGGATATTTTTGTTGGAGGTCCAGCCAAAGATGAAAAGGCCGCCTGAAAAAAAGACAGAGCCGATCATCATTGGTGGTAGGCGAGCTTCTGGGACTGCTTTGTTGTTGTTTTGCTCGAATTTCATGATATAGAATTTGTTGTTGCTGGGAGAATTAGTGGATGTTTGGAACAAGGGGGATGGTTTGGGGGAGACTAACTAGATGTTAGCTAGGCCTCCCATGACTACTCCTAATAGAAGGGCTAGGAAGGGAAGTTCTGAGGTGACTGGACCCCAGCCTCGCTTTTCTGCGAATTGAATTGGGACTGCTGCTAAACATCTGGAGGTATTAGATAGATTTGGAGTGAGGCTCACGTGATGACTTACAGGTACAGGATTCCGTATACGAAAGAAGCATAGAGTGCAACTAAGAAGCAGATTGGCGTTGCAAGGAGTCGGAATGGTGTCTTGCCGAACTTGTTCGCCATTTCTTTCAAACT
>Ga0302325_10032062_pt1 | contig 10797 bp, 7 predicted proteins | sample Palsa_T0_2_FD_201948 | JGI IMG/M metagenome (GOLD analysis project Ga0302325, IMG submission 201948) | Peat permafrost microbial communities from Stordalen Mire near Abisko, Sweden - Palsa_T0_2 | ecosystem: Environmental > Terrestrial > Soil > Palsa > Peat permafrost | place: Sweden: Abisko... | reverse complement strand
CAGCGGCGATCTTTGAGACCGAGGTATCGGTGGGATCCCACTGCAGCAGCGTGGTCGCACCATGGCTTCGCACCGTCTCCGCGAACGCAACCTGGAAGGCTTCCTTCCAGCCGCTGTAGTAGCCGACCAGGTTGGGCGGCATGCCCGCCGCCTTGCTAAAGTCCGCGATCGGCTGGTAACTCTGCAGTGCTCCTGACTCGTAGACGCCCAGGTAAGAGGCCTGATCCGTCGGCAGGGCTCCAGTGTCAGAAGAGAAGGAAACGAGGCGACTGACCGCGAAGACCACAGCACCAGCAGCAATCACGATGGCGACAAGTACCGCCAGACGGGATCTCATGCTGGCTGACTCCCAGGAGACGTGATGTCGGTCGCGCAGTCGTCTTGAGTCAATCAGAGTAACCGAGAGGTCGCGGTCGTGAAGTGCGACCAGCTCTTTGTCGGCGTCAAGTTTGTACGCAGCTGCCAGACATGCAACGGATCATGATCGTTGTGGTACCGGATTTCCGGCCGCTTGATCTGTCTGATCCCTGGTCGGCGCGCAGTCGCGATGCCCGCCGGGCAGATGCCCCCGTCGCGCCGCTATCAGATCGATAGGTCGACTGTGTTCCGAAATGTCCAAACACCACACCTGGCGGATGCTAGGACAGTACGTTTTGTTTGCGGTGCCCTTGTTAAGGGGAACCGCCACGATCTGTAACTCCACTAACACGTTGAGTGGGCAGGGGGGGTCAAGTGTCCCCCAGCAGTGTCCATGATCACAGATAGGGCTATCTATGAATCGCGGCGCGACGGGCCGGGCACTAAGCCTGGACTCCCTGCCGCCGTGGCAGCCCAGTTCGCAGTCCTCGTCCGAGAACGGCCGGACATTCTGGCGAAACCTGCAAGGCCTGGAAAATATATCTAGGTACGCCAATACTTATTTAAGGGAAACCGCACATGCTGACACCTTCAGTATCTGTTGTGATTCCGGCACTCAACGAAGCTCGAAACATACCGCATGTTTTTGCTAAGATACCAGATGATGTCTACGAGGTAATTCTAGTCGATGGCTTCTCGGTAGACGACACCGTGGCAATCGCGCGTGAGGTAAGGCCGGATGTGCGCGTAGTTCTACAGACGCGTTTGGGCAAAGGTAATGCACTTGCCTGCGGATTTGCCGCCGCGACAGGTGAGATCATTGCCATGGTCGACGCCGACGGCTCCGCCGATCCAGAGGAGATCCCTCTTTTCGTGGCTGCGCTCCTCGATGGCGCAGATTTCGCCAAGGGGACGAGATTCGCCGAAGGCGGCGGCAGCACCGACATCACGTGCCTGCGCAGTTTGGGCAATCACGTTCTAACGTCTTTTTTCAACGCCTGCTACGGCAGAAAATATTCAGATCTCTGCTACGGATTTAACGTCTTCTGGCGGCGGTACGTGCCGGTTCTGGGCCTCGATGCCACATCTCTTCTTCAGCCTGACGGCGATGGAGGGCTCTGGGGTGACGGTTTTGAGGTCGAGACTCTCATCCACGTTCGCGTCGCTAAGGCGGGGCTAGTCGTCGCTGAGGTCCCGAGCTTCGAGCACGCGCGACTTCATGGTGTGAGCAACCTGAACGCGTTTCGTGACGGCCGTCGCGTGCTGCAGACCATCCTTGCCGAACGGCGTTATCCCCAGCCCCAGTCCGTCCTCGAAGTTACCGAGCCATCTATCAGCGTGCAGCAGCCACCTGTAGCCCCAGCGCTGCGTGAAACGGTCGCGCGCGAAAGAACGGCTTAGCATGACCACAGCTCTAATCATTGGTTCCGGAGCAGCTGCCGCCGGCGCAGCCCTTGCATTGAGTCGCCGCAGAGATATTCAGGTTACTGTTGTGGACATTGGCCTTCAGCTTGAAGCGGAGCGTAAACAACTGGTTACCACGCTGGCCGACTCGTCTCCTCTCGAGTGGGACGCCCAAGCAGTTGAAGCCATGTCTAAGCAATCAGTTAGCTCAAGAAACCTAAATATTCCTGAGAAGCGGGTATTCGGATCGGATTATCCATTCCGGAATGCAGGCCAACTCACCGGTCTCACTGTGTCTGGAGGAGCAACAACGTCTCTGATTTCGTCGGCGTATGGCGGATTTAGCAACGTCTGGGGTTCCCAAATCATGCCTTTCGCAGAGCAAATATTTGAAAGCTGGCCGGTGACTGCTTCTTCAATGCGTAGCCACTATGAAGCGATACTTCATGAAATTCCTTTTGCGGGTGAAGAAGACGATCTTGCCACCAGATTCCCACTAATGCGGCCACCTGTTCCACTGCCTCAAATGTCAAATAGAAGCCTGCGCGTGCTAGAAGCCTATGAAAAGAATAAGTCAAGGCTGAATTGGCTCGGCATAACAGCAGGAAAGGCGCGCCTAGCGTTCGACGCGACTAAGTGCGTTCGATGCAAAATGTGTATGACTGGTTGCCCGTACGGGCTGATTTACTCGGCTGCGCAAACCTTTGACGCGTTGCGTCGCGCCAATCGTGTGACGTTTCATGGTGGCCTCTTGGCGCTTAAAATCATAGAGGAAACCAGTAAAGTGTCTGTCATTACTAAAGAAATCGCTACGGGCGGAATGTGCCGACTCAAGGCTGACCATGTTTATGTCGCGTGCGGAGCGATAGGTACCAGCCGGCTTGTCGCCAATTCTTTGGGTCTATTTGATTCTGATTTGTACATGCTTGAGTCGCGGCAATTTATTCTGCCGTTGCTCTCTGTACATGCGACTGAGGATCCACGACAGGAGCGAGACTTTACGCTTAATCAGTTTAATATGGTAGTGGCGCCGGACGGATCCGCAGTCGATCTTTCGACACTTCACTTCTACACATTCAATCCAGCGTTTATTGATGGCCTCCCGTCTGTTCTCCGGGCAAGGTCAGCAGAGTGGCTTCAGGTACAACTCTTGCGTCGTCTAACGGTCGCATTCGGTTACCTGCCATCATGGTATTCTCCTCGACTGCGTATCCACGTCGGATCTCCTCCCAAGCACCTGAGCCTACCGGACTTTCATATTTCTAGCGAAGGCGCGCCCTCTGGGCATAACCAGATGCTGCGCGGAGTCATGCTAAGGCTTATTCAGTCAGCCCGACTCCTCGACTTGTACCCGGTGATACCAATGTTGCGGCTATCTCCAGGTGGGAAGAGCTATCACTGGGGAGGGAGCTTTCCGCACATGAATAACAGGTCCTCTGTCTTTAGTAGTGATCGATTGGGGCGTGTCGGATCCTGGGAACGGACTCATCTAGTGGATGCGTCGGTATTTCCCAGCGTACCCGCAATGACCTTCGGACTAACAGTGATGGCTAACGCCCACAGGATCGCATCAGAGAGCATGGAGCTTATATCATGCTAACGGAAACGCCGGTTGTCGCCGTAACGGGAGCAAGCGGCTACCTCGGATCACGAATTTGCAGCACCTTGGAATCCCGAGGCTGGCAAGTGATAAGACTTGTACGATCTCCGGGACAGAATATTAGTCCCGAATTTTCGTATAATCTCGCTGAGCCAATCACGGACGGTCTGAGGCAGGCGCTTCGGTCGGCTGATGTTCTTATTCACGCTGCGTACGATCTGTCGTTGACAAGCGCCGTTGATATCTGGCGGGTAAACGTAGAGGGCACACGCCGCCTCCTAGAAGAGGCGTCGGAGGTTGCTGTTGGTCGCATCATCGTGATGTCAAGCATGTCAGCCTTCGACGGGACATCCCAACTTTATGGTCGGGCCAAGCTAGACATCGAAGCCATGACCAAAGAATTCGGCGGCTGCGCCGTTCGGCCAGGTTTGGTATACGGCACGGGATCTGGTGGTATGGCCGGAGCCCTGCGTAAGCTCACCACCTTGCCAATAGTCCCTGTCGTAGCTGGTACGGCTGGGGTATACACAGTACGGGAAGATGACCTTATGATGGCCATTTACGCACTGACCTCGGCTCCGACCCTGACGCCCGGAACGATATCCGTTGCCCATCCAACCCGAGTGACTCTGACAGATTTGTTGAAGGTCTTTGCTGCGCAAGAGGGTCATAGGTGTCGACTTTTTCCTGTGCCTTGGCAATTGGCCTACTGGCTACTAAGGAGCGCCGAATTCTCGCGTTTGCATCTCTCGTTCCGCGCCGACTCGCTGCTGGGACTTATACACACAGCGTCTAGTCTAATTGGCGTGGACCAACTTAACAGGCTAGGTGTGACCTTGCATGCCTTCTCAGCTGCTGACAGCCCCTGAGCCAGCGGCGCCAGCCCAGCCCGCCAGCGCCGGGGCGGGCCGGCGCCTGACAGTAGGACCGGCGTCCGCCAAGGACCGCGGTGACCTGCCATTGAAACGTATCCACGCTTCATGGAAATCCTGCTCGGACCGCTGTTCGTATGTAGAATAGTACAGTGACGACTATCGGTCCGAAAGTTAGCGTAATCATTCCGGCGTATACGATGGAACGGTGGGCGCTCCTGCAGGAAGCGGTTGCCTCTGCGTGCAACCAGACCTCGCCGCCCGCGGAAGTGATCGTCCCGATTGACAATAACGAGGAGCTCCTTAGGATTGGCCGGTCGAAATGGCCCGCCTCGCGCACAGGCACAGAGGTGCCTGTGCGCGTCATTGCCAACGAATTTCCACACGAGGAGCGAGATCTATCTGTTTATGTTTCCGTGCAAGGGGCTAAGCGCCGCTTTGGGGCTGGCCAAGCACGAAATACTGCTGCAGAACATGCGATAGGCGAGATTCTGGCGTTCCTCGATGACGACGCGGCGGCTGAGGTAACTTGGATTGAGGAGCTTCTTAAACCCTACAGCGACCCATCTGTTTTGGCGGTAGGTGGCACTCCTTACCCTCGGTACGAGGAAGAACGTCCTTTGTGGTTTCCTCCGCAGTTCGATTGGGTTTTCGGATGTACCTACGAGGGACTCCCCACCACTACCAGCCCCTTTCCTCGTCTTATAGGTGCTAACATGTCGGTGCGCGCTGATGCGTTGAAGCGAGTCGGCGGCTTCCATTCCATCGACTTTGACGACATGGATATGTGTCACCGAGTGGCCGCACTTGGAGGACCAGATAGTGTGGTCTTCACCCCTTCGGCGGCGGTCCGTCACTACGTGCCGACTCAACGTACCTCATGGGGCCATTTTTGGCGTAAATGCTTTTATGTAAATCGGGGGAAAGTGAAGGCTCACCGCGAAATGGGAGCTGCCTCATCCTTCGGACCGGACGTCGCCTTCGTCGTTCGGACCATGACCGTTGGCATCATCAGTGAACTGCGATCCGTGTTTCGTGGCGACCGGTATGCCCTCCTGCGAATAGGGGCGATCCTAGTCGGAGTGACAAGCGCCGGTCTGGGCAATGTAGCCGGACGTGCGAGCGCAGCCTGGCAGAAATGATTAGTGATCTTTTACCACCGCTAAAAGCATCGGCCTATTGGGAAGATATGGTACGAAAATGATGGAACTGTCATCTTTCAAACCCTGCCGCAGGGCAGGTTCGCGGAGAACGGTCGCACCGCTATCACCGGCCCGTTCGGCGAGTTCGCATTGGGTCAGAAGGTGCGAAAAGATAAAGGGCCCGGCATAGTGCGACCTAAACCTTGTATGGCCGTTGCGGGTGCTGACGCGCTAACTCCAGTTTGCGCACATGTCCTCGACATTGAACTGTCCGGACGAGTCGAAGGGCTGCAGCGGACGACCGTGGACGGTCGCTATGCCGATCGGGCCTCGGCACTGGTGAGGCTATTTGGTGAACCACTCGGCCTGGATGAGCTGGAGATTCCTCCGGCTGGGCTTAGTTCCGAGGCTGTTGTGGACCTGGCGCTGAACAAGCATCTGGCGCGCTTGGGGCAGGCTCTCGGAATCGATGGATCAGAAGCGCGCCGTGACACACTGAGTGTGGCTGCCCGGACGGTAGAAAGTACTGTATTTAGCCAGGCACACGACGAGTTCATCGCCCGGGCTCCGAGGTGTTCCGTAGTAGTCTGTACCCGCGATCGCCCAGATGACCTGCGTCGGTGCCTTACTAGTTTGACTATTCAGGATCATCCCAACTTTGCTGTATGGGTAGTCGACAATGCGCCTTCAAGCGGCATCACACAACAGATTGTCGAATCTTTCGGCCGTGATATGGAGATCCACTATATCAGAGAGCCGCGCCCGGGCCTTTCCCGGGCGCGCAATACGGCACTGAGAAGCGACCTAGGCGGAGACATCGTCGCTTGGCTCGATGATGATGAGGTTGCGGACTCGCTGTGGCTCGCCGAGCTGACGCGGGCGTTCGATGGGCGTCCCGAAGTCGTTGCCGCGTCAGGCGTGGTCATTGCAGCTGAGCTAAGTACCCAAGCCCAGGTGTGGTTCGAGCAATACGGCGGCCACAGTAAAGGCCGCGGATTTACTGCGGACTGGTTCTCTCCGCTTACCTGGAGTAGGCAGCATCCGCTCTATCCGTTGCCGCCATTTGGTGTCGGCGCGAACATGGCGCTTCGGACGGAAGCATTGCATCGGCTCGGCGGTTTCGATGAGGCACTGGGCGCTGGGACGCCCGCCCAGGGGTCGGAGGACACGAAGATATTCACAGACTTGCTGCGGGCGGGCGGTACCGTCGGGTACTGGCCTTCAGCGGTAACCAGGCATTTCCACCGTCGCGACCTTGACGGGTTGCGTCGGCAGATGCGTGGATATGGCACTGGCCTGACCGCCTTCTACACTGCGTCAGTGTTGGCCCGGCCATCCACCGCGGTAGACCTCGTCCGCTTGACGCCCCGAGCGTTGCGGGACCTTTACTCGTCGGACAGCCTGCGAGTCGCGACCTTGGAAGATGACTTTCCGCAGAACCTGTTGACGGAACATCGCCGAGGGATGATCGCCGGGCCATGGCTCTACCTACGTGGCAGAGTTCAGAATCGGCGCGCGGAACGTCGAACGTGATGACTTCAACCACACCACGGCAGGGATCGGCGTGGGGTCGAAAAGGTGCCCTACCGGCCACGGCACGCGGCTAAGCCGGTCGTCCCGACCCGGCGACCGAACATGCGCCTCGTGCGGCGGCTCCGGCGTGCCACCATTGGCATACGGTCGGTGAGCAGTCGCTCAAGCTAGCGTCAAAAGAGAGCGCGCGCATGACCCGCAGGAATTCATGCCGGGTCAGGGAGCCGCTGAGGACTGTGAAGCTTGATTGTTGGGCCACACTCATCGAACCGGTTACCCGCCACTGTGACGCGCGAAGGCCGTACTATCGATGCTGGTTGTCCACTTCGGCTCGCTGCTCAAGAGGTATGCTGTGATCTGCTAGCCGTCGCCGTTCACCCGGGGAATAGATATAGCATACCATCGGACTATAACCACGCGGGGGTCCTGGCAAGGCGATCGGCCCGCAATGGTAGAAATATAAGGTGCGTTAAGGGAAAACATATAGGCAGTACGCCCTCCAGAGGCTTGAACGCAGTCTCCGAGAAACGGTCTGCTACCGCAGTCGTGTTTCCTACTCCTGCGAACGGTCTCTGGTAGATGCGGCAGCCGCCCTATCCGGGCGACGGCCTTTGTGTATCGCTGCTTGGCCCTTAACTTGCATCGCCGGAATAGCGGCAAAGGGAAGGAAGTATTGTGCGTATTCTCGTCGATCAGTCCGGCTATGATCTACTGAACATAGGGGATGTTGCCATGCTTCAATCGTGTGTTGCACGATTGAAGCTGCAATGGCCAGAAGCCGAGATCATGGTCATCGCGCGCGAGCCTACGCGCCTGCAATCCTATTGTCCTGATGCCAAAGCCATTTGGCGAAGCTCGACCGACCTACCGTTGCTCCGTTTCCTTCCTCCGAAGTCGCAGTTGGTTTCTGAACAGGTATGGAAAATGGTGGCACCGTATTTCTCTGGTCGTCTCGGATACAAGCGCATGAAGCAAGGGGAAATCCTTACAGCGATCCAGGCTGTGCAAGGGGCCGATGTTATTGTGGCCAGTGGTGGCGGTTATGTGACAGATACATGGTGGTGGCATGCAGCCGGCGTTCTTAGTCTGCTGTCCCTGGCGCAGCGCCTCGGCAAGCCAACCGCTATGTTCGGTCAGGGCATTGGGCCGGTAGGGCAGCGCGGACTACGAGCGCAGGCCAGCGCCGTCATGCCCAAGTTGAAAGTGATAGGCTTGCGAGAGGCCCGAATGGGCCAAGAATTGGTACTCTCCCTCGGAGCGTCGCCGAAAGCCGTGGTGGTGACTGGGGATGATTCTCTCGAACTTATCGATGGTACTAATGTGGCCGACGGTTATGCGCTGGGCGTTAATGTACGGGTTTCGGGCTACGCGGGTGTTGAGTCTGCCTTGGCTGCAGCGGTAGGCGAATTGGTGCTAGAGGCAGCGACTGCCCTCAGGGCGCCTATAGTCGGGTTGCCTGTCTGCCGGTACCCACGAGACGCTGATATCGTTGCCCTTCGTGCGCTGTTCCACCGATGCAATGACCGTGCAGACATCGTGCTGAACGACATTGCGTTCCCCAAGGACCTGGTTTCGGCAGCCGGCAGCTGCCGCGCTATCGTGACCGGCAGCTACCATGCGGCGGTATTCGGCCTCGCGCAGGGCGTACCGACGGTTTGTTTGACCAAGTCGTCTTACTACGACGCCAAATTCAACGGGCTTCAGGATCTCTTCCCTGGCGCTTGCTTTGTTATTCCGCTTGACGCATCGGATTGGGCCGCCCGCCTACGCGCTACGATCTCTCAGGCATGGTACCTTCCTGCTCCAGCTCGAACTGCCGCAAGGGATACAGCTGTGTGGCTGCGCGATACTGGTCGGGAAGCGTACACACGGTTCCGGGTTGAGGTTGAGAATTCAGCGATAACCTGATCCCCTAGCGTCCGGATGGCTTCCTAACCCCAGTCCCCCTGACATAGAGAGATCGTCTAGCAGGGCCGTCGTGGTCTTTGACCTCGTACTGCAGGATGAGGCTGGCGCCCGGTTACGGGTTTGGGTGGCGGTGAGCTGGTGGCAGAGGCTTTACAGGGCGCGGGTGCGCCGAAGTGCGGTGAGCGGGGTCGAGCCGGACGCGCATGGTGCCGCCGGGGTGATGTCGCCGCTGGATATTCAGCCGAACCTGCGCGGGATGGTGCTCGGCGAGCGGGATTTCGCGGAGGTGGCCTTCGCGGTTGCCTGGGTAGCTTCCAGCGGTCGGTGCCAAACGAAGAAGCGGGAGGGTCGCACCCATACCGACGTGATCACCGTGCCGTCGCACACGAAAGCACAACCCGAAGACTGCCCTCGAATGATCTGCCCCGAGCAGTGGGAACGATGGTGGCTGTGCGTCACCCGAAGAGCAATAGCAGCCAATCGCCTTGTCCACCACGGGAGACCCGGCCCGCCGGCAATGACCAGACCCGCATGGAACACGCATCCTGCCAGTACGAGCCGCAAGCCCGCCAGCGCAGGAACCCGGCACTTCAACCAGCGACGCCCTCGCGGCTTGCTTGAGCCGTGTGCGGGAACCGACCGCACGCACGGTTCTGAGCGGCAACGCGCTCCCGCTACCCGACCGGCCAACCGCTGCCACGCGTCTCCGGGCAGCAACGCGGCGATGGCGTGCACCAGCCCGGCGTGGTCGTCGCTGGTCACCAGGGCGACGCCGGACAGGCCGCGGGCGGTCAGGCCGGCAGGAACCGCCAGCCACCCGGCGCCGTCCTCGGAGCTGGCGTCGATGCCGAGGATCTCGCGGTCCCCGCCGGGGTTCCGCGACTCGCCCGCGGTCTGCACATATATCCGCGTGTCACCCCGGATGTACCGAGACGCACTGTTTTGCCAGGTTCACCCTTGCCGGGAAGACATCGATCTGGGTCAATCCACTGGCCTTGGGGCTTGTCCTGGGGTTCAACACGTATGCTGAGCGCTTCAGCGACCTCCCATCCCAACAAAGGAGCTTCGCGTGACGCCGCGGAAGCTTAAACACACCGCCCGGTGGGATAGCCACCGGAAGGCAACGTGGGTCAGCAGCCATAGGAGGCTTGTGGCCTTCGCTGCGATCGTCATCTGCGCCGCGTTGGTGATCGGAGTGGTCAAGGTTTCAGCTAATGGTTCGAGCACGCGAGTACCACCTCCGCCTGCGCCATCGCAGCCAATAAGTTATCTCGGCGTGTACGAGCCGGACGCGCCTGGTTCGTATACTGGAATAGAGCAGTTCGCGAATGCCGTCGGCAGACAACCAAACCTCGTCTCCTATTACAGCGGATGGGGAGAGGAGTTCCAGAGTGCATTTGCTGACAGTGCCGCCAGTCATGGCGCTAGAACGTTGGTGGAGATGGATCCAACCAACATTTCAATCGCCGAAATAGCTGCCGGTACATACGATTCCTATTTGACTTCATTTGCTGATGAGGTAGCCACATTCAGGCACCCGGTAATCATCAGTTTCGGTCATGAGATGAACGGGTTCTGGGAGACATGGGGCTATCACCATACCTCCCCTACCGTCTTCGTCGCAGCTTGGCGACATATCGTCAACCTCTTTCGCAAGGATGGTGCGGACAACGTCATCTGGCTGTGGCAGGTGAACTCAGCGAGCTCTCAGACAGGGCCTGTCCACGATTGGTGGCCCGGTGCCCAGTACGTCACCTGGGTCGGTATCAGTGGTTACTATTATGTTCCTGGCGACACCTTTTATAACGTCTTCACCCCAGTAGCAATGGCTATCCGTCAATTCACCCAAGATCCGTTGCTGATTGCGGAAACCGCAGTGGGACCGCAGGCCGGGCAATCGCGCGGGATTAAAGACCTGTTCGCCGGACTGCGCCTGGAGCATTACCTCGGGCTGGTCTGGTTCGACAAGCACAGCTACGGT
>Ga0302325_10032061_pt1 | contig 10797 bp, 10 predicted proteins | sample Palsa_T0_2_FD_201948 | JGI IMG/M metagenome (GOLD analysis project Ga0302325, IMG submission 201948) | Peat permafrost microbial communities from Stordalen Mire near Abisko, Sweden - Palsa_T0_2 | ecosystem: Environmental > Terrestrial > Soil > Palsa > Peat permafrost | place: Sweden: Abisko... | reverse complement strand
CCAAATGCTTCAAAAAGGACCTCAATAATTATGATTGTGATGGGAATCCCCTTCATGAGACCTCGTTTCCTTCCAAGCCGCCAAGGGTTCTCTGTGTCATGAATGACATCCACAAAAAGCTACTTTCATCGCAACTTTCTTGAAGTTTGAGGTAGGCTTTTCCTTGTCTCTCCCTATCTGCATTTAAGATGCTCGAAATCAAACATTTTCGGCATGATTTCTCCTTGTTCTCTATTAACTATCTTACGGCTTAGCCTGCCAGAACTTCCTTAGGACTCGGCTCGCATGAATGAAGGAGATGATGGTATGTATTCTCAAACTGGTCGTCATCAACGTTTAAATGCATGCAACGATTGCTGTTCGACCTTTTTGGATCGTTTTAATTTATTGAACATGCCGGGCTTCGCTCTGCTCCTCGTGCTTTAAGGTAAGCCCTGTCAGCCTCGTTCATACACCCGAGACTTGAGACATTCATAAAACCAAATCAAGGCAAGAATCACTAGGTTCAGCCTTCCCTTCTCCCGGTGCATATCTCCTATCCCTCAAAACAATTCTAGGATGGATCTTTTACTCTTTAGGGAACAGACTGGAGCGGTTGGCACGTGTTACCACCGACTGAAGCGGGAGCTTGCGGCTCAGCCCTGCGCCACAAATCTGGCAACCTTGTCCATATCTTCGTTCAACCTCCATCAATGTTCCACCGCTACTAACAAATCATGGACGCAGTTTTCGGCGCTGTAGCATGTCTTGCTAGTATCGGAGCGATCTTCTACTCTGTTACATCATGGACAACAGCACGTGCAAAAGGACAACAAGAAGGCCGGTGCGAAGTCTTGGGTCAATTGGCCAGATTTGGGCCAAGCAGATTACGGCGAATGTGTTTAGAAATCGGCATCCATTTCAGTGACCTTCGAACCGAAGGTGATAATGATATACGGACTTTGGATCCAGATCTCCAGGCCGAGCTTCGTGCTGCATTGGAGAGAGAGCTGCGCGAGAGTATGCTGCCAAGCGTTGAAAGTGAGGTGCGGACTTTGTTGAGAGGACAAGTGGAAGCAAATGTGCAAACGATGGAGAGGTTGAGGAACGACGCGAAGGAGGAAGTGTGGCAAGAGTTGAGGAGATCTAGTGCTGTCAGGAATGAAGTTAGGACCGAACTTAAGAAGGAGATTCGGGCGGAACTGGGCAGCTCAGGACAAGATGTTGCGCTGATTGCTGAAGCGATGTCGGATATGAGAAAGGAAGTCAGGGAGACTTTAAAGGATCGGATGAGGAGTGAAGTTAAGAGAGAGCTGAGAAATGAGTTGCAGCCTGAAGTGAAGGAGATAAGTGGCGAAACCGGCAGCTTGCCTAATCGGTGTTTGGAAGAGACGGAGACTTGTTGGACATCATGGACAGAGCAGACAGTTTTTTCAAATACCTCAACGCGGTAGTTGTCATACCATACACATTTCCAAGTCAACACTCAATCAGTACAAATTCAACCCCGAATTACAGAACCCTAAAATATCCACCTCAGCACCCTTTCCACCCTCCCCCTTGCACTCTTCTCCTTCTCTGTCTCCAACAAATCCTGGTCACTCACAACATAAACGTCAGTCACCAGATCCATCTCCTCATACCCCGGTACCTTCGTCTTCTTGAACAACTTCCACCCCAACCACATCACAGCCATAATCGGCAACTCAATATAATAACTCACAAAATCCACAGCCGTAAAACTGGGACTAAAAGAGCTCCATCCCTGCACTAAAACAATAACAACATTAAGGATGACGGAAAGCCAGGGTCCCCAGGGATAAGTCCAATTTTTGAAAGGGAGGAGATGCGTTTTGCCCTGCGCGGCAAGAGCCTTGCGGAACCGGATGGAGGTCACGCCGATTGCTATCCAGGCTATCTGATTCGAGACGCCGACTAGGTTCTGCAGCCAGGTCCAGAGCTGACCTGCTCCTATAAATGAAGCTCCAAAGCAAAGGCCGGAAATAGCAGAAGTAGCGAGCACCGCTATCCAAGGTACTTTGTTCTTATTCAGTTTCCCGAAGAATTGGGGAGCGTGTCTATCCACAGACAGGGCGTACAGAAGTCTCGTCCCTGCGAACAAGGCATGATTCCCGGCTGAAATGACGGAGGTCAGGATCACGGCATTGATGAATGATCCTGCTGCCTTGGCGCCGGCCATTTGGAACACGAGGGTAAACGGTGAGGTAGAGGATTTCTTGGTGGAGAGACCGGGGTAGTTCCACGGTACATTTAGACCGATGATGAGGACCGAGAGGATGTAGAAGATGAGGATGCGCCAGAAGACATTTTTTACCACTCGCGGGAGGTTTTTGGTGGGATTCTTTGTTTCGCCAGCTGTAATGGCTATGGATTCTGTGCCGCCGTCTGGAATGGATGAGCTTGGATTTCAGGTAGGGAATGGGGAGCTTACACGCGAAGGACGCTGTTACGAAGACCGAGGTGAAGCCACCAATACCATTCACGAAAGGTGCCTCTGGGATGTACCAGTTGTGGGCACCGAGGTATTGGTGGGAGGTGTTGCCTCCGCAGTTGACGGCGATGCCAAGGATGATGAAGATCTGAGGAGAGTAAGTAATCATGCTCAAATTTCCGATGGTCGGAACACTGACCGTGATAGTGATAACTTTGAGTAGACTCAACCAATATTCAAGCTGCTCAAATCAGTTTTCAGCTAGATCAAGAAAGCGATAGGAGATCTCACTTCACCGTAGGCCTTCACAGTGATAATGTTCGCAAAGATCAAGAAGACCCAAAAAATCAAACTCAGTCCCCAGCCTGGCATATTGGTATCCCAATATGCAAACACCAATTGTAGCGCCACTAGATCTGCAGCCGTCGAGACCGCGTCATTAAACCAATAATTCCAAGTCAATGCAAAGCCCAAACCATCATCCACATATCTTCCCGCGAAAGTACAAAATGATCCCGCAATAGGGACGAATGCAGCCATTTCTCCAAGAGCTAGCATTGTCAACATTACGATACCGCCGACGATCATGTAGGCGATGAGCATTGAACCTGGACCACCCGTGTGAAGAGACTTTCCAGTTCCGAGGAAGAGGCCTGTGCCGATTGTGCCGCCGATGGCAATCATTTGGACTTGTCTTGCTGTGAGCTTACGGGCGAGCTTGTCGGCTACGATAGGATGGTGGTCATTGAGAGTGTATGCTGGAGCAGAGGGACCATCTTCGAGGTCTTTTTCTCCATCATTGATCACGTGGACATCTTCAGGGCCCGAGTGACGAGAGGACATGATGGCGACGAATGCCTAGCACTGAGAAAAGTGAGAAGAGAAGAAAACCCAGCCAGTATTACAGTTGAGAGAATTAAGAGGGAAATGAGCAGAAGTAAGCAATATTGAACGAAAATATAAATAAATATACGTCCATAATGAGGGGTAAGCTAGAAAGCGAAAATCTCCAAATGTAGCATTCAGCATCCAGGGAGCAGATTGCGTGCTCGAGAACTTCCTCGGCGTGGCATGTTTGGGTTCATACTGGGGCCTTGGCAATGTACTAAAATCAGCTGTCACATATATGACAGTTTTCGACCATTGTTGAAGGGTTCGAGATATCTATAAATTATGACAATTCTTCTGCTTCTGAAAATCTCGAAAATGGAGGTTCCAACTGAGACAGTTTTCAGACTCCAACGGCATGGACACCTCCAAATTCAGAAAAAAACATAATTGAAAGAATTGTGCATGAGAGGTGTCAGCCACTCGGCCTGCCCGCCTCCTTTTCCTGGTTTTATGGTGTCATGGTTTGTCCTCGGGCAAAGTCTAAAAGTTTTCAGAACCCGACGGCGCATTGTCACCGTTGCCCCATTTTTATATCACGTGTTGATGATCTGATCACCTTCACGTAATCAGCCCACAATTACGTCATGCCAGTTCTCAATCTAATGTTTACATATCATCTACGGTTTCGCTAGGCTACCAAAATATTTGAAGCTTAATTCATCTCACAATGTCATTCGACTCGTTCGCCCTCTCCCGTAAGAACGCGAGCCATGAGCTCGCCCAGTTGGCCGAAGAGCACATGAAGCACGACCTCCAGCAATCCGATCGCGATGCCTTAAATGACGCTTCGAAGAAATTCAGAACATTTACTGCAATTGGATCGCTCGTTGGCCTGGGTCTTGGTGCACTGCTCGCCGTGAGAGTGCGGAGGGCGAGGACGGATTACTTCAAGGCTTTCCGAGCGATTGAGAAACCGACTCACGTGAAGTTTGCTGATGGAAGAGAGGGTAAGCTCTTCCCTTTTGGATGTTTTACTTTCCTCGTGAATAGTGTGTTGATTTCATCACAGAAGCGCTGCCGGATCTTGGTAATCTGTTGAAGCCCTCTCCCGTTGGAGATTTCGCGGCCTATGTTTTCTTTTCTGCGGGTGGCCTATTTATCGGTGGTGAAACGGGATTATTGGCCGGTTCTTGGTCAGCCAGGAGGTCCTTGACGAGTGATGTGGAGAGGAAGGCGAGGCTTGAAAGGGCGGTGAGGAGGTATCGAGCTGATGTGTTGAGACGGGAGATTCAGAAACTCGAGGCTGGAGAGACAGATGGCAAGGCGGCCGAGATATGGTGAGTTGCGCAGCTGAGAGCGAGATGGACCGGCGCGACTGAATCTGAACAAAATTGGTACCGGAACATTTCTTACTTGGGAATGCCAGATCGACTTTGAGTGCCTCAAAACTTGGCAAATGTACAGATAGGGATTCGGGAGATTCAAAGCAGAAATTGGCAACAACATCCGAACTTCGCGCGTGTCCGAGTGTTACTCCTGGAACAACACACGCTTCGTTTTTCACCCAGGATGACCGGTAGGTGCAAATTCCTTTGCTTTCTGTGGATCTACTATCGGCAATCATCTTCTTCGTTCTCGACCATTGCTAAGCGTCAATATGGGATGGAGACAGTGAGAATGAATGATGCAGATATGATGCCTAGATTATTGAAGAGTCCTCTTTTCGAGGAGGATGGAAAGAGGGGGGTGGGAGTTGAATATGAGCTCTGAAAAGAAGGGTGAGTGAAACGCGGTTTAACCTTACGATTGCGAAGGGAACTAAGAGGCACTTCCTACAATTATATTTGAGACTTCTCGCTCTTAAATTTTTGCAGAGGGGCTACGATCCCAAAATTTCAAGTCTGAATTCTTAATTCTAAGGGCTCGAATCACGTCCTCGGCCTGCAATGAGAGCAAACTCGGAGGCACTGCTCGTCCCGAAAATTCCAAGGACCACCGTAATTTAATTGATGAATGGTTAAATTGTTTTAAAGTGGGGTTTCAACATCTAATTGGGTAGGTCTATACCTATACGCTTGAAGGACCCCACCATTCTGGAGCCTAGCGAGCATGCTCTAGGTACCTCCCTATCCGGGTCCGGCGAGCTGTGGCTCAACTTCTTTGACCTTTTTTTAGGCAGACACAGATGTCAAGGACTTTGCGACTCTTGCCTTTTCGGATACGCCGACTCGAAGTCGCCTACCTGATTAGCTGCCTCGCTTTGTGAGACGGGCATTTGCGGGAGTTCTGCCTCAAGTCACGAACTGTAACATGGCCAGGCTACTCGGTACCGAGTTCGGAAGTACTGTCTCCTTTTTTGAGGTGGGCGAGTACCTTGATGGGCGTACGCCCTCACAAGGCTATTCTGCAACCGTCCTGAGTGCAGATAAATATCTCACGCACTGGCTGCCTGAATATTTAAATATCTAGACATCGCGCTGAAAGCTATTTTCGAATCGAACGACTGGGAGTTGGTGAACCCCCCCAGGCCTTCGGTTCATTCAGGGGTTGAAATAAGCTTTTGGTGGAGATAAGATCTGGTGGATAGCGGGTACTGTAGGGTGGCGTTGGGTCACTAATGCCGCGTCGCGTCTGCCTGGGAACCTCACCGCTCTCATCTTTACTTCCATCCATCCACAGGCTGCGAGGCCATCCATTTCTCCTCTGTCAAGCCTCACATTTCGATCGTCATATCATTGGCGATGGGGGACCTTGTCAAGTTGGGGAGCTATGCGGCTTCTGCTTTCATTGCGGCGGCCACCCTTCCCGTGATCTGGAAGTTCGCTAAGAACATCCGACAGCCAAGAGCCGTCAAGCCGGAGAGCTTGTATGAGGATAGAGATGGAAAGGCTACCGAGGAGTCGATGAAGGCTTATTCCACGAAAAAGCAGTTCATCGTCATCTTCATCGGGCTTGGGACTGGGATGCTTGCTTCTCTCACTCTGGTTGTCAATGCCTTCGCTCAGTTCTTTGAATTCAAAGCCCCTGAGCTAATACTGGTAACCTTTGGGTGCTGGGTGGGTCATGAATTCCTTCAAACATGATGACTAGGCTGATGGAAGATAGATATTGGCACTCATTCAGGTATTGGCCGCATTCCGAGAGACTCGCATTGTACCCCGGTATCAGAAGGGTATTCTGACCTCTTTCTCCTTTCTGCTCCTTGCTGCGCTCTCTGGACTCATTATTTCCGAGGAAAATATCCACTTAGATCTTCCCGGAAAGGTAGTGTTACCCGTAACAAGCGCGGTCCAAGTTTTCTCCGCCCTCGCCGTATTTCTCGGCTTCATCTCCATTCAACGCCGGCCTGATGTTTTCACCCCCGAAGGAAAGGTCGTCGAGCGCCAGTATACCCGCTCGCTCTGGACGAAGTACTCCTATGACTGGAGTTCTGACATCCTGGACTTGTCGGCAACAAAGCTCGTTGAGTTTTCTGATCTTCCGGCAATGGACTCGTACAGGCGAGCAAAGGATGTAAAAGATACCTTTCAGTCGATCGTCTTAAAGCCCACAGTGTCACTATGGCTTCAAATTTTCTGGGCGTGGAAGTGGCAGCTGATGTTTCAAGCTGTCATGTGCCTTGTCTCATCAGCAGCAGATGTTCTTCCCCAAATCGCAATGCTGAAATTGCTGGAGTATCTCGAAAGGCGGAAGGAAGCCGGCGTTATCGATCCAAAGGCCTGGATTTGTGTCGTCTTCCTTTTCTTGGCGACGATTGTGGAAACCGTGGTTGATTATCGTATTGGTTGGCTGATGTGGTCTGATCTTGGAATTCCAATTCGCACGACCCTGACGACTTTGATGTTTGAAAAATTAATGAAGATCAAGGATTGCAAAGAGCCACCGAAAGAAGAGGAAGTAGATGAGAAGGAAAAAGATGCCAATGGCAAACCAAATGGACATTCAAAGGCGCCCAAGACCGACGAAGCTAAGAAGGAAGACAAGAAAAAGGAAGAGAAAAAGAAGAAGGCCGCTCAGAGTGAGCAAGACATCATCAACATGTTTGCTGTGGATTCCAACCAAGTCGGTGTATTCGGGGCCGTCAATCAGTTCTACTTGCTGTTCATTTCGAAGCTCGTCGTCTCGGTCGTTTTCCTGTGGTATCTGGTAGGCTGGGAGAGTTTGCTCGCCGGCATGGTGTCCATCGCCCTTATCTTCCCAGTCAACAAATTCCTGACCTACCGCTACGGCGCTTTCCAGAAGAAACTGATGGCAGTGCGAGACAAGAAAACCAAGGTCGTTTCTGAAGCATTGCAAGGAATCAGACAGATCAAATTTTCCGCCATCGAACCGGAATGGACTGACAAGATCAACAAGGCTCGTGATGAAGAGCTCGCGCAGTTGTGGCAGACGAAACTAAACAATCTGTACATGATGCTTGGAGCAGAGATTGGTCCGGTAATGTTGACCGTATCTACGCTAGCGATCTTTGCTTGGCTTCACGGCTCCCTGCATCCTTCAGTAGCTTTCACATCATTGGGTGTCTTGATGCAGCTCGAAGGTGTACTCGGCATGGTACCATTTCTTCTGGTGCTCGGAATTAATGCCAAGGTCTCCTGTGATCGTATTGACGCGTTCTTGAGATCCCCAGAAAAGCCAGAAAATACGCTACCTGGTGATTCAATCATCTTTAATAAGATCTCAGTAAGCTTTCCATCGAAGACGAACGGTCAAGAAAAGGATGAAGATCAAGAGGAAGAGGAAGCAGAAGCTACCCGCCTGGCGCTCGAGAATCGATTCGTCCTTCGCGATCTCAACCTCGAGTTTCCCAACCATCGCCTCTCCGTTATTTCTGGACCAACCGGGTCTGGAAAGTCCCTGCTTCTTGCTTCCATCTTGGGTGAGGTCGACGTCTTGGAAGGGAACATCACTGTCCCCCGACCTCCTCCGTTAGATCAGCGATTCGACAGCAAGGCCAGTGCTGCTGATTGGATTATTCCATCATGCGTCGCTTTCGTGGCCCAAACTCCGTGGATTGAGAACATGTCAATCAAGGACAATATCTTGTTCGGCCTTCCATACGACGAGACTCGATATAACAAGGTGCTCGAAGCATGTGCTCTAGCCAAAGATCTCACTCTTTTCGATGATGGCGATTTGACCGAAGTTGGCGCTCAAGGGATCAGTCTTAGCGGAGGCCAGAAATGGAGATTGACCCTGGCTCGTGCCTTTTATTCTCGAGCTGGAATACTGATTCTCGATGATGTGTTTTCGGCTCTTGATGCTCATGTAGGGAAGCATATCTATGATCATGCCTTGATGGGGGAGCTTGCTGAGGGACGGACAAGGATACTGGCTACTCATCATGTTTCCTTGACTCTTGCGAGAGCTGATTATGCTGTCTGCTTGTCCGCTAATGGGACGTTGGAGCATGCTGGATTGGTGGAGGATCTACAAAAGACTGGCAGTTTTGAGAACATTCTCAAGGTACGTATGACACTTTTCTTTCCTTGGAGGGAGTCAAGGCAATAATGCCGGCCTTCTTTCCAATTCAATCACGTGCTGACTTAATTAGGCTGTGGAGGAAGGGGACAGTGGAGAGAATCAGGCAGAAGACGAAGATAAAGCAACCCCAGACGGAGAGACCAACGGCACCGCGAAGAAAAACGACAAGCACACTCCGAAGAAGCTTGTAGAGGATGAAGCCCGCGAAACGGGCGGTGTCAAGCGAAGCGTCTACATGACTTATCTCAAAGCAACTGGTGGTTTCCCATTCTGGTCTTTCGTTCTCGGCTTCTATATAATCGCGCAAGGTCTGACTTTGAGTCGCTCCTGGTGGATCAAGATATGGACTTCCAGCACCGAACAAACGGCTGGACTCGCATTTACTCAAAGCTACGGCTTACAGACACACCTCAGCAGGGTTAAGGTACCATCTTCCCACAACGCATCATTTACATCAACACCTGCTGGAGGAAGTTATGCCGACTTAGCTTCTTGGGCAGTCTCAAGTACATTCTCCACGCTCACAGGTTACATCGGATCATCCTCGATCAGCAATGCAATCCCGAATTCACATTTCACCGTGAGCTCGCAGACTGTATCAACATCAGAACTTCCAATCGAAATAAGCAACCGCTCGTTGGGATTCTATCTCCTAGGCTATGTTATCATCTCATCAATATCGACCCTAATCGACGTTGGAAGATACTACGTTGTTTTCAGAGGATCCCTCCGAGCTTCACGCAAAGTGTTTCAAGAGCTCACATACAGGGTCCTTCGAACGCCATTAAGATGGCTCGACACTGTTCCAACCGGCCGAATCTTGAACAGATTCACAGCAGATTTTCAAGCAGTGGACTCTCAACTCTCGTCCAACTTCGCACAAGTCGCCGCGTACTTCCTTGCCATCTTTGGAATTCTTGTATCAGCCTTCGTCGTATCGCCGTATATCATCATTCTCGCTCTTCTCATCCTGGGGCTCTGTGGCCGTGTTGGCCTGCGTTACATCAAAGGAGCCCGCTCGATCAAACGTCTCGAGTCCATTCAAAAGTCACCCATGATCTCCCACTTCACAGCCTCTCTACAAGGACTCAGCACCATCCGTGCTTTCGCCAACCAAGAAATCTTTGAAAAGCGGATGAACGACTTGATCAACTCTTACGCAACAGCAACATGGCACAATTGGCTGTTTAACAACTGGGTTGGGTACAAAATGGCCCTAATCGGTTCGATATTCTCTGGTGTCGTTGCTGCTTTTGTCGTGTCGACACCGCATGTTGGCGCTTCTCTAGGAGGTTTCGCGCTGGCCTTCGCATTGTCGTATCGAAGGGCAGTGAATTCGACTCTGCGCTTAGTGGCTGCTACAGAGTTGGATATGAACGCCGCAGAGCGAATATTCGAATATTCTGCGCTTGACATCGAGACTGAGAAAGGGGTTGATGTTCGTGCTTCCTGGCCCGAGAAAGGAGAACTCGTCGTGAAAGACCTTGAAGTCGGGTATGCAGAGGGTCTTCCCTCAATCCTGAAAGGCCTGAATTTCCACGCAGAGATGAATCAAAGAGTCGGAATCGTAGGAAGAACTGGAGCCGGTAAGTCGGTCTCACCTCAATCAAGAAGTAACTAACAAACTTAGGTAAATCCACCCTCTCACTCGCACTCTTCCGCTTCCTCGAAGCGCGTAAAGGAAGTATCACCATCGACGGTATCGACATCTCCTCCGTGAAGCTCCACGATCTCCGCACACGCCTAGCCATCATTCCGCAAGATCCAGTCCTGTTCTCAGGCACGATCCGCTCGAATCTCGACCCATTTCACCAGTTCTCCGACTTCCAGCTGCATGAGGCGCTGCAGAGAGTTCATCTCGTTCCGAGTGCGGACAACACACCTGTCCCTGAGCTCCTTATCCCGGAGTCATCAACAGAAGCAGCGGGCGCGAGTAGCGCTACAAGCGTCACAGCAGCAGAACCAGCTGCGAAAGAGAACACCAACATTTTCCTCTCGCTGAGCTCACCAATCTCGAGTGCGGGTGCGAACTTATCCCAGGGACAGAAACA
>Ga0302325_10032060_pt1 | contig 10797 bp, 7 predicted proteins | sample Palsa_T0_2_FD_201948 | JGI IMG/M metagenome (GOLD analysis project Ga0302325, IMG submission 201948) | Peat permafrost microbial communities from Stordalen Mire near Abisko, Sweden - Palsa_T0_2 | ecosystem: Environmental > Terrestrial > Soil > Palsa > Peat permafrost | place: Sweden: Abisko... | reverse complement strand
GATGGAGTTCGCAGTCCTCGCGTGTGGGACGCGCCAGCTCGCCAAAGTTCAGCAGATGGCGCACCGCCGCCGCATCCGTGCAGCCCAACCCCAAGGCTTGTTCGATCGCGTTCTTCAGCCGATCCCAGCCCTGCTGCTTGCCCCAGCTCAACAACTCGATCATGGCCCGCGTGCCCGCCGCTCGACCCTGGCGTTGCTCCAGACTCTGCCATAGCCGGTCGAAGCTCTCCGGCCAGCGACCGCGCTCGCGCCATTGCTGCAACGGCCGCGACCCCGCCAGCGCCCCCGGCTTCCGCTCCAGCACCTCCAGGTAATGCTCCAGATCCAACACCTGCTGGTAGCGGCCGAAGTTGCGCTCGTGTCGCGCCACGCACTGCCGCTCTTGCCAGATCTCCACGTAGGCTGGCAGCAGTCGTGCCTGGCAGCGCGTCGTCGGCTTCAGCGGTGTCGAGTACCAGTTGGTGCGCACCTTTACACAACCCTTCCCATCTACCGTGGGAAAGCTGGTCTCGGCCAGATCGAATCCCTCAGTGGCCGGCGGCAGCAGGTGTTCGCGTTCGATGCCCATGGCTTCGCCCACCAGCAGAGGCTTGCCGGCGATCCGCCGTTGTTCGTCCTGCCGGCAGCCGCGCAGAAGATGCGCATTCAACTCGGCCAGGTCCTGCACGCACGGCAGGGGCACCAGATGGTTGCGCCGGAAGTAGCCCACCTCACCTTCCACTCCGCCCTTCTCGTTGCCGCGGCCCGGATTGCAGAAATCGCTGGCGAATCCCCAGTGGGAACGAAACGCAATCAGCCGACTGGTCTCTTCCCGCTGATACCCGCGCAGGATCTTCTTCACCGCGCTCTTCAGGTTGTCGTAGCGTAGCCGGCGGAAGACACCACCGAAATAGCCAAACCCTAACTCATGGGCCTCCAGGAAGGCCTGCTGGGTAGCGTGATAGTAGGCCACATGAAAGGCCCCGCCGCTGGCCATCGAGCGCATGGCGAAGATGTGAACTGGCCGGCGTTCGCCCCTCACCTCGATCTCGGCGTCGTACCAATCGACCTGCGCCTCGCCGCCCCACTCGTATACCTGCGGCACAAACGTCTCCCGCGCTACCTGGCCTAACTCCGCGCGTCGCTGCCGCACATATCGCCGCACCGTCGAGGCCGACACCGTCGCTCCCGGCCTTTCCTGGCTGATGCGTTGCCAGATCCGTTTCGCGGTGTGCCGCTGTTTGCGGGGCGCTCGCTGATCCGCCTGCAAGATCGCGTCGATAAACTCCTTCACCGGCTCCAACTGCGGTTGCCGTCTTGTCGGCGGCTTGCGCTCCGGCGGAACCGCACTGCCCAGCGCCTGACGAACCATGCGTCGATGCACGCCTAACTTCTTGGCGGTTCCTTGGATCGTGCCCACGCCGTGGGTGTACTCCCGTCTGATCTGTTCAAACAACTCCGCCTTGCGTCTCCTGTCCATTGGCCCCCTCGTCCGCTCCGCGGACAGGGTAGGCCCTTCTATGCAGGGTGGGCCAAATCAGATGCGCAAAGTGGGCCAAATCAGACTACCGAAATCAAGTGCGGCGAGATGGAACGTCTTTCTTGCGAGATCACGACCAACCCTCGCCTATACACGGCACGAAAGTTTTGGCACCGTGACGTGACGCTCTCACGCAGTATTCTGAAAGAAAGGTCGGGGTTCGTTGAAACTCTCACATGGAAGGAAGCCTTAGCCAACTACATCTGCACCCACCGCAAGCGAGCCGGACTCAGTCAACGCGAGCTTGGAAAGATTCTCGGCTACACGAGTGTCACCGTATTCCGCCACGAACACGTGGTTGCGCTGCCGCCACTCCTTACGGCCCTCCGTTATGAAGTCCTGTTCTCGGTGCGGGTCTCGACGCTTTTCGCTGGAATGCGCGAAAGCAATTCAGGACGAAATCGAAGAGCGTCTAGCTGAACTGGAGGAGGACCTGCAACAGGGGAAGGGACGCGAAGCGCGCAAACAGACGCTCGATTGGCTCGCGGTGCGACGTGCGTCTCTCATATCCTAGCGTCGATGAGTCAGCAAACAATGACACGAACACTCGCCGTCGATCTTCGGTCGAGCCGCTTGGGCTTTGCCGTCTTCGAAACACCGATCCGGCTCGTGGTTTGGGGCAAGCGAGCGATGTGGGCCGATTCTTGTTCAGCGCTCATAGCACAACTGATTCGAAGGTTCGATGTCTCCGTCGTGGTCATCCGCGGGATCGGGCGCGGCGAACGACGCGACACCCAGCGCGTGAGAAAGGGCTTGCGGGCAATCCGAACCGTGGCGCGGAGGCGCTCCACCCAAGTGGTGCCTCTTGGGGAAAAACGATTCAGGAATTTTTCTCGCCAGTACGACCGGTACACGAAGTTCGAGATCGATGCCCTGATGGCAGTCGTTTTTCCCAACCTAACGTCCATCTTGCCGCGCCCGCGCAAGTGCTTCTAACCTGAGAACCGGAGGATGAGCATTTTCGACGCGGTGGCGCTCGGGGTGGCGTTTCTCGGGACGATGACAGGTGACGAAATCAGTAGGCAGCTTGGTAGATTTTGCTCCCGGAGTTTTTTCACCGGCCTCTCGGTGACGAATAGATCAAATGTTGGTCCGTCATTTTATTTGAGAGGTCGGTGAAAGAACTCGACCCATGAGTGAGTCTCTGGCTAACGGAACGTATACCGCCAACCAACGCCAACTGCAAACAATCGCGGGTTTCCGACAAGGAAAGGACCGGACATGAGCGCCCAACTACAATTAGGAGGTCCTTGATCGGCGGCTTTCATTACATTCTGCTGATTTTTATGTACCGACGGAGATCAGGAACAGATGTGATAAGCACATAAGCGATCAATACAAGTCCAAGCGTCCCGATCACATTTCTCGCGGCGACGAGTGTCTTCATCAGTTTGGTCTCCAGATTCAGTTAAACGACAGGTTGTGTGGCAGGGCGGTCAAACGCATTCTCTAAGGCTTCCTTCTCTGCATTTTCTCGGCGAATGCCTGTGCGGGCTTCGCTGGCCTTGAGGAGATTGTCCCTGGCGATCTTTATCTTCGCGTGCACTTCCCGAAAGCTGTTCGCCGGCGGTTTGCTTTCCATCTTCTCAGCCTACGCCGATTGGAAGTGGTAGCCTGAGCTAAAAGAGACAATCGTAGAATGCTAAGATAACTCGATGAATGTGAACGAGATTGTCCAACAACTCAGGGATGAACGCAGCAAGCTTCATGCTGCTATACAAGCTCTGGAGGGTGTCGGCGGCGGGGCATCTGCGAAACGCCGTGGACGGCCTCCGGGGAACGCTAACAAACCGACCCCAGCGGATGACCCGAGAAAGAGACGTGGAATGCCAGCTGCGGCTCGCAAGCGTCAGGCGGAAGCAATGCGGAAACGCTGGGCGGCGGCAAAAAAGTCAGGCAAGAAGCGGCTGTAAAGCTATAAGCAGTCTACGGGGCCATGTAAAGATTCGCTCCACAGGCTGACTTCGGTCGGCCTGTTTTGTTTTATGCGAGGTTCTATGATCCCCCAGCGCTTCACTCGTGGAAGCATCGGAATGGATCTTCCGATGCCGCGCGTGCTGTTATGGTGACGGACGTTGACCAGCCTGTTCAGCTCGATATTTCCCAAGCCGCTCGACTACTCCCCCATGCCAAGTAACTCCGTTTACAGAGAGTTCAAGAACTGCTCCAGCTGATATCGTTCCTTGGGAGTGAGCTTTTCGTAACTCGCGACCACGTCTGACGCTTCACCCGCATGCCGCATTATGGCCTGATGCGGCGTTACCGCCTTCCCATCATGCATCAGCCAATGGCGGAAGCGCAGACCCCACAGCGGAGGAGTGCGAAACCGATTCGCCGTGCTCGGATCGACGAACTCTTGCGTGCCGGCCTCTAGAACGCCATCGCCAGTTCCAACATCATGAAGCAGAAAGTCACTATATGGGTAGAACTCTCTATTCCCTAGTTGCTTGGGCACCCGATATGTTCCACCGTTGATCGGAGTACCGGCAGGCAATGTTTTCATTGCAGGTACATGACAGAGAGCACATCCGATCCGTGAAAATACTTGTCGTCCCATCGTTGAGTTTTCCGTCGCTGCCAAATCTCGATCGGGTTCTGGTGGCGGGAGGGAGCGAACGAATGCAACGATAGCATTCAAGTAGGTGTCGGCGTCCTTGCTCGGGGCTTTGTTGGCGGAATAAAGGCGATTTGGCACGCCGAGTTCATTCAGCATCGAATCGGCACAGGCAGAGAGAAGAGAAGAATGCTGTCCTTTCCACCCAAATTTTCCCAAAGCGGCGGGAGAGCCACCAGCTTCCAAAGCTGGAGCGCGGGCAATCTTACCGGCTATTTTGCCATTACTTGCTAGGCGCTGCCGCTTCATTATCTCCCGGATCTGGCCTTCATCGACGGCTTCAATATAGCTGTCCCCCATTATGCTGATCGTGACCCTCTCAGCGCGAATACTGTTCCTTGGCACCGGAGTGATCTCGTCCGTCGAATGAAGAACTACGCTGTTACGACTGTCATCGGCACCTTGCGATCGCGTCACCGTGATGTTACTAGTGCCACCAGTTCCAGGAGTGGAGTGACACGAGGCGCAGTTATTGCCATTTGATGCAAGGACAGGCTGCAAAGGCGTTACGAAGACACTTTGTGCGGTAACTGACCCCGAGCGCGATGCTTGCGAGCTTTGTATCGAACCCGGAAGAAGCTGTGGGGCAGTGCCGAGAAACGGTGCCATCTGTTCTCGTTGCGCCGGTAACCACGATGGCGATGCGACGCCCCGACTAACGGCGTCTTGAGAAAGCACAAGTATTCCGACAACGAAACACAGGTATCTCATCATCACCAAACGTCTTCCGTCGCTACGGCAAGCAAATCTGATATCCCGAAACCCTTAAGAACTCTGCAATATGGCTGACGGGAAACGTTGTCCAAGGAATAACAGTTCTAGGCGTACCAGATTCAACAAAGAGGCCGATCGGTCAGGGACTCCAGCCGTGGTTTCGACGAGGCACTCGAATCGACGTAAGAAGACCTACGAAATTCAGCAAAGCTGAGCGGGACCACGCTAGCAAACGACCACGTACGGGGATCAGTCTCAAGGATGCGACAGATATATGCAAGCTTAAAGAACATATCGATTCCGGATCGAATCGTACCGCATACGGAATCCACGTCGTCTGCCCGAGGGATGTCGGGGCCACCCCATCCCAAGCAATCCCTCAGTCTCTATCCGGCATTGATTTCCGGTTTAATGCACATCGCATTAACTCCTCTAAGGCGTGGTCGAAATCGAAAACATGGTTAACTTCCCGGTCAGAGCATTCATAGAACCGCGTTAGGGGGCTGGGGCTGTCAGTCGCCGAGTCATAGCGAACCCCTTCCTGGTACGACTCAATGTCTTGGAAGTAGACGCGCCCGACGTCATCGGCCTCAAGGTTCCGGCCTATGAAAACGACAGTTTCCATACTAGGAATGAGCATATCCTCGCCGATATACTCTATAAAGAAATAGATGGAACCTTCTTTTAGTTCGTCTTTCGTTATGGGTTCGGCAAAAGGTTTTAGTTCTCTCGGTTCGAAGCGCATTGCGAACTCCAAGTCTCCAGGTATCAGTGCGCAAAAACGGGTACCACGAAAGGAGCAGCCGGCGCAAGTTCGGGAGCAAAGGCGATTCCTGCGCCAATACCAAGTCCAATGAACAAATTCTTCAAGTCTTTCGCGGCCTGGGGATTCGGCTGGTTCGCTTTGTAACATTCGTTCTTGGGTTCAGTACAGCTGCAACTCAGCCCTGCGTCCCCGTCTACCACACTCACGACCAGACGCTCCTTAGTGAACCCCCATCTCCGGGTTCGAGGAACATAGCAGCTTTCGACAGCTTTGTCCTGTGAGGCGCAAATGGCAGCACATTCGTCGTACTCGTCCGAATTGCACCGTCGCGCCTTTGGCCATAAGCCCTGCGGGTCCGTGGAGTCCGTAGGGTCGTTGTCTACATAACTGTAGAAGTTAATCCCACCCCCGAATCCGAGAGGGTCTTCGCTGATAAAGCGCCCGACCTGAGGATTGTAGTATCTAGCGCGATAGAAATAGAGACCTGTCTCGTCGAGCTCACGGCCGGTGTACTCGTTAGCATTCTGGGATGCTGCTCCAGACGCACTAGTGTTTCCAAAGGGGTCATACGTGTACCGCGTCTGAATCGTGCCAGAGCCGCCGGAGAGTGCGAGCGTGCTCCCAAGAGCGTCGGTAAGAAAGTTAACCACTCCGTTGGAATCGGCTCGCGCAAGTATTTCATCTATTCCGCCAGTGAGGATATTCGCGGTCGGATTTCCTCCTTGCAGTTCCTGAACCGAGTTAGCCCCGTCATACAAGTAGGCCTTGGCACCGCCGGCAATGCTCTTTGCAACCCGCCGCCCAAAACTGTCATAGACGAAGACAGCACTGCCACCGTTCACGGATGCGACCTGATTACGCGAATTCCAGCTATAAGAATTCGTGCCGTCGTTGAGAAGATTCCCGTTGTTGTCATAGGTCGGCGACGCGGACCCCCACTGCGTCAGCTGATTGTTGACGTCGTACTGAGCTCCAGTGACGGGATTCGGGAGATTGGTCCGGGCAAAGCTACCCGTAACGCCGGTCCGGCGCCCGGCCAAGTCATAGGTGTACGCTAGATTGCCAAGAGCTGCGGAGGGAGACTGATATTGAATCGTGGTCAGCTCGGACGCCTGATCGTACCCGTATCCGGCGGTCACGCCGTTAGGCAATGTCAGAGAGGTGCGCCGTCCGGCGGGATCGTAGCTGAACGCAACGGTTAAGCTGTTCTGAGTGATTTGGGTCAGCCGGCTATCAGGATCGAACGTGTAGTGCACCACAGGCTGACCGGCGACGGTCATGGTTTGTCGCCTTTCGTCGGCGTCATAGGTGTAGGACACTGTACCTTGAGGAGTCACCTCTGACAGCAAGCCATCCAGGCCGTCGTAGTTGCGAGTAATGCTACCATTTAAGGAGTCGTTGACGACTCTTAGTCGATTGCCACCGTCAAAGGTGTAGTTGATCGTACTGTCGTAACCCGAGCCGTTGTACCCAAAGCCTGTGAAGACACGGCGGCCAATGCTGTCATAGGAGGACCCCGTGATCACTCCGTTGCGATCCGTAAACCACAGGAGTCTGCTGTTGGCATCATACAGGTACATTTCAGCGTTGCCCAACGGGTCTTGGCGATACTGCAGCCGATCCATGTTGTCGTAGGAGTAGGTCGTCGTGTTTTGGTTCGCGTCCGTAACCGTATGCAGAGTGCCGTTCGGGTAATACGTGAAACTGGTCTGTGCCCCGATGGGATCGGTAACGGTTGAGATCTGGTTCAGGGGAGTGTACGCATATCGCGTGGTCTTGCCCGCCGGATCGCTCACCGAAACAAGCCTGCCTGCGGCATCAACGAAGCGATTGGTGGTCCTGCCGAGAGGATCGGTAATGGTCGTGAGGTCGCCCGATGAGTAGCCGAAGTGTGTGGTGTTGCCCAGGGGGTCCATTCGCGTGGCTACCTGGCCTGCAGAGTTGTAGGTCATGGCCGTTACATTGCCCATCGGGTCGATGATGTTCAGCAGACTTCCCAAGCCGTCATAGACGAACGAGGTCGTGTTGCCGAGAGGATCGGTGACGGCGATGGGTTGGGCGAAGCTGGGAGAGGTCAGAATGTAACTTCCCGATTGCAGGGGGGGATAGCTTAGGAGCGTGGTTACCGCCTGATTCGTGCCAGCAAGCTGAATGATGCTCGTGACCTCACCAAGAGCATCATAGGAGTAAGCAGTCTGGCGTCCAAGCGCATCGGTGATGCTGAGAAATAGTCCGCTGTCCGGCTGGCGCTGATACGTGATGGTCTCTTGCTGGGGAGTGCCGAATCCGCGGGTGTCACTTGTCGTGTAACCATCACCGTTAAATTGTACCTGTCGAATCGATCCCGAGGGGTCAGTGACCGTCGTCTGCGTGATGTCGCCGTTCCCATCGGTCACATAAGAGAACTGAAATGTGCCACCATCGGGATGGATTTGTTGAACGACGCGATTGCTTTCGTCATAGGTGTTGGTCACCTGCAGGTTGCCATTCGGCTTCTGGATCTGCACCATATTGTCGTTGTCGTCATACGAATAGTAGGCGATACCTCCGTTGGCGTCCGTAAACGACGCCAAACGTCCAGCGGCATCGTAGGCATAGCTTACCGCGCGACCGATGAAGTCGTTGGCCTGGGTGATGCGGCCGTTCGCGTCGTAGCTGAACTGAATCCAGCGGCCGTTCGATCCCATCACTTGAAGGAGGTTGCGGGAGCTGTCCCGCGTGAATGTCAGCGAGTTGCCGTACCGATCGGTGAGGCTGAGTGGCGTCGCTTGCCTATAGTCCGTGTCATCGTCTGAATCGGGAAACTCATAGACCGTCCCATCCCTCTTGGTGACAACCCAGGAAGTGTATGGAGATCTGCCACTTGCGTACTTCAGGCTCGCCCCGTACCAATCCGAAGGTGCAGACGTCGCCATGTATACCGCATTGCTATAATTGCAATATCCACTCTGCTCGCAGGGCGACGTGCGAGTGAAGTGAACGCGACCGCCGTCTGCCAAGATCAAATCTTGGTAGGTGTACCCCACGGATTGGAAGGACTCGTTGTCCCCCACCATGAATATGTTGTAGGAAATATTGGTTCCGATGCCAAAGGCGCGCGAGGCCGGTTAGTCCCATATCCCTTCCTCCGCAGAGTCCACTACTCGACACAAAGGTATTTCACATCACGCCGCAGTCATGGTTTGTTGGAAGTCAGACTAATGGGTCGGGTGTAGAAGTACAAACTGATACGCTGCAATACTATACGGATCACGGTCGACACGGAGACATTAATTCTCCTGTGAGATAGAAGCCCCGAAGGGAGAGCGCAATGCAATTCTACGTGGTATTATGCATAATCCTAGGACTCAGCGCTGTAGCTCGTGCTGATGTAGGGCCAACACCTGGCACCCAGCAGGTCCGACCAATATTCGCTCAATCTGATGTTGTTTGCAACTGCAGCGTCACGTCAGTTGCCGTCGCCGAGGAACGAGAGGTGCAGGGGAATGATCGACGAGTGGTATGGCGTCGGATGATTGCAAAGGCTAGAGTCGAAGATTTGTACAGGGGAACGGTTACCGTGGGTAGTACCATTTTGATAGAGTACGAAGACGAAAGGCCAGCCACACGGGTATTGCCGGTGCTTATCGCCGGCTCGAGGGCGCTGCTTTTTTTAAGAATGGGTCCATCGCTGAATTACACATTTAGTGATGCGTTTATGGGAGTTACCTTGTTTACTTCCATTCCTCTTCAACAGGGGAGTTCAGGATTGGTGAAACTACAGTCGGCACTGGCGGATGTATTGGGAGCATCAAATCACAACGACACGATTGCTGCTCTCAGAATCCTCCAGGGTTTTGATCAGCTTGGGTCAAACACTTTAGGCAAAGTAGAGCCTCTAAGCAACTCTAATGATCCTGCGGTGGCCTTAGGCGCCATTGCAGTATTGCTCAACACTAAGAGTCCAGTGAGCGTCGAACAACTAAGGGAATATCTCTCTGGGCATAATGGGGCCGCAGAGCCGGTTGCGCTGGTGAGCATCGGGAGTGAGCTGGGACAGATCGATGACGAACGTGCCCTTGCTTCAATTGAGTCGTTAGCAGACTCAAGATACTTGACCATCCGACTCGGGGCTATGCACGCGTTAAGGCGGATGAAAAGTGAAGCTAGCGCTACGGTGTTAATTCATAAGCTAGACGACCCAGACAGTATCATCCAATATCTCGCCGTGATCACGCTAGCAGAGATCTTCAAGAAGCAGGGAGAATATTCTCCTAGTCTGCATTCTTTCGATCAAAAGCCGCTCGACTATATCAATCTCTGGAAAGCATGGGCCCTGGAGAAGCAGCTGGCCCCAGAATAGGAAGCGGCAGACTCTTGACAGACCAGTCAGTGTTCCCCGTAGGGCCGCTAACGGTCGACGAGGATGTTGCGATCAGCGAGATACAGAATGCGGGGACGGCGATGCTCGCCGGTTCGGTTCCAGCGAGAGTTCCACAACTTGTAGCGGATTTGGAATGCAATGACCGTCTTGCCGGTTCCTGTCGCTAGCGTCAAAAGCACGCGGCGCTTGCCCTGCAGTATCGCTTGCACGGTTCGGTTGATCGCAATCTCTTGGTAATACCGGGGAGATTTTCCTGAGAGGTGGTAGTAGGGAGCAAGGACCCGCTCGGCAGTGGCATCGTTAATGCTCTCGCTCGCGCGAACCCGACCCCACAGGTCGTCGGCAGTTGGAAAGGCGTCGATATCGTTGTCCCGACCCGTTAGAAAATCATGCTCGACGATGCCGTGCCCGTTCGTGGCATACGCAAACTTGAAGCCCAATATCTGCGCGTAGTCTTTCGCTTGCTGGAGACCGTCGCCGGGTTTCGCGTAGACGGACTTCGCCTCGACGACTGCAATAGGAAAATCGCGCCGGTACCGCAGTATGTAATCCGCGCGCTTTTGTGGGAGACGCCGCACCTTATCTCCGGTGACGACGATCCGCCCGTCGGTGAAACTCTTCTGTTCGCTTATTTGTTCGTCCGTCCAGCCCGCAGCGTAGAGCTTAGGCAGGACGTATTTGCGGCAGGTGTCCGCTTCGGTGAGGAGTGGCATTTGTGGTTAATTGGTACTAAGGACGAATCATAGCAAGAATGGAGTGCCCGGCAAATCTTGTACCAATGGATGTGAGGCAAACTGGTATGAGAGGAGCTTGAAATGGGA
>Ga0302325_10032059_pt1 | contig 10797 bp, 6 predicted proteins | sample Palsa_T0_2_FD_201948 | JGI IMG/M metagenome (GOLD analysis project Ga0302325, IMG submission 201948) | Peat permafrost microbial communities from Stordalen Mire near Abisko, Sweden - Palsa_T0_2 | ecosystem: Environmental > Terrestrial > Soil > Palsa > Peat permafrost | place: Sweden: Abisko... | reverse complement strand
CCTGACAATAACGGACGAAAGGAGGTGACAGTATGTAACCGCAAGCAATCACCACGAGTCACGCTGAGCTGCAGTGCGGTCACAGGCCGGAAAACAGCAACTGTAATACGAGGATGCCGATTGCCCGGCGATTCAATCGAAGTTGTCGTCATATCATGCTCTGTTCCATGATGAATAGATTTTATGATTCCCGAAATAATTCCATAAGAATTAGCCGTTGAGGCAACCAGCTGCTGTGTGTTAAACAGGTCCTGAGCAGGGATTATCGCCGTGACGGGTAAGTTTTACCCTGGCTCAGATAAATCTCTGGATTATCTCAGCCAGGCCTCATTAAAAGCCAGCATGATCAAATTCGTAACAGCCACGAGAAGGAAATGTGCGCAGGCTGAATGTGAGGGTTAATGCACACGAGCGTTCAGGACGGCGTTAGCGACCAGGCGGAACATCGTCCCAGGTCACGTAGCTGGCTAGGCGGGCGCGTGCTGACCTGCGACGGCTACGACGACTCGATCAGATGGCGGCCGGGTGAGCGGCTTGAGCACCTGTTCGAGCAGCGCTGCGACTGGCTGCGCCGTCAGGGCCACACCGGTCATCTCGCGGTGGACGCCGTGGGCGGCTCGCTGAGCTACCCGGAGCTCGACGCGCGGGCGAACCAGCTGGCGCGCTTCCTGATCCGCCACGGCGTCCGGCCGGGCGACCGGATTGGCCTGCTGTCCGACCATGCCGTGGACGGCTACATCGGCATGCTGGCGGTACTCAAGGCGCAAGCCGCCTTCGTGCCGCTTGACTCCAGCTTCCCTGCCGACCGGGTGGCCTACATCGCGTCCGACGCCGGGGTGCGGCTGATCCTGACCCGCTCGCACCTCGCGGCCAGGCTCGGCCCGGTGGCCGACCAGGTCGCGCTGGTGTGCGTGGACCAAGCGGAGCACCTGATCTACGCCGAACACTATGGCCCGCTCGCGCCGAACGAGGTGCCGCAGCCGCCCAAGGCCGACGGACTTGCCTACATCATCTACACGTCCGGCTCGACCGGCAGGCCCAAGGGCGTCGCCGTCGGCCACGCGAGCATCTGCAACTTCGTCCGGGTCGCGGCCGAAGCCTACGGGATCACCCACGACGACCGGGTGTACCAGGGCATGACGATCGCGTTCGACTTCTCCGTCGAGGAAATCTGGGTCCCGTGGATGTGCTGCGCGACGCTGGTACCCAAGCCGGACGGCGGCAACCTGCTTGGCCTGGACCTCGGCGCGTTTCTCAGGGAGCGCCATGTCACCGCGCTGTGCTGCGTGCCAACACTGCTCGCCACCCTGGAGGAAGACCTGCCCGAGCTGAGCTTCCTGCTGGTATCGGGCGAATCCTGCCCGCGTGACCTGATCGCCCGCTGGCATCGGCCGGGCCGCCGCTTCCTCAACGTCTACGGTCCTACCGAAGCCACCGTGACCGCGACCTGGACGGTCGTGCACCCGGGCCGGCCGGTGACGATCGGAGTCCCGCTGCCGACCTACTCGGTCGTGATACTCGATCCAGAGAACGACGTGGCGCTGCCGCCAGGAATCATGGGCGAGATCGGCATCGCCGGCATCGGGCTCGCCTACGGCTACGTCAACCGGCCCGACCTCACCGAACGCGCGTTCCGGCCGGACTTCCTCGGCATCCGCGGCAATCCGCCGGGAAAGATCTACCGCACCGGCGACCTCGGGCGGGTGAACCGCCAGGGCGAGATCGAGCATCACGGCCGCATCGACACGCAGGTCAAGATCCGCGGCTACCGCATCGAGCTGACCGAGATCGAATCGGTCCTGCTGCGCGTCCCCGGCATCGCTCAGGCGGTGGTCAACACCTACCGGCCCAATCCAGATGTCGTGGAGCTTGTCGCCTACTACAGCCCCCGCAAGAACGCGCCACCGGTAGACCCGGGCCACGTCTATGAGATCCTGCGCGAGCGGCTGCCCGCGTACATGGTGCCGTCCTACCTGGAGCTGCTGCCGACCATCCCGATGATGCCAAGCGGCAAGGCGGACCGCAAGCGCCTTCCACCGCCGAGCGGTCCTCGCCTGCTGGCCGCCCGCGGCGCCGCCGTGGCTCCGGCGAACCCCACAGAGAGTTCGCTTGCGGCCGTACTCGCCAGCGTGCTCGGAGTCGACCGGGTGTCCGTGGACAGCCATTTCTTCGACGAGCTCGGCGCCAGCTCGCTGCTGATGGCGCGGTACAACGCGGCGCTCCGCGAGCGCACCACGCTGCCTTCCGTGTCGATGAAGGACATCTACCTGCACCCGACCGTGCGCAAGCTGGCGGCCTCGCTCGTGCCCGCGATCCCCCCGCAGCCGTCCAGTGCGCTATCCCCGCCCATGGGCCAGCCACAACTGGGCACACAGCCGCATCCTGCCAGGCAGTACGACCCGTACCAGCCGCCCCCGCGGCTGCCGGCCCAGCCGTCGGGCACCCCGCATTACTTCCTATGCGGCGCGCTCCAGCTGCTGACGTTCGCCGCGTACATCGCGGGCGGCGCGGTGCTGCTCGAGTCCGGTTCCTCCTGGGTCCTCGGCGCGCGCGGCATCCTGGACATCTACGCGCGGCTCGTGGCCTTCGGCAGCGGCACCCTGCTCGGTCTCGGCGCGCTCCCCATCGTGGTCAAGTGGCTGCTCATCGGCCGGTGGAAGCCACGGAGCATTCGGGCCTGGAGCCTCGGCTACTTCCGGTTCTGGCTGGTCAAGACCATGGTCGTCGCCAATCCAATGGCCCGCCTGCTCCTCGGGACGCCGCTGTACACGCTGTACCTGCGGGCGCTCGGCGCCAGGATCGGCCGCGGCGCCACCATCCTCACCCAGCACATCCCGGTCTGCACCGACCTGCTGACCATCGGCGCGGGCGCCGTCATCACCAAGGACACGTTCATCAGCTGCTACCGCGCCCGGGCAGGGCTGATCGAGACCGGCTACGTCACCCTCGGCGCGGGCTCGTTCATCGGCGAGCACTCGGTCATCGACATCAACACGGCGCTCGGCGAGCGGGCGCAGCTCGGGCACGCGTCCGCCCTGATCTCCGGCCAGGCGGTCCCGCCGACCGAGATCTGGCACGGCTCACCCGCCGAGCGGGCCCCGGGCGGCACCGTCTACCAGACCGTGCCGCCCGCTCCCGGCGGCGCGCTGCGCCGAGCCTGGTCGGGCACCGTCCGGCTGCTGCTGACGCTGGCCGTGGCCGGACCCGTGGAGGCCGCGGTCGCGAGCCTGCTGCTCACGCACTCACGGGCGCTGCCCCGCCTGCTCGGCAGCCCGCGGGTGACGAGCTGGCCGTACGACAGGGACGCGCTGATCGCCGGAGCGGCCGTGGTCTTCGGCCTGACGCTGGCCGGCCTGCTTATCGTCGGCCCGGCCGGGCGGCTGCTCAGCCGCCTGCTCGTGCCGGGGCGCGTCTACCCGCTGTACGGCTTCAGGCACACCGTGCTGCGCACCGTCACGCGGATCAGCAACATCAAGTTCTTCAACGCGCTGCTCGGCGACAGTTCCGCCATAGCGGGTTACCTGAGCTACCTCGGCTACCGGCTGAAGCCCGTGCAGCAGACCGGCTCGAACTTCGGCATGGCGGTCAAGCACGACGTGCCGACGCTCAACGCCGTCGGCACGGGGACGCTGGTCTCCGACGGGCTGTCCATGATCAACGCGGAGTTCTCCGCCAGCTCGTTCCGGGTCGCGCCGGTCGTCATCGGGAGGAACAACTTCCTCGGCAACGGCATCGCCTATCCGCCTGGCGGCCGGACCGGCGACGACTGCCTGCTGGCGACCAAGGTCATGATCCCGGTCTCCGGGCCGGTCCGTGCGGGGGTCGGCCTGCTCGGCTCGCCCAGCTTTGAGATCCCACGCTCGGTCAGCCGTGACCGCCAGTTCGGCGAGCTCAGCGGCGGCCGCCTTCAGCGGCGCCTGCTGCGGGCCAAGAACCGGCACAACGCCGTCACGATGGGCCTGTTCCTGCTCGTGCGCTGGCTGTACGTCACCGGGATCATCGGCATCGCGCTGCTGCCGCTGCCCGGCGACGGCATCAGGGCCGGCACGCTTGACACGGCAGGCTCGGTCGCGGCCGACCTGCTCTTCACCATCGCCTACTTCGTGCTTGTCGACCGGGCGGTCACCGGGTTCCGCCCGCTGCGCCCGAAATTCTGCTCTATCTACCAGCCGGCTTTCTGGCAGCACGAGCGGTTCTGGAAGGTCCCGTCGATCGGCTACATCCAGCTGTTCAACGGCACGCCGTTCAAGTGCGTCATCTGGCGGCTGCTCGGCGTGCGGATCGGCCGGCGCGTCTTCGACGACGGCTGCTCGATCATCGAGCGGAGCCTGGTCAGCGTGGGCAGCTACTGCACGCTCGCCGCCGGGAGCATCATCCAATGCCACTCGCTGGAGGACGGCGCCTTCAAGTCCGATTACACAGTAATCGGCGCCGGAAGCAACGTTGGGAGCGTCGCCTTCGTCCATTACGGAGTAACGATGGGCGAAGGCTCCGCGCTCGACGCCGATTCCTTCCTGATGAAAGGCGAACACGTGCCGCCCGGCTCGCGCTGGGGCGGCAACCCCGCCACCGAGCGCAGACGGCGTGCCCCCCAGGCCATCGTTCATCAGCTGCGTTCCCCCCTCCAACCAACAGGAGCCAGAAACAGTGGATATCTTCGAAGCGCGTGAGTCTGCCGTCCGCAGCTACTGCCGCATGTGGCCGACGGTGTTCGACCGTGGCGCGGGCAGTCGGCTTTACGACGAGGAAGGCCGCGGCTACCTGGACTTCTTCGCCGGGGCGGGCGCGCTCAACTACGGGCACAACAACCCGATACTGAAGCTCGCCCTGCTCAGCTACCTGGCCGACGACGGCGTGATCCATTCGCTCGACATGCACACGGTCGCCAAGCGCGAGTTCCTTACCGTGTTTGACGAGCTGATCCTGCGCCCCAGGCAGCTTGACTACCGGGTGCAGTTCCCCGGCCCCGGCGGGGCCAACGCCGTGGAGGCGGCGCTGAAGCTGGCACGCAAGGTGACGGGACGCACGGAGATCATCACGTTCACCAACTCCTTTCACGGCATGTCGCTTGGGGCACTGGCGGTCACCGGCAGCGCCTTCCACCGCGCGGGGGCAGGAGTACCGCTGAACCATGCGACCCCGGTTCCGTTCGATACTTCCTTGGCTTTTGATGGGCAGACACCCGACTTCCAGTGGCTCGAGCGCTTGCTGGTGGACAGGGGCAGCGGCCTGGACTTCCCGGCCGCGGCAATCGTGGAGACCGTGCAGGGCGAGGGCGGTATCAACGTCGCGAGCGCGGAGTGGCTGCGCGGCCTGTCCGGCCTGTGCCGGGAGCACGGCATCCTGCTCATCGTCGACGACGTCCAGATGGGCTGCGGCAGGACAGGTCCGTTCTTCAGCTTCGAGTCGGCGGGGATCACCCCGGACATCGTGTGCTTGTCGAAGTCCATCAGCGGGTACGGGCTGCCGCTTGCGCTCACGCTGATCAGACCCGACCTGGATATCTGGGCGCCGGGCGAGCACAACGGCACGTTCCGCGGCATCAACCCCGCGCTGGTGACCGGAACCGCCGCGCTGCGCGCCTACTGGAGCGATGGCAGCCTGGAGCGCGGCACCCTCGCCAAGGGCGAGCGGATCATGGCGGGCGTCACCGCGATCGCCGATTCTATCCGCGGCACCCCGATCGTGATACGTGGCCGTGGCATGGCCTGCGGCCTGGCGTTCGACGACGGCAATCTGGCCAGCAAGATATCCGCCGCCGCCTTCGAGGTCGGCCTGCTTGTGGAGACCGCGGGCTCGCGCGGCCAGGTGGTCAAGCTGCTGCCGCCGTTGACCATCAGCGACGCGGAGCTGGACGAGGGCCTTGCGGTCCTGGATGAAGTCATCCGCGCGGTCTGCTGACCGGCGGAGCACCCGGAGGCGGGAGGCGGCAATATAGGGACATGCCGTCCTCCGCCCTCCCGCCGACAGAGGTAGCCATCCTCGACGGCGTGCTTGAGCGGGTTACGTTCAGCAATCCGGAGACCGGGTACACGATCGCGCGGATCGCCCCCGACCGGGGGACGGGGCGCGGGCCGGTCAGCGCGAACACCGAGCTCGTCGCCGTGGTCGGCCCACTTCTCGGCGCGCAGATCGGCGAGTCCCTGCGACTGCGCGGAAGATGGACCTCCCATATCAAGTACGGGCGGCAGTTCGAGGTCCACTCCTACACCACGGTCCTCCCCGCAACCGAGCAGGGCATCAGGCGATATCTGGGCTCTGGCCTGATCAAGGGCATCGGCCCGGTCATCGCCGAACGCATGGTCGGCCACTTCGGCGTCGACATCATGCACATCATCGACGACGAGCCCGACCGGCTGATCGAGGTCCCCGGTCTCGGCCCGAAGCGCTCCGGCCGCATCAAGGACGCCTGGGCGGAGCAGAAGGCCATCAAGGAGGTCATGATCTTCCTGCAGGGCGTCGGCGTCTCCACGTCCCTTGCGGTGAAGATCTACAAAAAGTACGGCGACGAATCGGTCGATACCGTCAAGCAGCAGCCCTACAAGCTGGCCGCGGACATCTGGGGCATCGGCTTCAAGACCGCCGACACGATCGCCGCGTCGGTGGGCATCGCGAAGGACAGTCCCGAGCGCATCAAGGCCGGCCTCGCCTACACCCTGTCCGAGGCGGCCGACGACGGCCACTGCTATCTCCCGGAGAATGCCCTCGTCGCCGACGCCGTCAAGATCCTTGGCGTCCCCGCGGACAAGATCACGCCGCTCATCGGTGACCTGGCCGCCGAGGAGCTCGCCGTGTGCGATGAGGTCCCGGTCCCCGGTGCCGCGGCCGCCGGTCCGCTGCGGGCCGTCTACCTTCCTCCTTTCTTTCATTCTGAACGGTCCCTGGCGTCTGCCCTCCGCCGCCTCCTCTCTAGCCGCGCGGATCGCCTGTCCGCGTTCCAGACGGTGGACTGGGAGAATGCCTTCGCCTGGCTGAAGACCAGGACGGGCGCTGACCTGGCACCAGAGCAGGCAGAGGCGGTGAAGCTGGCACTGACGAGGAAGGTCGCGGTGCTGACCGGCGGGCCGGGATGCGGGAAGAGCTTCACCGTCCGCTCCGTCGTCGAACTGGCCAAGGCGCGAAAGGCGAGAATCGTCCTGGCCGCGCCGACCGGCCGTGCGGCCAAGCGCCTCGCCGAGCTGACCGGTCACGAGGCCGCGACCATCCACCGGCTGCTCAAGCTGCAGCCGGGCGGCGACCCGGAGTTCGATGCGGCCAAACCGCTCGAAGCGGACCTGGTCGTGATCGACGAGACGTCGATGGTCGACGTGATCCTGGCGAACAAGCTTGTCAAGGCCGTCGCGCCGGGCGCGCACCTGCTGCTGGTAGGCGACGTGGACCAGCTGCCCTCGGTCGGCGCGGGCGAGGTGCTGAGAGACATGATCGGGTCGCAGACGCTCCCGGTCGTCCGGCTGACGAAGATCTTCAGGCAGGCGCAGCAGTCAGGCATTGTCGTGAACGCCCACCGGGTCAACGTGGGACGTCCACCCGCCCTGACCGAGTTCCCCGACTTCTTCTGGTTCAACTGCGACGAGACGGAGGCGACCGCGGAGCTGGTGGCGGACATTGTCGCGCGGCGGATCCCGGCGAAGTTTGGCCTCAACCCGCGGCGGGACGTGCAGGTGCTCTGCCCGATGCACCGTGGCCCGGCCGGGGCGGGAAACATGAACCTGCTCCTGCAGGAGGCGCTCACCCCGTACCGGGAAGGTTCGCCGGAGCGGCGGTACGGCGGCCGGGTGTTCCGGGTCGGTGACAAGGTGACGCAGCTGCGGAACAACTACGACAAGGGCGTGGCCGGCGTGTTCAACGGCACGACCGGGGTGGTCACCGGAATGTCGCTTGAGGACCATTCCCTGATCGTGCGGACCGACGAGGACGAGGAGATCTCCTACGACTTCGACGAGCTCGACGAACTGGCGCACGCGTATGCGGTGACGATCCACCGGTCGCAGGGGTCCGAGTACCCGGCCGTCGTCATACCGCTGACGACGAGCGCGTGGATGATGCTGCAGCGGAACCTGCTGTACACGGGCATCACGCGCGCAAAGAAAATCGTCGTCCTTGCCGGCTCGCGGCGGGCGCTCGCGGCGGCCATCCGCACTGCGGGCGCCGGCCGCAGGCACACTGCCCTCGCCTACCGCCTGCAAGTAGACGGGCGGGGAGCCTGAATCTGCTGTTGCAGGAGTCACTGGCGGCCCGATGGATCAGCGAAGCGGAAGCGGACGGCATCTCGTAGCCGTCCGCTCCCGGGGCAGTGGGCCCGCTCGGCCCACCGCTTGACGCTGCCATCGCCGCCGTCAGGTCCAGACCACGGTCCGTTCCGAAAATCTAAAGTCTTTTATCCGGAACGGACCGTGGCTTCTGCGCAGCCCCCCACCAGCCTCCGGCAGCGGGCCTATCGTGCTCGGCTAGCGGATCAGCCGAGCGTCGCCTTGGCCGCGCGGGTGACGGTGATTCCCTGGGCGAAGCTCACGACCTGGGCTTGGGTGAGGCCAAGCGACGCGGGAACCTGGACCAGGATCTTGTGGCCGGCCGCGTCGGGGAAGATCAGCCACTCGTACCGCGTCTTCCCGGTCCCTCCCTCGGCGAACCCTAGCTGGCCTGTCTTGCCGTTGATGGTGACCTGGGTTGGCTGCGAGCCGCTAGGCAGCTCGGACATCCCCTGGAGCATGACCGCGATCTTCCCGACAAAGCTGACGCCCTGGCTCACCTGGTGGCCGGCCTTGGCCTGGGCCTGGCCGCCGGCCGGAACGGCCGACGGCGGGGTGGTGGTGGCGCCGGGCGGCGCGACCACGAACGAATAATCGTCCGACGAATAGACCCGCCAGCCCGCAGGCACCGTGCTGACGATGAAGCCGACAGGCTGGGCCCCGGTATAGGCGGCGAGCTGTATCTTCGGCGCCTGTGCGGTCGCGGTAGAGCGACCCGTGGCCGACGGCGCCGAGCGGCCGAGCTGCGCGGGCTGGCTGGCGACAGTCACCGCCACGGCGGCCACAACGGCGGCGGCCGCGCCAAGGCCCGCGAACCGGCGGCGGCGCTGCCTGCTCAGCGCGTGATGACCGCGGGCGACGTCTGCGGCGACGACGTCCGCCCCGGCCGGCCTTGGCGTGACGGCATGCGGAAGCGTCCGCAGCATCTCCTGTACATCTGGCATGTGAATACTCCTTTGATTGGTTGGGGCACGCAGCGATCAGGCGATGTTGCGCGCGTGCTGGGGAATTGCCTCACGCAAGCGGTCGAGGCCGCGTGCGCTCTGGCTTTTGACGTTGCCTTCGCTGCACCGCATGGCATCGGCGGTCTCTGCGATGCTGAGCCCTTCGACGTACCGCAGCACGACGGCCGCCCGCATGCCGGCGGGCAGGGTGGCGAGTAGCGCCACGATGGTCGTCGCGTCGCCGCGCTGGGTATCGACCGCGGCGACCTCGGGGAGCTGTGCCCTGACCTGCTCACGACGGCTGAACAGGCTCCGGCGGTCGTCCACCGCCGCGTTCACGACACAGCGCCGCGCGTAGGCAGCCGCGGTGTTCGGCTGCACCCGCGGCCATGCGAGGTACAGGCGGGTCAGCGCCGTCTGCACCACATCCTCGGCCCTGGCCAGGTCACCAGAGACCAGCAGCGCCGCCACGCGCACAAGCGCGGCACGCTGCACCATAACGAACTCGGTGAACTCGCGATCTCGATCCGCAGGCCATTTCACAGGCACCCACCTTTCGTCATCGACGCTTACCACCTGGACACCCACGTGGACACCTCTCATACGGAGATCGCTGGCGTCCGCGTTGCATGGCAGGCAAGGAAATTCCGTCGCGAATCAGGCCTGGGAGAAACGCAACGGCCCCGGAGATTGCTCCAGTACCTGATGAACGGGCTCAACGGCGCTGCGACGTACTTCGCCAGGAGGCGCAGGAAGACGTTCGCGTCGCGCGAGAGGCCCGTGCCCGGGCTGAAGCCCGGTTCAACGGCGTTGAAACGCAACCGCGGAGTCTCGCGCGCGAACGCCAGCACCGTCGCGAGGTTGCATTGCTTCGACGTCGCGTAGGCGTCGAAGCCCGGATGGGTGGAACCACCCAAGCGGCTGCTTGGCTGTCAGGAGCGGGCTAGACGACGTGTTGGAGCGAGAGTCCCGCACCGTGCTAGCGCTGAAAGTTAGGCCGGTGATAGGCGGCCAAAGCTTCAGCGCTATCGAATCCTGTTGCAGGAGTGGCCCGTGTGGCGACTTGGCGAAGATCGAAATGTGGCATTCATGTCATTTGAGCAGGGCGGTTCCGCCGTCCACTCGCGCAGCAGGTCAAGGAAGTCCGCGGGCCGCTCAAGCGACGGCAGGTGACCGACGTGCGGCCAGCCGGCTCTGCGTCCAACCGGGATCGTGCTCACCCAGAGCATCATCCGGTTTCGGGAAGATCAAATTCGCCACCGCGCGCGCCCTGCAGGAAGGCTATCCACTCGGGGTGAGAGAACGACAGCATAGGTCCCGACGGACTCCGCGAGTGCCTGATGAGCACCGACTCGCTGTCAAACGCTACCTCGACGCAGTTACCCGCTTCTGACGCCCTGCTCTTACGCCAGACGAGCGAAGACGCTTCCGAGTCGGTCACGCTTCCTCCTCAGTGAGGGAGTTCAAATCCGCCTAGGTAGCGCAAGCACAGGCCATGCAACTTAACGTACAAGCGGTGCCACCCTTGGTTAAGGACGGCTAAGTTTAGGCGGTATGTGCACATGCGGCCAGTACTTACCCGTTCAAGGCATGGCAGAACCCAC
>Ga0302325_10032058_pt1 | contig 10797 bp, 8 predicted proteins | sample Palsa_T0_2_FD_201948 | JGI IMG/M metagenome (GOLD analysis project Ga0302325, IMG submission 201948) | Peat permafrost microbial communities from Stordalen Mire near Abisko, Sweden - Palsa_T0_2 | ecosystem: Environmental > Terrestrial > Soil > Palsa > Peat permafrost | place: Sweden: Abisko... | reverse complement strand
CGGATCTTTCGCGTGTACGGCGAGGAGCGATTCGCTGGGCGCATCGCGCGCGCCATCGTCACCGACCGGCAGAAACGCCCGTTCACGCGCACGCTCGAGCTCGCGGGCCTCATCGAGCGCGTGGCCCCCTCGCGCGGCGAGCGTCACAAGCACCCGGCGACCCGCGTGTTCCAGGCGCTGCGCATCCACGTGAACCGCGAGCTCGCCGAGCTCGAGACCGCTCTCGAGGCCGCGCGCGCGCGCCTCGCCCCGGAAGGCCGCCTCGCCGTCATCAGTTTCCACTCGCTCGAGGACCGCATGGTCAAGCGCTTCATGCGCGAGCATGCGCAAGCCGATCCGATGTACGCCGGTCTCCCGCACATCCCGCCGCACGCACGCCCGACCTTGCGGCTGGTGGGCAAATCCGTCGAGCCCGACGCGGCGGAAATCGCCTCCAATCCGCGTGCCCGCAGCGCTCGCCTGCGAGTCGCCGAACGCCTGCCCCAAGGAAGAATCGCCGCATGAAAAAAGCCAAGCACCTGCCCCTGGTCTTGCCCCTGCTCTGGCTCGCGGTGCTCGGTTCCGCAGTGCAAGTGATCTATGCACGCCATAAGGCGCGCGATGAATTCGTGCGCCTGGAGAAGCTCGATGCACAGCGCGACTCGCTCGAGATGGAGTGGGGACGGCTGCAGCTCGAGCAGAGCTACTGGTCCTCCAACGCCTTCGTCGAGCGCGTCGCGAACGCGAAGCTCTCGATGAGCCTGCCGCAAACCCGGGATGTGCGGATCGTCCGGCCGTGAAGCAGCGGGCGAGTGAAAGCGGCACGGAGCTCAAGAGCTATCGATGGCGGTCGGCGGTGATCCTGGGGCTCGTCGTTTGCGGCGCCGTGGGGCTCGGCGCCCGGGCGGTGGAACTGCAGCTGATCGACCACGGCTTTCTCGCGAAGCAAGGCGACCAGCGCTCGATGCGCGTGGTCAAGATCGCGGCGCATCGCGGTGCCATCACCGATCGCTCGGGCGAGCCGCTCGCCGTCAGCACGCCGGTCGATACGGTGTGGGTCAATCCTCAGGAGCTCAACGACAACATCGACCAGCTGCCGAAGCTCGCCAAGGCGCTCAAGCAAGATCAGCAGCTGCTCGCGCGGCGCGTCACCAGCAATCTCGACCGTGAGTTTCTCTATCTCGAGCGCCACATGCCGCCCGAGGAGGCGGCGCGCATCAGGGCGCTCGGCATTCCCGGGGTATATCTGCTGCGCGAATACCGGCGCTACTACCCGGCCGGCGAGGTTGCCGGTCACGTATTGGGATTCACCAACCTCGACGATCAGGGCCAGGAGGGGCTCGAGCTAGGCTTCGAGCAGCTCCTCAACGGCGAGGACGGGGCGAAGCGCGTCATCCAAGACCTGTATGGCCACCAGGTCGAGAACGTGGAGAGCATCCGCGCGCCGCGGCCGGGCCGCGATCTCGTCACCAGCATCGATCTGCGCATTCAATATCTCGCATATCGCGAGTTGAAGGCGGCGATGCAGGATTACCGCGCGAAAGCGGGCTCGGTGATCGTGATCGACGTCGACACGGGCGAGGTGCTGGCGATGGTCAACCAGCCTTCGTACAACCCCAACGATCGCGACCAGCTCAAGGCGGCCCAGTACCGCAACCGCGCGGCCACGGATATTTTCGAGCCCGGCTCGAGTATCAAGCCCTTCGTCATGGCTGCCGCGCTCTCCTCCGGCCAGTACCGGCCGGACAGCGTGGTGGACACCTCCCCCGGCTTCATCCAGGTCGGCAACAAGGTTTTCGAGGATGAGAGCAATTTGGGCGTGATCGATCTCGCCACGATTCTCGCGAAGTCCTCCAATGTAGGCTCCGCCAAGGTCGCACTCTCCCTGAAGCCGGAGCAGATCTGGAAAACCCTCACGGCGCTGGGTTTCGGGCAGGTCACCGGCAGCGAATTCCCGGGCGAATCGGCCGGCATGCTCTCCAATTACACGCACTGGCGGCCCATCGGCATCGCCACGCTCTCGCACGGTTACGGCCTGTCGGTGACTCCGTTGCAGCTCGCGCATGCCTACGCGACCATCGGCGCAGGCGGCGTCAGGCGTCCGATCTCTTTCGAGCGCCTTTCGGGGCGAGCAGTGCCCGGCGAGCAGGTGCTCGATCCGAAGGTCGCGCGCGAGCTGGTGCAGCTGATGGAGCAGGTCGTCGAAAAAGGCGGCACTGCGGTGCGCGCTTCGCTTGTCGGCTATCGCGTTTCCGGCAAGACGGGCACTGCGTTCAAATCGGAGGCCGGCGGCTATTCCACCGACCGGATCATGGCGGTATTTGCCGGCCTGGTGCCGGCGTCGCACCCGAAACTCGCGACGGTGGTGGTGATCGACGAGCCGAGCCGGGATGTGCGCGAGGTCGGCACGTTGGCGCAAGGTGGCACGGTGGCGGCGCCGGTATTCGCCAACGTGATGTCGGGTGCCTTGCGCCTCATGGATGTGCCGCCCGACGACCTGCAGAACGTACCGGCGGCGACGCTGGTGCAAGCGAAGGCGCCATGACGGTTTCCCTGAAGTGGCTGCTCGACGGCATCGCCGCCGTCCCGGAGAGCGATGCGCAGATCGTGGATCTCGCCATCGACAGCCGCGACGTGCGCGCGGGGTCCCTGTTCCTCGCGCTGCGCGGCACGCAATCGCACGGCCTCGAGCACGCGGCCGATGCCGCGGCGCGCGGGGCGAGCGCGGTGCTGTGGGAGCCCGCGGCCGGGATCGAGCCGCCGTCCTTCGCGGGACGGCTCTTCGCCGCGCCGGTCCCGAATCTTCGCCGGCTGGCCGGCCGCATCGCGGACCGCTTTTTCCAGTGGCCTTCCTCGCAGATGCGCATCGTCGGCATCACGGGCACGAACGGCAAGACCACCTGCGCCTACCTGATCACGCAGTGCCTGGAACGCCTGGGTCGCCCCGCGGCCTACATGGGCACGCTCGGCTGGGGATTTCTCGGACGGCTCGAGACACCCACCCACACGACGCCCGACGCGGTAAGCGTGCATCGCTCCCTCGCGCGCCTGAAGTCTCTGGGTGTGCGTGAGGTCGCCATGGAGGTGTCCTCGCACGCGCTCGATCAAGGCCGGGTGGATGGCGTGCGCTTTCATTCCGCGGCGTTCACCAACTTGAGCCGTGACCATCTCGACTACCACGCCTCGATGCAGGCATACGCGGAGGCCAAGGCGCGGCTGTTCAGCGGGCAGGATCTCGAGCAGGCCATCATCAACGTGGGCGACCCCTTCGGGCGCGAGCTCGCGCACAAGCTCATGGGCGGTGCGCCCCTGACCGCGGTCTGGATCGGCAGCCGCGCGGATGCGTGGCTGGCGGAGCGCTTCCTCGAGGCACGCGCGGTGCGGCTCGACCTGCACGGTATCTCGCTCGACATCGAGGGCAGTTCCGGGGAGATCACTCTCTCGACGAAGCTGCTGGGCCGCTTCAATGCCGAGAACGTGCTGGTGGTGCTCGGGTGCTTGCTCGCGCTCGGCGTGCCGCTCGCGGAAGCCGCCGCGGCGCTCGGCGCGTGCAGCGCGCCGCCCGGCCGCATGGAGGTGGTCGAAGCGCCGGCACCCGGCAAGCCGCTGGCCGTGATCGATTACGCGCATACGCCCGACGCCCTGGCCAAGGCGCTGACCGCGCTGCGCGAGCATTGCCGTGGGGCGCTGTGGTGCGTGTTCGGCTGCGGCGGCGATCGGGATGCCGGCAAGCGCCCGATCATGGGCTCGATCGCCGACGAGCTCGCCGATCAGATCATCGTCACCGACGACAATCCGCGCTCGGAAGATCCGCAGGAGATCATTCGGGCGATCACGCGAGGCATTCGCACGCAGCGCGCGCGGGTGATTCCGGACCGCGCCGCCGCGATCGCCTCGGCGCTCAACCGCGCCGGGGCCTCCGACATCGTGCTCATCGCCGGCAAGGGACACGAGGATTACCAGATTTACGGCGCCACGCGCCGCAGCTTCAGCGATCGGACCGAGGCGCAGAAGATTCTGGGGGCCGCGGCATGAAGCGCACATTGCAAGAGGCGGCGGGTGCTCTCGGCGCCGCGCTCGTGGGCGATGACCGGCCGTTCGAGGCAGTCTCCACGGACAGCCGCACGCTTCCTGCCGGCGCGCTGTTCGTCGGCTTGCGCGGTCCGAACTTCGACGGTGCGGATTTCGCCGCGGCCGCGTTGGCCCGCGGCGCCGTGGGGGCCATCGTCGAGCGCACTCTCACCGATGTGGCGCTGCCTTACGTTCGAGTGGCGGACACTCTCGAGGCGCTGCAGCGGCTGGCGCGCCGCTGGCGCGAGGAATTCTCCATCCCGCTCGTCGGTATCGGCGGGAGCAACGGCAAGACGACGACCAAGGAAATGACGGCGGCCATCCTGTCGCGCCGCGGATCGTGCCTGTCGACTCAGGGCAATCTCAATAACCACATCGGGGTGCCGCTGACGCTCCTGCGGCTCGCGTCGTCTGATCGCAGCGCAGTCATCGAGATGGGAGCCAACCGTCTCGGCGACGTCGCTGCTCTGGTCGCGCTCGCGCGTCCGACGGTCGGGCTCATTACCAATGCCGGCGCCGAGCATCTCGAAGGGTTCGGCGACCTCGACGGCGTCGCGCGCGGGGAGGGAGAAATGGTGGCGGGGCTCGAGCCCGGCGCCGTCGCGGTCATCAATGCCGACGATGCCTATGCCGAGTACTGGCGCGGCGTCGCGGCCGGCGCACGCATCGTCACCTTCGGCGTGCGGGGCGACGCGGACTTCAAGGCGAAGGACATCGTGCAGTCGATCGAGAGCGGGCGCTTCGCGACGCGCTTCACGCTCGGATGCCCGCTCGGCGCGCGTGCCATCGCCTTGCAAGCCGGCGGCGCGCACAACATCTCGAACGCGCTCGCTGCGGCCGCTGCGGCCGCATCCGCCGGGGCCTCGCTCGAGGACATCGCGGCCGGGCTCGCAGATTTCCGCGCCGTCGCCGGCCGGCTGCAGCTCAAGGCGGGATTGCGCGACAGCTGGATCATCGACGATTCCTACAACGCGAATCCGAGCTCCGTCCGTGCCGGCCTCGATGTGCTGCGCACGCTCCCCGGCCCGGCCTGGCTCGTGCTCGCCGACATGGCCGAGCTCGGCGCTCATGCCTCGGACAGCCACGCCGCCCTCGGCCGCTACGCGCGCGAGTGCGGCGTCGCGCGGCTGTTCGCGCTCGGTCCCGAGAGCACGCGCGCGGTCGAGACGTTCGGCTCCGGCGGAGAATGGTTTGCCGATGCGGGATCGCTCACCCGGCGCCTGCAGGGGGAGATCGCTCCGGGAGTCACCGTGCTCGTGAAGGGATCGCGGGTGAATCGCCTGGAGCGCGTGGTGCAAGCCCTCCTCGGGGGTGCTGCGAGTTCCGGTCCCATGATGCGAGCGAGTTGACGCGCATGCTGCTCTATCTCTTCGAATACCTGGCACGAAGCTATTCCTGGGCTTCCGGCTTCCACGTGTTCCAGTACCTGACGCTGCGCGGCATCCTCGCCGCGATGACGGCGCTCGCGATCGCGATGGTGATCGGCCCGCGCATGATCAGCGCGCTGACCCAGCACCAGATCGGCCAGCGGGTGCGCAGCGACGGCCCACAGTCGCACTTGCAAAAGTCCGGCACGCCCACCATGGGCGGCGGCCTCATGCTGGTGGCGCTGGTGATCTCGACCTTGCTGTGGGCGGATCTCTCCAATCGTTTCGTCTGGGTTCTGGTCGGCACCACGCTCGCGTTCGGCGCCATCGGCTTCTACGACGATTATTTGAAACTGGTGGTGGGCAACTCGAAAGGCCTGCCCGCGCGCTACAAGTATCTGGCGCAGTCGCTCGCGGCGCTGTGCATCGCCTTCAGCTTGCACGGCATGCGTCAGTCGCTGGCGGAGGTCTCGCTGTACGTGCCCTTCTTCAAGACCGTGGCGCTGCCCATGACCACGGCAGGCTTCGTGGCCTACGCCTACTTCGTCATCGTCGGCACGAGCAATGCCGTGAACCTCACCGATGGTCTCGACGGCCTCGCCATCATGCCGGCCGTGATGGTGGCGGCGGCCCTCGGCGTGTTCGCCTATGCGACGGGCAACTTCAGGTTCGCGACCTACTTGCAGATCCCCTACATCACGGGGGCGGGCGAGGTGATCGTCTTCTGCGCCGCCATCGCGGGCGCCGGACTCGGATTTCTCTGGTTCAACTCGTATCCGGCCGAGGTGTTCATGGGCGACGTCGGCGCGCTGTCCATCGGCGCCGCGCTCGGCACGGTGGCCGTGATCGTGCGGGAGGAAATCGTACTTTGCATCATGGGCGGCGTGTTCGTGCTCGAGACCGTGTCGGTGATGCTGCAGGTAGCCTCCTTCAAGCTCACCGGCAAGCGCATCTTCCGCATGGCGCCCCTGCATCACCATTTCGAGCTCAAAGGGTGGAGCGAACCCAAAGTGATCGTTCGTTTCTGGATCATCAGCTTCCTGCTGATGCTCACCGGCCTCGCTACGTTGAAGATCCGATGAAGAGCACGGTCGTGGTCGGCTTGGGCAAGACGGGAGCCTCGTGCTTGCGCTATCTATCGAGGCACGGCATTCCCGCGGCGGCAACCGACACGCGCGCGGCGCCGCCGGGTCTCGCCGAGCTCGGCAGCCTCGCCGAGAGCATGGACCTGCGGCTCGGCGCGTTCGATGTCTCGCTGCTCGAGGGCGCCGCGCAAGTGCTGCTCTCGCCGGGCGTGTCGCCGCAGGAGCCCATCGTCGCCGAGGCGCGCGCGCGCGGCATCGAAGTGCTGGGAGACATCGAGCTGTTCGCCCGCGCCGCCGAGGCGCCCGTGATCGGGGTCACCGGCACGAACGGCAAGAGTACGGTGACGAGCCTGGTCGCACGCATGGCCGAAGGGGCGGGACTGACCGTGCTCGCCGGCGGCAACCTGGGCAAGCCCGCGCTCGACTTGCTCGAGGAGCCCGTTCCCGATCTGTACCTGCTCGAGCTGTCGAGCTTTCAGCTCGAGACCACAGCCTCGCTCGAGCTCTTGGGCGCCGCGGTGCTGAACGTCACCGCGGACCACATGGACCGCTACGCCTCGCTCGCCGAGTACGCACGCGCGAAGGCGAGGATTTTCTCGCATGCCGCCACGGTGGTGCTGAACGCCGACGACCCCTTCTTCCTCGCCATGCGTCAAGCCCTCGCGGGCCGGCCGGCATGGGCCGAGCCGCCGCGCATGGTCACGTTCTCCACCGAACGGAGCGATGCCGATTTCACGCTCATGCGCGAGGGGCCGAACAGCTGGCTCGCGCGCCGCGGCGAAGGTCTGCTCGGCACCGATCGCATGAAGATTTCCGGCATGCACAATGCGGCGAATGCCCTGGCGGCGCTCGCGCTGGGCGAGTCGGCAGGCTTGCCCATCCAGGCGATGCTGCGGGCGATCGAGGCATTTCCGGGCCTCAAGCACCGGTCCGAGTGGGTAGCCGACATCGCCGGCGTACGCTACATCGACGACTCGAAGGGCACGAACGTCGGCGCGACCATCGCCGCGGTGAACGGCTTCCCGGGGCCCCTCGTGGTCATCGCCGGAGGCGACGGCAAGGGTCAGGACTTCGCGCCGCTCGCCGCCGCCTTCCGCGGCAAGGTCAAGCGCGCCGTGCTCATCGGCCGGGACGCGCCCGCGATCGCCGAGGCGCTCGAGGGTGTGTGCGCGGTCGAGCGCGCCGCTACGTTGCCGGCCGCCGTGGCGGCCGCCGCGGCTGCGGCGCGGCCCGGCGACACGGTGCTGCTTTCGCCCGCGTGCGCGAGCCTCGACATGTTCCGCGACTACAACCATCGCGGCGAGGTCTTCGCCGACGCGGTGCGCGCGCTGGCGATGCCCGCATGAACGCGACCACCATGTCCTATGGACTGCGCGCCCGGGAGCGCATGCCCTTCGCGTGGGATCCGATCACCCTCGGGCTCGCGGCGGCGCTCCTCTTGGTGGGTCTCGTGATGGTGAGCTCGGCCTCGATGTCCATCGCTGCCAAGGATCTGGGCGATCCCTTCTATTTTCTGGAACGCCAGCTGGTGTTCGGCGGCGTGGGCGTGCTTTTTGCCTGGACGCTGACCCGCGTGCCCGCCGTGCTGTGGGACAAGTACAGCCTGGCGCTGCTGCTCCTCGGCCTTTTGCTGCTGCTGCTCGTGCTGATTCCCGGACTGGGCGCGACCGTCAACGGCGCGCGCCGCTGGATGCGCATCGGACCGATGAATTTTCAAGTCTCGGAGCTCGCCAGGGTGTTGGTTCTCACCTGGGTGTGCAGCTACTGCGTGCGCAAGCGCGATGATCTGATGCGCACGTTCAACGGACTGTTGCGGCCGGTCGGCCTCCTTACCCTGAGCGCGGTGCTCCTCTTGCTCGAACCCGACTTCGGCGCGGCGACCGTGCTCTTCGCGACGGGTTTCGCGGTGCTGTTCGTGGCGGGCGCGCGCATGCGCTACGTGCTCCTGCTGGTGTGCGCGGCGGCTCTCGGCTTTTCCGTGCTGGCACTCACCTCGGCCTATCGCTTGAAGCGCCTCACGGGGTTCCTCCACCCCTGGGACGATCCCTTCAACGGCGGCTTTCAGCTGACGCAGTCCTTGATCGCGATCGGGCGCGGCTCCTGGTTCGGTGTCGGTCTGGGCTCGAGCGTGCAGAAGCTCTTCTATCTGCCCGAGGCGCATACCGACTTCGTGTTCGCGGTGCTCGCCGAGGAGCTCGGCCTCGTCGGCGTGCTCGGCGTGCTCGCCTTGTTCGTCGCACTGGTGTGGCGCGCCTTCCAGATCTCGCGCATGGCGGCGCAAGCCGGAATGCAGTTCCAGTCCTATGTCGCGCTCGCGTTCGGCGTGTGGCTCGGGGTGCAGGCGCTGGTGAACATCGGCGTCAACATGGGTGTGTTGCCGACCAAGGGCCTGACGCTGCCGCTCCTGAGCTACGGGCGCAGCAGCCTGCTGGTGAGCCTGGGCTGGCTCGGCGTCCTCTTGCGCATCTACCACGAGGTCAAATGCACCTCGCGCGCCGCCGTGATGCGCACGCCCGGGGGACCTCGATAATGGGCGCCCAGACCGGTGCGCAGGGGCCCGTCCTCATCATGGCGGGCGGCACGGGCGGTCACGTGTTTCCGGCGCTCGCGGTGGCGAAGGTGCTGCGCGAGCGCGGCGTGCCCGTCGTGTGGCTCGGCGTGCCGGACAGCATGGAGTCGCGGCTGGTGCCCGCGAACGGCTTCCCCATCGAGTGGGTGCGGGTGCGTGGGATCCGCGGCAAGGGTGCCGCGGCATGGCTCGCGGCGCCGTTCCGCGTCGCCGCCGCGGTGCTCGAGGCGGCGCGCATCTTGCGGCGGATCAAGCCGCGCGCCGTGCTCGGAGCCGGCGGCTATGTGAGCGGTCCGGGTGGGATCGCGGCGTGGCTGCTGCGTATCCCGCTGCTGATTCACGAACAGAACGCCGTGGCGGGCTTGACGAATCGCTGGCTGGCCCGCTTTGCGAGCCAGGTGCTCGAGGCATTTCCAGGCAGCTTCGGTGCCGGCGTGAAGGCGCGCACCGTCGGCAATCCCGTGCGTGCCGACATTGCCGGCATCGCCGAGCCAGGAGAGCGCTTCGCCGGACGCACGGGGCGCGCGCGGCTCTTGGTATTCGGCGGCAGCCAGGGCGCGCAGCGCTTGAACGCTACGGTCCCCCAGGCCCTGTCGCGCCTCGATCCGGCGCGCCGCCCGGAAGTCAGGCATCAGGCAGGCACGCGCGGCATCGAAGCGGCGCGCGCCGCGTATCAGGGTCTCGCGGTCGAGGCCGAAGTGCTGCCGTTCATCGATGACATGGCGGCCGCCTACGCGTGGGCCGACCTCGCCCTGTGCCGCGCGGGCGCGATGACCATCGCCGAGCTGCAGGCGGCCGGCCTCGGCGCCTTGCTGGTGCCCTTTGCGGCCGCCACCGACGATCACCAAACCAAGAACGCCGAGGCCATGGTGCGCGTAGGCGCCGGCCGGGTCCTGCCCGAGGCCGAGCTCACCCCCGAGCGCTTGAGTGCGGACCTCGCCGAGCTCACGGGGGATCGTGCGCGCCTGCTCGAGATGGCACGGGCGGCGCGGGCGGCGCGCAACGTCGACGCGGCGGCGCGCCTTGCCGATCTGTGCGTTGCGGCGGGAGGTGCAGCGGCATGAACGATCGCATGCGCCGCATCCACATCATCCACTTCGTCGGCATCGGCGGCTCAGGCATGGGCGGCGTCGCCGAGGTGCTGCTCAACCTGGGCTATGAGGTCCAGGGCTCGGACCTGAAGTCCAACCCCGTCACCGAGCGCCTCGCCCGTCTCGGCGCGAGAATTTTCCTGGGTCATGCAGCCGAGCATCTGGGCAAGGCGGACGTGGTCGTGGTCTCGAGCGCGGTCGACGCAGCGAATCCCGAGCTCGCGGCGGCGCTCGCGAGCCGCATCCCCGTGGTGCCCCGCGCCGAGATGCTGGGCGAGCTCATGCGCTTTCGCTATTCGATCGCGGTCGCGGGCACGCACGGTAAGACCACCACCACGAGCCTGGTGGCGAGCGTCCTCGCCGAGGGCGGCCTCGATCCGACATTCGTGATCGGCGGACGCTTGAAGAGCGCGGACAGCAATGCGCGCCTCGGCGCGGGTCGCTACCTGGTCGCCGAGGCCGACGAGAGCGACGCTTCGTTCATGCATTTGCAGCCGATGATCGCCGTGGTCACCAACATCGACAACGACCACCTCGGCACGCATCAGGGGGACTTCGCCCGGTTGAAGGCGAGCTTCGTCGAATTCCTCCACAACCTGCCGTTCTACGGGCTCGCGGTGCTGTGCGCGGACGAC
>Ga0302325_10032055_pt1 | contig 10798 bp, 6 predicted proteins | sample Palsa_T0_2_FD_201948 | JGI IMG/M metagenome (GOLD analysis project Ga0302325, IMG submission 201948) | Peat permafrost microbial communities from Stordalen Mire near Abisko, Sweden - Palsa_T0_2 | ecosystem: Environmental > Terrestrial > Soil > Palsa > Peat permafrost | place: Sweden: Abisko... | reverse complement strand
GGTGAACTCCTGGCGGCCGAAAAGATTACGGTGTGGACCTGTGTCCCGACGCTTCTGGCCCTTCAGGAGCATCCGATCCCCTCCCTCCGTTTGCTCAACCTTGGCGGAGAAGCCTGTCCCGCCGAACTTGTCCGTCGCTGGTCGCGGCCCGGGCTGCGCATGCTCAATACCTACGGTCCCACGGAGACCACCATTACGGCGACCTTTGCGGAATTGGCGCCCCACCGACCGATTCGCATCGGCCGTCCGTTGCCCAACAACTCGGTCTGTGTTCTCGGAGGCGATCTGAGCCCCGTCGCCCCGGGGCAGATCGGCGAACTCCATATCGGCGGGCCGGGCTTGGCGATCGGCTATGTGGGCCGGCCCGATTTGACGGCAGCGTGTTTTGTGGACAACCCCTATCCATCGCGGGGTGGGCTCGATCCGAGGCTCTACCGGACGGGCGATCTGGCGCGGCTGACGCCGGACGGGGAGTTGGAGTTTCTGGGACGAGTGGATACGCAGATCAAGATCCGTGGCTTTCGGGTCGAACTCACGGAGATCGAGTCGGTTCTTCTTTCGGTGGCTCATGTGAAGCAGGCGGTGGTCTGCGTTCATCGCCGAGCCGATGGGCAGGACGAACTGGTCGCCTATGTGGTCCTGGCCGCGGGCCAAAGCTGTACGGAACGGGCTTTGCGCACCCATCTGCGGGGGCTATTGCCGGCGCATATGGTGCCGTCGCTTTTCGAAATGCTCCCGGGGCTCCCGATATTGGCCAGCGGTAAAGTAGACCGCATGAGTTTGCCGTCGATCACTCGCGAGGCGGCGGCTGACCGGATCGTGACCCCGTCGGGAACCCCGACCGAGCAGAAACTCCATGCCCAATGGCTGGCGATATTTCCGATCCCCGAGCTGTCGATCGACGACGATTTCTTTTTGGACCTGGGCGGGCACTCGCTGCGCGCGGCGGCTCTCGTTTCGGCCCTGCGAAAGGACCCGGCGCTGAATCATGTCTCCATGGTGGAGATCTATAATTTCCCCACTATTCGGAAGCTCGCGGTGCGGCTCGACTCGGCCCGTCCGGCGCCCGGCGAGAAAAAGCCCGTCGAGCAGCGCACGCCTCTTTCTCGGGGGCGCTATTTCGCGTGCGCTGCCGGCCAGGGAATCGGTTTGGTCGTGGTCTACAGCCTGTTTTCATTGCAATGGCTGTTCCCGTACCTCGCCTACGCCTGGTTTTACAGTCAGGAAATGCCCCGCGCCGAGGCGATCCTCATCTCACTGGGCCTCTACGTCGTCGCGATACCCGCCATGCTGGCCATCGGCATCGGCGCCAAGTGGCTGATCCTTGGCCGGCTGCGTCCAGGGGAGTACCCGCTCTGGGGCCTGACCTATTATCGGTGGTGGCTCACCCAGCGCCTGCTCGAGACTGTGCCGATCCATTATCTCGGCGGCTCGCCTCTTGCGGCGGTCTATTTCCGATTGCTTGGGGCGCGCATCGGCAGCCGCGTCACCATGGGCGGGGGCACGGTTGACGTGCCGGATTGCGTCGAGGTGGGCGATGACGCGAGCTTTGGCGAAGGAGCTTCGCTCTCATGCTGCAAGGTGGAGGCCGGCTGGTTGAAGGTGGGAACGATTCGCATTGGGCGTGCGTGCCACGTTGGAGCGAATTCAGTCGTGGCGATGAACACGGTGATCGGTGTGGGTGCCGAACTTGCCGACCTTTCGCTTCTGCCCGCCGGAAGCACGGTGCCGGCCGGCGAAACCTGGAGTGGTTCGCCCGCTCGTTTCCGGGGTGCTTCTGAGATCGGTCCACCTACCCGTGTGAATGGCCTCACGCGGTGCGGGTTCGGCTGCGGCTACGCGGGCCTGCTTCTGATATTCCCGATCTTTGCCATCCTCCCGATCTTTCCGGGGATGATTCTGATGGCGGAAATCGATCAGAATACCGAATCGTATCAATTCATTCTCCTAGCGCCGCTCTTGGCCGTCGTATTCGTGCTTTCGATGTGCCTGCAGATCGTTGTCCTGAAGTGGCTCCTCGTCGGCCGCGTGAAACCAGGGCGGATGCCGGTCTACAGCCTCGCCTACGTGCGGCATTGGCTCGTGGGGCAGCTGATGAATCTGAGCCTGGATATCGTCAATCCCCTCTACGCGACGCTGTACCTGTCACCCTGGTACCGGGCGCTAGGGGTACGCGTGGGTCCGCGAGCCGAAATCTCGACGGCCTCGTCGATCGGCCTCGATCTTCTGGCGATCGGTGAGGAAAGCTTTGTCGCCGACGCGGTGGTTCTCGGCGCTCCAAGCATTCGCTGGGGCACGCTTTCACTCGAACCGACCACGATCGGCAGCCGGACTTTCGTTGGAAACAGCGCCGTCGTTCCCCAGGGCGCGCGCCTCGGCGACGGGGTGCTGATCGGGGTCCTTTCGGTGCCGCCGAGCGACCCTGCGGACGCATTGCGGAAGGATTCGGCCTGGTTTGGCACACCGGCTGTCTTTCTCCCGGTGCGCCAGGTCACGAAGCTCTTTGATGAAGGCAGCACCTTCCGCCCCAGACGCCGGCTCGTGCTCCAGAGGCTGGCGATTGAGTTCATCCGCGTGATTCTGCCATTGACCGTCATTATTGCGCTGACCTCGCTCATGATGAGCGCGGTGGGCACGTTGGACGACGACGACTGGGACTGGGGCGCCATTGCCCTGATTTTTCCGGTGTTCTATATTGGCTTCGCGCTCTGTGTGGGCGCATTTGTTATCCTTCTGAAATGGCTTGTTGTCGGCCGCTACCGTCCGGTCGAGAAGCCCCTTTGGAGCCGCTTTGTATGGCGGAGCGAACTGGTGACCTCAACGTATGAAAACCTTGGGGTGCCTTTTTTTGCGGACATGCTCAAAGGCACCCTGTTTCTGCCGGCCTATCTGCGTCTTCTCGGCTGCCGTATCGGGCGCGGAGTGTTCATGGACACCACGGATATCACCGAATTTGACCTGGTGCGAATCGGCGACGAGGCGGAGTTGAACGCCGATTGCGGCCCGCAAACCCATCTCTTCGAGGACCGCGTCATGAAAATATCCACCGTCGAGATCGGGGCGCGATGCACGGTGGGGGACGGCAGCATTCTACTCTACGACTCCAAGATGGAGGACGATAGCACGCTCGGGGAGCTTTCGATTCTGATGAAGGGAGAAACGCTGCCGGCGGGAACTCACTGGCAGGGGTCGCCCGCGCGGAAGATCAGCCGCGGTTGATGGCCGGGCCGCCAGCTATGGGCCGGCCTTCTGCGGTGGATGGGACTTCGACCACTCTTCGTAAGTGATGCGCGGGATCTGGAAGAAAGCATCCCGGGTCCGAACGTACGCTCCCTTGCCGTTCATGCGGCCGATCGCATGCATGCGCTCGGCGCGGATATAGGGCCCGGCGGGATCCACGAATTCGTCGGCGACGTGCATGGCCACAACCTGGCCGAGAACGATCCGGGACCGGCCGATCTCCATCGTCGTCACCTCCCGGCACTCCAGTGCCGCCGGAGCGGCGGCGATGCGCGGGACTGAGACCTTGATCGATGGAGCGGTTTGGAGTTTCGCGACATCGAGCTCGTTGACTCCGGGGGGGAAGTCGATGGCGCACAGGTTCATCGCTTCGGCGAGGGCCTCGTTGACCACGTTGATCACAAATTCCCGCGTATTTCGGATATTTTGGGCGGTGTCCTTGCCGACGATTCCGGGCGCGGGCCGGTTGCCGACGCCGATCGCGACGATCGGAGGATCGGTGCCCACGTAGTTGTACGCGCTGAAGGGTGCTGCGTTCAGCCGGCCCTCGAGATCATGGCTCGTGATCCAAGCGATCGGCCGGGGCGCCACCAATCCGATCAGCAAGTTGTAGACGTGGTGGGCGCTTTCGCGCGCTAGATCGAAGTCCATAGGTGATTATTTCGAGGTTAGATGCCATTGCCCGCAGTTCGGACAGAGGTAGGCCTTCCGGTGGCGTTCGACGCCTGCGATCAGAGCTGCGTCGAGGGCGTCACCCTCGCTGCGGTATTTCCGCTTACCCAGGCACCCGCGCGGATTCTTGTCTTGCATTGGCTTTTTCATGGCGGCTTCTGGGCACCCCAAGAAAGGGCTTAAAGAACCCACGGAAGCAAGCTGGCAGCCTCGGGCGAACCAAACGGATAATTTGGGGTCAGTCCCGCTCACTCCCATGCGCGCCGTTTGGAAAGGGTCTATCAGCTTCGGTTTGGTCAACATCCCCGTCGGACTCTTGAACGCGAGCAAGACGGAGGAGCTTAAGTTTCGGCTCCTGCGCGGCCGCGACCTCAGTCCGGTCAATTACAAGCGTGTGGCGGAGCTCGATGGCAAGGAAGTGCCTTGGGACGAGATCGTGAAGGGCTACGAATACCAGAAGGGCAAGTTTGTCGTCTTGAAGGACGAGGATTTCAGGCGGGTCGATTTGGAGGCAACGGACACGATCGACATCGTCGATTTCGTGGATCTGGGACAAATAAACCCCGTCTATTTTTACAAGCCGTACTACCTGGAGCCTATGAAGGGCGGCGCGGCTGCTTATCATCTTCTTCGGCAGGTCCTCGCCGACACAAACAAAGCGGGCATTTCGAAGGTCATCATCCGCACGCGCCAGCATTTGGCGGCGGTGAAAGCGAATGGGAACCTCCTGGTCCTTGAACTGATGCGGTTCTCGAATGAGCTGGTGGCCCCCGGCTCGATCCATGTTGCGGAGGAAAAGAAGCCGAAGGCCCGCGAGATCGCCATGGCCAAGACGCTGGTCAACCAAATGAGCGAGTCCTGGGATCCAAACCGCTACACCGACGAATACCGCTCCGCCCTCATGGCCTTGATCGACAAGAAAGTGGCGAGCGGCGGCAAGGAGCTTCCCGCGGGAGGACACGCGCCGAGACGAGCCACTAATGTCATCGATCTGGCGGCTGTGCTCCGACAAAGCCTGGGCGATGCGTCGAAGGGTCGGAAGACGCCGCAACCCGGCAAGCGAAAGTCAAAAAAGAAAGCAGCTTAAGAAACCGAGGGATTCACGTGCGGGAGGTCACCTTAACCCACCTCGATAAGATTTTCTTTCCCAAGGTGGGTTTCACCAAAGGGGAAATGATTCGGTACTACCTGGATGCCGCCCCGTTTATTCTTCCGCATCTGAAGGGCCGCCCCATTACCCTCATACGCTTTCCCGATGGAGTCGATGGGCAGAAATTCTACGAAAAGAACGCGCCCTCCTTTGCGCCCTCTTGGATCCGAACCTACTCGGTTCCGCGGCGTGGCGGATCCTCCCCTATACGGTACATCCTGATCAACGACGGGGCGTCGCTTGCCTGGTGCGCCAACATTGGGGCGATCGAACTTCATCCCTTCCTCCACCGCGCCCCGAAATTGGATCGGCCCACCGTTGTCGCCTTCGATTTGGATCCGGGGGAGGGCGCCGATCTGCTCACCTGCGCCCGCGTGGCTTTTCTGATCAAGGAGCTTCTTGATGAATTGGGCCTCGAGGCCTTCGCGAAGGTCTCCGGATCCAAGGGGCTTCAGCTGTACGTGCCTCTCAATACGGCGGTGAGCTATGAAGCGACGGGCGCTTTTGCGCGGGGCGTGGCGGAGCTGCTTGAGCAGCGGCACCCCGAAATGGTGGTCAGCAGCATGGCCAAGATCCGGCGCCGGGGGCGGGTCCTGATCGACTGGAGCCAGAACTCCCGGTCGAAAACCACGGTCGCCGTGTACTCCCTGCGCGGAAAGCGCGAGGAGCCCTTTGTATCGATGCCCGTGGAATGGCTCGAATTGAAGCGGGCGCTCAAGGCGGGGCGTTCTGACGCCCTCTTCTTCGCTCCCAGCGCGGCCATCCGGCGGCTGAAGAAGGTCGGCGATCTCTTCGCGCCCGTACTCTCCCGGAAGCAGCGGCTGCCGAAAGCGTTTGAGATGATCTCTGAGACGCCCGAGGGGATCCGAGCGGTCTCCCCCAATGGAGATCTCAGGAAGTATGAGGCGAAGAGGGACTTCGCCCGGACGCGGGAGCCCGCCGCCGGTGCGCGGGATCCGAATGGCGTCCGGGGATCCAGCCGATTCGTGATACAAAAGCACGCCGCCTCCCACCTTCACTATGACTTTCGCCTCGAGATGGGCGGCACGCTCAAGTCTTGGGCGGTGCCGAAAGGCCTGCCGACGGAGCTCGGGGTGAAGCGGTCGGCATTTGCGGTGGAGGACCATCCGCTGGCTTACATGAAATTCGAAGGGACGATTCCGCAGGGCCAATATGGCGGAGGCACCGTCATGGTCTGGGATATCGGCACCTATGATCTGCTGGGCGGCAGCTATGCCGAGGGAAATCTGAAACTCAGGCTCCATGGGAAGAAGCTGAACGGCGAATGGCACGCGTTCAAAATTCGCTCGGACAAAGGCAAGGACGTTTGGCTGATCGCCAAATCTGGGAAGGCGGCGAGACCGATCAGCGCCGCCCAGGATGACCGGTCGGCGCTCACGCGCCGCTCCATGGCGCGGATCGTCCGCGACAAGGAGGCCCAATGGGAGAGCTCACCGCGGTGATCTGCCCGCGGCTGGTTCACGGCGGATTAATCCCGCGGGCTTGTCGTCACGCATGCCAAGGAACACGGGCTGGCGCAGCATCCCGTCCTGGGTCCATTCGGCGAATTTAATTTGGGCGACGAGACGGGGTTGCAGCCAGACCACCTCGCGCATGGCCGAGCGCGTCATGCCGCTGCCGTATCGGGAACGCCGTGAAAAGGGCAGGTTGGCGAAGGGACAGCTGTCAGCGCGGTGCTTCAGGAATAGGGCGTGGAGGGAGCGCAAGAGCTTGGCATCGAATCCGGTTCCCACCTTGCCAGCGTAGTGGAGGCCGCGGCCCTCGTGGTATCCCACCAGGATCGCGCCGAAATGCTCCCGGCTGTTCTTGGGAGGGGTGAAGCCGCCAATCACAAATTCCTGCTCGTTGAGATTCTTGATCTTCAGCCAGGCTCCGGACCGGCGATCCGACTCATAGAGAGATCCTTTGCGCTTGAGGACGATGCCCTCCAGGCCTTCGCGTTTGGCGGCCGCAAGCAACACCTTCGGTGGAACATCGAAATTTGGAGAGAGTTGAAGCGTCCGACCTGGCTTTTTTACGAGGCGGGCCAGGGCGGCCCGGCGCGCTTCGATCGGCTGCGAGAGAAACGACTCGTCGTCCAGGTGAAGGAGATCGAAAACAAAATAGACCATGGGCGGCCGTTTGCCGAGATCCCGGCCCTGAAGGATCTGGAAATCCGACCTTCCTTTTGAATCGAGCGCCACAATTTCGCCGTCGATGACGGCGTTCCGGCATCCGAGATTTTCGAGGGCGGGAGTGAGCTCGGGATAGTCGAGCGGCCTCTCCGTGCGCGATAGGAGGCGAGCCACGCCCTGGTTGATCACCGCGATCGCACGATAGCCGTCGAACTTAATCTCGCAGTGCCACCGTGCCGCCGCGGAGGGATGATCCGCGGGAAGGGCATCCACTCCAAGGGCCTTCATGGGCGCGAGGAATCTGGCGGGGAAGGGCGCGGCGCCTCTGCCGCGGCGCGGTGAAGTCCGAAGTTTAGCCTTCATGGGAAGAGCGGGAGCGGCAATCGACAGCCGATTCGACCGCCAGTTCGCGGGCATTCCCCGGCATTCGAGGCCGCTCGCCCGCTCGCGGCCTATTGGAGGTGTTCGTCCGCGACGGAGATGACGCCAGGAGGCTGGGCCCACGGGCATCCGGCTTCCGCGAGGGAAACTCCGTCTGAAAAGGCGCGTTGGATCAACGGCTCAAGGCCGCGGATCCAGATTCGGCGCTTCAATTCCGGTTCCCCGTTGCTCGCAAGCGACTCGGAGGGCACATCCCGGACCGACCCGGCTGCTTGGGCCGCCTGGACGCAGCGGGTGTGCTCAAGGGCCATTTCGGATCCACAGACGAATACGGACGGATCCGAGAGGCGCCCCAAGACGTGCTGAAACATGCTGCGCCGGGCAGGCTGCTCGCCTCCAAGTTCGACGAATGCCGCCGGACGTCCCTCCGGCTCGATGCGGTAGTCGCGAACGTGGCGCCAGACGACCTTGCCGGCGTCCCCGTCGATGACCAACTCGGGATCGAGGTTCGTTTCGGAGCTATGAGAGGCGTAGAAATGGATCGGCACGGAGGCGTTCGTGTCGATCCGCAGAGCTGCGGTGTCATAGTTCTCGATCCTCTGCGCGCGGTAGAGCTCGGCGGCCACGCGAACCGGGGACGCTGAGCGCTTGGGAACGGTCCCGGCAAAGAAGAGGGCCAGGCTCAAGTGATGGGCGAAGGCGTTGTTGACCGGGGAATCGAGGACCCAGGATTTGCCGAGGCGCGTGCGGCCGGCCCAATTGGTCCTCGCATAGTAGTCGGCCGCCCTCGGCCAAAGGCCGAGCACCCGAATGCGTCGGATCTTTCCGATGGCGCCTTCGATCAGCGCCGTCTGAAGATCTCGATTCTCCTGCTGGTAAAGGTATTGGAATCCAACCATCACCGTGCGGCGGAAAGCGGCCTCGGCTGCTTGCACCGCGCGCACTTCGGCAAGGGTGGAAGCTATCGGCTTCTCGACCAAGACGTGAGCGCCTGCCGCCAGCGCCGCGAGCGTCATGGGAGTATGCCAGGGGATTCCCGTGGGAATGGCGCACAAATCCAATGCGTTCCGATGCCGATCGAGCATCTCACGGTAGTCGCAATAAATTCGGCAGCCAAGTGAGGCCATCTCCTGGACGGCGGGGGAATCCTTGTCGGCCTCGATAACCGCGGCGGCCGTGAGATCGATCGTCCCCTCCTTCCAGAGCTCCTTTAGCAACTCATGGTAGATCCGGCCATAGCCCGAAACCCCGATGAGCGCGACGCGCGGTCGCGAACGGAGGGGTGCAATGGCCATGTCGGAAAAGGGGGATATCGGAGCCGCTCAGGCGAGCGTGCGCAGAATCAGCCAGAAAGCCCCGAGGATTGTGCCGGAAATGCCGCAACACGCGGCGAAGCCGATCGCATCCTCCCTGTCCCAGCGGGTAAAATGCCATGAGGAGCTCGGAAATAGCTTCGTATGGTTGAAGCGGCCGGGATTGCGGATCGTCTCCTCGATTCCCTGGCGCTCCAGTTCGGGGGTTTTGCCGACCGGCGTCTTCAGTTTGCCGTAGAAGCGGCGCACCCGTTCTTCCGGGGTCCTGGGTGTGATATAACTGGCCAGGATGAGGACCGCGAAAGGGAAGAAGCCGTCGTAGAAAAATTGCGCGGCGAGTTTGCCTCCCGGTGACAGGGTGTCTACCCGGAGGCCCAGAAGTCCGAGCACATAGAGTTCGAAATCGAATCGCCCACTGCCCGAGACAGGCGCTTGAGGATGTCCCGGAGCGGAAGACACCAATGATCCAAAATAGAGGGGAGCGGGTTCGGCGCCGGAGGCGGCCGGAGGAGACAGCCGTGTCAGTTCCGGACTCTTGCTGAGCGCCGGCACCCATTGCGCGCCGAAGGGCACGATGAGGGTGGAGGTCATGGTGAGCACCAGGCAGTACCAGACCGCGCCCGCCGTCAGACGGCTCCAATGGAAAATCATATAGATCGCCGCGCCGAAGGCGACATTGCCATAGAGAATCAGGAGCATGATCGACTTGAGGTCATTCATGATCGCGGCGGCTCCCAAACTGAGAAGCAGGACCGCGACGATTGCCCACTGGCCGGCGCGCACGGCCTGCGCCTGGGAATGCCCGGGCCGGAGATGGCCGTAGAGATTGCGAACGAAGAGCCCTGCGACGGACACGGCCTGCGCGGCCAGGGAGGCCATGTTAGCCGCCAACAGACCCGCGACCATCAAGCCCAGCAATCCCGGTCCAAGCAGGCGCACCGACATGGCTCCCCATACCTTGTCCGGATCGGCGAGACGTTGGTCGCCGCCGAAGAGCGCGATCGCGATCAGTCCCGCGAGTGCCCAAAGGATGATCATCACGCGCTTGGCATAGGTGCCCGAGGTGATACCGAAGCGCGCCGCATATTCGTCCTTCGCCGATCCGAATATGGTCATCTGGCTCATCACGCTGTGAACTTGGATCAGGCTCACCAGGACGATCGCGACGACGGCCCAGCCCGTGAATTGGGAACGGGAGGACCCAAAGAGAACCAGCATTTCGCCGGGAATCTTGGCGCCGAGGGCGTGCCACCCACCGGCCTCGCGCAGACCGAAGGGAATCAGCAATACCGAGAAGACGACGATCAGCACGCCCTGGATGGCCTGGTTCACGGCGGCGGCCGCGAGCCCGCCGGAGACGATGTAGACCGCCACCACCGCGGTGTAGACCAGATAGAAGACAACCGGTCCGACGGCGCCTCCCAAAAGCGCCGCTGTGACTTTGTACCCGACAAAGTCGCCGAAGCCGATCAGGAGGACGGCCACGCCGATCTGGAAAAGCGCGTAAAAGGCTCCCAGGCGGCGGCTGCCGAAGCGGTCCTCGAAGAGGTCGCCGGTCGTGACCACCCGCGAGCGGCGAAACCAAGTGCTCATGAACCAGTAATACGGATTCATGAAGATCGTCTGAAACGATATCCAGATTCCTGGTACTCCTTGCTGATAGACGACGCTGGCGCTGCTGACGGCTCCGTTGGCATCGCTCGCGTTACCGAAGTTGAGGAAAAACTGGAGCGTCCGCCCCAGTTTGCGTCCGGCAAGGATAAAGCCTTCCTCGGTTTTTGCGGACGAAGCGCGCATTCCGATCACGACGATCAGCGACATATAACCGACGATCACAATCAGATCGGCCAGATGGGCGGGGGCTTGGAGATGCATAACGCCTGCGACGCTCTCTCTAGCGCAGCTGC
>Ga0302325_10032054_pt1 | contig 10798 bp, 7 predicted proteins | sample Palsa_T0_2_FD_201948 | JGI IMG/M metagenome (GOLD analysis project Ga0302325, IMG submission 201948) | Peat permafrost microbial communities from Stordalen Mire near Abisko, Sweden - Palsa_T0_2 | ecosystem: Environmental > Terrestrial > Soil > Palsa > Peat permafrost | place: Sweden: Abisko... | reverse complement strand
TCTGCACGCGAAAGCTCACCGACTTTGTCGCCCTCGTGCATGACCAGGATCCGATCACTCATTCCTAGCACTTCCGGTAGCTCCGAAGAGATCATAATAATCGCCTTGCCAGACCGAACAAATTCGGTCATCAGCCGGTAAATTTCCGATTTCGCGCCTACATCAATTCCGCGCGTTGGCTCGTCGAGGATCAGAAGATCCGGCTCGGTCAAGAGCCAACGTGAGATCAATACCTTCTGTTGATTGCCACCGGAAAGGTTCCTGATGATCTCCAGGAGGCTGGGTGTCTTGATCCGCATCAAGCCTCGCATCCTTTCGCAATCCTTACCGATTTTTTTGAAGTGGATGAAGGGTCCTATCATGTAATTATTGATGTTCGCGATGAACATATTCTCGCGAACGCTGGCATTCAGGTACAAGCCGGTTAGTTTGCGGTCTTCGGTCAGCAAGGCCATGCCGCTTCGAATAGCATCAGCCGGTGAATTGATTTTCACCGCCTTCCCATCCACACGAATGCTTCCGCCATGGGATCGGGTCACTCCGAAAACTGCTTCTATTAGCTCGGTGCGCCCCGCTCCCATCAAGCCGGCAACGCCTAGAATCTCCCCGCGCTTAACCTGGAAACTAACATTGCGAAATCCTTTGCCGCTTAAGTTCTGCACATCCAGAAAAACCGAACCCATATCTGTTGTTTCCTTGTGAAACATATCGGTCAGAGTTCGTCCCACCATCTTTTCGATGAGGATTGCGTCGGTTAAATCGGCGGTGGCATCTGTGCCCATGTATTGCCCATCGCGAAAAACCGTGACTTCATCGGTAATCTTGAAGATCTCGTCCATTTTATGGCTGATGTAAATGACAGCGCATCCCTGGGCCTTCAATGATCGGATGATATTAAAAAGTCCTTCCACCTCTGCCTCCGTGATAGCCGAGGTTGGTTCATCCATGATGATCAAGTCCGAGTTATAGGAAACAGCTTTGGCGATTTCGGCGAGCTGGATGTTGGCAATACTAAGCTCGTGCATTTTCGCGGTTGGCTTTATCTTGATGTGAAGCCTATCTAAAAGTTCGCTGGCCATCCGGTTCATTTTCCGCATATCAACCAGGCCGCACCAGGTCGTGGGTTCACGCCCGAGGTAGATATTCTCCGCAACCGTCATTTGGGGAATTGGGCTCAGTTCCTGGTGAATCATCGAAATGCCCTTGGACAGGGCATAGTGGGTATTCGTGATGTTCAATTTTTCACCTTTGAAGGTGATGGTTCCCGAATCCGGCGCATAGATGCCGATCAAGCATTTCATCAGGGTCGATTTACCCGCCCCGTTTTCGCCCATCAAGGCGTGCACCGATCCCTTGCGGGCATTGAGCTTGACATTGCTAAGGGCACGTACACCTGGGAACTGCTTGGAAATGCCCTCCATACTGAGCACGTATTCGTTTTCCATAGATTTTAAATGATCACCGTCTAGCAAAGGTTATCGAATCCTTCTCGTCCTCGTCGTCGTCGTCCTCGGCTGTTTCCCGGATGCTTGGTACCAAGCGAACCTCCCGCCGAGCTTTCTCCATTCAATCCTCTTACATCCCGGCAAACCGCCTCCATCCTAACCGAGGACGACGACGAGGACGAGAAGGATTCGAACATAGCTCCAAACCAAGCTAGACGGTGGTCCAATCAATGACTCACTTCATGAACGTCTTATAGTTTTCCTTAGTCACTTTCTGGTAGGGAATCCAGATGACGCCATCCACCACTTTGGGATTTGGTTCCTTCTTGACCATCAGATAGGCGGCATTGACAGCTTCATCGCCTTGACCAACCGGATCCTGGAACACGGTGTTGTTCAGTTCACCCTTGTCCATTGATTCCAAAGCGTCATGGCTGCCGTCCGTACCACCGACAGGGATCTTGCCGAGTTTACCGGCTGCTTTGAGTGCCTGGAGAGCGCCCAGTGCCATCTCGTCGTTGTTGGAGGCGACTCCGTCAATCTCCTGGCCGGAGGCCAGCCAGTTTTCCATGAACGTCTTGCCTTGAACGCGTTGCCAGTTGCCCGTCTGTTCCCGGGTCACCTTAATGTCCGGGAACTTTTCCTTCACTACTTTTTTGATGCCATCCGTGCGGCCGATAGCCGCTTCATTGCTTAGTTCACCCATCAGGATAACCAGATTACCTTTTCCGCCCATGGCCTTACCCAGTTCCTCCATGTTCATGATCCCGGCCTCGATAGATTTGGATCCAGAATAGACAACACCCTTTGGCAGGTTAGCGGGCTGGCGGTTGACGTAGACCAGGACTTTCCCAGCTTTTGTCACGGCCTTGGTCATCGGTCCGGTCGCCGCGGTGTCCACCGGCAGGATGACCACCGCATCCATTCCCTGGGCCAGGAAGTTTTCAACCTGGCCGACCTGCTTGGCGGTGTCATTGGCCGCATCGACAATGGTCAATTCGACGTCGGGGTGGGTGGTGGCCCATTTAGTCATAGCATCCCGAACATTCGTCAGCCAGACATCGTCGAACAGGGCCATGGCCACACCGATCTTGATCTTCTGGGCGGATAGAGCGGGCGTGTTGGTCAGCGTAATTGCCATGATGGCGAGCGCTGAAAGGAATAACTTGGCGAGCTTCATCGTTTTCATTCTTATGCTTTTCTTTCTAGGGGGTTGCTCCGCAACGCGGAATGGTCAAATTGAAATCTCAAATAGAAGGCAAATCGTCGTGGTAAAGGCCGGGGCGTGTACCCAATTTTATGGGCACTATTTTACCGTTCTTCTGCGCTTCGACACACGCATCGGCGGTCACGGCAGCAGCATAACCGTCCCAAGAGGACGGACCTCTGATTTTGTCGAAGGCCACAGAATGGATCCATTCTTGTAACTCGACGTCGTAGGATGCAATAAATCGCTTTTTCCAGTCCGTGAGAATTTCAACGCTAAGCTTAGCCTCACTACGCATCAGCACGTTGGACGGTTCGGGAAGGCGAGCCACACCCGTTTCACCCACCAGCTCACACTGGATATCGTAGCCGTAGGCGGCGTTGACAAACACCTCGACGTCGATCCGGATGCCAGTGGCGGTTTCAAGCAAGACAATCTGGGGATCGGCCAGATGCTTCGAAGCCTTGCTAGTCTTCTTGGGAAAAAGGACTTGGGCCGAAACATATTCGTCGTCCAGCAACCAGCGCATGACATCAATCTCGTGGATGAGGGTGTCGGTAATGGCCATGTCAGTGGTATAATCGCCTCCGACCGTTGGATTGCGGTGGGCGCAATGAGCGATCAGTGGGGCGCCAATACCCCCTTTGGTGACGAGCTCTTTCAAAAGGCGATAGCCCGCGTCATAGCGACGCATGAAACCGACCTGGACCAGGCGCTTGCCCAAGGCGACTTCGGCGTCAAAGATGCGTTTGCAGGCGGCTGCGGTAGTGGCTAGAGGCTTTTCACAGAATACCGGCTTGCCTGCTGCGATTGCCGCCAAAACGAATTCTTCGTGGGTCGAACCAATGGAGGTGACTATGATAGCATCGACGTCCTTCGCTGCGATGAGGTCTTGTCCGGTGGCTTCTGCCCGGCCGCCCAGGCCCTTGGCAATTTTCTGCGCCCGCGCCGGATCGATATCGGTCACTGCCACCACACTTCCTCCCGACAACGCTTGGGTGATACGGCGGATATGATCTTGCCCAATGTTTCCAGTTCCAATAACTCCGATTCTAATAGCCATGTTTAAATCGTTATTTTGCTTTGCCAGGTTGTTCGAGAGCTTTGCTATCCATTTGCAAGAGCATCAAGCGAACAAGTAGTCGATACTTTTTTGGAGCTGCAGCTTCAGCTCAGAGAGCGGCAGTTCCCGCACTTGTGGCGAAAATGGTTCATAGGAAATGGGCGCCGTAGACCCGCCGTCCACCAGGGCTGCAACCTGCCCGCGGTTATCCATAATGTCGTCCTTGGTCACCAGGATCCGGTCCTCGTCCGTAATCGCTCCTTTGGTCTTGCCGGCCAGAACCCCAGAGACATGAATGATGGCCGTCTGCTTTGGGAAAAACTCGCGTTCACCGCTCAAATAATGATGAAAGGTGTCATGAAGCAGTCGATAGGATTCCGGATAACGGCAGCTGGCAATTCCTTCCAGGGCGGCCTTCTTGGTTCGTAAGGAACAGATTTCAAAACCCAGAGGCTCGACTAAACCAATCATCTCAGCTTCGGCAAACAATGGGCCATAGGCGGTTAATGAGGTCACAAGCTCATCAGCCCGTTGGGCAGCGCTGCGCTTGTCGTTGCCGTCATTCAACGGACAAAGCACGATCTGCCGACAATTGATCCGCTTGGCTTCGCCAATCAGACCTTTCAGCTTCTCAGTGTTCTCCTTCAGGACCTTCATGTCTTCAAAGGGATACAGGGCGTTGATTGTCAAAGCCTTAACTCCAGTCTTGTTGAAGGCCATGTGCAGAGAGGCGTCTGATAACCCGTCCAACACCCCCTTGTCGGTGAAGTCGTTACGGACCTCGACGTATTTTATGCCCAGATCGGCCGTGAAGTTAAGGAACTCCTCCAGCGGGATTTGAGGCTTGGTTACCCGGTTCAGGCAAAGCAGGTCAGTTCTCGACATAAATGCATCCTCCACTCTGGTTCATTGCGGAGCTGGTCAGCACAGCCCTGAATACTAAACCCTCTTTTTAGTTGAATTCGCAGAGGTCGGGGAAGCCATCATCTGCTCCATTCCCTTCAAGACAGCGTTTTCGTGATCAGAGGGAAAGGTGATCTCCAGTTTTTGTTCCCCGTCCGATGCCCGTAGCCGGAGAGCAAGCACGCCGTTTTCCTGATGGCTCACCTGAAAATCTGCCAGCCGAAGACGAGGGACAAAAGTGATGATGTCCGCGAATTCGTAAACGTTTCCCGGAACTGATGGTGTCTCGGTAGGATTAACTACCTTAGGCGTGATGGGCGCAGCCGGCGTTTCTTTCGGCTCCTCTGCAGAAGAAGCTGCCGAAGAGAGTTCCAGCGAAGACTTTTTTCCCTCAGAAATCAGGACAAGCTCGCGCTCGGTCATCAACAGTGCGCCCGCCGGAGCAAGTTGTTGAAGGTTAGCAGGCCATTGTATAGCAGCCAGCATCCGTTGCCCCCTGGGCGCATAACGATGCGCTTCGTTCCGGAATTTTATTGGCCAAGCCTCGAACATTGAAGTCTCGTTCGAGTCCTTCCCGGCTATGGCAGTCCGTGCCGGGTCGATGCCCGTGAGCATCAGATCGATTGCCTCGTGATAAAACTCGTCCTCGATCCTTTCGAAATTGATCGTTACGGAGTGCGCCTTGCCCTCCTCGGCATAGGTAATGATTAGCTGACCCAAAAGAAGAATAGATGTTAGTTCAAAAAACAAGGTGTTGCTGAAGTCGGACTTTACCAGGACTGTGCCTCCGTCTTCGGTCTCCGAAGCGACAAACCAACCATCGTTCGTGACTCCGAGCACGGTCGCCGGCGATTTTTCATCCCCGGTTTGAAATGCCGGAGCATGCACAAGTAAACGGGCTGGCTCTTCTGTTGGTAAGTTTTTTACCAACTCACTGCGAAGAGGTTCAGGCGCATCGGAAACAGTATCGAGCTTAGTGGGAAAGCGTGTGTCGATGTTCATACTCACAGCCAGCAATGTCCCTCCTTAGTGGCAATTTTGTATACCAATCAGTAATCCACTTTGACGCTGCCCCGGCGACGCTGAGTCTAAACGTGATTTACTTATCATTGGATAACTCCCTCCAGCTTTAGGAGATCTGCTCTTCGGATTCGAACGCGCGCTCCTCAGACTTTGGGGGGATGTTTGTAGTTAACTACTAGTTGATCAAAAAGAGAGAGAACAATCAAGCGTATTCAAGTTATTTTCTAAAGACAGTTTCGAGGCATTTGAGTCCGATGTCCCCTTCAGTTGTTAAGACCACCAAAGCAAAGGTATTTGACTTCGACGAATTCCTCAATGCCGTAGTGGGAACCTTCACGGCCGAGCCCAGATTGTTTGACGCCGCCAAAAGGTGCAACCTCGTTTGAGATAAGGCCGGTGTTAATACCCACCATTCCACTTTCTAACCCTTCGGCTGCTCTCCAGATGCGGCCGATATCGCGACTATAAAAGTAGCTCGCGAGTCCGAATTCGGTATCGTTGGCCATTTGAATCGCTTGCTCATCCGTATCAAAACTGAACAAGGGGGCTAATGGGCCGAAGGTCTCTTCTTTAGCCACCTTCATTTGAGGAGTCACTCCCGCCAATACGGTCGGTTCAAAAAAGGTTTGGCCAAGAGCGTGCCGATTACCGCCCAGGAGAAGACGGGCACCTTGCGAAATGGCGTCCTGAATATGTTCCTCGACTTTCTCCACAGCTGCCTGATCGATCAAAGGACCCTGGAGAACGCCTGGCTCGAAGCCGTTACCGACTTTAAGTTTCTTGACTGCAGCGACAAGTTTCTCGGCAAAAGCATCATAAACGCCCGCTTGGACGTAGAGACGGTTGGCGCAAACACAGGTCTGACCGGCATTGCGGTATTTGGAAATGATTGCACCTTCGACAGCCGCATCCAGGTCCGCATCGTCGAAGACGATGAAAGGGGCATTCCCACCTAGCTCAAGCGAAAGCTTCTTGATCGTGCTCGCGCTCTGTTTCATGAGCAGGCGACCAACCTCGGTCGAACCCGTGAACGTCACTTTCCGGACATCCGGATTAGACGTCATTTCTCCGCCGATCTCTTTCGAGCTGCCTGTCAAGACGCTAAAGACTCCGGCCGGGATGCCGGCGCGTTCTGCCAATACCGCAAGTGCCAGGGCCGAGAACGGAGTGGAGCTTGCCGGCTTTGCCACCATGGTGCAACCCGCGGCCAGAGCCGGCCCGGCTTTGCGCGTGATCATCGCGGCCGGAAAATTCCAAGGAGTGAGGGCGGCGCAAACTCCGATCGGCTCTTTGATCACTACCAGTCGGCGATCATTCCAGGGCGAAGGTATAGTGTCCCCATAAACACGTTTTGCTTCCTCGGCGAACCACTCAATAAAGGAAGCAGCGTAGGCGACTTCACCTTTTGCTTCGGCCAGCGGTTTACCTTGTTCCGCGGTCATCAGCTTCCCCAGATCCTCGAGGTTGCCCAGCATCAATTCATGCCACTTGCGCAAAAGAGCGCTTCGATCCTTGGCAGGCTTGCCACGCCACTCGCCCCAAGCCTTTTTCGCAGCTTCGATGGCGCGTCGAGTTTCGGCAGTTCCCATCATGGGTACGGTGCCCAATATCTCCCCAGTGGCGGGATTGTTGACTTCCAAAGTCGCGCCGTTGTCGGCATCGCACCAATGCCCGCCGACGTAGGCCTGGTGGCGAAATAGATCCGGGTCTTGTAGAGAAAATCTAGTCATAGGTCTCAAATCTCCAAGAATTCATTCTATCACGTTCACTTTCAAGTGAAAGTAGCGAAACCTTTGAAATATTTCGATTAGTCCAATAAAATTGTAAAAATGTTTATTTTTCTTGACGATGATATTACGAATGGCTTACGAACACAGGGAATAAGTAACCGTTGTTGCGTAAGGTTTCCCTATACGAAAAGCAAATCGTAAAATTCAGAAGGAAGGCAAGTAGCCCCCCAATTGAAGAGATCCCAATCCGTTCCTGGTGATGACAGAAGAAACAAGAAGAATCAGGGTCGGAATGGTTGGCGGCGGGCCGGGCGCGGGGATCGCCGAGACCCATCGGACGGCGATGCGTCTTGACGACAAATTCGTTCTGGTTGCAGGCGTCTTTTCTCGGGATAGCGAGAAGTCGCGTGGAGCGGCAAAGCGACTTCGAATCGACTCTGAGCGTGTCTATCCCGATTACAGCGTCATGGCGGAAGTTGAATCCAAGCGGGAAAGCGACCGGATCGATGTCGCGGTTATTGTCACCCGAACCGACAGCCACTTTGAAATCGCGAAGAAGTTTCTGCAATCGGGAATCCAGGTAATTTGTGATAAGCCTCTTTGCCTTTCGTTGACCGAAGCAAGGGAGCTCAAGCGCCTGGCCGAAGAGAAAGAACTGCTCCTCTGCCTGACCCACAACTATTCCGGTTACGCGATGGTTCGCCACGCTGCGCGGATGGTTCGAAACGGTGATCTCGGCAAGGTATGCGTTGTGCAGGCTGAACACGCTTCAGGATGGGCCGCCAAGTTGCTGGAAAATCAGGGGCACCCACAGGCGGCCTGGAGAACCGACCCCGTACTTTCGGGCGATGCGAGCGTTCTTTTCGACCTGGGGACGCACGCCCACCAACTCGCACGATTCGTGACCGGACTTGAAGTCACTGAAGTGGCGGCCGAGATGAGCCAGATTGTGCAAGGCCGGGCCATCAAGGACAATGCGAATCTATTGCTTCGATTTTCCAACGGAGCACGAGGGACGCTCTGGGCGTCGATGGCGGCGATTGGCAACGAACACGGTCTTCGGATTCGAGTCTACGGAGATCGAGGCAGTTTGGCCTGGCATCACGAAGACCCTTGCCATTTGCGGTTCTGTCCGCTCGACGGTCCACAACAAATATTGGCCCAAGGAGCTGATGGGCTTTCGGCTGAGGCCAAGCGCTGGACCCGGGCGGGACTGGGTCATCCGGAGGGTTTTTTTGAGTCTTTTGCAAACATCTACACCGAGGTGGCCGAAGCCATTCTGGCAAGGTCTGAAGGCAGGGCCTACATAAAGGATGAGCTCGGTTTCCCGGATGCATCTGACGGAGCACGCGGGGTAGCGTTCGTGGAGTCGGCCATGCGCTCTTTCGCCTCTGGAGGCGTCTGGACTCGCGTTGAAGCCATTTGAAGGGGAGCACTGGCAGAGAGCAAAGATGGAAGCTCACCGTGGGTCTGAAAAAACGGGATGATCGATAAAATTGTTAGTTCAAATAACGAAAATGACTGTTTCAAAACGTTCCGGATCAGAGGTCAGTTTGGGGGTCAGTCCACTGAGTTGGACAAACGACGTACTGGCAGAATTAGGCGGAGATATTCCATTGGAAGTCTGTTTGCAGGATGCGGCAGACAATGGTTATGAAGGGGTGGAACTGGGGAGGAAATTTCCGAGGGAAGCTCACGAACTGTTGTCGAAATTGTCCAGCTATGGGCTTCGATTGGCCACTGGGTGGTACTCGGGGTATCTGACTGAGCGGTCGATAGAAGACGAATGGAAGGCGGCTGCAGACCATGTTCAGTTGTTAGAGAGCTGTGGTTGCCAGGTTCTTGTCTATGGTGAGTGTGGAATGATGGAAGGCGATTCTCCCTGGGACCAGCCCCTGAGTCGAGGGACTGAACTCCAGTCGATCGACTTGGCAGCGTACGCGGAGAGGCTGACAGAGTTCTCCGTCGGGCTGAATAGACGAGGCATCAAGCTGGCCTACCACTATCATTTAAAGATGCTAGTCGAGACGGCGGAAGAAATCGCCGCTTTTTGTCAGGCCACACCCCCGGAGGTTGGACTTCTTCTGGACACTGGCCATGCTTACGCGGCAGGCGCGGATTACGGCGAGATTCTCCGGCGCTTTGGGGATCGGGTGGTGCACATTCATCTGAAGGATGTCCGCCGCAATGTCCTCGATTGGGCACGCAAAAATGATGTGACTTTTAATTCCGCAGTCAGGGAAGGTCTCTTTACCGTCCCGGGCGACGGCAACGTCGACTTTACAGAGATCGGCAAATTTGTTCGGTCGTCCGCCTATAACGGTTGGGCAGTCGTAGAGGCGGAACAAGACCCAGCCAAAGCAGCACCGCGGATCTATACGGAGAAAGCATACCAGTACGTTAGGAATCTCCTCTTCTAATCAAACTGCCCAAAAGTACAATATGACAAAATCTTTAAACATCGGATTGGTTGGTTCGGGTTTCATGGGGCAAGCCCATACGGACGCTTATCGGCGGGCTGGAATGTTGTATCGCAATCTGCCCTGCACTCCAGTCTTGTACGCCATTGCGGATCAAAACGATTCCTTAGCGGAAGACGCCCGACGGAAACTGGGTTTTGCCAAGGCCTACGGCGACTGGCGGCGCTTGATTGAAGACCCTGAGGTGCACGTGGTTGATATCACGACGCCGAACCATTTGCACGTGGATGTGGCCTTAGCGGCGCTCGCAGCGGGCAAACATGTTTACTGCGAAAAGCCGATGGCCGTAAAGGTTGAGGATGCGCAACGGATGGCCGCAGCGGCCAAGAAAGCGGGCGTTAAGACGCTCGTAGCCTTCAACAATGTGAAGACGCCAGCCGCGCTCGTGGCCAAGCAAATCATCGATCGAGGCGAGATCGGCCAACCAGTTCGCTTTCGCGGGAGATTCGACCAAGGCTTTTTCAACGACCCGTTGTTGCCATGGTCCTGGCGCTGTTCGAGAGACCTAGCCGGCACTGGAGCCCTAGGCGACCTCGGCGCACATACGGTGTCGGTAGCTCAGTTCCTGATGGGCGATATTACTGCGGTCTCCGCCCAGGCTCAGACGATATTCAAAGAACGTCCCGTACCAGATTTTGATGCCGGCTACGGCAGCAAGGTGACGGCCGACGCGAAAAAACGTGCCGTGGAAAATGAGGACCAGATCCAGTCCATGGTAAAATTTTCTTCCGGGGCCGCCGGCGTGATTGAAGCGTCTCGGATTTGTGCCGGACGGGTCTTCGGGGTCTTCTGGGAGATCTCCGGAACGGAGGGCACCATCGTCAATAACGGGGAAAGATTCAACGAGCTTCAGGTTTTTCGGATGAGAGATGAAAAACGCGACCGAGGCTTTACCACCATCTATTGCGGTTCACAAGTTCCGCAGTACTCGGCTTTCTTCGGCTTTG
>Ga0302325_10032053_pt1 | contig 10798 bp, 10 predicted proteins | sample Palsa_T0_2_FD_201948 | JGI IMG/M metagenome (GOLD analysis project Ga0302325, IMG submission 201948) | Peat permafrost microbial communities from Stordalen Mire near Abisko, Sweden - Palsa_T0_2 | ecosystem: Environmental > Terrestrial > Soil > Palsa > Peat permafrost | place: Sweden: Abisko... | reverse complement strand
TATGGTTCGATAAACCCATTTAATACTAGCAATAAGATAGACATACATGTGATAATATCTCACGTAACAATGGCGATTTCGCGAAGTCTGATGAAGTGGATGGCGGCGGTAGGCGAAGCTGGGCGGTTGAGAAAGGGAGTTTTTAATGATCAGGGATCTGTATCTGGTTCGAGCGGTCAAACGGGCTCTTGGATTGCATGTGCCGGGGCGCATGCTCGACGTTTTTCCCGATGACACATTTCTTGTCTCCTATCCAAAATCGGGAAACACCTGGATTCGGTTTCTGATCGCGAACCTGAAGCATCCGGAGAAGCATCCCGACTTTACCAATCTCAACGAGTTGGTCGTGGACAATGAAGCGCACTCCAAGCGGAGTCTCAACCGTCTGCCGCGGCCGCGCATTCTCAAGAGCCAGCAATACTTCGATCCGCGCTACGGCAGGGTGCTTTACCTTGTGCGCGACCCCCGCGATGTCGTGCTCGCCGAGTACCACTTCGCGATCAAGCAGCGCTTGCATAACGAAGATTACCCGCTCGCCCACTATGTCTCTCGCTTTCTCGCGGGTGACACAGGCCACTCCTTCGGGAGTTGGTTCGATCACGTGGCCAGTTGGTACTTTACACGTCGTGACGATCCCGGCTTCCTGCTGGTTCGCTACGAGTCGCTGCACGCTCAACCGATGATGGAGATGGAGAGAATTGCCAGATTCCTGGGCGCCCCCACAGATCCCGCGAGCCTGAGCTTTGCTATCAAACAGAGCGCCGCGCCGCGCATGCGCGAGTTGGAAAAAAAGCAAGGCCACCTTTATTCGTCCACTAAAGACACCCGTCAGGACTTGCCTTACATCCGGGTAGCCAAAGCGGGAGGCTGGCGCTCGAACCTGCCGAAAGGATGCGCGGCCGCCATCGAATCCGCCTGGGGTGGCCTGATGGAAGAGATGGGATATGAATTGACGGTTCCAACCTTAGTCCAAACAGCGGCGGACTAATCGTCATCCCCGTCATTATCCGGCGGCGCCGCCGCGCCTTTCTGCGCGTCTTCTCCGAGGAAGAAGCTCGGTGCCAGCAGCGCCGGAACAGGCGTGTAATCGCGATATGTGCCTTGGAAAAAGTCACTAAGATCAGTGCTGGCGCGGGCGTCGGCTGCCCTTAGCGTCCCTTCCGTTATTCCATTGACGCCTTCGATCATGCGGAGAATGCTGCCGAAGTCATAAGTCCTGTCGCTGATGTAACCTTTCGGCGTGTAGGCCGAGACGATTACCAGGGGAACGCGGAATCCGTACTGGTAATCGCCCTGGCAGTTGTTGGAGGTGCACGGCAGCGACGAAAGTATCGGCGGCTTCTTATTATCCGACCACCCTCCCCAGTCGTCCCAGGTCAGCACGATCGCCGTGTTCTGCCAGAAGGTCTGGCCGGCGTCGGTTGTGCCGGCCGCGCAGGTGGGATTCTGTCCGATTTCATTGATGATCGCCGTTACCCACGAGGGACCCCAACTTTCCGTGACCCCGGCATGATCGGACCAGGTTCCATTGGGAATGATCCAGCTCACGCCGGCAAGATTGCAGTTAGTAATGTCATTCAGGACGTCGGCACCTTTGAGTTTGAAGTCGACGTTCGTCGCCCATTCCGCGCCCGAGCATTCGACCGTTGTATCTCTCTTGGTAGTGAACTTCGGTACGCATATGTCGGCGATGGCATCGGGAGCGGTCCAGAGATCGCCGGCTGAAGGCGCATAGTACTTCCAACTGATCTTGCGCGCATCGAGCACGCTAGCCATGGTTGGCTTGCTAGAACAGAAACTACCGACGGGGTTGCCCGGCGGGTTGTTCAGAGCCGTGTTGCCTACAAGGCACTCTTCAATTGAATTACCGTCGTATGCTGTGCCGCCGGTGCAGAGAGTGCCCCCGGGCAGCAACGGAGAAATCAAATGTGTCTTGGCATCGGCCCCCGCCAGGCAGCCATAGGGAGTTCCCGTCGGTCCGAAATTTTCGGCTACGAAAATGGAGTTCATATCGTCAGCAGGGGAGAGCGCCGAGGTTCCGCTGAAAATGAACTGGTGCGCAGGATAACTCGGGCCCTGGTTGGTCTGGTACATGAAGTTTGCCCAACCATATTGCTCGGCATAAGTCAGGTAAGGATCGAGTAAGCTGCCTTTCGATCCGTTATAGTTGGTGACCTTCGGGTTCTCCACATAACTGTAAGAAGTCTCGACCGTGCCACTTTGCTTTACTCCCCAGGCGCCGTCATTCTCGCAAGCATATCCCGCGGCGGTGTGCCTGTGGTCGGGATCGGTACTCCCCTTCATGGGGACGCCGGTTAACGTAATGGGCGCATCCGTACCCGATTGGTTGGAAAGGCCGCAGGGCGAAACGTCATAGCAGCTGGTGGTGACAGGGCTGGGGCTACACGCGGCGGCACCGGTGGCTCCGCTTGGGATGGGGCACAGCGGAGTCAGAAAATGAAAGAGATTGTCGGGAGTGCGGTTCTCTTGAACGATCACGACCACGTGAGTGATTTGCGACGGGAAGGCGGAGGCTTTCGGCGTTGAGGCACCGGACTGCGCGAACAGGGAGGGCGCGAGCAGAATCGCGAACGCAGTCGACAGGAAGACAATCCGCAAGAGGAATTTAGGTGTGGGCGTCATAGCGATTCTCCTTGATGAAAGCGACAGAAACGGTGGCAGCGCGGCGAAGTGGACAAAGCAGCGTGCTGCAAGTCTCACCCAAGCTAGTAGTCGAGTCAAATGAATTTTTCGCCAGAAGCGGGTAGGGGTGCAGTTTCACGATGCGACGGACGAAATCCTAATCCACCGGGGGCACGAGGTATCACAAAGCTTTGGCCTAAGCTGTTTCCTTGGTTCGCCTTCGTGGCCTTGGTGGTTGGCGATTTCGCAAACTGCACCACTGCCGGGAAACGGCCGTGCTCGAAATCGCATCCAAGGCACGAATCCTGAATAACGAGAGGTGTCTCATTTTATGGAAAACGAAAATCTCGAAGGACGGAAAGTTGCCATCCTGCTCACCGAGGGCTTCGAAGAAGCGGAAATGGTCAAACCCCGCCAGGCGCTCGATGAGGCCGGGGCTGAAACGCGCATTGTTTCCCCGAAAAATCCAAAGGTGCGCGCCTGGAATATGACGGAGTGGAGCAAGGAGTATCCGGTGGACATTGCTTTGGACGAATCTCAGGCCGAGGACTTCGACGCCTTGTTACTGCCGGGGGGAGTAATGAATTCCGATAAACTTCGTATGGAACCGAAGGCTGTCGAATTCGTGAAGGCCTTCTTCAAAGCCGGGAAGCCGGTTGCGGTGATCTGCCACGCCCCCTGGACCGTGATCGAGGCAGGAGCGGCCAGCGGGAAGCGAATGACTTCGTGGCCGTCGCTCAAGACCGATCTTCACAATGCCGGTGCGCGCTGGGTGGATGAGGAAGTTGTGGTCGATGGAAACCTGGTGTCGAGCCGAAAGCCCGATGATATCCCGGCATTCAACCGGGAGATGATCAAAGTGTTCGGGCGCGGTCGAGCGCAGGAGCGGCCGGCGGCGTAAGTTGTGAGCTAACAGTTGGTCGCAGCCGAGGCCACGGACGAAGCGGCCGACGAAGCCGCCGACGAAGCCGCCGACGAAGCCGTTAGTTCGCGCAGGTCTGTGGCGATCTGTCAGTAATTGGTATGCTGGGTGGGGTCCTATGCCATCTCACCCTAATCGCGTTGCCGCGGTGTGGCCGGGGCTTGTGCGATTAAGCATTGGTCTCGCGACGCTGGCCCTCTTCTGGGGTTGCGGACGGCCCCCGGAGGGCGGCGCGTCGGGCAGTACCCGTTCAGAAAATCTCCCTTTTGATCGCCAGCCCGGCTCCGGCGGAATATCTCCCAGCCGGTCGTTGATTCCCTCCAGCACAAAACTGCCGGAGGGAACGCCGATTCCAGTACGCCTGCAGACCGGGCTGTCGAGCGCGTCATCGCATGCCGGGGATACTTTCAACGCCGTTGTCGATGAGCCGGTCATCATCGACGGTCAAACGGTAGTGGGCCGGGGCACGACTGCGACCGGCCGCGTTCTCGAAGTCAAGGCATCGGCAAGTTCCGCCGAGAGTTCATTGCCAGGTGGGCGGGATACCTCGCAGGGCAGCTCGCGGGAAAGTTCGCCCGACTCCGCGCGCGACAGCTCGTCCGAACCGGGTTATCTCCGCATCGTGCTGGTGAGTTTGAATGTGGGCGGCAAAGCGGTTGCAATTGAGACTTCGAGCATCTTCGCCAAGGGCGGAATTCGCGAGGAACGAAACGCTCCTGGTGGCGCTGCTCCTGACGCGCGTGGCACGGACCCGGATGCGATCGACAGAGACAAGAATAAAGATATAGAGTTTGGCGTCGATCGCCATCTCAGTTTCCGCCTGGCCCAGGCCGTCGATCTGCAATAACCCAAATCCGGCGGAGTTAGGCGAATAAGCTCCGAGCCGCCCCTGCCTTAACAGATTGCTGGCAGCTCGTGGCTCGCACTTAGCCAGCCGTCAGCAAAATCGGCGCCCCGGAAGTGATCACCAGGGTATGCTCAAAGTGCGCCGAGAGCGAGCGATCTCCCGTCCGCACCGTCCAGCCATCCTTGTCGGTATACACCCGCCCCGATCCGCTGGAAATAATCGGTTCGACGGTAATTACCAGGCCTTCGCTCATAATCTGTTGAGCGTGCGGGTCGGCATAGTTTGGTACATGCGGCGGTTCGTGGATGGTCCGCCCAATACCGTGCCCTCCCAATTCCCGCACCACCGAGAAGCCTGATTTCCGCACCTCGCGCTCCACCATTCTTCCAATCTCAAACACTCGGAATCCCGCTCGGGCCACCAGCATCGCCTTGTGAAAGGCCCGCTCGGCGCAGTCCATCAACTGCTCAGCCTGGGAACTCACCCGACCCACCGCCACCGTGATGGCGGCGTCGGCCATGAAGCCATCTTTTTCCACCGTCACGTCCAGCTTCACCAGGTCGCCTTCCAGCAGTTTGCGCTCACCCGGAATACCGTGTACCGCCTCATCATTCAAGCTGATACAACTGGCGCCGGGAAACTTGTAGACCATCGACGGAGCCGAACGCGCTCCATTGTCCTGCATAACCCGCGCGCCGGCTTCATCCAGCTGGCGGGTGGTCACGCCAGGGCGCACTTCCGCTTTCATGGCATCCAGCACCAAGCGCACAACGCGACCGGCCGCCTTGAGAGAAAGCAGTTCCTGCTCGTCCTGTATGCTCAAGCCCCAGCTCCCTTCCTACCGGATGATGAATAGAAGCTACCTTACCAGAGGGCGTGCGCGATAGTCGGATCGGAAAAATCTCGCGTTTTCCGCAGCCCGTTGGACGGATCTTAGTGCTCGTGATCGGATAACGATGGTCGAACTCTGATAAACACCTGAAACGAGACTGGGTTGTTTCCATACACGGGGTCAAGCGTCTCCGGCTTCGAATAAAATGTAATGTCCCCGCCCACTGCCGCCTGCCACAGCCTGCTCTGGATAAGATCCCGCGTGCCGCCAAAGGTATAAGCTCCGATCCGGAAGCTTGGAAGCAGAGGATTATCAGGAAACAATTCGTCTTTGTCGACCAACTCCATCCGCGTGAAGGCATAATTGCGCAACTTGAAATTCATCGTACTCTCCAGCAAATACCCATTCAGATTGTGGTCATCAAACACCTTGTGCACGCGCCCCCAAACCGCCGACGTCGCCCACGATCCTCCGGCAAACGGCCGCACATATTCGACCGAAGCCGTCTGCCGCCGTTGGCTGCCGGGTTCAAGCGCCTCCGGATGTTCCAGCCGGCCATAACTATATTGCGCCGTCCAGTTGCGCGATGGCGCGACGCTCAAACGCGTCGACCACGAATCAAGTGGCGCCAGCTGAATGGTGTAACGCTTCTCATCCGGCTCGTGGCCGTTAAACACCGAGCCTTCAATCTTGAACCGGCTAAGAACCAGTCCCGTGGTAATAACTCCAAAACTGATGTGAGTCGAATCCTGCAGATGATGCGACAGTGGCGCCATCGGCAACTCCGATGCGGAAAGGCGGTGAGCGTAAGCCACCGGACCAAGCGCCGGCTCTCCTGCAGCCGCCCCATAAAACTCCCATTGCACGCCGCCTTTTGTCGGATCTGTGATCGGCCGCAGGTAATACAAAGCCAATTCAGAAAAAACATTGTGCGGATGCTGGTGATCGACCAGCGGCTGGCCATGATAGGTCTCGCCTGTCTGAAACAGCTCGGGAAACCCGGGATGCGGCGAGGTCAGCGACTCGGCAGAAAACATTTCGCGAAACAAAATACTGCCACGCCCCAATCTGTGCTGCTCCATCGTCATCAGCCAGTTCACCGACTCCGCCTTACCCTCGCCGCGTGGACCACCCTGCTGGTTGTAATCGACAAACACAACTCCATGCGCCATCAGCTCCCAGGCCCCCTCCGACATCATCCACATATGTCCCGGCGTAGCAGCCGGCTGCCATCCCGTGCCAGAGCTTACATGCGGCGATGGCATCCAGTCCGGCCCTCCGGCCACCATATCCATGCCCGGCATATCCACGTTCGTCATATTGGCGTCCCGCATGTCGGTGTTTTGTGCGGGCGAGTTTTGATCTGTCTTCTGTTCTGCTTGATTGCTTGGGCCCGCGGCGAGGTCCTGTGCTCGCGCGGAGAATACCCCCAGAGCAATTACGAAAATAGTAAGAACCAGCCAGCGCACGTCACCACTCCTCATTCCCAACAAGCACGCATCCGAAATTTTTGGATAGTAAGTCTCTTGATTTGCGTTGAGGAGGGAAACTAAATTCGCAGCGAAGTAATGCCAGAAGGGCCGGCGGACGAGAATATCGAAACTTCTTCACCGCCAGGAAAGCACGCACCAGGTTCGGGCTCGGACCGAACCTTGGACGGAACCCCGGGCGGAACCATGATGCGTTGTGCCGAGATCAACGGTTGAAAGGAATAAGAAACTGCCATCGCGGCGTCATGACCAGTCAGGCAACACTCGTGGCGCTCCGGAGCCCGCTGCGGAGAATGAGGAACCTGTTGACGGGCCTCGGATCCAGCAAGGCTCCCGCCGCCGACCACGTGGCAACCCACCGGATAGTCATCGGATAGATGATGATCAGACAGGAGATTAGATAACCCCAGCCCCTGATCACCCGCCGCCCATGCCCCGGTCGCCAAGAGCAGCGCCGATACCAATAGAAGCGCCAGAATTTCGCGCGCGAATCTCATCATCGTATGCCCGACCGTCTACTCGATCGTAGGTTCAAGCTAACTCGGTAGTGGTGCAGTTTCATGATGCAACTCACGAAACTCTAAACCACCGGGGCACGAAGTATCACGAAGGCTTTTAACCTAGGGTGTTTCCTTGGTGCACCTTCGTGGCCTTGGTGGTTGGCGATTTCGCAAACTGCAGCACCGACGCCAGCTCGCACTAACAAATTAGACTCAAACTAACTGGACGTCAAACTAACCTACGACTTACGATCCCGTAAGCTTCACTCGTATCTCTTCCGGCAGCCGCTCGCGAATCTCCGCCGGCAGGTGGTCATGCACGTGACGTGCCCCAAGCTTCGCCGCATCCACCACCACCGTAGGTGCCGGAGTAGCCACCGCCACCACCAGCCAGATCAGCGCCGACAACCCAAAGCCCGCGAGGGCCCCAACCTCCAGCCAGAATGCATGCCGCGGCCCGAAATACCGGATCACCCCAAACGCCAGCAAACACACCGCAGCCGACGCCGACGCCAGCACAATCAGCGAAATATCTATGACGCGATGAATCTTCTGCCGACTCCGGCAGCGCTCGCAGGCCGCAAAATGCGACTCATAGTCGCCACGCATTTCGGGAGCCAGTCCAGAAATATCGTAACGCCAACCCGCAAGAATTTTCCCTACCATCGGTTCCACACACTCATTCATAAGAGGGCAAACCGGCATAAGAGCGTAAGCCGGTATTAGAGAGAGTAACCCCGCACAAGCGGTCACAACCGGATGGGAGCAAGAACTTCCGTCTGGCTTGCCAGCAGCACACGGTTGTGCCACAGCCCCAGACTACCGCCAAGCGCTTGTTCTGCCGCCGCTCGCGCGATTTCGGGATGGTTATTCTGTTCAGATAAATGTGCCAAAACCAGATACTCGGCTCCTCCATCATAGTCGCTGGAGAAGAATTCCGCGAGCGCGTCATTCGACAGATGCCCCACCCGGCTCATCACCCGCTGCTTCACCGACCACGGATATGGCCCCGATCGCAGCATCTCCACGTCATGATTCGATTCCATCACCAGCACATTACAGCCGCGCAGATGATCGCGCACGCTCGCCGGCATATATCCGAGGTCAGTGGCAAAGCCAATCTTCACGCCCTCTGCCTGAAACGTGAACCCCACCGGGTCGGCAGCGTCGTGCGGAATCGTAAACGGCATGACCTCAATATCGCCCACCCGAAAACCGCGTCCGGCGGAAAAATGTTCCAGCTTCGGCAGCTCGGGGATCGCGCCCTCGGAGTCGCGCACCGCGCGGCTCCAGGCATGATGCGTAGGCGCGGTCAGGAAAACAGGAACGTTTAACTTGCACGCCAGACGCTGCAACCCCGCCACATGGTCGGAGTGCTCGTGCGTGATCAGGATGGCGGAAATTTGCTCGACGCGGTCGTTGCTAGGACGAGCGTTACTGTGCGCAGCGGAACTATGCCCGGCGGAACCATGACCAACGCAATCACGCCGAGCGAAATTACCATCAGCAAGCGCCCGCAGCCGCTTGAAAGTCTCACGGCCCGAGAGTCCCGCATCCACCAGAATGCGGGTTGTGCTTGTCTCGACCAGCGAGCAATTTCCACGACTGCCGCTAGCCAGCACCGATACCAACACTCCCATAGGTGTAAGCTTACCCCCACAGGCTGTGGAAACGGCAACACTTTTTCAATTACTGGTACCTTTGGTGGGACTGAGGCATTCAAGAGGCCAGAAGTAAGCGGTCGAGTGCAGAAATTCTCTGGCTTGACCTCTGCAATCTGACCTCTCACCTCTGACCCTTACGCCAACAGCTTGCCGAGCGGTTCCCAATAGTGGGCCTTCCATCCCGAAGCCAGCTCTTCAGCGTCGCCTTTGGGAAAGCCCGTATGGTCAAAGACGATCCGGGTCCCTGAACCCTGCTCTACCAGTTCGAACCTCGCAATCGAATAGATGCCCACAGGCCAACCGCCGGCTCGCCAGGCCTGTACGATGCGCTCGTCCGGCACAAGTTCCACGTGCCGTCCCGTGATGTGACCGCCAAAGAGCGCGAACCCGCCTCCCACTTCACGACTGATCTCGGCGGGCTTGTCTCCGAGATGCATGGATTGCATGACTCCGCTGAGCTGTACGACCTTGTCGAACTGTTTGGCGTCGGTGAGCGCTTCGTAGACGCGCTTCCGGCTCGCTTTGATGACCGGCTCCTGGTGAATGGCCTCCGCAGTATGAGAAATCTCCTCCTCGGCTTCCACCCCCCAGGTCTTAGTCGAGCCGAGGGCAATCCCCCCGAACACCATCGCAGCCCTCGCGACCGCCTGCCGTCGCGTGACCCCGTCAGTCATCGCATCCAGATTTGTTCTATCGCTCATGATCATCGTCCTTATCCTTTCAGGTCTTTTGTGGGTAGCGGTGCAGTTTCACTATCCAGCAGCTCACGAAACCCTAAACCACCGAGAGCACGAAGTATCACGAAGGCTTTTGGCCCAAGGTGTTTACCTTGGTGTAGTTTCGTGGCCTCGGTCGCTCGCGATTTCGCCAACTGCACCACTCTCTTTCGCGTTCTCCCTGCCCCCGCATCAGAGCATCGTGGGAAAATATGTTCAAGATAATATTTAACTGGAATGTTGAACCCCTTCGAGCCATACTTCCTCGCGTAAGAAAGGCTCGCATAAGCAAGCCCCGCATAAGAAGCGAAGCAAGGAGGCGCTATGCCTTACCCCCCCGGTCACTGCGCGGCCGTCAAGAGAAAAATCATCGACAGCGCGCGCCGCCTGTTCAATCGCCACGGCTTTGAGAGTGTTTCTCTCCACCAGATCATGGCCGGCGCGGGCCTGACGCACGGCGGCTTCTACAGCTATTTCAACAGCAAGAGTGATCTTTATGCCGAGGTGTTAGGCTGCTTCTTCACCGACCCGCAGTGGAAAAGCTGCTGGGAAGGCGTGCATGTGGACCTTTCATCGACCGATGTTGGCTCGCAAGTCGTCCGCGCCTATCTCTCTCGCCAGCATTTCGAGGACGTCGAGAACTCCTGTCCCATGGTCGCCTTGCCGACCGATGTCGCCCGCAGCGGTGTCAACGCGAAGCGCGCCTTCGAGACCGTATTCCGAGCCATGGTGAGCGTCCTGGAGCGCAGCTTAGTCCAGAATGGCCGGAGTCGCCGTGCCACCGCCCAAGCCATAGCCGCACTTTCCATCGGAGGCATGATCGTGGCCCGCACCGTGGTCGACCCCGTGCTCGCCGATGGCTTGCGCGCCGCCTGCATGGCGGTTGCCCTCAATCTGGGCGGCTGGAACAAGAAGAGCAAATCGAAAAACGGCAAATCCCCGCGATCCCAACCGCTCCGCACGACATAGCCGGGATGACGCAGAGCACGCCCATATTCAGTATGCTTCGATGGTAGTGGCCTAATTTGGCATGTTGCCGTCGAAGTAGCGCCGGCATCCTTGCCGGCTGCCCGAGGGGGTCCATAGCCCTCGGCTCGGCAGACACTATTGCCGCCGACAGCCGCCGGGACGGCGGTGCTACGATCGCCTCGCGGAATTACGAAACTACCATCTTGACGGGAGGT